>Ga0116229_10013058_pt1 | contig 11836 bp, 10 predicted proteins | sample S1TSphgellanicum_3_FD_87313 | JGI IMG/M metagenome (GOLD analysis project Ga0116229, IMG submission 87313) | Host-associated microbial communities from peat moss isolated from Minnesota, USA - S1T2_Fc - Sphagnum magellanicum MG | ecosystem: Host-associated > Plants > Peat moss > Unclassified... | reverse complement strand
GCCGGGTGATGGTGGTGGCGCCTACATCAAGCGCACCGCGAAATATGAAGGGAAAGCAAAGTACATTGTTGACCTGGTTCGGATAATCGCTGCGGCCGGTCGCAATCACGGCATCAGTGCGCACCGCCCTGACTTCCTCGGGCAGGATTTCGGGCGTGGGATTGGCGAGCGCCAAGATCAAGGGCCGCTCCGCCATGCTCTTCACCATGTCCTGAGTGAGCACGCCCCCGGCGCTCAATCCGAGGAACACGTCCGCGCCGCCGATCACCTCGCGCAGGGTCCGTGCCGCGGTAGGCTGCGCAAAACGTATCTTCTCGGGATCCATCAATTCCTTTCTACCTTGATACACCACGCCCGCCAGATCCGTGAGCCAGACGTTTTCGCGGTTCAAGCCAAGGTCCAACAGCAGGTCGACGCACGCCAGCGCGGCAGCGCCGGCGCCGCTCACGACCAGCTTTACCTTGGAAATCTCCTTTCCGACCACCTGCAGGCCATTGCTGACAGCGGCGCCGACGATGATGGCGGTGCCGTGCTGGTCGTCATGAAACACCGGGATTTTCATGCGACGCCGCAGTTCCCGCTCGACGATGAAACACTCCGGTGCCTTGATGTCCTCGAGATTGATCGCACCAAAAGTAGGTTCGAGCGCCGCGATCGTTTCGATCAGCTTTTCCGGGTCGCGTTGTTCGATCTCGATATCGAACACATCAATGCCCGCAAATTTCTTGAACAGCACGGCCTTGCCCTCCATGACGGGCTTTGCCGCCAGGGGTCCGATTGCGCCCAATCCGAGCACGGCGGTGCCATTGCTGATCACACCGACCAGATTGCCGCGTGCGGTGAAGCGAAATGCATTCAGCGGGTCGGCGACGATGGCCTCACAGGCAGCGGCCACCCCCGGGGAGTAGGCGAGCGCCAGATCGCTCTGGTTCGAGAGCTGCTTGGTCGCGGTGACCGCCAACTTGCCCGGCGTTGGGAACTCGTGGTAGTCGAGCGCCGCCTTTTTGCGGGCTTCTTTCAAATCGTCGCTATTCATACGTTTTAGCCACCAATCTCGCGCTGGGGGCCGGCTTTCCGGAAGGCTGCTACGATATCAAGACGGGGGATCAAAAAGCCAAGTTTACCGGGCCGGTCGGTGGCTCTCGCGGCGCGAACCCCGTGCGTATGCAAAGACGTGGGTGAATTCGGCTCCGAACAGAAAGATTTGGGCGGAGTAATAAATCCACAGGAGCAGCACCATCACCGATCCGGCAGCACCGTAGGCGGTGCTCAGCGAGCTCCTGCCCAAATACAACCCTATCAAGGATTTGCCGACGCTGAACAGCACCGCGGTGACGAAGCCACCGACCCAGACATCGCCCCAGGCGATCGATTCCCGGGGCACATATTTGTAAATCATGGCGAACAGAAACGTCGAGAGCGCCATGCTCAACAGCAAATCGAGCGCGGGCAGCACCACGTTCCAATGCATCATGTACACCCGCAGCCAATCGCCGAGCCCCGCAAGTGCTGCGCTGGCCAGCAAGGACACCATCAACAGGAAACCGACCCCCATTATCAATCCGACCGACAGCAATCGCGACCGAAGCACCCGCCACCAAGCCACCGTCTTGTCGCGCGCCGGTGCTCCCCAGATCTGATCCAGAGTCTTCTGCAGTTCGCCGAACACGCTGGTGGCACCCACCAACAGCGTGATCACGCTGATCGCGGCGGCAATTCCATTGGCGTGGCTGCGCTGGGCGCTGGCGAGCAGGCCGCGCACAGCCGCCGCACCGGCATCGCCAAGCAGACCCTGCATCTGGCTGAGGACCTGCGTTTCGGCGACATCGGATCCGAACACCGAGCCGGCGATCGCCATCGCAATGACGAGAATGGGGGCGATGGAAAAGAGCGTGTAATACGCGAGCGCAGCGCCGAGGCTCGACGCATTGTGATCGAGCCAGGCTGCCACCGTGCTCTGCAAGATGTCGAAGGCTTGGCGCAATGGCCGTCGGCGGCTCAACGCCACGAACTGCGTCGCCATGGCCGCCCTACCCGCCGCGCTGCCGTCGTCCTGCCAAATATCCCGCCAACGCGCCGAGGAGCACGGCGGCCCCCATCGCGGCGATGGGCACTTGGCGGATCACATCGGCCGTTGTGCGCTTCGCGAGCGTTGCTGCCTGCGCGACGTTGGCGGAAGCTTTCAACAGTTGCGCCATATCCATCGGCTCAGTATCGACGCCATTCGGCGTGCCGGATAGGACGTGCGTGCTGAATGCCCTGAAAGCGTCCTCCTACTCCGTTCAAAGCGCGCGCTTGCCAAGCGCAAGGCAAAAGCGCACGCGAAATGCTCACGAAATGCTGCGTCTGCCCAGGGGATGGATTTCCACCACATTGCCGCAGCACGGCGCCGCCATCGGCTGATCGAGTGGGTCGACGCCGGCTAGCCGGCCGCCGTCGGCGGACCCCGCGTAGCCCGCCGGCCGGTGCGAAGGCCCCTGCAGGCCACTCTCATTTGCGGCGCGCCGTGTATTACTTATATTCAAGTAGTATTGCATCTGTGAATGCGTGTGCACGTGTAGGAACAGGCAGGATCGAGCGGAAGATCTTTTGAACATGTCGACTAGTTTTGAACGGCAGACGTCGAAGTTTATAGCGCGACCGCCGCGAAGCGGTATGTCATCCCCACGTGTAAGCATATGTAGGACACCCGGCAGTCGTGCGCATACTGCTGGTTGAGGATGACACGATGATTGCCCGCGGCCTGGAAACGGCGCTGCGGCAGGCCGGCTATGCGGTGGATTGGATGCCCGACGGCATGGAGGCCGGCGCCGCATTGCGCGCGTCGACATTCGACCTCGTTCTGTTGGATCTTGGATTGCCCAAACGCGACGGGCTCACGGTATTGCGGGAATTGCGTGCGCGGGGCGACGCGACGCCCGTCATCATAGTGACTGCACGCGATGAGAAGCAAAGTCGTATCGCGGGACTGAATGCCGGTGCCGACGACTATATCGTCAAGCCGTTCGATCTGGACGAAGTAACGGCCCGCATGCGCTCCGTTCTACGCCGCAGCGCGGGGCGCGGCGATCCGTCGATCCAGCATGGCGACCTGCGCCTCGATCCCACCACGCGCAGCGTGCACCTCAAGGGTGAACCCGTCGCACTGTCGGCTCACGAGTTCGCAGTACTGGAGGCACTGCTGCAGCGGCCGGGTGCCGTGCTGTCGCGGGCGCAGCTCGAGGATCGGCTCTATGGATGGAGCGAAGCCATCGGCAGCAATGCCGTGGAAGTCTACGTGCATGGCTTGCGCCGCAAACTCGGCAGCAATTCCATTAGGACGCTGCGCGGCGTCGGATATTTCGTGCCGAAGCCGTGAAATCCATCCGCGCGCGGCTGCTCATTGCACTCATCGTGCTGGTGGCGATCATTTCCTTGCTCGCTGCCGGGGTCACCTACCGGCGCGTCCTGGGTGAGACCTCCACGCTGTTCGACTATCAGCTGCGACAGATGGCGCTCTCCCTGCGTGCGCAAATCTCCCTGGCACCGCGGGTCGAAGTTCCGCCCGACCAGGGCGGCTCGGATTTCGTCATTCAGATCTGGGATCCCTTCGGCGCACGCGTGTATTTGTCGCGACCGGGATTGCCGCTGATCAATCAAACGATTCTCGGATATGCCGATCTCTCCTTGCAGGGAGAGAAGTGGCGCGCCTACGGGCTGCAGACGACCGACGGCGTCATCCAGATCGCCCAACCTGCACGGGTGCGAGAGGAATTGGCGCGTGCGGCGGCGCTGCGCGTGGTGGTGCCGTTGGTGTTCTTGCTGCCGATCATGATCGTGTGCGTGACCTGGATAGTTCAGACCGGCTTGTATCCGCTGCGCTTCGTCACGGCCGAAGTGCAGCGGCGAGATGCAGGCACCCTGACGCCCTTGTCCACGGCCAGCCTGCCGCTCGAGATCGAGCCGCTCGTCGGGGAACTGAACCGGCTGCTGGCGCGCCTGAATGAGGCGTTTGCGGCGCAGCGGGATTTTGTGGCGGATGCCGCGCACGAGCTGCGCTCTCCGCTCACCTCGCTGCGCCTGCAGCTGCAATTGCTCGACCGGGCCCCCGATGAACCGGCGCGGGTCGACGCGCGCGACAGGCTGGGCGCTGCGGTGGAACGCGCGATTCATCTGGCGGAGCAACTATTGACCCTGGCGAGGATCGATCCGCAGGAACCTGGCCTGGAGCTGCAGCTTCTGGATATCGAGCCGATTGCGGCACAGTCCATCGCAGATTGCCACGCGCTGGCGCTTGCGCGGCATGTGGAGTTGAGCCTGCAAGGGGGTCGCACGCTGCGCGTGCGCGGGGATGGCGACGCTGTCCGTATCCTGGTGCGCAATCTGGTCGACAATGCGGTGCGCTACACCCCGCACGGCGGCAGCGTGCAAGTCACCTGCCACGAGGCGCGCGATGGCGGAGCGGTCCTCGAGGTTCTCGATTCGGGCCCTGGAATCCCAGCCGCCGATCGCGAGCGCGCCTTCGATCGCTTCTATCGTCTCAATACCGCGCAGGAGAGCGGAACGGGCCTGGGCCTGGCCATCGTCAAGGCCATCGCCCGGCGTCACGGCGCCTCCGTCACGCTCGATTCAGGTGTGCCCGGATCGGCCTTGAGCGGATTGAAGGTTCAAGTGCATTTCCCCCGGCCCTCTTAAGACTGTCTTAAGGCAGCAGTGGCACTGTGTGCCGCAAATGGCTGGTGTCAGCCGCACTCGCACAGGAGATCACCATGGAACTTCGTTTCAACACTATCGCATGGTCGGCTTTGGGGCTGCTTGCCCTGGGCACCGCCACCGGCCTCACCGCCCCGTCTTTCTTCGACTCCAAGAGTTCGCCCGCCGTGGCGGCGGCCGGCGCGCCGGCCGGCGGTGCCTCCGCGGCCGCTCCCGCGGATGGTCCGATCCCACTGATGACGGCGCCGAATTACCGGGCCATCGTGGCACGCAATCAAGCCGCCGTGGTCGGAATCACCACTGCGGGTGAGATGAAGACCGCTGCCCCCGAGGGATTCAACTTCGGCAGCCCCAATGACGATGACAATCCCCTGTCGCAATTCTTTCGCGGCATGCCGATGCCGAACCCGCACGGCCATCAGCTGATGCACGCACAGGGATCGGGCTTTCTGGTGTCTTCCGACGGCATCATTTTGACCAATGCTCACGTCGTCGACGGCGCCAAGGAAGTCACGGTCAAACTCTCCGACCATCGCGAGTTCAAGGCCAAGGTATTGGGGGCCGACAAGAGCAGCGACATCGCGGTGCTGAAGATCGACGCCCACGATCTGCCGAGTGTACGGGTCGGCAATTCCGACAAATTGGGGGTTGGCGACTACGTGCTTGCGATCGGTGAGCCGTTCGGTCTGGAAGAGACCGCGACGGCCGGCATCGTCAGCGCCAAGGGTCGCTCCCTCCCCGGCGACGGTTACGTGCCCTTCATTCAAACGGACGCTGCCGTGAACCCGGGCAACTCGGGCGGTCCACTGTTTGACGCCGAAGGCAATGTGGTCGGCATCAACGCTCAGATCTACACGAATTCCGGTGGCTATCAGGGCGTCTCGTTTGCCATCCCCATCAACCTCGCGGTTCAGATCAAGGACCAGATCGTGAAGACCGGCAAGGTATCTCATGCGCGCCTTGGCATAGAAATTCAAACCCTGGACCAGTCATTGGCGGACTCATTCAAGCTGCCCGCACCCAACGGCGCCTTGGTTGCCAAAGTCGAGCCGGACAGCGCCGCCGCGCGTGCAGGCATCAAAGTCGGCGACGTGATCCTCAAATTCAATGGCGAGAGCATCGTCGATGCGGGTCAATTGTCGGCCCATGTCGGACAAGCCATGCCGGGCGACAAGGCCACGCTGGAGATCTGGCGCGAAGGCAAGACGTCGACGATAACGGCCACCATCGGCTCCGCGGCGACGGCGACGGTCGCCGATGCCGGTGACACCGGTGCAGCCGGTCAACCTCGATTGGGACTCGCGCTGCGCCCCTTGAGCCCGAGCGAGCGTCAACAAGCCGGTGTCTCCGGGGGCCTGTTGGTCGAGCAGTCACAGGGGCATGCCGCGGAGGCCGGCATTCAGCCGGGCGACGTGGTGCTCTCGGTGGACGGGACGGCCGTGGATTCGGTGGCGCAACTGCGCAAGATGATCGGACAGCACGACAAGCAGGTTGCGCTGCTCATTCAGCGCGGTGAGAGTCGGTTGTTTGTTCCGGTGGCGCTTGGTTAGCTACCAGCCGCGGTGATATTGAGCGGTTCGCAGGCAGGGGGCGTGAGGCAGCGGGACGGCACGGGAAAAGGCACAGTGTCGTCCCGCTGGCTCGCGCCCCCTGTCGTGTCGCGAGCCGGCCAACATCACGTGCGTAGGAGAGGCAGCGCTATCGACACCGTGTTTGGACCGACCAGTGTTCAGCCCGGTGGGATACGGCTCAGCGCGGCCACTGCGCCTCTCCCGTGGCCGCGCTGAGCCGTATCCCACCGGGCAGCCCCAGCACTGGCCGGTCAAACTCACAAACTTGATGTTAGATGCTGCGCCAGACGCTCGGCATGACCGCGCAATTCGGTGACCGCCGTCGCCTCCCAGTGGTCGGCGCGCAGCATGGGTCCGAGGTAGTACAACTCCTCGGAGGGCTCGCCGCTCGCATTCACGCACACTCCGGTAGGTCCGGTCTTGATGCCAAGATTGAGTGCATCGGGGGCAATCAATCTCTGCGCCTGCAACGACCGCATCAAGGGCTCGCGCGACCTCTGCAAGACGTAATCAGGCCCCGTTGCGTTGACGATGATGTCCACCGTAAACGTGCCATGCTCGCCTTCGCCGCGGCCGCGCCAGTGCACTTCCAGCCGTTCTCCCGCCGGCGTGACCTTGTTGACCCGGCCCGCGTTGACCTGCAACCGGCCCGAAGCGCGCAAACGGGCAAGCCGCTCGGCCAATTGCGGAGGCAGGCGGTGACGGTGCACGTCCCACTGGGGCTGTAGATGCCTCACGAAACGCGCGCGCTCGGCATGCGGCAACCCGCTCCAAATCTGCGGCCCCAGGTTTCTGAAGAAGGTGACAGCCTCGCGCCAATCGCCGCCGGCGTCCTCGACCTTCCGCGCCAGCTTGCGGCCCGCGCGCAGCAACCGGCGCATCGACCCCGTTTCCGCCAGCAAATCCTCGCCGTTCCCCAGAGCCGCGCTGTGCGCAAAGGCCGTTTGGGTCTGCGGTATCAATCCGCGTCGCGAAAGCGTATGCAGCATGGGTACGCGCTGCGGATCGGCGCTCAACGCCAGCGCCGTGTCCACCATGGTCAGACCATTGCCGACGATCAGCACGGAATGATGAGGCTGCAAATCCTTGGGCAAATTCCACGGATCCTCCCGGACCGCGGCGTGCTCGCGCACGGGCTCGAGCCACGCAGGCAGCGCGGGCGCCGGATTGCCGACCGCCAGCACGACACGATTGGCGCGCATCGCGGCACCGCGCGCAAATCGTACCTCCACGTCTCGTGTACCGAGGCGCTTGAGGCTCAAGACTTCATCGTTGATGCGCTCGAGGCGCGCACCGTCTGCCGCTTGGCGCTGCATTTTCAGCAGCGATTCCTCGAGGTAGTCGCCATACAAGCAACGCGGCAGAAAATCCTCCGCGTCCACGCTGCCGAGCCGCGAGCGGGCGAACTCGAGGAATTGATGTGGATCGGACGAGTCGGCGGACAGGCGTCCCGCCGGAACATTCAGCAAATACGGAAAATCCCGCATGGCATACGCGACGCCTCGATGCATGACGCGGCTGCGCTCGACCAGCGTGATGTCCAGGGGTGTTGCGGACCCCCTGCGCAGCAAATTCATGGTCAGGACGGTACCGGAGAAACCGGCGCCAACTATAACGATGGCTTCGCGCATTATGGTCAGCCGATCTTAGCGTAAAGCCGCCGCGCTCGTCAGCAGGATTTTCCCTTCTGACAGCCGATACTTACGCCTGTTCGCGCCGGGGGCTACGGCACTTCGTTAAAGCGACTCTGTAGAGTCGGTGCATGGAACCGAAGCGCAAAGAAACCTACCACCTCAAGGATCCGAACGCGCTGGCGAGCTACCTGCAGGCCAAGGTTGAAATCGACAAGGCGGAATTGACGCGTCAGCTTCACGACAACATGGGCGGCTTGATCGTCGCAGCATTGATGGACACGGCCTGGGCGGAACAGAATATGACGGCAGCCAGCGGCCAGGCACAGGAAAAATTGCGTCGCGTGCGGCAGTCGCTCGGCGCCGCCATCGACCTGAAACGCAAATTGATCGAGGAATTGCGACCGACCTTGCTCGACAATTTCGGGCTGTTCGCGGCGCTCAGCTGGCAGCTGAAGCATCGGTTCGCCGGAACCGGGCTGCGCATTTCCGAGGATTTCCCCGCAACTGAACAGCATTTGAGTTCCGACACGGCAATTGCGCTGTTTCGTTATGTGGAGGAGGTGCTGCACCTCATCATCCGCGACAAGACCGCGCACGCGGTGAGCCTCGAAATCACGATCGAGAACGAGCACTTGACGCTGTTGATAAGCCAGGACGGCGCGCCGTTTGCCGAGTCGGACGATCGCGATTTTCCGGAATTTGCCTCGCTGAAACATCGCATCTGGCGGCTGAACGGCACTTTCGACCTGCTGCAAAGCGCGGGCGTTTCAACGTTGAGTGCGGTCGTTCCTCTGCAGGCCTAGTGGACGCTACCGTTGGGCAACTGTTGAGCAGCTACGGTGAGTTTTGCGCCAGACGTTCGAATTCGAGTCGGGCGTCGTTGACCCGCGTCAGGTAGCTGCGCGCCTCGTGATCGCCGCAGCGCTGATCAGCACTCAAGCGAAAGCCGCGCTTCGCGAATTCTTCGCCGGCGCCCGCCCCGCACAGATGAATCAATGCGGCCAGATCCTGCTTCTGTCGTAAGGACTTTGCCTCCAGATGGTTGCGCTCGAGCACGCGTGAGACATGCCGGTCGAGGTAGGCAGAGGTCAGTTCGGCCGCATCGCCGGGCAGCACCCGCGCATACAAGCCATTGAACCAGCAGGATCGCCAGTCATTCCAAGCTCCCTGCTCCAGGACGGAATGATCCCTGATGCAATAGCGTCTCGCCTCGGCGAAAGTCCCGTCGGTCATCTGATACATGCCGACTGCGCTCGATGCGGGCCGATAAATCTCGAATGGCTGCGAGGTCCAGGTCCAACGCCAGTAGGTGCGTGCAACCGGATTGCCGGAGCCTTCCACCTGGGCGATCGCGGCGAGAAACGTCGGGCTGATCACGCTGGTGGAGTACTTGTTGAAGATGGGTGAATACTGCCGCCAGGTTTCGAGCGGCGTCTTGTACAGCGCACCGCTCACCGGAAAGAACAATTCGGACGGCTTACGCACCACTTGGTAGAGCCAGTTGACGACCGTGGACACCAACAGCAACGCGCTCAAGCCAAGCAAGACTTGCGCGGCGGGTCGCGTGCGGCGATACGCGCGCCACCAGCGCCGCCAGCGCCATCGACGCCGGCGCGAGCGACGGCTCACGCCGACGCCGCCCCCATCAGCGCGATGGCGACTGAACGGTGCCCGTCTCGATCTCGATTTGCCCATCGCGCACGCGCACCGGATAGACACGCAGCGGGTGCGCGGTCACGCCATTCTGCGGCTTGCCGGTGCCCAAGGCGAACAGTGCACCGTGCTTGGGGCAACGAATGGTGCCATTGGAGATCTCGGCGCCGGCCAGCGGTTGCAAGGCATGGGGACACACATCCGCCACGGCGAATATGCCATCCGCCGTGTGGCACAAAAGAACGCGGCTGAACCCCAAGGGCACGGAGCGTTGACCATCGCGCGGCAACTCGTCTTGCGCCAACACGGCGACGAAGCCGTCTGCTGATGCGGCGGCTTCGCCTGCAAGCGCTGGGGGAATCGGAATCACTCGCCCAGCGTTTTTTCCAGCACCTCGTGAAAGTGCTGAATACGCTGCTCTTGGTAACGGCCGAGCGTCGTTGCCGGATGTGCGGGGGAAGCACCGCGCAAACCCGACTGAATTCGCGGCAGATTGCTCATGTCCTGATCGAAGATGAGCGCCAACAAACCAATCTCGGGCTTGGAGCTGAACGGTTCGTCGAAATCCAACTCGGTAATCGCTGCCGACGGAGGGCGCGGCGCACCGCCGCCGGGTAACGGCGCCGTCAGACGCACGCTCATCACGGATTCGTTCGGGTCATTTCCCCAAGGCAGGAACTGATACACCAGAGGCAGACCCTCGCCGTACCAGGGACAGAAATTGGGAAACATGAAGTACTGCACGCTGTCGAGGACGGCCGCATCGGACCAGCTCCCGAAATCCCGCGCAAGCCCGGCCCCCATCATTTGACGCCGCCATTCAGCCACTTGCGCGCGAGGCGACAGCGGCGACGCGGAATCGTACCTGGGTACGGGAACGCCGGGCATCGCCATGGCAAAAACTTCGAACGCACGATCCGCCGCGGCAGCCACCGATGCGTGATCACCGAGATGAGGACTGGGGATGCCGAGCGGGGTGATCAGGCGGCTGATATGGGCTGCGCCTTCCTCCCAGATATCATATTGCGTGGACGCGTCACCGGTGAACGACAACGAATCACTGTGTGTCTCGACCACATGGTACGCCTCGAGGAAGGCTTCCAACGTCACCTTCCAATTGGCGCGCACGCGTTTGCGTATGTGGAACGCGGTGAAGCGATCCTCCGCCGGACACGCTTTGAAAAACTCCGGGAGTACGCCGAGATGAGACTCGAGCGGCGCAGCGCCCGGATCGGGATTGATGAAGATGAAACCGCCCCAGGTGCCGACCTTGACCTCAGGCAGGCGATAGTCCGCGGAAGCCACCTTCGGGAAATCCCATCGGCTCGGAATGTTTTTCAAGGTGCCGTCGAGGTTCCATTCCCAGGCGTGGAAAGGACATCGCAGGCTGGGCCCAGACCCCAACCCGTCGCACAGCCGGGTGCCACGATGCAAGCACGTATTGTAGAACGCACGAAATTCCCGGGGCGCGGTGCGCACGATGACGTAGGAAAGATCGCCGACGGTGTACGGCGCGCGATCGCCGACATTGGGAATGTCCTCTTCACGGCACGCAAACTGCCAGACTTTTTTCCACAGCCGTTCTTTTTCAAGCGCAGCGTACTCCGCTGAATGATAACGAAGCAGCGGAATTTTCTTCGGTTGAGGCATGTAATTGCCGCGCGCGCGCAGGCCCGCCCCAACATCCCGGGTATCCGCGGCCAGCAAGTCCTCGGTAAGCGGACTTACTGCGGAGGAAAATCCCCGGATCAGCGGTTCGATTGCTGCCATGCCCACTCCTCGTTGCTCAAACCCATTGCTCATCCAGTGTTCGACGAACTGCTTCTTCAATGTCACGATGACTGTACAAGAATGCCGCCTCGAGCTGTTTGGCGAAAGGCACGGGCGAATCTTGGCTGGCCACGCGCTGCACCGGCGCCTTCAGCTCACGAAACAACGATTCATGGATGCGGGCCGAGATCTCCGCGCCGACACCGAAGGACTTGACGGCCTCATGCACGACCACGGCGCGTCCCGTTTTCCTCACCGAGGTGAGAATCGTGTCCATGTCCAACGGACTCACGGTGCGCAGATCGATTATCTCGCAATCGATTCCGTCCTTGGCCAGAGCGGCCGCTACCACCGGGATATCCAGCATCGAACGGCTGTAGCCGATCACGGTGACATCCTTGCCCTGCCGCACCACGTTGGCCTTGCCCAGGGGGATCGCCCTGCCGCGCACGGGCGCGGCGCCCGGATTCCAGTAGCTGGCCAGATGCTCCACGAAGATGACCGGATCCTCGTCAT
>Ga0116229_10013057_pt1 | contig 11836 bp, 12 predicted proteins | sample S1TSphgellanicum_3_FD_87313 | JGI IMG/M metagenome (GOLD analysis project Ga0116229, IMG submission 87313) | Host-associated microbial communities from peat moss isolated from Minnesota, USA - S1T2_Fc - Sphagnum magellanicum MG | ecosystem: Host-associated > Plants > Peat moss > Unclassified... | reverse complement strand
GACGAGCCTCTGGTTCGTCGCCTTCGAGAACTTGGGAGAGAGCATCGCGCGCAACGCGCGCAAGGGCGATCAACTCATCGTCCAGGCCCAGGTGCGGGCCAACAACTGGACCGACAGCGAGGGCGAGAAACAGTACGACTATTCGTACGTCGTGCAGACCTTCAAGTTCGGCGCACCGGGCAAGCTCAAGCGCGAACAGCTCGCCGCACGCCGCGACGAGAAGGAGATCGGCGCGCTCGAAGCCGAGGTCTGAGCGTCCACCGTTCGACGTTTCCCTTCAATCCACGTGGAAAAGGACTTCCCGTATGTGCCCAAGCTTCCTGCGCTCCGCGCTGCCCGCGATCGGCCTCGGCCTTGCGCTGCTCGCCTCCCTGCCCGAGCCGGCGTTCGCTCAGGCGTCTCCGTTCATGACCGGCGCGACGGCGCTGCAGTCCAACATCCTCGCCTGGCTCACGCCGATCGCCATCATCCTCGTCATGGTGTTGGGCGGCATGGCGATGGCGAATCGGATGAGCTGGGGCTGGTGTCTGGGCGCGATCTTCGGCATTGCCATCGCCTTCGGCGCGCCGCAGATCGTGACCTGGGTCCGTGGAATGTTCGGTGTTTGAGGGCGTCCCGTGTCGCGATCAGGCCTGACGTGCGATCCCGTGTTTCTCGGTGTGACCCGACCGCCCATGCGGTGGGGCGTCACTTACTCGGCGCTGTTGGTGAATTTGCTGTTCACGATGGAGCTGTTCTTGCTGACCAAGAACCTCCTGACGCTCCTCGTCTGTGCGCCGATCCACGGGCTGTGCATGCTGCTGTGTGCACGGGATGCCCGCTTTTTCGATTTGCTGCTCGTGTCGGCCCGCACGCGGCTGCCGGCATTGTTCGCGAATTTGCGCTATTGGCAGGCGAGCAGCTACAGCCCTTTGACCGTCGATCTGCCCGATGTGCGCGGCCGCCGGCGCCGCGCCGTGGCCGAGGTGCCGGTGCGCGGGGGCGGGTCATGCTGAATTCCCGACGCCGCCGGGCCGCCGCGCGCGAGTTGTCCGCGGCCGAGCGAATTCCCTACCTTGCGCACGTCTCCCCGGGTGTCATTCGTACGGCGCAGGGCGACTACGTGCTCGCGTTCCGGTTGGGCGGCGCGAGCTTCGAGACCTGCGACGATGCGCAGTTGAATGCCTGGCACGAGCGGCTCAACGTGCTGTGGCGCAATGTCGGCAGCGCGAATGTCGCCCTCTGGACCCATGTCGTCAGGCGGCGCGATCCCGGTGCATCGGCACCGGATGGCGTGCCCGCCGCCGGGTCGACCGCCCGCTTCGGCGCCGAGTTGGAGGCGCGGTATCGGCGCCGCCTCGTCGGTCAAACGCTGATGTTCAACGAGCTGTACCTGGCGATCGTCTATCGGCCCACCGCCACGCTCGCGACCGGCCTGACGGCGCGCGTGTTGTTCCGCACCGACCGGGACGCGTGGCGCATCGAACTCGCCGATGCCCTGGATCATTGCGACAAGCTTGCCGCGACGGTCACGGCTTCGCTGCATCGTTACGACCCGGAAATGCTGCGCACCTACGAGGTCGGCGGGCGGCGCTGTTCGGCTCTGCTGGAATACCTGGGACTGCTGATCAATGGGGAATCGCGGCGCATGGTGCTGCCGCAGACCCCGATCAACGAGATGCTCGCGACGACGCGCCTGTTGTTCGGCAACGAGACGATCGAATACCGGATGCCCGGCGAGACGCGCGTCGGCGCCATGCTCGGAATCAAGGAATATCCGACCCCGACCGTCGTCGGCATGTTTGCCTCGCTGCTGTCCGCACCGTTTCCGTTCGTGCTGACCCAATCCTTCGCCTTTCTCTCCAAGTCTGCCGCGCAATCCTTGTTGCAGCGGCAGCATCATCGCATGCATAACGCCGGCGATTTCGCGCTCTCGCAGGCGGCGGAACTCGAGGATGCACTCGATGCGCTGACGAGTAACGAGTTCGTGATGGGCGAGCACCACTTTACACTGCAGGTGCTCGACGACGGCATCGACGCCACCGGCGAGCGCAAGGATCCGCAGCGGCTCAAACGCTTGAACGATCACGTCGCCCTGGCACGGAATCTGCTCGCCGATACCGGCATGATCGTCGCACGCGAGGACCTCGCCCTCGAAGCGGGTTTCTGGGCACAGCTTCCCGGAAACTTCTCACAGCGGCCGCGCAAGGCGCCGCTCACCTCCCGCAACTTCGTGGCGATGGCGCCGTTCCACAACTATCCGACGGGGCGCCCGACCGGCAATCATTGGGGCGACGCTCTGACCCTGCTCGTCACGAGCGCACGTTCGCCGTATTACTTCTCGCTGCATGCGAGCGATCCGAAGGATCCCGACGGCGGCAGCCGCAAGGACACCGGGCATACCGTGATCTGTGGGCCGACCGGCTCGGGAAAGACCGTGTTCATCGGCTTCATGATCGCTTTGCTGTGCCGGCAGGGCGTGACCCAAGTCATCTTCGACAAGGACCGTGGACTCGAAATCTTGGTCAGGGCGCTCGGCGGCGAGTACCTGCCCCTCAAGAACGGGGCACCGACAGGCTTCAATCCACTCCAGCTGGCCGTCAACCCGTCGAACCTCGAATTCCTGAAATCCTGGCTGCGCACCCTCGTCGGCATCCGCGGCGTCCGGGAACAGACCGATCTCGATCAAGCCCTGCGCGGTACTTTGGCTCTCGACCCGGAGTCGCGGCGGCTCTCGCGGCTCGTCGAATTTCTCGATCCGACGGATCCCGAAGGGCTGCATGCGCGCCTGTCGCCGTGGTGTGAATCGCGGGGCGGCGACTATGCATGGGTGTTCGACAATGCGCGCGACAGCGTGATGTCCCGGACCCTCGGCACCGCCGTGATCGGCTTCGACGTCACCGAATTTCTCGATCATGCGGTGACGCGGCCGGCCGTGACGCTGTATCTGTTTCACCTCGTGCGACGGCTGCTGGATGGGCGCCGGCTGGTCTGCTGGATGGACGAATTCTGGCGCCTCGTGTCGGACCCCGCGTTCGAGCAGTTCGCCAAGGATGGTCCCAAAACCTGGCGCAAATTGAACGGGGTCATGTGTCTCGGCACGCAGAGCGCCAGTGACGTGCTCGACAGCCCGATCAGCCGGACGCTCGTGGAACAAACGCCCACGAAGATCTTCTTTCCGAACACGGACGCCGATGTCGAGGAGTACACCCGCGGCTTCGGTCTGACGGAGCGCGAATACCGTCTCGTCAAAGACCGGCTCGAACCGGGTTCGCGCATGTTCCTCGTGAAGCAGGGTCACACGAGCGTGGTTTGCCAGCTCGACCTCAAGGGCTTCGATGCCGAGCTCGCGGTGATCTCCGGAAGGGCCGGGCATGTGATGCGGATGCAGGAGACCATCGAGCGGCACGGCGCCGAGCCCGACCGATGGCTGCCCGTGTTCATGGCGTCGATCGCCGCGGACCTGAAGCCGGACAAGATCGAGTCAGCCCATCAACCCACAGGAGAGTCCCGATGAATGCCACGTCCTTGCTGTCCCGCGGCACCGTCTGTCTGTCGATGTGTCTCATGGCCGGCACGCTTCGGGCGCAATGGGCCGTCATCGACGTCAACGCCATTGCGCAACTGACCAAACAGGTCGCCGACATGGAACAGGCCATCGCGACGGCCAAGGCGCAGCTCACGCAGGCAGAACGGGAGCTACAAACCATGACGGGCGCGCGCGGCATGCAGAATGTGCTCGCCGGCGTCACTCGCAACTATCTACCGCCCTCCTGGACGCAGCTCTCGGCAACGGCACAGGGCGGCTCCACGGCGTATCCCGCGCTCGCGGCGGGCGTGACTGCGCAGATCCGGGGCAACGCGGTTCTGTCCGATCCACAGGTCGCGCAGTTGCCGACCTCCGAGCAGCGACAGCTCGCCGCCGTGCGCCAGCGGGTCGCCCTCGGGCAGGCAGCCTCACAAGCGGCGTATGCGGATGCGAGCGCCCGGTTTGCCGGACTGCAAAGCCTCGTGACGGCCATCGGCACCGCCCCGGATCAAAAGGCCATCCTCGAGCTGCAGGCGCGAATCACGGCGGAGCTCGGCATGCTGCAAAACGAACAGAACAAGCTGCAGCTCCTGGCGCAGACGCTCGATGCGCAGGCGGCCGCGCAAGCCCTGCAGCAGCGTGAGAGCGTGATCGCGGGCCACGGCAATTTCGCGACCCGCTTCATGCCGAGTCCGTGACCATGGGATTCTTCGCCACGTTTTGGTCCTGGCTCAACGGTCAGCTCGCGACCTATGTCGGCAACAATACCGCGACGCTGGCGGGGATCCTCGAACCCGCCGTCGTCAGCCTCGCGACCCTGTACGTGATGGCCTGGGGCTATCTGCAAATGACCGGCCGGCTCGAGGAGCCGGTCCTTCAGGGGCTTAAGCGCATCGCGATGCTCGCGCTCGTGTTTGGGACCGGCCTCAAACTCTGGCTCTACAATTCGCTCATCGTCGACACCGTCTACACGGCCCCGGCGCAACTCGCCGCCGCCCTGGTCGGGGCGAAGGATCCGGTCGGCACGATCGATGCGATCTGGGAGAGCGGCGGGGCGGTGGCGGGCGTGCTGTTCGGCAAAGCGTCCCACTTGATGACCGGCGACTTCGGCTTCTATCTCTCCGGCATCGTGGTTTGGATACTCATCGGTGTCCTGTGCGTCTATGCGATGTTCCTGATCGCGCTGTCGAACATCGCGCTCGCGGTTCTGCTCGCCCTCGGCCCCTTGTTCATCGCCATGCTACCGTTCGACGCGACCCGGCGGCTGTTCATCGCCTGGATCTCACAGCTCATCAACTACGCGCTGATCACGATTCTCACCATCATGCTCGGCGCCCTGCTGCTGCAGATCGTCTCGTCATATGCAACTCAGACCGCGGCTCGCGGCGCGCAGATCGTCACCGTCGACGCGCTGAACATGGTGCTGGTCGCGGTCCTGGTGTTCCTCGTCCTGCGTCAGGTCATGCCGATCGCGGCGTCGCTCGCCGGCGGCGTCGCCCTGACGAGCTTCGGCACGCTGAGCCGCTCCGTCGGCTGGCTCCGACACATCGCACGCTCGCGCGACGATACCGGCAAGCGGAGTCTGACCGAGAGCGTGCGCCGAAGTCTGGTCGGCAACCCCGAACGCATGGCGTCCGGGACACACACGGACCTTGCGTCGAGCCGCGCGGTGGAGCGCGTGGCGGCGGACCGGAGTTCTCCGCCGTGAGCGATTCCTGATGGATTACTGATCGTCACTGCCAATGGATCATCACTGCCAAGGAGGGCACATGCGACCGCTATGGATCATTTTTCTCGTGCTGGGATCGAGTGCGTGCTCGCACGGGCCCGTGCGCTGTGACGGGCATCTGACCGCCATCAATGCGCCGGACCCGCGGCCGCGGAGTGCGCCGTGAGCAGCCTTCCCGAGAACGCGCAGTATTTCGCCGAGGCCCAGTCCTGGGACGCCGACCGCAGGCACCAGCACCGCCGCAGCGCCCAAGCAGCCTGGTGGGTCGCGACGGCGGGGTGGCTGTGCTGCGTGGCCTGCGCGCTGGCGCTCGTCCTGCTGATGCCGTTGAAGCAGGTCGAGCCTTTCCTGGTCAGGGTCGACAGCAGCACGGGCGTCGTCGACGTCGTGCCGGTCTACGTGGGGACGGCGACCCAGGATGAGGCAGTGACCCGCTATTTCGTGACTCACTACGTCGCGGTCTGCGAACGCTTCAATTTTGCGACCGCCGAGAGCGACTACGAGGAATGCGGAGCGTTTCACACGCCGCAACGCAATCAGGCCTGGTACGCCGCCTGGGTCGCGACGAATCCGGCCTCGCCGCTCAACGTGCACAAGGACGGCAGCACGCTACGCATCCAGGTCGAATCGGTGAGTTTTTTCTCGCGCAGCAGCGGCATTGCCGATCTTGCGCAGGTCCGCTATTTGAAGGCGCTGCGACCGGCCGGCGGTTCGGCGGAACAATTCACGCATTGGATCGCAACGGTCCAATATGCGTTCGGCGAGCCCGCCAGGGATCCGAAGATCCGGCGCTGGAATCCCCTCGGGTTCAAGGTCATCGACTTCAAGAGCGAGCCGGAGGTGCTGGCCGAGAACGCCGCGGACCGCACGGCATCACCGACGCCGGTCGGGAGCAAGCCGTGACGCGCCGCATACCGCCCGCCCGCAGCTCCTGGACGCCCGTCGCCGGCCTCTCCGTGCTCGTCCTGACAATGCTCTGTCTCGCCGCTCGCGGCGAGACGTTGCCGATGCGCGGTTCACGTGATTCGCGCGTGCGCGTGGTCGCGTTCGACACGAACGAAGTGTATCGGCTGTATGGATTCGTCGGCTATCAAATCGACATCGAGTTCGAGGACGGAGAGAGCTTCGTCGGACTCGGCGCCGGGGACATCGAAGGCTTGTCCTTCGTCGGCCAGGGCAATCACCTGTTCCTCAAGCCGAAGGCGGCGCGGGTGGCGACCAACCTCACGGTACTGACCAATCGCCGCCGCTATGAATTCGACTACACATCGGTTCCGGAGCGGCCGGATCCGGCATCGATCGAGGTGATCTACGCGCTGCGCTTCACGTATCCACAGGACCCGGTGCAGGCAGCGAGCGCCGACGCCGCAGCGCGCGTCGACCGGAGTCTCGACAGCGCGTCACCGGAGCGGCCGATCAACGTCGATTATTGGTATTGCGGGCAGCCGAGTCTCAAACCGATCGCGGCATCGGATGACGGCGTGCACACGCGCCTGCGCTTCGCCGCTCGCGCCGAACTGCCGGCCCTGTTCGTGCGCAACGACGATGGCAGCGAATCTTTGCTGAACTTCAACGTGGAGGCAGGCGACGTGGTCGTGCACCGCGTCGCCGCTCGCTTCATCGTCCGACGCGGTCGGTTGACGGGGTGCATCGTGAACGCGGGCTTCGGGGGCGGCGGCCTGCGCCTCGAGTCGGGCACCGTCGCGCCCGACGTCGAGCGTGTGACCCGGGGAGCGCGGCCATGAGCGACTTGTCGCCCGACGACGCGCGCCGGCGCGCAGCGCTGGACCCGACCAACGATGGACCCGTGGCCGGGGAGCGGGACAAGTCCCTTGCCAACCGCATGCTGTCCGTGCAGTCACGGGTCAGCAACGTTCTCGCGCTGTCCTTGATGTCGCTGCTCGGAGTGGGAACGCTGACCTGGTATTACGCGCACGCGATGCAGCGCGACAGGACCGCGCGCGAAGCGGCTCATGCACAGTCCCTGCGGCGCGTGCAGGGAGACCTGGGATTGCCCTCGCTCGGGAGAATCGACCCCCCAACGGGCGACCGCGTCGGGGCATCCGTAGCGCCACAGACGACGATCCCGGCATCGAGTACCGAGCCGTCCGCGAGTGTCGGTGCCGATGCGACACCGTTGTCGCTGGCCGAGACGGTGCCTGCCGCGCCGCTGTCCACGCCCCTCTCCGCCGCGCTCTCCGCGGCGCCGATGGATGCGGGGGCAGCGGTGCCGCCGCAGAGGACCGCGGCGCAGACCGCCCAGGACCGCCAATTGTCCGGGGCCGTTTTCGCGGCACAGATGGGCGGCCCGGCGGCGGGCATCGCGATAGCGCCCGGGGACCTGACCGCGTCCGCAGAGACGCCGCGGGTTGATGCGGCGCGTTCGGGCGCCGACCTCGGCGCGCTCCTGCGTCCGACCGTGACCACGGCGGCGCGCGCCCTGGTGTTGCCGGGCCAGCGCCTATTGCTGCCCAAGGGGGCCTTCATCGACTGCACCTTGGAGACCGCCATCGACTCGACCCTGCCGGGCATGACGACCTGTGTCACGGCCACCGACACCTTCGGTGCCGACGGCAAGGTCGTGCTGCTCGAACGCGGCACGAAACTCGTGGGAGAGGTTCGCGGACAAGTGCAGCAGGGTGCGGCGCGCCTGTTCGTGCTCTGGACCGAAGCGCGCACGCCGACCGGCGTGATCGTGCCGCTCGATTCGCCGGGCGCGGACGAACTCGGTCGTGCGGGCGTGGCCGGCGACGTCAACCGGCATTTTTGGCAACGCTTCGGTGCCGCCATCTTGGTGTCCGTGATCGATGGCGCCGTACAGGCGGCAGTGCAATCCACGAACAGCGGCAACGGCGCCGTCATCTACAACCCGTCGGGCTCGCAGAGCGTCATGACCGACGTGCTCAAGGGTACGATCGACATTCCGCCCACGATTGTCAAGCCGCAGGGTGATCGGGTGCAAGTGCTGGTCGCCCGCGATCTCGATTTTGCACCGGTCTATGCGCTGCGCTCGACCCTGCGAGCCGAATGATGTCGGAACACGGTTCGGCACTGGCGTTGACGCTGCGACATTTGCGGCCGCTGCTCGCAGACCCCAAGATCACGGAGCTGTGCATCAATCGGCCCGGCGAGGCCTACGTTGAAACCGCTCGCGGTTGGCGGCGCGAGGCGCTCGACTTTGCCGATTTCGATTGGTGCAAACGGCTGGCAAAACTCATCGCGAACTCGACGCACCAACGCATCGACGAATCGACCCCCTTGCTGTCGGCGAATTTGCCCGGCGGCGAACGCGTGCAAATCGTGCTGCCGCCCGCCACGACGGCCGGCTGTGTGGCCATCACGATCCGCCGGCCGGCGGATACCGTCTGGTCGATCGAAGAACTCGCGCAGCAGGGCATTTTCCGCAGGACCCGCGCGGCATCGCCGTCGCTAGACTCCGGAGAACGCGAATTGCTCCACCTCCTCGAATTGGGCCGCTACGAGAGCTTCATGCGCGGGGCGGTCCTCGCCCGCAAGAATATTCTCGTCTCGGGTCCGACGGGATCCGGTAAGACGACCTGGACGAAGGCCTTGATCCGGGAGATTCCGGCCGGGGAGCGGCTCGTGACGATCGAGGACGCACAGGAATTGGTGCTCGACCGCCATCCCAATCACGTCCGTCTGTTTTACTCGAAAGACGATCAGGGCCTTGCGCGGGTCACCCCGAAGCAATTGCTGGAGTCGTGCCTGCGCATGAAGCCCGATCGGATTCTGCTTGCCGAACTGCGCGCCGGGGAGGCGTTCGACTACCTGCGCAACGTCAATTCCGGGCATCCCGGATCGATCACCAGCGTGCATGCCGCAAGCGCTGAACTCGCCTTCGAGCAGCTCGTGTTGCTGATCAAGCAAAATCCCGGGGGCCGCGATCTCACGCGCCGGGACATCAAGAACCTGCTGTATCTGCTGATCGATGTCGTGATCCAATTCGGCGTCGAACGGCACGAGCGTTTCATCAAGGAGATTTGGTACGACCCGGAACGCCGTAGGCGCGAAGAATCGGGTGCCGCGCGCAGTGGCGGGCCGGCATGAGTGGCGCCATGGCAGCGGGCTGGTCCGGTCTCGCCTTGGACTATGCCGCGGTACAGTTGCCGATGCTCGTGGCCCTGGCGCGCGGCAAAGCGAGCCTGTCGCGCTGGTTCGCCGCGCCGGTCGCCGCGTTGCCGCTCATGCTCGTGTCCGGCGTGGCGATGGCCGGACTGAGCCCGGCGTTGGTCGGTGCCGGTATGACCTCGCACGGTGCGTTGCATCTCGCGGTCGGGATGGCCGTCACTGGCGCAATCGGCTATCTCGGCGGCCGAGTGCTGAGTCGCACGCCCCCAATCGGAGCGGGTTCCCACCGCCGCGGCACGATGATCGTCGACAGGCTTCCGGACGGGGATGCTCGCGCTCGCGGCGCAGATCGACGCCGCGGCGAGGACCGCAGCGGGCGGGTGAGCCTGGCAGGGCTGCTCGTACCGATGCAGGACGAGGCCAAGCATTTCAAGCTGATCGGCACGACCGGGACCGGTAAGAGCACCGCCATCCAGGAGCTGATGAGCGGCGCATTGGCGCGGGGCGATGGCGCCGTGTTCGCCGATCCCGACGGCGGTTACCTGCGCCGCTTTTACGACCGCAACCGGGGCGACGTGATCTTGAATCCCTTCGAGCCGGACTCCGTCAAATGGAACCTGTTCGACGAGATCGAGAGCCCCTACGACGCCGATCAACTCGCGCGCTCGCTGATCCCCGATCATGACGGTGCCGACAGAAGCTGGCGCGGCTATGCACGCACCTTCTTCACGGCAGTCACGCGCCAGGCCAAGGACGCGGGCATCACCGACGTGGGCGAGCTGTACCGTCTGCTCGTCGTCGCCGACGCAGGCGAGCTGCGCGGGCTCGTGCGCGGCACGCCCGCTCAGCCCTTCCTGGATGAGCACAATGCGAAGATGTTCGATTCCATCCGCTCGGTCACGACCTCGGCGGTGAGTGCGCTCGAATACGTCGCCGACCAGCGTGGGCCCGATTTTTCCGTACGACTCTGGGTCCGTGAGCGGTCTGACGGTGCGTTGTTCATGCCTTACAAGGCGGGTCAGATCGCGGCCATGAGGTCGCAGATTTCTGCCTGGATGCGCCTCGCCATCTTCGAGACCATGAACCGCGACGAGGCAGCGAGGACCAGTCGGGGCGACGATGCCCCAGCGGCGGGCCGCGACGGGAATCGACGTCTCTGGTTCGTCATCGACGAGCTCGATGCCCTCGGCCAGATCGACGGACTCAAGGACGCGCTCGCGCGGCTGCGAAAGTTCGAAGGGCGTTGCGTGATCGGCTTTCAGTCCATTGCCCAAGTGTCCTCGACCTATGGGCACGGTGACGCTCACACGATCGTGGAAAACTGTGGCAATACGCTGATCCTGCGCTGCTCGGCCAGCGAGGGAGGCGGGACCGCCAGATTCGCATCCCAGCTCATCGGGGATCGCGAAGTGCTGCGCACCACGACATCGACCAGCCGGCGCTACGGGGAGTGGTTCGGCTCGGAGAGCCGCAGCGAACAGTTCCATCTCGAACCCGCCATACTGCCGTCCGAACTGGAGCAGCTCCCCGATCTCGCCGGCTTCCTTAAACATGCCTCCCATCCTTTGTGGCGTCGTGCTGCGCTGACCCCGAGCGCCGCCTCGACCCGCGCGCCGCTCGACGTGCAACCCGCGCCGCGCGCCGCGGGGCCCGCGGCACCGACTCACCGTCAAGTTCCGCGGCCCGAGCATGGCGCCGATCACAGGGGCTGGGAGCGTGACTGAGGTGGCTCGCGACGCGGCTTCGAGGTGTCCGCCATGAACGACGAGACGATGTCGGTCGGCCTGCTGCTGGAAAGCGCGCAGACGCACCAGAAACTGGTCGAGGAGAATCTGCAGCGCCTCAAGATCCATGCCCAGGATCTCGACGGGATCGTGCGCGATGAAATTCGCCGCACCCTGGTCGATGAACTGCAACTGGTCACGAGCGAAACCCGAATGGCCGCACAGGCGCTGGAGGCCATGCGCCGCGCGATCAGCGTGCGCTCGGCTATCTGGACCCTGCTCGTGACTCTCTTGTGCGGCGCCGCGCCGCTCGCGCTGCTGTGGGCCGTGACGCCGAGCACCGCACAGATCGTGGCCTTGCGGGCAGAGCGGGACGAGCTCAAGACGAATATCGACCGCCTGTCGCGGCAGGGCGCTCGGCTCGAGTGGCGACACTGTGGTGAGGCTCAGCGCCTGTGCGTCCGCGTCGAGCGCACCGCGCCGGCGTTCGGCGAGGGCGGGGATTACTTCATCGTCAAGGGGTATTAGTCATGCGCATCGAAGATCTCCCGCGACTGGTTCGTGTCGCCGATGTCACGGTCCGGTCACCGAACGTGAGCGCCGTGCTCGCCTGTGTCGTGGCGACCTTGATCGTCGCAGGCCTCGCACTGCGGCGCGGGATCCTTACCCGGTATCCGGAGGCTTTCAAACGAGGGGTCCGCATCGTCGAAGGCCGCCGGTTCGGCGCGGACCGGTTGGCGTCTATCATCTCGGGCCGGTCCATGGCGACGCTGACGTTCGCCGGAG
>Ga0116229_10013056_pt1 | contig 11838 bp, 6 predicted proteins | sample S1TSphgellanicum_3_FD_87313 | JGI IMG/M metagenome (GOLD analysis project Ga0116229, IMG submission 87313) | Host-associated microbial communities from peat moss isolated from Minnesota, USA - S1T2_Fc - Sphagnum magellanicum MG | ecosystem: Host-associated > Plants > Peat moss > Unclassified... | reverse complement strand
CTGCAAGCATGTCCGGGTTTTCTGGCAGCTCTGAAAGCTCGGGTCTAGCACCACCTCCTGAGTCCTGAGTCCTTCCAGCTTACTGTTTGTTTTTTTCCTGTTCTCTTGAAAACATAACTGTTTGGTTGAAATTCTGGGAGAAGCTAGAGAGAAGACCCAATTGTAGTAAAAATTCAACACATTTATCCTCTTTTGTCTCTTCACTCCTCTTCTCCGTCACCAGCTGCAAACACCATAACTCATTTCATGTAATAAAAAGTTGAATCCTATTTGTGCCCAACAAAAAACAATAACAAAAATTGAATCCTTTTTACATACTTCAACTCTCTCTCTCTCTCTCTCTCTCAGGAATTGAAAAACTTTGTCAACGGCTTTTGTTGTTGTTGTCCTTCTTCTTCTTGTTGGTAATGAACAATGCATGGGATTTTTATCAGCCTCAAAAAATGCAGCCTAGAAGTTGAAGCAAATTGCACCAAGTGATCACTTGTATATTTGAAACTGTTTTCATATGGATTGGTGGAAGAGAATTTGGGATTAGTTCCATATATATTGTTTCATGCTTCCAACCAACTTGGGAATTTCCACACCTCATTGTATCCATATGTATATATATTCAGGGTGCATCTTGCAAGGAGATCCAAGTGGTGCATATCTCACTCATTTCAAGGAATATAGAGATCTAAGGCCATTTTGTCATCCTCGTGATTTTCCCGAAAATTTCATATGAGTTTCATCCATGACTGAATTTGAGAAGTAAACAAACATTTCTGCAAAATTCCTCCATTGTCTTGGACCATCATTGGATGAGTCTCATCTACTTTGGATGAATATTGGAACTGTGAAAAAGCTCTTAAATTGCTTTTTTGGCATTACAGCAGGTGTTTTTTTTCTCTTTTTTTTCTTTTGCGGCAACAAAAAAAATTCCCACCCTTCCATTAAAAGAAGCTTTCGAGCAGAAGAAAAAAAAAAAAATAGCATAATTGGCAACACATCCATAAAACATAAAACGATCTTACACAAAGAGCATCTGATGTAAGTTGCAAAGGATAATTGTGGAAATAATGTGCAAAAGTCACCAGATTTTGAGGGAAAAAAATCCTGGAATTGCCATATTTAGACAATGGGTTCCAAGCTCTAACAGGTTGCCAAAATATGAGAAGATTTCTTAAAGTTTTTGTACTTTCCTCTCTGGCCTGTAGCCAAATTTGGCTAATTCCTCTTGTGGGTGATCACCAGTATGGCCACATCACAAAAGTGCAAACAAAAAAGAAAAAAAAACAAAACAAAAAACCAGTGTCACCCACAACACTCAAAAAACTCATGAACTTCCTAGCCTAGAGTATGTTAATTTCCATGGCCAGCACGAGTGATTTTCAGCCTCTTACTACCAACATAGTAAATACAGCTTCATTTTGAAGATGGACTCAGAAAACTACACAATGAGATTTTGAAGGCAACTGAAGTTGTGTCAATTTCCTGCAAAATCAAACTTACTAGAATGACAAGAATTGAGTGCACAGTTCATAAAACCTTAGAGTCACTCAATCCCAGTTTTGGGCCCATCACCAGCTTCATCACAAATATAAGCAGTGGCTAGCTCCCATGGGGAGAGAATGATGTTGTTGGGTGTTGATCAAAGAACATAATACTACTTACTACTCTCTACCCAAATCTCCATCAAACAATTCTACCAAAAATCTGTGTCCTGAGAGTTTCTGCCACATAATTTCTGGAAGCAATGGATTCAAGACTCAGTAGGAAGACTCACTCAGTCGTAACATGATAATTTTACTTCCCAAATCATCACCCTCACATTAAGCTGACTGGGTTTAGCTATGCTTCTCTATGACCAAGATGTTTAGGGTTTAGGGTTTACACATATACTAAACTAGTGCTCTTGTCAATCAAAAGAGCTACTGGCCTTAGCTCAGTAGAGCTCTGCAAAAAAACATTGCAACAAAAATCAGTTGCACTGCATCAGACGAATACCCAGGTAGAATAGAATTAAAAGAGTGTGTACAGTCCACTGATTATAGTGAGCTCTCCTGTGAACTAACAGTTGTAGAAATGACCTTGAATCTGTTCAAAATGTAGGCAATCTTTAGGACCACATGACGAGCCATACAACAAGAGGTAACCCACTTCTGTTTGATTCATGGCCATGCCAGAGAATGATGTCATTACAGCCTTAAACTCCTGGTAAATTTCTGTCTCAACATTGCATTCAGGACTCACTGTAAATGCAATCTGAAATTGCCTTCAGACTTTTAACCCTAACTCATCAAAGGATCTAGCAACCCAAGAAAAATTGCTGTACACTAGGTAAGAGAAGGAGATTGAAGCTGCACTAGAAAGCAGCATACCAGAAATCTCAATAATTTACTTGTCCACAGCTTGATCTCCATCTTATGTCTTTGCATCTTTGCATCAAATTCTTCAATGTTGAGAAAAATTATACATGAATCTACAAAAGATGATGGAATTTTTCTACATGAAACATTCTTCAAAACTTTGTGCAAAAATCAACAAAAAGCTCATGGATATTATATTCATTTATGTGGGTATTGTTCATTTTGTGTCATCAATTTTCTCCATTGACCAAAAGTGTTGATTAATTCAATACTTTTGGTCAATTCCATTCTTGAGTTTTTAATTTTGACCATGTTGTTAATGTTCATCCACGTCATTCATGTTCGCCCATTGTGACCAATCATATTTGTGTCTTTATTGTTGTCCATGAACACAATTCCACCCATCCAATTGTATCCACATCAAGCCAATTACATTTGTGAAACATGTCATCCATCCACAATGCAATTTTTATATTGAAATTTCATCCAATAAATTTGGTTTGATTTATGTGTTTACATTTTATCATTTTATGGAGGATTGCATATTTATGGTCAACTTCATCCATGAATAATCTTTTTCTTCATTTGTATGTTTCATTGCTAACCTTAGTTCAAGGTTATCTTTTCAATCCATCTTGTAAAACTAAAATGATTTGACAATCTATTCCCAACCAATGTTTTCTTCTTGGCAAAAAAATCACCAATTTTTTTTTTAATTTTTGGGTCAATATTCATAAGCTTGGATTTCAACGGGGGGAAAAAATGGACTTCTCACCTAAATTTGATTATGGCAAACTATGCCACATCGGATTTGGTACCTCACTCCAAGATCTATCATCTTTAAAGTGATGCCCTCACATTGTCACCTCACCAAATATTGCTTTACTAGTGGACCATATATCATCATCTTCTACCTTTACACTCATAGATTTTCACCGTTTTATGCCTTTTGATCTAAGTCATTTGCCAAATCAATCTTATTTGTGTAAGGTTCCTTTCAATACTCATTCTCCCACTTGTAGGAGGAGATTGCCAAACCTAAATCTCATTTCTAATATGTATGTGTACATTGTGACTTGTGAATTTGTGAGGCTTAAACATTGAGTGAGTTTCAAAAGCTTTGGGGGTGGGAGTAAGACTTTAAGCATTTAATTCTACAATTATACAATGCATTGAAGAAATGTTTGTTAGGTTTGAAGGTGTGTTCACGATATAATGTACACAAAAATCAATCATAGTTTGACAAGTTTCATTATAACATTTTTTTATATGACTCTTTAAATATTTGGAAAAGATTTTGTGGTAGAAATATGGAATTAAAGATGAATAACGTTCTAAGCTCTCATCATGTTATGATAATGTTGATAATTATGATATTTTTAAGTTATAAAATGTTTTCCCATTGAAGATGTAATCGATCCTAACTTTCTTTATTATTCTATAAAGATAAATTGAATTTTTAAATAAAAGAAGTAACCTATTATCAAACATGGTGTTTTAAACAACTTTTATAAAATTATTCATTTACAATTACATAAAGGTACAATTATTGAATCAATTGCATATTTATGGTTTTTGTAACTTGTCTTATTTTTAAAGCCCAAGTCATGACTTTTTAAATAAACCAAAGTAGGTGAAATGTTACATGTTAAGTTATTTTTGATGTTATATGTGCTTTTAGTTTTGGGACAAACTATGTACATTATGCCATGGAAACACGCTTGAAACAATTGTGTAATTTGGTGCCATCATAGTAAGCTTCAATTCAATTTGATCTTCAATGCACAATGTTGCAAGTTATGAAACACAACAAGTAAATGCTCAAGATTTGTCACTTAAATTGTTGTGAACTTTGTACAAGGTAAATATGATCCTTGAACTACCTTTTGGATATGGTGTAATGTTACAATTTTTTTGTTTTAAATAAATTTTTTTTTGTAAATTCTCAATTTTGTTCAAGCTTGAAGGTTGCTACTCACAAACCACATGGTTTTTGAATCATCAGTCTTCAATCTTGATTCCTCTACTAAGTCAAGAATCTTTGTAAGCTCCTAAGTCCTAACCTAAGTTTTGTTTATTGTAATTTGTGAGTGACACCATCAAGCTTTAGGCCAAGGTTTGAAGATTTTGCAAAGTGTATGACCTTCTCCAAAATCAATTTTTTTTTCAACCAAATATTGTAAATAAAAAATTTCATTATTTTACCTTACTTAAATAAAGAAATAATTCTTTAAAATTAATGTAATTAGATTTTTTTAATTGGTGTAATTCACTAATTTAAAAATATCAGGGTAATTATAAATCATAAAAATAATTATAAATACATAATTTCAAAAAATAATATAACTAAATAATTACATAAATTTACTATAATTGAATTACGAAGCACTATGGTGATTAGATTATTTCAGAAAATAATCAAATAATTACAGTAAATTTTTGTGATGAAATAGTTTTCAAAAATTCAAAATAATTATCAAATAATAAATTAAAATTTTCAAAAAAAATTATTTAATAGCTACAAAAAATTATTATAAAATAATTACAGAAAATTACTATAGTGAAATAAACTTTGTAAACTTATGTAATAAAGTACATAAAAAAACTATTGTAACTAATACTTTCAAAAAGTGTTGATTAATAAGTAACCATGATAATTATAATTAATTATAATCATCAATTCAAATTCTAAAAACCTTAACATAACATCAATTGAAGATTTTGAAAAATGATATTTACAACATTTGTCCAAATAAAAAATGTAAACAAAAAATTGATCAAATAAGCTTTGGTTTACATAATAATGTAATATTGTTACTAATTGACATACTAAAGATTATAATAAATAGCTTTATAGATGAAAGATTTAAAATATTAACTTATAATTAATTATAAAAAGTTCAAGATTGAAAATTTTATTTTAATAATATCAAAAATATATCAAAGATAATATGTTTTAGTATATACCAAAATAAACATTAAAAATGTTTGTTCAAAGCATATTTGGTATTAAACCAAAATTATGATACATACATTATTAACATTGTATATGTTTAACTTATCCAACATAAGACTTAGGGCACCTAGTTAGTATAAACAATATTTATCTTTTTTGACTAGGCCAAGTGCCATTTTGACCAACGAAACCTAGAGGGTGCCTAAGTAATAAAGGTACCCCTTGTCATTTTTGACTAAATCAAATGTCAATTTGATTGGGATATTCATTTTTAAGTACATCTTGATTAAAAGTTTAATTTGACACCTAGTCAAATAGGTCATCTTGGTCAAATTACTTAATCAAAAACCACACATGTCATTTTAACACTCAATTCCAGTCAAAATGGATATGTGTAGGGGTCAAAACGGATCATTTAATCAAGTTGTATGGTTTGATAAACCGTGAATTCTAGTAGTGAAGGTTTCTTTGTTCAATTTTTGTGATGTAACCACATTGATGATCATCCACAAAAGGAATTAGCCAAATTTGGCTATAGGTCAAAGAGGAAAATAAAACAATCTGAAAGTCTTGATATATTTTGTGGTGATTTGTTGGAACTTATTGTCTAAATATGGTGATTTGGAAGGGGAAGGGGGGGTGGTATCTTCGAAATCTAACAACTTTGGCCCATTTTTTCACAAAAATCCTTTCTATGAATTGCATTGGATTTTTTGTTGTCACCAAGTGTGTTGCCCCAAAAAAAGGGGTGGAAAACCAAAAAAAAAAAAAAAACTACTACTACTTGGGACATGATATGGAGTACGATAGTTGACAATTTATGATATTAAACATTAAAGTGAAAAAGAATGTATTAATGACAAAAAAAATTCAAAATAAGGTTGATATGCCAAAATTAAAAAATTGTTTATTGAATGTATTCCGTGGACAACCACAAAGGTTTTGACGTGAAGAGAAGTACCAACGAATTAAACAAGATTAAATAAAATCTTAAGAAACATAAGAAACAAGGTGTCACAACACGTAGGCCTTGCCGAATTCAAAACTTGATAATGTATGTTTGAATAATCATGAATGTGATGGATATTATGTCGTATCATTTAGTAGGATAAATTTTTGGACATGGTCTAATAATTTGAATGCAATGTGTATAATATATCCAATAAGCTTCAGTTGTTCAAAATGGCATCATTGTAATAGCACATTGGTCCATATGTGATCAATTTGAGTGTTATAAATAGTGGTTGTTTCAAAAGAAACATATTGCAAGCCATATTTATTCATAATTTTTTATAGTTCCATTGATTGTAATGTGTTTGTTAACATGTCTATATTAAAATCCTCAATTACTATAGTTGGACAATTTGTACATGTGTTTTTTGGAAAATTGGTTCTAAAATAGAAATATTCATCCAACTATCAAAATATGATAGCAGAGCATCCATGACTAATACATATTGTGACTGGTGTCCAAACCTAGTCATGGAGTGATATGACCTAGTCAAATGTGATTTTAGTCATGATTATAAGACTTTTAGTCTCAAATGACTATCATATTATAATTACATGACTAGTAACCATAAAAGGTAACTAGGTTAAATAAGTACATGGGTAGGTTAAACAAATTAGGCTAAATAAATACGTTAAGTAAAAAGGTAAAAAAAAATCTAAGTAGACCTTAAATAGGCCTAAATAGACATATTAGATCCCAACTAACCTTTAAATATAAGCTTAAGTGGATTTAAATTCTTCCTAATAAGCAACCTTTAGATAGGCCTAGCTACATATTCTAATATGAATTAATTTAAACTTAATTTAATTTAATCTAATCCAATCTTAATGTAACCTAATTTCACCTACTTAAGGCTAATTTGCCCCAAGTAGCCTAGTTTATTTCAAATAACCTTATTTATTCTAATTAATCCTATTTTAGTTTAATGTACCATATTTTAACATATATAACTTAAACTTTAATTTGATTTAACCAAGTGTACCAACTTTAACAAGTTTACATTATACCAAATTTAAATAGCCAAACTTAGATTAATTAGTTCAATTTAGCTTAATTTTGGCCTTAATTCAACCAAAATAACTTTTAAAACTTCATTTAAGAGATTTAAACCAAGTTTAGCCAAATTAAACTAGGTTTACCATAAGTGGTTTAATGTAACTTGACTTCACCAATTTTAACCAAATTTAACTTAAGTATCCAAGTTTAGTTTAATTCATTCGAATTTAGCCAAATATATAACCAATTTTAACTAAAAACTTTCTAGGTTTAGCCAAATTTATTCAATTTCAGCAATAAATTATCAAAATTTTATTAATTTTTTCGAGCGTCAACCAAATTTAACCAAAATCGTTTAGTTTAACCTATTTTAGCCTCATTTATTTAAACCAAAATTAACCAACTTTAACTTTAGTCAACCCAAGTTTAATCAAGATATTCTAATTTATTTTTAAAAAAATTTGTTTAACCAAAATAACATAGTGAAGAAAACTTATGTTATTTCAGCCAAATTTAACAAAGTTTTATTAGATTTATCCATGGGTTTAGGCTTCATAAATTATCAACATATTAAATTTATATAATGACCTTTTAAAAAAGTATGATTAAATATAATTTTGAAATTTTGAAATTGGAATTTTATTTAATTTTTTACATATATTGAACATATTTAAATGATTATTTATATACATATTAAATTTGTAAATTTTACCAATTATAAAATTACAATAAATTGAATGAATGAAAAAAAAAATCTACAATTATAATGTTATATTAAGTGGTTGGATTATAATAAATATGATATGATTAATTTGTTAAATTTTTTTTAAATATAAATTATATTAATAATAATCATCACAAATGTTATTAATTAATAATTATATAATGAAAATTAAATATTTTATATAAAATATAAATATTGAATATATATGTATATTATGATATATGTATAATATGTATATATTAATATATTAATACCAATATATTGTGTGCATATACATACATGTTTGTGTCGATTAATAAATTATGTGTAAAATTATGTTATGTGTATATAGTAATGGTATATATACATCTATATAATATTCATATTTCAGATTTTTAAAATAAAATAAAAATATTCTAGGTTTTATATTTCAATTATACATATATTTATTAAAGTTTATGATGTATTGAAACATAATGGATATGTTATAAATTTTCAAATTCAAAAGTGATTTTCTATGTTCAAAATTAGTTGTTTGAATTTTTAGTTGGTGCACATATCTAGATTATGCTTCATAGTTTAATGATCCATATTCAAATTTTCATTTGAGTAAGTATTGAAAAAGAAATTATATTTTAAACTTTGTGTTTTTTATATTCAAACATTGAAAGATTATAAATTCTATGTGTGAGTATTGTGTTTCACATCTAGTGGTAGGTGGATGGGAAAGGCTTTACACCATTTTGTATAGGTTCAAGAATTAAAACTTAATCCTAGCATGTTTGATCGAGTTTGACGATGCTCACGTTGACCACAACGTTTGGGGTATGTTGACCAGTCGTATGTTCAATGAATGTATGACATTGATGTGGTATAATATTCTTTTATATTATTTGTATACAAATCGTATATATACAATATACAAATAATTCAAAATTAAATTAGATGAATAATTATTTTATATAATCAATATGCGAAAATAATATTATATATTTATATATTATATTAAATTATATCTATAATATATATAATATATAAATAATATATTGTAGTCATGTAGCCATTAGTGGCATATTTGACTACAATAAAAACCACCATCACGATTGGTTAGAGAAGACATGTGACATTTTGTGCATATGTTTTCAAAATAGGACGTTCTCACAACAATCACCAACTTCCTGACAACCTAGAACCCACAAACCACACAAATGATAAATAGTCAAATATGGCTTGTTATTACTTAATCAAAGTCTAGGACATTCTCACCAAAGATTATTTCACTTTACTTAAGCTAATTTTCTTGGAAAAGTAAAGCTTTCATTCATGCAACATACTACCAATGTTGTTAAAAGGCCTCACATTCATTTACAAACCCACAAGTCTTTGGTGTGACCTACAATCTACTATCTTGGCCTCTAAATAAATATGAATGTATCTTTGATCCAAAATTGAAATCCATATGGCCAAATCTCAAAACAAAACCTTGGAGGTTTCAAGAATCAAAACATATCCATAAATAACATGTTTAGAGTCTAGGGTTTGCTTATGATGCACAAATATAATCCAAACTAATTGGAATCATCTATGTATTGTATGCAATAACACGAACAATTATTTTTAAAATATATATATATATACACCCATACCTCAAAATTTATGGCAAAGTCTTGCCTTCAATCTTCTTATTTTGAACTTTATTTAGCCTATCAATAGTTGCATGATTAGGTGCAAGGATTATAAACACGTTTGAAAATTTGGTCACAAGCTGTTGTTCTCCAAAAATCACACTTCTAATATTCTTGACCAAAAGTATTGTAGGTTTACAAGTGTTATACAAGTTCACCAGTTGCACATATTGGGGATAAAATTTAAGGTACAAAGATAATGCTTGTGTGTCACCTACTACTTTAACCCATTGGCTACAACCAAGATGAAAGTTTCAGTAAACCTACCATATATCCCCGTGATAACCATCTCTAGGTTTCCGAGTTGTTCTAGATTTGACATTTATTTGAAATTTTGGATGGCACAAGTGGCAACAAAACACAAATTTATGAAGAATGGATTGATTGGTTTTATTACTGTTGTTGCCCCAACTCTCAACACAAAGCCCCAATCCCCCTTTTTAAACCTATTTTGGAAGGTAACACCAAAGTTTGTAACCCGTATGTATAACCCAACATTAAACCATGGAGGAAAAGTGGTCACAAAAGCTGAACCAATTATCAAGGTGATTGCACAAAAAGAAATCTTGTCCTTTTCCACCCCCACACATTCCAACTATTGTCTGATTTAACTGCATTTCAATTATATTTGATCATCTTAAATTTGTAAATGGCTTGTTGCATTAATTAATGGTCAATATTGTTCATAGTTGTTACGTTCACTATGTTGTTCACTTATGAGTATAATTTGGACTTTATTTAATTTTTTAATAATTTCAAATTGTTAACGTGAAATTGAGGTAACTTTTAATTTTATTTACATAATGCATTATGATGAGTTAGTGATTTTGTAAACATTTCTTCAACTATCAACATGGTATATGAGGTGAACCATTAACTTTTAACATGTTGAAACCATTAGTTAAGAGTTGCATCCTACACTTACTATAATTTATTAAAACACATGCAACAATTTAAAACCCCACATTTATATTGGAATGAATTAGTGATTTTTTTCACATCTCTTCATTTACCAAAGTTGAACCATTGACTTTTAATATGTTAAAACCATTACTCACAAATTGCATCTTGCATTTATTATAATATACCAAAACACATGCAACTCAATATTTTGTAATTATACTTGAATGGTTTAGTGCATTTTTTCACATTTCTTAAACTATCAACATATTTATATGAATTGAATCATTCACTTTTAGCTTATTGAAACCACTATTCAAACATTGCATATTGCACTTATTAATATAAATTGAAAAACACATAATAACTTAATGTCTCACATATATACTTGAATGGGTTAGTGAATTTTTTCTCATCTTTTGAACTATTAACAAATTTGCACATGAGTTGAATCATTCATTTTGAATGTTCTTAAATCCATTATTCATGAATTAGATTTTGCACTCACCACGATTTTTTGAAATGGATGTATAAAAAATTAAAAAGTTTCACATTTAATTTGAATGGGTTAATGATTAAGTCAAAATGTTCAACCATGCAAAATTTAAGATGCATGTAAATGTCTAAATTATTATTTGTTCTTATATTAAATTCGTATACATTTATGTAAATTAGAATGTATGTTTTAACTTTTTCCCCTAATTTTTTTTAAGCATCATGGACAAGTTTATTATGATGAATGTTCATGATGCCACACCAAAAAAACCCCTAAAATAGTTCTTAAAATTTTCCCCATTTTTCTTTTGGGTGTATAAAAAACAATCCATGTTAAAAAATATGATTAAGATTTTTAATTTTTAAGTATTAGTATTAATATTATTATTTTAAAAATTATCAATATTTTATGCTTATTATTTTTATTTTAAACATGGTTTATAAAAAAAACTATTTAATTTGTTATAGGTTTATGTTTAAATATTTAAAGATGAATTTTAAATTTTCATTTAAAAAATCATAAATGGTGATAATAATAATAATATCAATGATTTTCTTAATCCTTTTTTTTTTCAATTTTGTGATCTTCTTCAAAATCATCCATAACAAAAATTATCCATGTTTGTTTTTCCCTTAAATTTTATTTTTAATTAAAGTTATTTGTTAATGTATTATTGAATAAGCTTCAAGATCATGTTTTCATTCGTAGCATTTGAATAAATTTTGAAAAGGAAAACGTT
>Ga0116229_10013050_pt1 | contig 11839 bp, 4 predicted proteins | sample S1TSphgellanicum_3_FD_87313 | JGI IMG/M metagenome (GOLD analysis project Ga0116229, IMG submission 87313) | Host-associated microbial communities from peat moss isolated from Minnesota, USA - S1T2_Fc - Sphagnum magellanicum MG | ecosystem: Host-associated > Plants > Peat moss > Unclassified... | reverse complement strand
AAAATTTTTCGGGGGGGGTGGGGGGGGGGGGGTGAGAGGGTGAGTGGCCGCGGGGGGGGGTAGGAAAAGGGAAGTGGGAGGTTTTTTTTTTTTTTTGGGGGGGGGGGGGGGGGGGGGGACTTTCGATACGTTGGCGCCCATCCCCAAAATTCAAATTCGCGCCTAATTTGTTTGGCTTGTTCAACGCCTACATTCGTAAACTGGGTATTGTGGGTCCATTTAGTCCCTGAATTTATGGCTCAGGGTATATATATAGTCGGCCCCAAAATTACCGGAGGTCTGCCCATGCCACAGCAGGCCCTTCCAGGGTTTCTTTTAAGAAATTTTGTGGTGTAACCAAGCAGTGATGAAATTCATCCAGAAAATAATTTAGCCAAATTTGGCTATATATATAGATATGAAGGCTAAAAAAATAAAAAACAGAATCCTACTACATATATTCTTGGGTACCTCCTGGAAGTTATCATAAAACTCTGGCGATTTTGGAACTTTTTAAATTCGAAATCTGGCGAATTTGAGCCATTTTTCCACTGAAATTTTTTTCCAGCGCCCCCCGTCCCCCCGCCCCCCCAAATAATACCCAGTGGGTACCTTGGTGTGATACCCAGTGTTTTTACCCACTGGGTATCATGGGAGAAAAACAGCTCCCAATTTTGATGCCATGTAAAAGCCCCACGGAGGGGAGCTTTATGGAAATTTGGGACTCCATTGGCCCTTATTTGAGGTCCCTTATTTCCATAAAGCACCCATCCTGGGGTTTTATCCTACACTTAAAGTTGTGAGACCCCTTGCATGTGCACCTTACCCTGCATATTAAAGGCAGGGAAGGCCATATCGGCCCTGTTGTAGGCTTATTAATTGTGTGGAATCTGCCCCAAGTGGCTGATTCTGCCTAGGTGGTGGCCTAATGGGCCACCAAGCCAAATTTGGCATAAATGCAGGCCTTCCTCTTGGATTTCCTGCCTTGTAAGGCAAGGCTACAGAGAGTGGGACCGGGAGTGGGCTGGCTAGGGCCGATTCCAGCTCCTAGCGTGCCCACTCTCTACTGCAAAATGGTTTCATTTGTGTCAGCCTATGCCAACCTATTCCACTTAGATGGAACCTGCACATAATTGTCACTTGAGAGAGATTCTGCACCTCCAACCTCTGTAGGTGTATTAAACCCCCCAAAATAAGTGTATTTGCCGGGCCAGTGTGAACCAGCACCCATGTTGGGCAAGTTGCTAAAGACCCCCCACATTGAGCTCTATATGGCATGTAGAGTTGGTGATAGTGCAAGTCGTTTTGGATGGTTGATTGATATTTTGTAGAAAAAAAATTTTCATTTTTTTTAAATTATTGCACAGAAAGATGGTGTAACCTAAAAACAATGTCAGATGTTTTCTGTGGATGAAGGCTACAAATTTTAATTTAGCTTGGTGGCTGAACTATTGGCGGCACAATGTTTCAACGGTGTCAAAAAATTTGTTTATGATGTGTTTTTGTTTTTTGTGTGTTTTGTTGCTTAGCAGGTTATGACAAAGGAGCTTGGTGAGTTAGTTTCTGAGATTATACTTTGTATTTCAGCTGCTCAATGAAAACTCTTCATGAACTCTGTGAATCACGTTTTTGTAAGGAAATTGGCAAGAAGATTGATTGGGAATGAAGGGATGAGGTTAGGAGGAGTATATTTGAAGTAGGTTGAGGAGGAACTCCAATGGCTTTTTTGGTGATGAAGAAAAAGCTAAGTGGCTAGACATTTTGAAGATTCAAAGTGTGTGTAAGATTTGGATTTTGGGAGTGGTAATTTGTTAAGAATAAGACTTCGTTAGGATTGCTAGATCGGAAGCACCTTGACAATTGAATTTCCGCTGTCAAGAATCAAGAAAAGGTCTAGAGGTCTAATATGTTTTTTCTGTAAAGACCAACACAAGGGAGATGATGATTGTGTCAAGGGTTTCTGGATTAGTTGTGTGACAGTTCATGTGTGATAACTTTGGGGAACTTGAGATGATGAATGCGCAATCTATTCCATCCTAGAGAGAAAGTACTTGTTGCATTTGTGGGAGCTTTGGGGTTTTTGGGAAGGGGATACTCGAAAATAGAATATATTACCTTGACTGATCCCACCCTGAATCTCTGTCCAGTTTCTAAGAAGAATCATGTGAAGTTGTTGAATCACTCTCTGTGGGGTTTTTGTTGTTGGGTATGAGTTGCCAATCCTATGAAACAACCTATTGACTCCCAAAGAGGAAATCAAGAGTGAAATTGATCCTTTGTGGTCCATAGAAATAAGACGACAGAATGTAGATGTCTACAAGGGTTTTGATAAAAAAAAAGTAATACTTAAAGTAAATCTATCCATCTCTATAAAACCTCAGTGATATGCACCAATCTCTGTATGCTCAGCAATTGGGATTTATACAATGGTGAAAGTATTTCCCCTTGTTTTTGGCGACGATGGATAATAAGCTAGTCAATCACAGAGTTGTCTTCTTTCTTCACCATGTATCTACGTTTTTACAACATTTTAACGATGTGTTCAAAATTAAGTGATAACTAAATAATTATAGTCATTGATATGATGTTGTCATGACATTATAACACAATGTTTGATGATTATAGTGTGTTACAATGTAATCACAACATCACATCAATGATTGTATCAATATTTAGTTCGCACTTAACTTTGAACACATTGTTAAAGTGTTATGAAATCAGTAAACCTTGTATAGGGCAAGTTTGTGATTAGTAATGATGGGTATTTTCACTAGTCTCCATAGAATTCTTGTGAGGTGCCAACAAAACATATAAACACCATTAAATTTTTGGGTCATATAGGTTTTAACCAATGTTGGACTAGTATATAGGTTGCACTTGGGTATCAACCCAAGTATCAATATGAATACAAAAATACCTGACTAATTGGGTATGGTTTGCTCAACATACTATGGTTGAGATCATATTGTCATGGTATGTGAAAATTGGATATTTCAACTCATACTAAATCCAATTGGTAACAACATTTTAGGTACCTTGATTTATATTCATACACAACTATTTATGAACATCAATGCCATGGTATGAATATTAACTTTTTTAAGGTGTAAGGTGTGAATTGTAAATTGTAAGCTATGTTAATCTTTATCATAGTGAGAAGCTCTTTAATGTGGGCAATGTGGTGACTACTTTATATAATTTATCAAGTAATGGTTTTTTTTCCAAGTTGGGACCTACTTGCACAATTTTATTTTATTATTTTTTTGTTTGGCAACTCTACCTTTGATCAATGATGCATTAGTGATGATTATAAGACCTTTTCAAATCAAAGTTGTCATAATTTCTTTTTGCTAATTATTGTATATGACTTATTAAGTGATGGGGTTTTTTTTCCAACTTGGATCTACATGTGCAAATGAATTTTATGCCTTTGATAATATCTATAATATATATTTTTTCCAACTTGGTAGCCTTAGCCTTTTATCAATGATGCATTTGTGATGATTTTGGGACATATGCAAATCAATTTTGTTGTGACTAATGTTTTGTTGATTTTTTTAAAGGGTTCATCAAGGATTTTTTCCTTTCAACTTATGCAAAAAGTTGCATTTTTTTTGTGGCATCACACATTAGATCAACATATTCATATTGATATTATGTACCCCTTTGGTATCACACATTTCAATACCATGATACTCATAACATTGTGTTTGTTTACATATTGATACCACCTAGTATGAGTTTTCATATTTTCGCCCCAATACATGTATTGCCATGGTATATGAATTTCAAAAAAAGTCAAATACCCATACCAAATGGGTATGTTAAAAATCCAATACTAGTCCAACATTGGTTTTAACTTGAAAAGGGGGAGGCAAACTACACACAACGACTTAAAACGATGCTAGTCCAAAAACATAGGCATACTCTAAAGTTATATAATGTTATGCAATTGGATAAAGTTTCATAAGAATATTCAATGTCTTGGCCCCATTGGTACCTTCACCATTTGTGAGTGAGGCCTTTTAATCACCATATTAAGCCCAAAAAATGTTAAAATTTGAACTCAAAACTTTAATTTAATCTTAAACATGGGATATTTGTAAGATTTTAAATGGATTTTGGTATTTTTAATTGGTGTTAGTTCATCAAGGTGTGTATTTGGAAGTCACTTTAATGTTTTACCATTAGCAAGAGGTGGGGCTTGTCACTTTTCAAAATGCCCTTTTTTTTTCCGTTTTGTTTTTGTGTGATACATGTTGGGTATCAAATTGATATACTAAAACTAAACTTTATTTTTGCACTCAATAAAACTTTCAACAACATGTTTTACCAAAATCAATTCCATTTCGCCTAAGCCCTAACTCCAATAAAACTTATTGCCTCTAACTTTACTTTACATGCAAAGCATTTGGAGAAATTTCCTAAGTATATTTTGAAAGCACCTTTTATTCATGAACATTTCCAATTGGAGGGACCTTACACTCGAAGGTGGGGCAAGGGGGTGGAGGAGGGGGGTCAATTTATGAATACTTAAGGCCCATTAACACCAAAAGATAACAAATCATTTGTAATTTAACAATATTCACACATGTCCATGTCTATTGGTAGTTAATTGCTGCATATTACCTATGTGGCATTTTAATAATGTGTTTATCAAGTCTTGATAACATAATGTTAAAACATGCATGTGTGAAGTTAAAGTTTTTTCAAATTCTTAATTTCTCATTCATTCATTGTCCTAACAACATTATTAAACTAACAAATAAAAAACAACTATGGTAAAATAACATTTTAATGTTATCGCAATGTTTTGTTGCAAATAACCATGAAGAAATGTAAAACATCATTGCATTATTATGAAGACCTTGAAGATGTGATGGTGGCAATTTGCATGCAAACCCTTGATCGCAAGTTGGAACATATTCACATGCAATAAATTCATATATCGCGACAACAAATTCACAAGTGTTAATAATAAATTCATAAGTTAAAGTGCAAGTGAAAACACAATTAAATGCATGTAGATTAGGAAGTGGTTGAGGTTGAGGTCGAGGCAAGAACAAAATAGGTTGTAATGGCAATGATAAAAAATCTATAAGTCTTCATCAAAGGCATGGCAATTAAAAACATACATAAATGTTATCATTCATTTTTTGCAAACAAACAAAACACACAATTATGAAACAAATAATTTCCACCCACAAGCGTAAATGATTCCTATAACATGACATTGGGACAAAATTGCTAAAAAGCTACAACAAAGGACCAAAAGTAAATTTTCAAAAAACATAACAATGTGTAAAAATAAGTGGAATGTTCTAACTTCTAATTATTAAAATATTTTAAACTATCACAAAGGAACTAGGAATCATACCCATTTTTGGGATTTATTGTTTGAAGATAAAATAAAGTATCGTTTATTTCATTTGACTAAGGAATTCTATGAATTTATTGAGTAATTTCAAGGAAAAAATAGTGCAATTACTCCCTTGCATACCATGGATGTCAATGTTGGAGGTGACAAAGTCCACAAACCAATACTACATACCAAGGATTTCAATGTTGAAGGTGACAAAATCCACAAACCAACACCTACACAAGAAACGCATGATGACAATGATGAATTTCAATCGCAATATAACATCAATGAATTTCAAGATCCAAATGCAAAACATTCATGGCATGCTAAAAGCTACAAGTTTTGTGGACTTATATAAAAACGTAGAACTAATGTTAGGCAGCACTTGCCAAACTCCTAAAACCAATTTTGTTAATAATCCTACAACACGTACAAATGGCAATATTGGAATCAAACAAAACCATGACAATGTTTTACCTCTTATCTTGAGCCTATAAACATAAACAACAAATTTCTTGTGGATGCAATCATGGAGAATAGTAATGTTATGCAACTTGATATTCATTATCACAACTTCAAGGAATACCTACAATATTTCAAAGCAAAGGACAAGAAAGTGCATTGAATGAGCAAGAACCTTGTGATTATTTTTTCAAACCTGAACACAGTTATGTGCCATGCATTCATCATGGATTAGGCACACATGCCTCCACTAGTTGCCATATTTAATTTTTAAAATGAAGAGGAGGATAATGTTGTAAAATGAAGACTTGGAATCACAAGAAGTAACAAAATATTTTAACTAGGATATTGATACAAAATATTGTTGATTTCAAATTTTCATCGCCCAAAAAGGATTATATTAATTATATAAAATTCTCACCCAAAAAAAATTGATTCATTTGATTTTTTTTCAATTTTGAATCTCGCAAATAATGTTTATATCACATTACCTTTTTGGTTTTGATGCATTATGCACCAGGTCAATTATTCAAGAATCAAAGAAAATAAAAATGGAGGCATTTTTTCAACCTTGTTTATGAATTTGTGGTCCTTGGTTCCCTAAGTATTATTTTAATGTAAGGTTTTGATTGACACTTAAATTTTTCCCTATTTGTGAAGCAAACTCGTTTATTTGATTAGCTTGATCATCAAATTATTTCATGCCACCATTTTTTAATTCAACCACATTTTCTACTCGCAACTAAAACATCAACTCATCAATGTTTGCATCCTTACCATTTAGGATCACATTGTGTAAGATACAACAATAGACAATTACATAAAGGAGAAATAACACATTCAAATTGAATTTGATCATCATCTTTCAAAAAGGTTTTTTTTAAGCTACATCAACTACAACTTTGGAAGGAGAGAATTGTTTGTTGTACAAAGCTTTTAGAATTGAATGTTTGATAGTTGTTTACTTATATGGTACCATTAACCATGTGGTACCATCAACCACAAAAACAACAAATAACCTTTGTCCCCAATCACACATGGCTTGAAACCTTCATGTGACTTATGCTCATTGAACAAATATCCCCACATAGCTTTGTGGTAAATTGAAAATAGATGCAAAACTCTTGTATTGTTCATAAACAACATCCCCAAAAAAATGTCAATTAATTTCTTCATGTAATCAATAATGGCCTACAACTACATATTATATCCTTTCAACTTGAAGGAATAATATTCTACTACAAAAACATGAATTTTCAACTTTTAGATGTGGGTATGAGTTGTGTCAATGTTGTTTTGAATACTTAACAAACTGACAAGTCCTTGAATCCTTCCATGATCTATAACATATTATCACCAAATTTGATTCTTGAATATCTAAGTCATTGCATGTACAAATTCCTTAAGCATTAAATGCAATGTTGATTTCCCAAAAAAATTTTACTACACTATAAGTATTCACATGCATGAACTAATTTAAACAATACAGTGCTACCCTAATGTTCACTAGAATCGTGAACCTATAATTTTTATATTATTTTTCCATTTGATATTTCATTTTTTTGGTCAATTGTCTAGTAAAAGACCTATTGACCCAAAAATGTTTGATCCATCTTTTATCATTGATTACATCATAAGAAATCATGAGTATTGTGCCCTCAATCTTGCTTTAACCTAATCACCAAACTCTTGGCTCAACAACAATTTAGAAACATAAAAGATTTTGTAACTATGCAATATCAAATAATTCAACATGTTTGAAACACAAACTTGTTACTATTGCCATCAAAAGGAACATCACAAATTTATAAGCTTTGTGGGTTTGTTTGAAATCCATGCAAAATCTATTATTTCATAAGTTTGTATCATTTGAACACTAATGTCATGCATTATTTAAACACAGAAATCATGTGCATGACTTTCGTGTGTAAATAATACAAATACATGCAACATTGGTGTCTAAACAATATGAATAGTCATTCATGTTTAAATAATGCACATGACATTGATGTTCAAACAATACAAGTAGATGAATGACATTCATGTCTATTCCATACGAACTTATGAAAAGCAAAATTTGCATGACTATTATGGCCAAATTGTGACCCACAAAGTTTGTGATGAAGTGACTATAATGCATCTATAAAATCAACAAAATTGTATGCAGATTCCCTATTAAAATGATCAAATACCAACAAATTTTGTGTTTGGATTACAATTTGAACAAATTGTGCAAGCAAAACAATTTTAAATGGCTTCATGAAATATGTAGACTAAATGACATAAAACACAAAAAACCTTACAAGGAAAAATATATACAAAGAAGTTAGAACAAAAAAAAGAAGTAATTGAATTCAAAACAAAAAGTAAAGGATGAAAAATTTGGAAATGTTGCACAAGTTATTCTACAAATGAAAGTGGATGCCACAACAAAAGAAACATGCAACAAAAAAGACACCACAATAATGGAAATGCACAATAGTTCGAAGATATCACAAATTGAAAAAAACAAGAAATGACATGTGCATTGAAGAAAAAATCAATAAGTAAAAAATTGGAAAAAATGATTCTTGTGCAAAAATAAGTTAACATTGAAATTGTGGTTACATATTTGCTATCACCATGAAATCTAATGAGTAGGGTTAGCAGGTCAAAAGGTATGTGTAATCATGCACACATTATGTGAACAAAGATATTCTTACAACTATTATTGTAGGTTTAATAACTAGTTCACAATGTGAAAAGGTTCAAATGACAATCCTTATATATGTTAAGGCCTATCACAAAGGTCTAACCTATTGTTTGGTGTGAATAAATTTTTATACATGTGTAAGATTTTTGCCACTATTGAAAAGCAGGTGAAAACCCTTTCCTCTTGCACCCTGGATATGTGTATGTTCTAAGTTTATGAAAATGTTTGCATCATGTTTTGGTATTGGTAAAGCTCATGGGTGAAGACATTCTCAAAATGTGGAACTAGTTTCGACTCTTGATTTCCCAAGCATAAAACATGAAAGACTCTCTATTGAAATGGTGGAAAGTTTACATGTGATTGGTCAATAAGGTCTTTCAATTGATGAATGAATATTTTGTGCAAGGAAACATTTTCAAATACAAAGAAAAACATTTGAATGTTTTATGTGTAAAATAAGTTCAAGGCTACATGATTTACTAAAATTGGACCCACCCTAGATTCTACTCACATGAAATGATCGCCTTTCATGGAGGTAAAAAATTATTGCATAAAATGCCAACTATTTAAGGATGAAATTTTGACATATAATTTATTTTTAATTAAATTACAAAAATGAGCATAGGTTTTTATGTTGGTGTGAAATTTCATGGGCCACGATTTGGCAATAATAATCATGCAAAATTTGTTTTCCATAAGTTTGTATGGAATAGACATGGATGTCAATCACTTGTATTGTTTAAAAATTGATATTGTGCACATTGTTTAGACATGAATGTCATATGCTTATTCATATTATTTTCATCAGTAAAAAACATGGGTCAAATTCACCAATTCATTTCACTAGGAGGCCAAAAAGTGAAATGGGTTCATTGGTTAATGTTTTGGCCTAATGCAATTTCACCATGGGTGAAATAATTTATGCCTATTCCATTAAAGTTTTTTTTGTTACTTCAAATTCCTTATAAATTAATAAAATATATTTTAATAAAAATATTGAATGTAAATATTTATTAATTTATCAAGAAATTTGGTACTCATATAATTTTAAAACCACGTTATACTTTGTATTAAATTTACTTTCATTACTAAAAAGACCTTTCCAAAAAATTTAATGAAAATATTATTCAAAATAAACCTTAATGCAATTTATGAAACTAGAAAATTATATGTGTATCAACTAATAATAAAATAGTTTATGTATAATGTCAATATTTTACATAATGTTAAAGTTACATGATAAAATCATTTAAACCTTAATCAAAATAATTCACTATAAGGTTCATTTTTGTGTTATTCAAATTATTGTAAAAATAGATTCAAATAAATAATCTCACCTATTAATTTCTAATTTATGAATTTATTAAAATTTTAGATTTATTTATCAAAACCTTTGGTCGTACAATTTTAAAAAAAGGTTATATTTTATACTAAAGACCATTTTATAAAATGAAAATACCTTTAAAAATATGAAAATTTATTATTCGTAATAAAATTCAATAACATGCATGATATTGAAAAAAATACGAATTTTAAATTTTAAATAATTTATGAAAAACTATATAATACTTAAAAATAAACATAATATTATGAATTTAACAACTTAAATATGAAACTATTAATTTTTTCTATTAAATGATTATAATTAACATTATACAAATAATTATTGATTAAATTTATGCCTAAAATGTGTGGAGATGGAATAATACATTATATATTATCATCAACAATCAAATATTTTCTAAAAATCAAATCAATGTTGTTTTAAAATAAGCTTATTCACAAATTATGTTATTTGAGTGATTTTGTTTTTCAAAAATGTATTAAATTTTAAAATCAAATTAATTCGTAAATGTATTAAATTTTAATCAAATTAATACATTTTAAAATTTAATTTATAAAATTTACAAAAATATTTTTAAACATTTTTATAAATTAAAATTTATTAAATTTACAAAAATTAACATATGTTTTAAAATATGTTAAATATTTAAATTAATAAATTAACGTATATAAATATTAAACATTTTTATAAATATTAACGTATATAAATATATAAATTTTATATAAATATTTACATTTTTATATACGTTATATTTATAAAAATGTTTAATATTTATAAAAATGTTTAATATTTATATATTTATATATAAATATTTAAATATTTTATATAAATATTTATTATATAAATATTTTATGTTTAATATTTATAAAAATGTTTAATATTTATATACGTTAATATTTATATATTTAAATATATAAAATATTTTTATATACGTTAATATTTATAAAAATGTTTAATATTTATATATGTTATATATTTTATGTAAATATTTATATACGTTAATATTTAATATATACGTTTTAAAATACGTTAATATTTAAATTAACATATGTTTTAAAATAAAAATTTTATAAATTAAAATGTATTAAATTTTTTTTAAAATGTATTAAAATTTAAAATATAAAATACATTAAATTAATTTGATTAATTTAATTCGTAAATGTATTAAATTTTAAAATCAAATTAATTTTCAATCAAATTATTTATTAATTTTCTTAAATTTTTGTGTGGAAATATTGGAAAAATATATGAAGTGAATTTTTGGGGGGAAAAACATGAAAAAGATAATAATGATAGAAAAATCTTCAAACAACCATTGTTGAAATGTATAAAATTGCAAGGTTAAAATGTTTTTTTGGTCAAATTCAATAATAAGATATATTAAAAAAATATTTGTATATTTTGAAAAACTCTTTTAAAATGAAATTTACATTTTTTATTTGGAAAAATATTAAGAAGATAATAATGGTTTTTGAAAAAAATTCAATACATCACTAGTGAAATTTATTAAATGGCAAATCCAAATGCATTTTTAGTCAAATTAAATGGTTTTTGAAAAAATAAATATATAAAAAATATGTACACCTTTGATAAATCTTTTTAAATGAAATTAAATTTTCTCATTTGGACACAATATGAATAAATAATAATAATTAAAGTTGATTTTTACAAAACACTTGAAATAAACAACATAATAAATACAATCATCACCCCATTTGTTTTATATCAAATGAAGTGGTTGGATGGGAATGGGGTATCACCTTGAAGTCCAAGTTTCAAACCTCATGGTTAATGGTGCATATATGAAAATGATATTTTTGTTAATAATATAAATTTAGAATTTGAATTCATAAAGTTATTTGTAAAGTAAGGAAAACACAACACTAAAACCTTGAGTTTGTTCATACATGGGGTGGGATTTTTAAAAAACCTGCAAAAAAAAAAAAAAAAAAAAAATATAAAAAAGGGTTAAATTTTTAAAAATTATAATTTTTTTTTT
>Ga0116229_10013049_pt1 | contig 11839 bp, 10 predicted proteins | sample S1TSphgellanicum_3_FD_87313 | JGI IMG/M metagenome (GOLD analysis project Ga0116229, IMG submission 87313) | Host-associated microbial communities from peat moss isolated from Minnesota, USA - S1T2_Fc - Sphagnum magellanicum MG | ecosystem: Host-associated > Plants > Peat moss > Unclassified... | reverse complement strand
CGATGTGGATCGGACTCACAGTAACATTTACAGACGGCTGATGCGGAATGAACCGTCTATTACGATTGGGCACTATCGAAAGAGCATGCTAATACATCCGACGCAAAATAGAGGTCTTTCGTTGCGTGAGGCATCCCGTCTTCAGAGCTTTCCAGATTGGTTTCGCTTCGCAGGTGCACTCGAAGGCCAAAGGGATTGCATCGGTCACAAACAGCAACAACTGGCCAACGCTGTTTGTCCTTTGGTAACTAAAGCGTTAGCAGAATATCTCGCTACAATCCTTTAGCCAATTTTCCTACGCTGGGCTCGGGGGACTATATGGCAGATAATATGTCGGCGCTCGCTGTAGCCGGAAGATGTCGTTAATCCGCAGCAAAAACACCGTTTCAGAACTAACTGTCAGGCGCCTTCTCTTCGCAAATGGTCTCCGCTATCGCCTAATCGAAAATGTTGCCTGGATGCGCCGATCTCGTTTTTGCTCAACCAAAGGTCGCGGCTTTCATAGATGGCGATTTCTGGCACCGATACAGATGGAATGAAGTTTCGGATAAATTTAGCCCGTACTGGATGAAAAAGATTTGCGGAAATATGACGCGTGACGCCAAGAACAATGACGACCTCGAGCGAAGGAGGTGTTGTGTAATTAGAATTTGGGAGCATGAGGTGTAATAGTCCGCCGACCACTGCGCAAATAAGATCGCTACCGCCGCACGTATTCGAAGGTCTCAATCAATAAGTCCGGCTTTAAATCAGATTCCGCCTCGAATTGAATAAGTCCAAAATACCAATAACCGTTCATACAACGGTGATAACTAGATGTTTGAGCGGTCAAACTTTATTTACCGCTTTACGCGCCGCCGTATGTCCGGAGCTCGTTTGCGGGCACTGCAGGAAGCGGGGGCGCTGGGTAGGTGAATTGGATCCTCCGGTCTTTTGCTGGCGGAAAGAACCAATCGAACAGACTTGGCAGGTCAGGCGGAGGGCCTACGGAAAACAGCACGAAGCCAGTGGCAGTCTGACTGTAAACGAGCGGCTTACCAGTGAACGGGTCGACAGAGCCCGCAGGTAGCGTCGCCGGATAGCTGCCCGTTTTGGCCTTTATCGCCAAAACCTGTGCTCCAGCGATCAGGACGGCAGTCCGAGCAGCCAACTTATCGTCTTTTCTGGCCAACTGTTCGAAGTCCAGCGAATCAGCGAATATCGTGATGGGATCAGGCTCGTTTCCGCCAAAGGTCATGCCAAAGGAATCTGATGCGTTGTGAAACTTCATGTAGACCTTCTCACGCAATGGCCTAGGATCATTGAAGCTTTGCAGCGCCTCCGTGGCGTTTCCATATTCTCGCGCCGCGACGGCGTCATAGAGTCCGGTGATAAATCCTTTGTCTGCTTCCGTATAGATACCCTTCTGCTGATCAGTAACTGGACCAGTATTCATGTCCCGGCAAATTCTTAGAAAGTCTTCGTGCTGAAGTGCTGGCTCCTGTTGAACGGCGGATTTGAACGAGCAAAGGGCAAGCCCGCTGGAGGCTATTTGTTCGACGGCCTGAGAATTCTGTTCACTTGGCGGAGATGAGCACAAGATTTCGCTTAATTCGTCGTCGATCACGCTCTGGATAGCAAGAGAGACCATGTAGGCTAGTTCACCGGGCTGTTGCTCACAATGTCTTACGAGAAGTAGGCCGGTTCGTTGTAAATTAATGGCATCCGCGTATTTGCCTTTCAAGGCGAGCAAAGTTGACTTTGTGCAGAGACTACGAGCGGCGCTCCGCAACTGCTGGCCGTATTTCGATACAGAACGGGGCCCAGGCGGTAAGTAGAGATATTTTTCCCAGGCTGCCTGGGTCAAAAGTCGGTCATTGGCACTGCCTTCTTCCACTAATTTTTGAATGAGTGCAATTTGGGCTGGGGTGTATTTATATTTCAGTCGCAGTGGGACAGCATAAAAAGGGGTCCGATCATCAATTGCTTTCTGGTTTGCATACCAGCGCTCATACAAAGAAGCGGCATTTTCGTTATTTGGAGGAGCGGATTCGGTTATAGATGTTAGTATCCCGGCCTTTTTTGCTTGGATCTGCGCCCGAGCTAAATCCGCGGGGCCGTTTATTATTTCGCTGTACAACGCCTTTGATGCTGGTGTAGTGGACGCCAATAAGGCTTGACGATACCCTGGCAGATCAAATATATTGCCACCTGGCGTCGACGTGTGCGAGGCACATGAGCTAAGAGCCAGCGCACTGCAGAGCAGCAATGTTGTTAGGAAAGGCAGTGATCGGTAAGACAATGTTGTACTTACCCATTCGCGAAATCTATGTTCGTAACCTCCTTATTTCTAAGTAGCCCGCCTACGGCCAGTCGAGCTTCTGAAGCGCCGGGTAAACTTTCACCATGAAGGTTATCGTTATTGGGGCTGGGCTTGCCGGGCTGACATGTGCGCGATCGCTGATCAAGCTGGGTGCTGACGTGAAGCTGATCGAGGGTAGTGACGGTGTCGGCGGGAGGGTGCGCTCGGACAATCTTGACGGCTTTGTACTGGACCGTGGCTTTCAGGTGCTGTTCGACTCCTATCCGGCAGTTCAACGGCAGCTCAATCTCCAAGCGCTCAATCTTTCTTTTTTTGCACCTGGCGCGATTATCGCGAAGGAGGGTTGTCGCACGGTACTGAGCGATCCGCGCCGTGATTTGCACTTTCCTGGGCTGCTCGATTCGGCATTTAGCACTCTCATACCTCTAAGAGATAAATTAAAGCTGTTGACGCTGGCATCAAAGCTATCGAAGGAAGCTGGCGAAGATGCATTGCCTTCCGATCAGTCGATTGAGCAGTACCTAAAGGCCGAGGGCTTTTCGCAGCAGACGATTGATGTATTTTTTCGTCCGTTTTATGGCGGTATCCTGCTCGACCGCGGGCTCGTGGCATCATCTGGGCTATTCCAGTACTACTTTGCGATGTTAAATCAGGGTCACGCTTCACTGCCGCAAGCTGGCATTGGGGCGGTCACAGCTCAGCTCGCCGAACCGGTCATCTCCCGAGACTCGCTGCTTTTGAAAACGCGGGTCAAGAATTTGATAACGAAGGGCGAACGAGTGACCGGTGTCGCTCTTGATACCGGCACGGAGTTGTTAGCCGATGCTGTCGTGCTTGCTGTCGATGCGCCATCTGCGGCGGCTCTCGCGGGACTGGACATCCCGACCAAAGGAGTAGGAGTAACGACACTTTACTTCGCCGGTGATGTGCCAGTTTGGCACGGCCCATTTTTAGTGCTCAATGCTAACGGGAAGGCACTCGTAAATAACGCTCAACTTCTTACTAATGTTATGGCGAGCTATGCACCATCGGGCAAGTGTCTGCTTGGAGCAACCGTCCTCGGGATCGACGAGACTCCCGATAAACAGTTGTCTGACTTGGTACTAGAGGAGCTTAAGACCCTGTTTACTGGCGACCGGTCGGCGCTCGGCGCACTTGTTGGATATCAGTTGCTGAGAGTGTATCGTATACCGTACGCACAGCCGCTCCAGTTGCCCGGCCAAAAGCAGCCGACTTTACCCGAGCGGCCTGGGTTGTACTTTGCCGGGGATTGGACCGCGAGTGGCAGTATCAATGGCGCAATGCTCAGCGGCGAACGCGCCGCAGAGAGAGTGATGTCGATGGAGGACAAAAATGGAAGTTGAAGCGAAGATGGCAGTAGTCAGAGCAGTTAATCCGGATGGAACCGGCATCGTTTCGGACGCCAACCCGGCTTATATCACAGCGATCCTAATTGGCGAAGTGGACTGAGATAGACGGCCACTGCTTATCGCCAATCCGTACAGTGATTTTAATGTGCAAGGTATACTTCAGAAATTCTACGCGCCGGGTTCACTGTTGATGGCGCGCTGAAAGAGATGGACTATTGCCAGAGCCTGCTGCTACACCTGCCACCCTCACACAATCCGCCGATCGCGTTTATTTTATCGAGCGGTTCTACTCACTTGTTGCCGGCGCATCCGAAGATCGTATCTGTGTAACCCTCCGTGAAGACCTGCAAACAAATGCGCTTCATGCGGCCTATACGATCGAAGCATGGCTAGAGGAGATTCAGGGTCGAGAAGAAAAATACGATCGACTGGCTACACTCGCGCGTTCTGTCTCACCGATCAGCGACCTTTTGCGGGCACTTTCCAAAGGCACCTTTACCGATTTCTTCGGCGAATTGATCAAGTCGTACGAACAGAAGCACCTGAAAGACATTCTCGCCCAGCGTCACGAACTCCGTCAGTGCGCGGGTGAGGCCGATCCGGGCGACTTGCCGCCATCTGTTGATGACGACCCATTGTCGGCGCTGCTCGCGATTGTCGCGACCCCAGACGGCCGCGACGACTATGTTGCTTGGTTTCAAATCGGCTGGCTCTATTGGAAGCGCGGCATTCTGGACGAAGCTGAGAATGCGTTTCGTACCGGTGCCAGCTTCAGCCAGCGTCAATCGCCTTGGTACTTCGCCCAAAGTCTTCGCCATGAAGCATTTATGCAGTGGAAGCGCGGAAATTTCGAGCGCTCTCGTTCGACCATCCGTCGAGCAATCGAAGTTCGGCGCGATCCGACGATGCTTGTTGAGGCTGCTCGGTATTCCATCGCTTGCGGGCAGTCGCTGGAGTCACAGTCACTGCTCGACGAAGCGTTGCATGTCGATCCATTTGTTTTTGTGTCTGTTCTTGCCGATTCGGCGTTCGCAAGTTCCGTAACTTCAACGGTTGACATACTGGTCCGCCAGCAGGCGCGGGCCACCGAACTGGCACGCACAGAGCGGATGTTCTGGCAAGATACAATTGATCTGATCAAACTTGCGGAACAGCAGGTGAGCCTTCCGTTGCTCCCGGAAAATGGCGAAGAAGTATTTGCTGCTGCATCGCTCGACGGCGAGCTTGATTTTCCCACCGCGATCTTTCGTGTCGAACAGGCGAAGACGATTCGCGGTGAGTGGGCTGCCCATTCAACACAATTGATTGATAATGAAGTGCAGCAGCGCACAAAGTCGTTGGAACACGCCGAACACGCCCTGAGGGCGGGCGAGGAATCTAATCGAGTTAAAATTGACAAGGTTGATTCGGAGCAGCGAATTGCCGAACTGGTCATACAGGACGAGCATCAGGCGGTTGCGCTGCCGACAATTCCGTCGCTCAAAGACGAGATGGTGAACGGCCTAATGATCGGTGTCGGTATCGTTATCGCTGGAGTCGTGGCTATTTTTGCATTGTCACAAGGGATATTTCATTCCTTTCCGCCCCTCGTTCCCGTGCCAACCTTCGATATGGTTCTGCTCAGCCCGCTGCTTTTTGTGATGTTAGTATTTGGCGTCTTTGGATTCGCGTCGATTCCCTACCTCCGCATACGCAAGGCAACACATATCTTTAATGAGGCCGCTTCGATCGCTGAATATGAAGCAGATCAGAAACTGCGGAAAGTAGCCAACGATTCATCGCGTGAGAGAGAAAACCTCCGTCAAGAGTGGAAAACAGAAAAAGAAGAGCTGACACGTAAAGTTGATGAAGCGCAAAAGCTGCTTCGCGCCGCCGTATCGGCACAGACAACACTAAAGCGGCTGTTGCATCTACAAAAATAGTGACGTCAGAATGTTTTCAATCTGGCGTTTGCCGGGAACATTATAGCCACGTGAGACGTTTACAAGACGTATAGCTGATTAAGACCAATCGCTACGGCGAAAGGAAACTGACGGCCCTCTACGTAATAATCAAATAACGGCACAATTAGAATTACAATAGAATAACGGCAATCAATGGTGGGTGGCTTACAAGTCATTCCACCTTGTTTTTTGCCCGATTGATCGCCCGAAATGGGCAAGCCATCGTTTGACATTACGCCCGCCATGGTGCTATAATCGTACGTAAAAAACGTTGCCGGTGTGCGTGTTTTTTGCCTCGAAACACGTTTAGGCGAATGCCGTGTTTTGTGAATCTATGCGATCGCATTTTGATGCGATTGTTTGATAGGGGATGAGTGATGGCAAACACGGTAGTAGTAGGCGCTCAATGGGGCGATGAGGCCAAGGGCAAGATTATTGACTGCCTGGCACATGACAAAGATGTAGTTGTCAGATGGGGCGGCGGCAGCAATGCCGGACATACGGTAATAGTCGGCGATCAGGAATACAAACTCCACGTTGTTCCTGCCGGAGTACTCAATCCTCACACATTAAATGTTGTAGCTGACGGTGTCGTTATCGACCCGGCAGGCTTTACGGGCGAAATCAATTCATTGCGGGCCCGTGGTATTCCCTGCGATAATCTGAAGATCAGCGGTAACGCACATGTTGTCATGCCGTATCACCGTCTCCTTGATCAGCTCGAAGAGCAGCGCAAGGGCGGCAAAGCGATAGGAACCACCGGGCGAGGAATTGGACCGGTCTATCAGGACAAGGCTGCGCGCATCGGAATACGGATGCGAGACTTTGTCGATCCGATTGCCTTCCCAGAGCTTCTGGCTCATGTTCTCAGTATCAAAAACGAAATTCTGACCAAAATCTACGGTGCAACACCGCTCGATGCCAAGTCGATTGTCGCCGAGTACGCACCTTTCGCCGACGAACTCCGTCCCTTTGTCGACGATACCGCGATTGTGGTTGCTCGGGCCGCCCGAAGCGGCAAGAGTGTGCTGTTCGAAGGTGCACAGGGAACATTGCTTGATATCGATCTTGGAACGTATCCTTATGTGACATCGTCACACCCGACTGCTGGTGGAGCAACTGTCGGGACAGGGCTTGGGCCGACCCAGATAGACTCGATCATTGGTGTTGCGAAGTCGTACACGACCCGTGTCGGCGCGGGCGCTTTTCCTTCCGAACTGCTCGATGCGACCGGCAACCTTATCCGCGAGCGCGGAAAAGAATATGGCACTACTACTGGCCGACCCCGCCGATGCGGATGGCTGGATGGTGTCGCGCTGAACTATTCGGCGCTTGTCAACGGTTTATCCTCACTCGCCCTAATGCACCTCGATGTCCTCTCCGGCTTTTCCGAGGTAAAGATCTGCACGGCTTACGAGTTCGAAGGAGAACGGATTGTCGATTTCCCAAGCGATCAGGGTCGGTTAACACGTTGCAAGCCGATTTTTGAATCGTTTCCGGGTTGGCAAGAGGATGTCAGCGATGCGAAGAGCTGGGATGAACTCCCATCGAACACCAAGAAATTTGTTGCGACTGTCGAGCGAATTGCCGAGGTTCCGGTGAAAATTCTCTCCGTAGGCCGACGACGAGACCAAACGATTTTTCGCGATTAGTACCGACTGCCATGCGGCGGTCGAAAGTTATAGGAGATAGAGATGGCAAGGAAAAAGATTATTGCCGGCAACTGGAAGCTCAACAAAACAGTTTCCGAAGCCTTATTGCTAGTGTCTGAGCTTAAGGAACAATTGGCATCGTATGGCGGTTCAGATATTGTAATCGCGCCGCCGTTCACTGCGCTTTACGCGGTCGGTCAGTCGATCAAAGGTACGAATATTGGTCTCGCCGCACAGAACCTCTTTTGGAAAGAGAGCGGAGCGTGGACATCGCAGATATCGGCGCCACTACTGGCTGATGTTGGAGTCTCGTACGTCATTATTGGCCATTCTGAACCGCGCGGACGATTCGGCGTCCCAGAAGTAGGAGCGGGAGAAGATTACTATCGGTACTTTGGCGAAAACGACTACACAGTCAATCTGAAGGTTTTGGCCGCAATAAAAGGTGGTCTGACCCCGATCATTTGTGTTGGCGAAACGCTTGACGAGCGCAAAGCAGGAACAACGGATGTTATTGTGAGAGATCAGGTCAATCGATCTCTCAGTAATGTGGACAGCGCTAAGTCGAGCTCTATTGTCTTTGCCTACGAGCCGGTATGGGCCATAGGCACCGGTGAGGTTTGTGATGCCGTAGAAGCAGATCGTGTCTGCGGCGTCATCCGCGATGAGATAGGGAATCAATTGGGAAGTTCGGTTGCCGACGCGATACGGATTCAGTATGGTGGATCGATGAAGCCGGACAATGCAGCGGAACTGCTGGGCAAAGAGAACATTGACGGCGGATTGATCGGTGGAGCGAGTTTAAAAGCAACCGACTTTGCCGCGATTGTTAAGGCCGCCCAATAGGCTCCGACAGCCTGATTAGCTTTGTCTCAATCGTGGAATACTGGCAACATTAGTGACAACATTTTAAGATGCTAGGAAGGTTTTTTCCATGAGCACGCTCAGTACAAAACTTGTTTTCGGATGTATCGCCGCTACATTTGCGATTGGGACAACGGCTTTTTCCGATCCCATAAACATAACGATTGACGGTAATACGGTCACGACTTCCGGGCAGACCGTTGGTCAGGCTATTACAGCGTTTGCTAATAGGTACGGCACCCCGGTTATCCAGCACGGTGCGCTTGACCTCAATGCGCCCACATCTGTTTCGTTCGGTGAGAGCATGACGAGCGACCAGGCGATTGATGCGCTTGCTCTCGCGGCAGGAGCTAATGCTGTCAGAGTCTATTTTGTGACTCCGGCGGATGGAGCCACTGTAACAATGGGTGAGGCCGCCGGGGCTTTGGTCGGCAATCGTGGAAATATTTCACTCGACCTTGAGGATGTCTCCGCGAAGGCAGCGATCTTGGCGGTAGCCGCAGCGGACAATTCTGTGGTGCGCTTCCCGGACGGCGCACCGAGTGGTACGGTGACCTTTGAGGGTACTTCCATACCTTTCAGCACAGCCGTTGCACGGGTCGCCACATTGACCAAAACCCACTGGTCGCTGGGTTATCTGCTGGTGTCAACAAATCCGTCGCTTCCGAGCCTCTCAAGTTCCCAGGACACCGACTCTTCGGCTGATGGTTATGGTGTTCAGAACGGCGCGGTCGCCTCTAGCCTCCCGCCAATCAAACCGCTGGCGCGTGATGCTGAAGGCAACGTTCTGCCGTTCACAATCCATGTACCGGTCAATCCAAAGGTGAGCGCGAGCAGCGGGTCGCAAGAGGCGTTCAATTACAGCGGGATAGGTACAAACAACGAACAGTCGCCGTATTTACCGACTATCAGCAACGATCCTAGCAACTCGATGTACGGCGGAGTGTACAGTCCTATGCCCGACTACTTGGGAAGCAGTTACGGTACAGGCCCGGTCTTTACAAACGCTGGCAACTCCGGTGGGTTTAGCGTGGCGCCAGATACCGCGTATGGGTATGTCTACGGCAACCCGTAATATATTCGATTGCGCCGGTAAGTTAAGCACCCGCCTCCGGACGAGGCGGGTGCTGATTACATTTTGATTGGTGAAGAGTACATTGGCGGACCTCATTGCACAGTCTTTAATTCGTGATATTGTCGACTTTCCGAGTCCCGGCATCGTATTCAAAGATATAACGCCGGTCTTAGCCGACCCTATCGCCTTTCAGGAAATTGTAGATGGACTGGTTGAATCGGCACAGGTGAGAAGGCCGGATCTGATCGCAGGAGTCGAGTCTCGGGGATTTATATTTGGAGTGCCGGTAGCGCTGAATCTTGGTATCGGTTTTGTGCCGATTCGGAAGGCGGGGAAGCTGCCGTACACAACCATCCGAGAAGAGTACAAGCTTGAGTATGGCTCTAGTTCCGTTGAGATGCACATCGATGCGGTAAAGCCGGGCCAAAGAGTATTGATTATCGACGACCTCTTGGCTACCGGAGGGACGGCTGCTGCAACTGCTAGACTTATTGAAAAGGCCGGTGGCGTGGTGACCGCCATCTCTTTCGTTATAGAGTTGACTTTTCTTTGTGGCCGCGAAGCTCTGCTTGGTTACGATGTTGAGAGCTTAATCCCAGTACCCTGACTCTCTGCTATCCGCGCCTATCTTTTCTGGTTTTAATCTTCCACCAGTAGTTCATCGACGCGATCCCATAATCGAACGAGAATGGTGGCACATAGTGGATGCTGATACGCGGCAATCTAAGCGGGTTGTCCCTTTTTCTAACTCGTCCAAAGTCGGTCGTGACTCCGTAGGAGTATCCGGCCGAGCGTGCAATGTCAACGACTTTATGGTCGTGAGCACCATAGGGATAGCAAATCGTCTGGATAGAGTGGTTCAAATGCTCTTCAATGGCGTCTTTCGAGCTTTTCAACTCAACATCGATTTCTTCGTCGGTGAGGTCGGTCAGCTTTCGGTGAGTGACTGTGTGTGCCTGTATATCGGCAAGCCCGGACGCTTTGATCTCTCTAATTTCGTCCCAGTCCATGAGACTTGATGTTTCATAGCCTTCAGCCGACACCCAATCGTTCGTTCCGCCGACTTTACCGGAGACCACGAAGACTGTATAAGGGTACTTTTCGCGCGAAAGAACTGGATGGGCGTAACGTAGGACGTTTCGGTAGCCGTCATCAAATGTCAGAATGATTGGCTTCTTCGGAAGCGGGACTAACCCCGAGAGTGAATTTTGAAGCTGTTCGAAGGTAATGGGCGTGTAGCCAGCTCTCCGAAGACTGCGCATCTGCCAGTCAAAATCTGAGGCAAGGACATAAAAGTGCTTATACTTCTTGTCTCTTGGTGCCAGCTCAATATCGTGATACATCAAGATGGGTACAGGTTCCCATCCGCTGGCTTCTTCGTCGACTTTCAATGTTTCGCTATTTGATCCTTAGTTGCCCAAAGAGTAAATATCTGTATAGATGGCGCTTAAGTTATCGACTTGGCGATCAAGAGTAAATGAGTTTTCAATACGCTCCCTAGCTGCGTTGCCAAGTTCTGCTCTCAGCCGCCTTGCGCCAATGTTGTCCGATAGAATGAGGCTCACCGCTTCTACAAGTTGCTGCTTATTACGGGGTTCGACCAACACGCCTGTCCTCATGTGTTCCACCAGCTCTGTGCATCCTCCGACATTGCCCGCGATAACCGGAAGGGATGATGCCATTGCTTCGGCGACTGCTAGTCCAAACGCTTCGTCGGTAGGCAAATGAACAAACAAGTCCATCGCTGCGTAAACTTCAGACAAATCCTTGATGACGCCAGCAAAGACTATTCTGTCATATGTACCATTCGCTTTGGCACGGCGAGTAATATCCCGAATAGTGTCAGAATGTCCGCCGGGTCCAACAAATACGAAATGAGCGTTAGGCACGTGCTTAAGAATTTCGGGTATCGCTTCAGCAACAAATTCTTGACCTTTTTGATCTAGCTTGCCTACCATTCCAATCACTGGAACGTCAATATCGACCTGCCAATGTTTTTTCATCTTCTGGCGCATTTTCATGCCTAACTGAGAATTGACAGAGACAAAATCTGCTTCGCTCACACCGTTCAGCAGCACATCTACTAGATTGGCTTTTAAGTTTGATCCGCAACAAATCTTATCTTTTACAGCGTTGGAAACAGCGATAACCTTATCGGCACCCCAATTGAAGAAGATATCGGAAAATGCGCCGCCGGTACCAAGGCGCCGTACCTGATGGACATGTAGGACTAATTTTGGGCGAGATTCCAGTTGGCACTGTGAAAGCTTTACCGCAATCACTGCGGGAACAAAGTCCCTGCGAGAATGGACGTGAAGAATGCCGATATTGTCCCGCACCAGGTACTTCGCTAGTTTTACTGCGGCTGAAAGATCGCCGCTATTTTTAACGGTTAGCTGCTTCTGCGGAAAGTTTAAATCCCGGCATTGGAGCGATAGCGGCGATTCAGGGGCATTAAAAAACTTTACATCTGCCCCTCGTTCCCGGAGCTTCGCAGCGAGCCTCAGCGACAGCCGCTCTAAGCCTCCCAGACTGTTTGTCGTTGCGAGAAAGGCGACTGGTCTCTCTTTCCACGACCGGCCAGCAGCTCGTTCTTCGCTGCCAATTTGTGGCCGATTGATCTGAATCTCTTG
>Ga0116229_10013046_pt1 | contig 11841 bp, 9 predicted proteins | sample S1TSphgellanicum_3_FD_87313 | JGI IMG/M metagenome (GOLD analysis project Ga0116229, IMG submission 87313) | Host-associated microbial communities from peat moss isolated from Minnesota, USA - S1T2_Fc - Sphagnum magellanicum MG | ecosystem: Host-associated > Plants > Peat moss > Unclassified... | reverse complement strand
GGACCCGGATTGTAATAATGCATCACGTTGAGCGTGCCGTAGTGCACCGGTAGACCGCGATGCGCCGAACACTGCGCGTGTTCACCGATGCACTCGGCTTCTTCCGCGATGAGCGCGCCGAGTTCCGGGTCGCCCGGATAATCGTACTCGTACTCGTTGATCATCCAAGGAATCTCAGCGGACGTGTACACGCCTTGCAAACGCTCGTGCGTGTTGATGATGAAATCGAGCGTCGAGTGCCAGTGCGTATCGATGATCACGAACGTATCGAAGTCGAGATCGCGCAGTTTCGTCTCGTAGACTTCCGGCAACGCGTCGTAGAACGTCGTCACGTCGTCGCCCATGTAGGCTTTGCGTGCCGCGGGATCGTGAATCATGAGGCGCGGCACGTGGGTGCTGAAGAGTCCCGCGACGATTTCGCCGCTCATCGCGCGACGCACACGAGCTTCGGTTCCGTGAAGAAGTCGAGGCTCCAGCGGCCGCCTTCCCGGCCGAGGCCACTGTGCTTGATGCCGCCGAACGGCTGACGCAGGTCGCGCAAGAAGTAGCCGTTCACCCACACCATCCCGGCTTGGAGTGCGTTCGCCATCGAGAGCGCACGCGAGACGTCGCGCGTCCAAACGTACGCGGCCAATCCGAAGCGCGTCGAATTCGCGCGCGCAATCGCGTCCGCGTCGCCGGAGAAGCGCAAGATCGAGAGCACCGGTCCGAAGATCTCTTCACGCACGATCGTGAGGTCGTCGCTGCTCGGCGCGAAGATCGTCGGCGAGAGGTAGTTGCCTTTTTGCAGCGCCTCATCGGTCGGGCGCGCGCCTTGCAAGAGGACCTCGGCGCCGTCCGCGAGGCCGCTTGCGACGTACGATTCGACGCGCGCGCGATGCTGCGGACTGATCAGCGGCCCGAGATCCGAACCGAGTTGCTGCGGGTCGCCCACGACGAGCGCGCGCACGCGCGCGGTGAAGCGCTCGACGAATGCATCGTAGATCGCGTCGTGCACGAAGAGTCGCGTGCCGGCGAGACAGACTTGGCCGCTGTGGCGGAACATCGCGAGAACGGAGCCTTCGACCGCATCGTCGAGGTCCGCATCGTCGCAGATGATGTTGGCGGATTTTCCACCGAGTTCGAGCGTCACTTTCTTGAGCGTCGCGGCAGCCGCGACGTTGATCGAGGTTCCCGTCGGCTCGCTGCCCGTGAACGCGACCGCATCCACGCCCGCGTGCGAAACGAGCGGCGCGCCCGCATCCGCGCCGAGCCCCGGTAACACGTTGACGACGCCGTCGGGAATGCCGGCTTCCGTGCAGAGCTCCGCGAGTTTCAACGTCGAGAGCGGCGTGAGCTCCGAGGGCTTGAGCACGCACGTGTTGCCCGCCGCGAGTGCCGGCGCGATCTTCCAGGTCGCTTGCATGAGCGGGCTGTTCCACGGCGTGATGAGCGCGCAGACGCCGACCGGTTCGTACTGCACGATGCTTTGGATCTCGCGGTCGCGGCCGAGGAACGGGCGGCGCGCCGAGAACGTCTCGCCGACGCGTTGCTCGATCGCGGAGGCGAAGAAGTCGCAGTTGTCCGCGGCGCGTGGGACGTCGCGGAACGACGTCTCCTTGAACGGCTTGCCGGCATCGCGCGATTCGAGTGCCGCGAGCGTGTCGGCATTCTCGCGTAGCAGGGCGGCGAGTTTGCGCAGCGTCTTCGCGCGGTCGCTCGGCGTCGTGCGCCCCCACGGTCCCTCGTCGAAGGCGCGGCGAGCGGCTCCGACTGCCCGGTCCACGTCCGCCGCGCCGGCCGCGGCCACGTGCGCGATGTCGTCACCCGTCGCCGGATCGACCGTCGCGAAGGTCCGGCCCGAGGCGGCCTCGGCAAACGCTCCATCGATGAACAAACGGGTCTCGATCGATCTCTGCTCGACCACGGGGCCTCCCATCTCGTGCGGGCGGGGTATCCCGCGCCGGGAGACGTACTTCGCAGACCGTCGGGAGCCATCCCACGGCGACGCTTCGCCCTTTCTTCTCCGCTTCCAACGATCGCTTATCGCAAGAGGCCCGCGAATGGACGTTCGCCTGCTACGCACCTTCGTCGTCGTATCCGAGCGTCGTAATTTCACCGTCGCCGCCGAAGAGCTGTTCCTCACGCAATCGGCCGTGAGTCAGCAGATCCGGGCGCTCGAAGCGGAACTCGGCGTGTCGCTCTTCACGCGAAGCCGCACCCACACGGACCTGACCGCCGCGGGGCGCTCGCTCTTGCCGCGGGCGCAGCAAATCATCGCGGCGGCGGACGAAATCAAGGCCCATTTCACGGTCGATCGGTCGTTCGTGGGCTCGCTGAAGATCGTCGCCGCGACCGTCGCATCGTCGTACCTCTACGTGGGGCTCTACGAGCGTTTCGCGCGCTCGCATCCGAACATCGCGTTGCAGATCGCCACGGGCCTCGGGAGCGAGGGCGCGATCGGTCGCGTCGCATCGAGTGAAGCCGACGTCGCGTTCGTGCAGCTACCCGCGCCCACGTCCGCGTTGCAGTGCGACGTCCTCGGCGAAACCGATATCGTCGCCGTTGCGAATCGCGAGACGGTGGTTCCCGCAGACATCCGATCGGCGCGCTTTCTCGTGTGGGACGGATCGCCGGAGGTCACGCGACTCTTCGACGCGCATCCGGAACTGTGCCGCATCGCGGTGACGAACGATCTCGCGCTCATCAAGCGGCTGATCGACGCCGACCTCGGCATCGCATTCATGCCGCGCTGGGCCGTCAACGCGGAACTTCGCTCCGAGGCGCTCCGCATCGTCGACGTGCCGTTTTCCTCGATCCGTCAGCGATTCGGCGTCGCGTATCGCGAAGGCCAACGCTCCCCCGCCGTCGACGCCTTCCTCGGCGCCGCCCAGGACTACCGCGCGACGATCGCGGAGTTGTGCGCGTCATCAACGACGTCGCGACGACCTTAATATCAAACGGGAGGTGTTTCGATGCGGTTCCAGGTGGCGTTTTGCGCGGCGTTGTCGATCTGCATGGCTTCATCGGCGGCGATGGCCGGCGCAGCCGACATCTATGGCGAAGCGATCGCAAAGTACGATCACGTAAAGTACGGTGTCCCGGTTGCTGAGGAGCTGAAGCTCGTCCGAGTGATCGGCGTCGCTTCCGTTGCGATCCCGTGCCGGACTCATACCGCCTGCAAACGCCGGGGACGAGCGTTCCTCGTTGGCTACTCCTCGGGCGACGGCGGAGGCGAAGCGCTCGAGTTTCGCAAGGTCGACGCGCCGTGCGCCGACTGCATCACGAGCGTCGCGATCGCCGGCGGCGGCGCGCTGGACCGACGAGGCCTCACGTCCTACGGGCTAACGGCAGCTCAGGCGAAAACGCTCGTTCCGCCCGACCCGTAAACCTGGGTCTGTCCTTAGTCCGCCGGCTCGTCCAGCTCGATGTCTTTGCCCGAACCGGAGATACCGAAGTCGAGGTTTTCGTGCGGGTCGGCGACGACGTTGATGAATTCGACGGCGACGCGGTCGAAGCGACCGGTCTCGTCGTTGACCGGCTGTTCGGATACCTCTCGCGAGAGATACCACGCATTGCCTTCCTGCGCGTAGGACACGGTCCATCTGCCCGAACCGGTTTCTTTACCGGTGAAATTGCCGTCCGTCACGAGCCGTCGCGTTTGATATGAGGTCTTGTCCACCCAGAGATCGCGTACGCGGTACGTTCCAGGATTTCCGAGCGGCGTGAGCGTTAGGTGCCAGCATGGATAGCCGTCGACGTCTTCATCGTCGGCAAGTCGGACGTCGTACTTCCGTGCGACGGCTCGAACCGTAGCAATCGTCTTTAGCGAATTATTCTCGTCGTCGGTCTCGCCGCCGCGTGGTGGGCGCGCCAGTCCAAACGCATAGGTAATCGCGAGTTTTGGGAATCCGAGGATCCCGGGCAATTCCAGACCGGCGCGTTTGGGTGCGCCGAGCCCGAAGAAGCAGAATGTCGGCGGCCGAACGGGGTTGGCGGCCTCTTCTTCGCTTATGGAGCGCGCGTCGACCGTCCCTTCGGGCCACGCTTCGTATGCGTCGTACGTTCGGCCGGTCCACGTTCCGTCGCGCAACCCGCTGATGCGGATGCCGTACTTCATTTCCGACGGAAACGTGCGCGCCGCGAACGCGGCGCGCGTTTGCGCGAAGATCTCCTCGGCGCGCGCGTCGCGAGGTGCGGCGGAGCCCACGGGTGTCGGCGCGATCAAACGCGGACCACTTGCGTGCTGAGATCGAAGACGCGCGCGCCGCGTTCTCGGGCGGCGTTCATCAATTCCGGGCTCGTCGTGAAGAGCACGAGCTGCGCGCCGGTCGACGATGCGTCGAGAACCGGGAAGCCGCGCGCGATGCGTTCGTCGTCCCAATACGCGAACGGGTCGTCGAGCAACAGCGGCGCGGTTTCCAATCCCTCCGAGAACATGCGCACCATCGCGAGGCGCACCACGAGAAATGCTTGCTCGCGCGTGCCGGCCGAGAGTCGGTCGATCGGTTCGATGGCGCCGGTTTCCGGTACGCGCGCGCGCAATTCGAGCGTCTCCGGATCCACGCGGAGATCGTCGTAGCGGCCGTTGGTCACGCGCGAGAACGTGTCGGATGCGTAATCGGCGAGGCGACGTGCGAACTTCTGATGCGTTTCTTTCGTGCGTTCGTCGATCGTGCGCCGCGCGAGCGATACGTCGTCCTCGAAGCGCGCCAAGCGTGCGGCTTGCGCTTTTAGCGTTTGGAGACGCTCGTCGGCCGCGGCGAGATCGCCGATCGCACTCTCCGCGGTGCGCAGTTCCGCCGCGGTGGCCGCGAGCGCCGCGGCGTTCTCCGAGCGACGGCGTTCGAGATCCGAGCGCTCCGCTTCGAACGCGCGGGCCGACGTTCCGGCGGGCGGCGCGGCTTCCACGCCCGCAGCGAGGAGCTCGTCAAGTTCCGTCTCGAGCGCCGCCTCATCGTCGCTTCCGAGCACGTCGTTTCGGCGAACGTCGAGCATCGAGAGCCGTAGTTCGATGCCGTCGCGAGCGCTCTTGCGGGCTTCGCGAGCGCGCGCGGCGGCGAGGTCCCCTTCGCGCGATCCGCTCGGCTCGACGAGCGCTCGCGCGGCGCGATCGAACGCATTCGCTGCTGCGTCGCACTCCGCGCGCGTCTTTTCCGCACGCGCTGCCAAACGGTTGGCCTCGGCATAGCGCTCGCGCAGCTCGCGCCCGCGGGAACGTCGCTTCGAGAGTTCCTCGATCGAGGCAACGCCGAGCGGCTCGAGCACCGCGGCCACGCGGCCGGCGGCCTCGCGCTCGCGCGCGGAGGCGGCGTCGGCCGCGGCTTGCGTCGTCGAGATCGTGCGCTTGGAGCGCGCGCCCGCGCGCCACCGCGACCACGCGAACGCGAAGAGAACGAACGCGACGCACGCGACCACGATCGCGAGAATCCAATCTTGAAACGCGGCGAGCACGATCGCGCCGATCGCGACGAATGCTCCCGCGGTCAGCGCCGCGCCGAAGAGCTCGCTGCCGCCGCTGACGTTGCGCCGCGCGCGTTGCGCGCCGTCGGCCGCTACCGTCGCCTCGTCTCGCGCAGCCTTCGCCGCGGTGCCTGCTTCTTCGAGTTCCGCGAACGCTGCGTCGTCGAGCGCGCCGCCGTCGCTCGCGCGCTCGTGCATCTCGTCGACCAGCGCCGGCGTGAGGCGCGCGTGCGCGGCCTCCTCGCTCTGCGAGCGCGCGAGAGCATCGAGCGTATGCCACGTGCGGTAGAGTGTATCGAGATCCGCGACCGCCTCGCTCGGAAAGCCGTCGACGTCGTCGTATTCCGCGCGCTGCGCCTGCAACGCCGCAAGATCGTCGCGGATTTCCACGAGCGAATCGAGGCGCGATCGTAGCGTGTGGACGCGCAGCGCTCGCCCGCGTCGGCTGCTATCGCGGAGCGCGGCATCGAGTTCTTCCGCTCGAAGCTTCTCCGCTTCGAGGCGCTCGCGAACGTCGTCGAGCGTGCGCAACTGTGCGCGCATCTCGTCGACGCGCTGACGCGCCTCTTCGATCTCGTCGTTCAGATGCTTGAGCGGAGCGTTCACCGTGGCTCGCTTCTTGCCCACGTACTGCGCGAGCGCTTTATCGAGATGTTCGAGCGCTTCGAGAGCGGCGAATTCTTTCGGGCCGCCGTCGAGCGCGCGCGCGAGTGCGTGGGTGATGCGCTCCGCGCGCGCGGTGTCGATCGCGATATCGCCTTGCGCGGAGAACGACACGTTGACGAACACTTCGAGCGGGATCCCGAGGTGCGCGAGGCCGGGGTTGATACTCTTGCCGTCCGATGCTTCGCCCGATGCGTCGGCACCGTTGCGATCGAACACGCGCACGCCCTTGCCGTCGCGTTCGAAATCGCGCTGCACCTCGTACGTGCGTCCGTCGGCGAGCTCGTACGTGAGCGCCGTCGCATAGCGCGCTCCGGACCAGGGCCGATAGCGGTCTTTCTCTCCGCGCGCGAAGCCGTAGAGCGATGCGAGAAGCGCGGCGCCGAGAGTCGATTTGCCGGCTTCGTTCGGACCGTAGACCACGTTGAAGTTCGGATCGAAATCGAGCGTCCGGTCCGAAAGTTTCCCGAAGCCCTCGATACGGAGGCGCTGTAACTTCACGGCGCGATTTCCGTGCCGTCGAAGGCGGCGAGCGCATAGCGAAGCGCGGCGGCGCCTTCCTCGCCGCGGGCGAGAAGATCGCTCACCACGTGCCCGCGTACGGTCGGCTCGCGCGCGATCGCAGCGTAGTCGTGAGAAACGGTCCCATCGACGATCGAGAGCGAGCCGAGCGACGCGCCGAAGCGCTCGCCCATCAGGTCCGTATCGATGCGCGTTCCCAACTCGACGCTGCCGCTCAAACGAACGCGCACGTAGTCGTTCGTTCCGTACGGAGCGAGCGACGCTTCGAGAGCCGCGAGCGCGCCGGTCTCGTTCGTCACGCCGTCGAGCGCGCACGTTAGCTCGACGAGGCGCGTTCGCGCCGTGACGAACGGCTCGATGTCCACGTGCTCGCCGTCGATCGTGACGAGCAGCGCGCCGTGCACGTCGTTCTCGCCGAACTTGATCGGCTCGGGCGATCCGGGGTACGCGAGAATCGGGCGACCGCCTTCGCGAACGACGTAACCGCCGTGGTAGTGTCCCGCGAGCAAGACGGACGCGCCCGCGGCCGCGATCTCATCCGTACGGAACGGCGCGGTCGCGCGCTTGTTCGGCGGGCAGCGTTGTTCGTCGCTTCCGTGCGCGAGTGCGATCTGCACGCCGCCGCGATCGAAGCGCGCGTGCGCGAACGGTCGCCCGGGTTCCGCGGGCGTATGTCCGAATCCGAAGAGCGTCACGTTCGGTGCGAGCGGATACGCGCGCCACGCCGCCTCGTTGAAGACCTTCACGTTCTCGGGCACGTCGGCGCGCGCGAAGATCGCGGATGGGGCGTACGGATCGTGATTGCCGGGCGCGACGAACACGGGTTTGCCGAACCGCGCCAACTGTTCGAAAATAAAGCGCGCCGTTTGCGGGCCGGCCCGTTCCGATTCGTAGAGGTCGCCCCCGATCGTCAGAACGTCGGCATCGCGCGCCAGCGCCTCATCGACGATACGCGAGAACGCGGCTGCCAGCGCATGACGCCGGGCGGCGCCGCCGCGCGTATCCGGAAACACAGTCTCCAGATGAACGTCGGCGCAGTGGACGATGCGGAGCGCCATCGACTACTTCAGGTACTCGCCGAACCATGCGAGCGTTCGCGACCATGCGTCCGCCGCTGCCGACGGCACGTACGATTCGCGCGTATCGTCGAAGAATGCGTGGCCCGCGCCCTCGTAGATGCGGAATTCGTGCGGCTTCGCGAGCCCCGTCAATTTCGTATCGAGCGCGCGCACGTCGGCGGGGAGGATGCTCGTATCGCGTTCGCCCCAACTGCCGGCAACCGGCGTGCCGATGCTCGACGCATAGTCCAGTGCGATCGGCGTGATCGTGCCCTTGTTGTCCGTCGTTCCATAGCGAACTTTCCCATAGAAGACGGATGCCGCCGCGAACGTCGCCGCGTTGTCGACGGTCTGCCGGAGCGTGATGCCGCCGCCCATGCAGAACCCGACGACACCGATTTTCTGACGGCGGCCGTTCGGTGCGCCGGCGCGCACGAAATCCGCCGCCGCTGCGAGATCCGCATCGACGACGTCGTCGGAGAGCTTCGCTGCGACGTCGCGGAAGGGCGCGAAATCGGTCGCACCGTCGCCGCTCGGCGCACCGAGCCCCGTGTAGAGATCCGGAGCGATCGCGATGAAGCCTTCCTTCGCGAAGCGGCGGACCACGTCGCGTAGTTGCGCATCGACGCCCCAGATCGCTTGGACGACGACGACCGCCGGTGCGTTCGGGCGCGCGTTCTTCGGCGCCGCATAGTACGCGTCGATCGTTCGCGTACCGTATGTAATCGTCGGCCGTGCGGTGGTGATCGTGGGATCGTCTTCGGCGACGATCGGCGGATGGGGCTTTCCGAAGTCCGTCCCCTGCGCGAGCGACGTTGCGATCGTGCTGCCGAGTGCCGCCGCGGTTGCGGAAAGGCCGACGAACGTTTTGCGTCCGAGCGAGAGCGACGTCGCGCGCGTGGGATCGGTCGTGTCGGGCATCGGGGTCGGTCCTTACAGAAACGAGAGATCGGTTGCGGTCGGCGTGCAGTCGTTTTCCGCGAGCCACTCCGCGTTCCAGATGCGGGAGCGATAGCGTTCGCCACCGTCGCAGAGGATCGTGACGACCGCACTGTTCGGCGGTAGCGTCCGCGCGTAACGAGCGGCGCCCGCGACGTTGAGCGCGGCGCTGCCGCCGACGTAGAGACCTTCTTCGCGCAACAACCACGCGGCCATTTCGACCATCGTACGGTCGTCGACGCGGATCGCGTCGTCGAGCGGCGCGTTCTCGAAGTTCTTCGTGATGCGTTTGATGCCGATGCCTTCCGCGTTGGAGTCGCCTTCGGTCGCGAGCTCGCCCGTCTTTACGTACGAATACAAGGCCGAACCGTACGGGTCGCAGAGAATCGCGCGTACGTTCGGATCGCGCTCCTTGAGAAACTGCGAGGTGCCCGCGAGCGTGCCACCGGTGCCGCACGCGGCGACGAACGCGGTCAACTCCGAGCCCAGCGCTTCCCAGATCTCGGGACCCGTCGAGGTATAGTGCGCGCGCTTGTTCGCAACGTTCTCGAACTGGTCGGCCCAGATCGCGCCGGGCGTCTCTTCTGCGATACCGCGAGCCACGTGATAGTAATTTGCAGGATTCGTAAACGGCGCCGCTGGTACGATGCGCACGTCGGCGCCGTACGTCCGCAACAACGCGAACTTCTCCGGCGATTGGTCGTCCGGAATCACGATAATCGAACGATAGCCGCGTGCGTTTGCGAGTAGCGCGAGCGCGATCCCGGTATTGCCCGCCGTTCCCTCGACGATCGTTCCACCGGCCTGCAGACGTCCCGACGCTTCTGCATCGTCGACGATGCCGCGCGCCGCGCGATCTTTCACGGAGCCGCCCGGATTGAGAAACTCGGCTTTCCCGAGGATCCGGCGCCCGATTGCTGCCGAAAGTTTCGGGAGTTCGATCAGCGGCGTGTTGCCGATCGTGCCCGAAAAGCCATGAGTGAACGTCACGACGGGTAGCTTTGCGGGCGGCTGTCGAAAGCCTAGCTGGTGTTCGCTCTCTCACACGTCGTTGCTTTTCTCGTGGGCGTCGCGATCGTGATTGCGACGTGGCAGAGCATCATCGTGACGATCATCCTGCCACGCCGCACGCGTAATTGGATATCGCGCGGTGGCTGGATCGCCACGTACGAGCTCTTAACGTGGCTCGCGCGGCGCTCTCGCGATCCGCTCCGCAGGGATGCGATCCTCGCGCTGCTCGGCCCCGTGAACATCGTCGGCCTGCTCTTCACGTGGATGGCGCTCTTTGCCGTCGGCTTCGCGTTCATGATGTGGGCGGCCGGCGGCGGGCGTTTCGCCGAGTCGTTCGACCTCGCGGGATCCTCGATCTTCACGCTCGGTTTCGCGACCGGGAAGTCCGCATTCTCGCACTTTTTGATGGACGCGGCCGCCGCGAGCGGCATGATCGTGGTCGGCTTACAGATCGGATATCTGCCAACGATTTACGCCGCTTATAGCACGCGCGAGTCGCACGTCACGTTGTTGACGATGCGCGCCGCAGATGGCGGCATCCTGAACGGAATCTCCATCTTGCGGAACCATCCGCTACCGCTCTCGTACGATCTCATCCGGAACCTCTTCTCGTCGTGGGAGGCGAGTGCGGCCGCGATCATAGAGTCGCATACGAACTATCCGTGGCTGGTCGCTTTTCGCTCGCCGCGTGCATCGGAGTCGTGGGTCACGAGCATGCTTGGCGTGCTCGATACGATCGCGTTGCTCGATGCGCTCGCACCGAGCCTCGTGCCGCCGGAAGCGGAGCACTGCCGCTTTGCGTGCGCTTCGACGCTCGAGGTGCTTTCCGATTTACTCGTGCCGCCGCCGCGGGAGTCGGCCGAGGTCGTCGCGCCGCTTACGCCCGATGAGTTCCTGACGGCGGTCGAATCGTTGAAACCGTATCTCCCCTTCGAACGCGACCCGGCCCAGGCGTGGCCGCTGTTCCGTACGTCGCGCGCGGAGTACGAGGCCTCTGCTCTAAAGCTCGCCGCTTACATCATGATCCCCGTGCCGCCGGCAGGCTGGCTGCGCCCGCTTTCCGCGCCGAACGCGGAAACGGTGGCGATGCCGGCGGTTTCCACGATCTAAACGAAGGACCGCTCGCTCGCTGCTTGTACTCCACGGTATGCGGCGTTTTTTTGGAGTGCTCGGCCTTTTCGTGTTCCTCGGCTTCGGATCCGGAGCGTTCGGTCAGGAGAAGACGGGCGTCGTTCGTACGTATTACATCGCGGCCGACGAGATCGACTGGGACTATATGCCGCATGGCGCGGACGCGATGGACATGGGCATGTCACCGGACGGGTATCCAAAGTTTTTCGCTCAGCATAGCCCGCGTCTAATCGGCCACGTATATCGTAAGGCGTTGTACCGCGAATACACGGACGGGACGTTCGCGCATCTGAAGCCGCGAGCACCGGAAGATGCCTATCTCGGGTCGCTCGGTCCGATCATCCATGCGGAGGTCGGCGATACGATTCACGTCGTGTTCCGCAATAACGGCACGCATCCGTACAGCATGCATCCGCACGGCGTGCTCTACGACAAAGCGTCGGAGGGTTCGGATCCGATGGACGGCGTGGCGCCCGGCAAAACGCGTACGTACGTCTGGTACGTCACGGAGCGGTCCGGGCCCGGTCCGAACGATCCGAGCTCGATCGTGTGGTTGTATCACTCGCACATCAACGAGCGACGCGACGTGAATGCCGGATTGATCGGCGCGATCGTCGTCACGCGAGCCGGCATGGCGACGCCCGACGGGCGACCGAAGGACGTCGATCGCGAATTCTTCGAGCTGATGATGATCTACGACGAGAATCGGAGCTGGTTCATCCGCGACAACGTTCGCCGGTTCGTGAAAGACAAGACGAAATTCAATCCGACGCAGGCCGTACCGCTCGATCCGCAGGGCAACTTCGACCCGCTGCTCGGTACGGGGTTTGCCGCTCAAAATTTTCGCGCGACGATCAACGGCTATTCGTTCGAGAACGGCCCGATGCCGCAGATGAAGCGTGGCGACCACGTGCGCTGGTACGTCGTGACGGTCGGTGAAGGCCTGAATTTCCACACGGCCCACTGGCACGGCAATACGGTGCTCCTCAACGGATCGCGCACCGACGTCGGGATTCTCGGACCGGCATCGATGATTACCGCGGATATGGTGCCGGACAATCCGGGAACCTGGATG
>Ga0116229_10013045_pt1 | contig 11841 bp, 6 predicted proteins | sample S1TSphgellanicum_3_FD_87313 | JGI IMG/M metagenome (GOLD analysis project Ga0116229, IMG submission 87313) | Host-associated microbial communities from peat moss isolated from Minnesota, USA - S1T2_Fc - Sphagnum magellanicum MG | ecosystem: Host-associated > Plants > Peat moss > Unclassified... | reverse complement strand
TAGTAGGCTAAGTAGTAGACAACGTTTAGGTTAGTGCTGCAGGAGCAGTACTACTCTAGTTCAGAGAGAGATGGACGTAGTCAATAAAAGACGGTGTCAGGCCTACCTCCACTCCAGGTCCCAGAAGGGACCAACTAGTTATGTATGATGAGGGACTAATTTATATTTGAAATTGATCCAAAACCATTATTAAAAAAGTAAGTCTAAATCCTTAATTTTAAGTCCTAATTATATTATAATGTTGAATTGCATTTTATACAAACAATTAATCAATCACAAGTAATATTTACATTATTTACGACATTTTAATAAGAAACTGTAACAATATTTAGAACTTAATGTTAGTAAACAAATAATACCCTACAAATTTAATATTTATTAAATTTCATTATAACATGGGTGATTTTTAATTTGACACAATAACACATTTATTGAAATACTCAATGTTATGGCAAGAAGACAAAATGAAAGTAATACTTGTGTTAAAATACTAGGTATGACATATTGTTAAACCCATTTGTAATCATAACTTTCTATGAGTGCTAAAAAAACAATATTGACATCTTCAACCCTAAATCACATCCTACATCTCATAATGCGTTACCCTTAGTTATAAATGCATTGTCGCGCTATGAACATTATTACATTTGTCAAATTTAAAATTGAAACCCTTAATATAAGCCCCATGTTGCATTATTTACATCCATTAAAACAAATCATCATTTTGATGAAAAAAGGTAGGACAATACCTACATCAAGTGGTCAAATTCCCCACTAGAAGGAGTAGGGAATTTGCAATACTTTCATCTAATGTACTAATAAATAATTAATACCCACAAAAGATATGAAATTATATGTAATACTCATATTAATGCCTATACCTTTAACTATAATATACTTTAATTCCTTGCAATACTTGCATGCAAGACCAATTAAATGCCATAAGAAACAAGATGGGTAATCATTACCAGCATATTCAATTGGTGATTATTGTATAATTGACCTACAATACCCACATTGTATAGGGTGGTAGATTAGTTGTACATGATGCAAGTATGCAATACCCACCTTTATATGATATTTGAATGAGATATCCTTGTTTGGGAATTTTAGAAAATATGTGTTATGTAGCCTTAACAAGTTTAACTTTCAAATCTTATATGTTCATTGATGCAAAATCAATGCAATCACACATAAATAATCTATTCCTTGACACAATTGTGATATCATGCCATTTTAGCAATGGAAAATTAATATAAAGAATAAATACAAACAATTTTATGTTGTTCTTTTTACTCATGAACCTTCTTCTTATGGATATTTCCATGTTCTAACATTGTTTCATGCCAATCCTTCATTTGGTGCATTGAATTGCCAAGTCCATCATTGACACAATGAAATACCATGCTGGGATGCATGACTTCATTCACCTTGGAAAGGCAAATACCTTGTACATCTATTGCAATAACACACAACAATGATGTAATGTGGTCTATGAGTTGAACCCCACCTTCTTTGAATTCATTGACGGTTTGTTGCATTATGTCATCCATTCAAGCAAGCGCTTTTTTTATGGAGGTGGATGAATTTGAAGGTTGGTTGTGATCCTTATATTTTTCCACATTGGGGGAGGTATCATCTAGTGTCTAAGCATGCACATATCGACAACCCATGCTTCTTCAAAGTGATTTTCATTGGTATTTTCATCATCAAATTCATTGTCATAAATGTGCAAATAGGTAGGGTTCGCAAACATGGTAGTAAAACCTCCACAATTAGTTCCATACCATGTCTCACAATATTGAATGATAGTTTCTTTAGCAAGATTGGCACATGTAAAAAGAACGACAACTTGATGTTTGCATAAGTTTCCATGCAACACCCATTCACATGTGCAACAAACATACTTGGTGAAAGGAAATGGGACCTTGTTTGTCATATTCAAATGTTGTTGGCTTTGTACCATCCACACATAGCTAGATTCATTTGAATCATCTATCCCATGGGTGACATGGGTGTGAGATATCAATGTGGCCTTCTCAACATTCGCTTTCACAATTTGTTCCACAACCTTGTTTTTTATAAACCCACATTTCTTCATTTTGGTCATGTGCATGTAGTGTCTTACAATTATCGTTGTGAGCCTCCACACTAACCAGTCAATCTGTCAACCTTGAAACCCCTTTGTTTCTAAAAAGAACCAACGTTTCAATGCCCCATGGTAAAACTCAATTGATGCTTATGTGTCCTAATTTGAATGTGACACTTGTTGAAGCCCCACCATCCACAAATCTATAACAAGATACATAATACCCACATGGGATTGCCAAGTCCATCATTGGTGTTTCTACAATAATTCAAGGAATGAATATTTTAGAATATGCACAACGTGGTGGAATAACAATAATGGATTGAAAGCTATTTCATGTACCAAGTTGAAAATAATGGGTCTATTGAATCCATGAATCATTGGGCAAATGTTGGGTGAAGTTTTCAATGACCTTGTTTATCCCATGAGTCATGAAGGCTTCAAAGTTTTCATTTGGTTCAATGGGCATGTACATGACGGTGTGAAGGTCGTCAAATATTGCACGTCACACCCCATTGTCCTTGATTTTTTCCATTGAACGTAAGCACCAAACCTTTAAAACATGCCATGCGTAAAGGTAAAAGTGCACTTGATCCTCACCCACACAATCCTAACCATGAATAAAATATCAATGTATTGTTATTTCAATTAATAACATTATTTACAATGGAGAATGTGGGATGAAATTATGAATGCTTAAATGTATATAAAAGTTCAAAAAAAGTAGAATGAAAATAAAATTTATTGCAATGTTCGTAACTATTATGGAACATCATCAATGATGAAACATGAAGGTTTCCACTTAGGGCTTTTCTGTAGAAGCTTTGTTTTCAAAGGAGTTAACCATTCCACCAAATCATTGCATGTTTGGTAGCTTGTAATGATCCAAGCAACCGGCATTTCAATGTGATGTGCATCAAACACCATCAATGTGAACAAGTGAAATTTCACATCATTGATGCCAAAGGTGACATTTATTGAAATTGCCCCATTATTACCTAATGAAACCATGGCTTGTAATTAATATGGTGTTTGTATCCCTATTGTGAATGGAACATGAGTCCCATTAACCTCATTCACATCTTGAAAATAAAACACATGTTAATTGTCATATTCAATACTAATGCAAATGTACATGTTCTAAAAGTACTTGATTTATATCCATCATCTAAACTTTATACAATCATACACATAATACCCTAAATGTTAAATATGGAAAACATATGATATGTTATATGGCCACAATTGTAAATTTTGAATTGCAATATTGGGTGAAAACATGGTATTTTATACAAAAAAGGTTGACGAAAAAATATCAAGTTTAAAAAGAGAGTTTTTCACAAAAACACAAGAAAGTAGATTCAATTTTTATTTAAATTTCGTTTTCAAACCATGGTGTTTCCATTGGATTTTGTTGTGTGAAGATCATTATATATTCAAAGGAAGAATAATAATTTTTACTTTTTCTTTGGTAGAATATACTTGACACATATTTGAAATAAATGTTACATTACAAAAAGAAGGCTTCAAAAGCTACTTACATTTAGAAAAGTCTATTTGAAACCTACTTTTACAATGTAAAATTTAAAAATTAATTAAAAATAGTGAAAAAAATCTTGTTTTTCATTATTTAAGTAAAAATATTAAACGTATAATAATTTTATGATGGGTTTTAGTTCTACTTCTTGTTAGCTTGACAAATAAACTGCCAAGGTAATTGAATTATATACTTTACCATGCTTTCACCCTACTCACAAGTCTACTTTAAATCCATATTATCTATGAATAATTTAAATATAATACCAACATGATAGTAAACAAACTACACTATATATGGAAGAGGGACATGTAATACTTACATGAAAATTTTAAAATACACATGTTATATGTGGGGGGCAAAGTGCAATACCCACTATATAAGAGAGAGAGAAAGAAAGAAAGAAAGAAAGAGATGAAATATTTGCATGGCAATTTAGAAATGCACATTATATGTGGGTGGCAAAATGCAATATTGGCATTATGACCTTAGATCCACACTATATATGGAAGGCCAAAACATTATATCCATATATCAAACATGGAATATTCTTACTGGAAATTTGATGACCATGTTAAAACCATCCAAGGAAATTGATTTCCTCAAATTAGGAACAAAGTAATAAAAAAATGAATTAAAAAAAATCATATTGTTGATGTTAAAGGATTATGTCATGTTCAAAAAAGTTATAGCTTGATTTGAAAACACAACTTCAATAAATCAACAAACATTTCATTAAACCCTTAAACTCAAAACCTTAAATAATCCTAATGGTAAATGCTCTCAACTTAATGATTATATAAACAATTACAAATGGAGTACAAAAAATAATTATAACAACTATGTTTTGAATTTTAAAGTTAATCAATTAAAAGTTATAATGAATGGAAGCATTAGCTTTAGAGTTTAAAATTAATTACCCCAAAATATTTATATATAAAAATTTTTAAATTGTAAATGCCATAAAAATTAATAATTACATAAACATATACAAATGTCATACAAAATAATCTTTTAGGAATGAGTGGCAAATTAAAATTGAAACACAATTAAAAGAAAAAAATTGTATGAATGAAATAAAATTATATTCTCTTACCTTTAGTGTGGTCACTTCAATTTGAAAGCCCAACTTGACACCTTCATTCACCTTCAAAAAAATAAAATGAATATTGTTGTAAGTATCTGTATGTGAAAATTTGGTCAAATTTACCCCCAAATTCCAACCTAGGATTGATTTTGATTAGTATTAAAAAGTGTGCAAATATTCATAAATGTTTGATGTCTTTTTAACTCTAAATTTATCAAGCCTATTCCTTAATTAAATTAAGTACGTCTTGCATTAAATGGTCCAAAGTGGAAGTAGAAGACTGTAGTAAAAAAAATTCTTACAATTGCAATACCCACATTTGGGGTTAGTGACTTATCGTCATCATGAATTTGAATCAAACTATAAATAGATGTTACAACTCCTTTGGAATACCCACATTTTACATTATAATCTTTACAATTGAAGTCCACAATTTCCAAGTGCATAGGTAGGTATGATGACGTGTGTGTAGGTAGGTTTTGCCAATAAGTAGATGTTTTGCTAATAATTAAATATAAGTTTAACCAAGAAGAAATATAAGTTTAGCCAAGAGATATAAATTTAACCAAAAAGAAATATATGTTTAATAAAGAGAAAGAAGTTTAACTAGTAAGATATATAGGTTTAACCAAGAAATAGAAGTTTAGCCAATAAGATATGTAGGTTTAAAAAAAAGATAGAACTTTAACTAGTAAGATATATAGCTTTAACCAAGAGACAGAAGTTTAGCCAGTAAGATATATAGGTTTAACCAAGAGATAAAAATTTAACCAATAAGATATATAGGTTTTGCTAAGAAATAGAATTCTAACTAAGAAATGTATGTTTAACCAAGAAAAAATATAGGTTTAGCCAATAGATAGAAGTTTAACCAATAAGATATATAAATTTAGCTAAGAAATATAAGTTTAGTCAAGAAATATAAGTTTAGCTAAGAGATATAAATTTAACTAAGAAGAAAATATAGGTTTAGCTAAAAGATAGAAGTTTAGCCAGTAAGATATATAGGTTTAGCCAAGAAATATAAGTTTAACCAAGAAAAAATATAGGTTTGGCCAATAAATAAAAGTTTAACAAAGAAGAAATATAGATTTGGCCAAGAAATAAAAGTTTAGGTAGTAGGATACATAGGTTTTGCCAAGAGATAAAAGTTTTGCCAAAGTAAATAAGGGATTAGTTTTTAATTTGTAGGCAGGGTTAAAATTTAGGTCAGCAGGGTAGCTAGGTGGGTGGGTAGTATGCAGGTCAGGGTTGGGAAAAAATTGGCAACAAAATAAAAAATGGTCAAAGGTCAGCAGCAAAAAATGATTGACTGTGGTAGAATATCTGTTGACCTAGGGTAAAGAGGCGGATGAAAAAGAGGAGAACCATCTAGCCCATCCTATGGACAGAACGGCCAACTAGTGCAGTCATGGGGCTAGTTCACTCTGGCCCCTAAGAGCATATTCACCAACAGTTGTAAATTGGCCTATTCACTGTTTTGGATTAAGTGTAGCAGTACAATAATGTAACTTACTTTGGGGTTGTAAATTTATGCCCTCAACACGAAGTCCTCCAAGCCGGCCAATAAAATCAAATTGCTATTTTTGATTGGTTGGACATTATGATTGGCCAAGGTGATGACATTTGAATAGTCTGTCACTTATGTCATCCACTTTTTTGCATTTAAGGTGATGATAGGGGAATAATATATTATATTTGATTGTGATAAATATCTATAGAGGTCTAAATATAGGTGTGGGTGGAGATGATCTCACCCATGCCTGGTATTTGGGTCTCCAACAATAAACCTCACATCCAAGGTGGTTTGGCTTAATGTTTCCCATGCCCCACTCACAAACAAGAAACTGGGACTTTAAAAGATGACAGACTGAGATTAGCAAATTGGCTGGGCATCAATCAATCTGGCCATTCAATGCGCAAATGCTGCCCCAAAACCATTTTGGTACCCCAAACCAGCATAATATTTGACTGTTCTTCATCCAAAGCACATTATGCAATGCTTGGGTGAAGCCGCTCATAGAGTCGTGAAATTTCTGGGCAAACTTTGCAGAGACTTTACACCTATATAAACACCACCAGTAAGGTTGATTTCATCCCCCAGATTTTAGTGTAAGGCAGCACTTGCGCTAGACCAATCTTTCTGTCTCAAATTCACTTGGTGCAACAGTCGATGCATTCCAACTGTTTGGAGTTTGTACTTGTAATGTTCTCCACTTTGCAACAATCTTGAGCAAACAGTAAGGTAGCCTCCACCAGCTGTTATTCATAGTTAGAACTTCTTGCCGTTGCTGGGGAACTTGACTTGTTGCAGGTCGTCAAGAACTTGCTGAAAAAAACAGATATGATTGAAAAACCGGTGCTCTGTGAGTTATGCACTGGTACATGTGTCCATCATCTGTAAATCTCGTGCGTAATAACTGTGAGAACTGGCCTACTCATAACCTATGTTTATTGAACTCTTTGTGAGGCAGGAATGGGATCATCGCTGATCCTGGACACCACCTTGCCAAATCGAGTTTCAGGTACGAGTCCCAACAGTACGATAGAGTTATATCACTTTTTTAGAGCAGGTGTTCAGGTATCAAACTGTTTTCGCATGTGCTTATTTGTTCATCTTGTATCTAGTGGTGTAAATTACTGCTGAAAGTGAAACTTGTTGTGTATAAGTTTAGTGCCCTGAATTTGTGACAACTCTACCTCCGCAATGTCTATTGAAGTTTTCAACTCCTTGTGTGGCAGTATAAAAGAGCATCGCTCATCCTGGACACCATTTTCGGCACCATTCACATCAGAGTGCAGTGGAAATCATTACTTCAGTTCAGATTATGACTACATCTGCAGCACTCTCTAAATCTGATTTCTTGGTATGAACCGTTTCCTATGTGCTTGTTTTGTGACCTTGTAACTTGAGGAGCTCACTACCTGAAAGTCTTACTAGATGCACAGAGATCATCAGTTGAGAACTTTGTTATTGTTCTTAGCTGCTCTTGATTATAGCCTGTTCCTTTTGTCATTATTTTATCGAGGGTGAATCCTCAGGCCTAGAGCTTTACCGGAGAAAGGGGGGGGCCTGACTCCAGTAATGCCCCAAGCTGTGACCTTTACTGGAATAATGAGGGCCTGATTCCGGTATGGCCTGCAGCCTCAGGTTTTACCCAGCATAAAGACTTACTTCAAAGAAATTTATAAAAATGCCCTTGATACCAGGAGTCACTGGATTTATTTTTTAAATGCAGGGTGTTTCAAAACACAGAACGCCAGCTAAAAGCCCTTGATACCTAGAGTCATGGGATTTTTTTTTAAATGCAAGGTGTTTCAATAAATGGAATGCCAGCTAGAGTGGGCATTCCATTTCTCAAAACACCCAACAAATGGCGTTTGAAAAAATTATATTGGCTAAGGTACCCTCAAATCACACTAAAATGATCAGCACAAGTCTCTATGTATAGGGTAACCCACTAGGACCAGGGCATTACCCAGCATAAAACTCAACGATTTTTTTACTTTAAATTTTTTTTTACCATGATACCTAGAGTGTCCCTTGGTTCTCGGCATAGCTGTTGGAAGTACACAATGACACATCGATGAATGTGACATGTACTTGACTCACATAGTTTTCCTACCTCAGGATTCAGGTCACACTGCGTAGCTGTTTACCATGTTGCAGGCCCTTGAAAGTCGAAACTGAAGAACAAGTAAAATACGTGATCACAATTAGCACCTTATACTGCAGTCCGAGGAAATGTATTGGTTGCATCAGAACTAAGAGAAAAATCATTACATGTACGGTAAAGCCCCAAGGTAAAGGTATAGCCCAAATAAGGGGCTTAGGACAAGGTGATATAGCCAAGTCCTGCCTTGCGTTTTGGGAATGTCTACCAACCCTGGGCTTTACCCATTGTAAAGTGCTGAACACTATCATGAACTTAAACATACCTAGATCAGGATGCATAGGAGATGGACAGTTCTTACACCTACTCCTTAAGAGCCGGAGGTATCTTACACTTATAAACAGGCATAAGATCACTCCTCTTCTCTAAGTGGAATATACATACTGATATATATATAAGGAGCCCTCCAAATACACTAGGAAATTTCTTGGAGTGCTTTATGAATGTATAATTCTTCTCTCAGCTGAAGTACTTAATGGCAGTATGAGTTAATTGCACAAGTTCACTTTATTTGAATTTTTCATCCTAGTGATGAGGGTTTTTTTAAAAATTTTGTCAAGTAGGTGGACTGGCAATCATCCTCAAGAGGCATGAGCCCAAACTTGGCTAGAGTCAGTAAAGCAGATTTTTTTTTGAATCATGCCTAGTTGTGGCGACCTCTAGGAACTCATTGTCTAAATATGGTGACATATGACTTCTTTTCCTCCAAAAATGACAAATTTTTGCATTTTTTTCCAAAGAAAGCCTTGGAACAATTCGCACTGGGTTTTTTTGTCACCACACCGTGAAAAATTGCCCAAAAAACAATACTGCTATATATTGATTGCTCTATCAGCATCTGCCTCATTTGAACAAGCCATGCAGACCCCTGATTGTTGGAAAACAAAAGAAAATTCACAGAATGTACGTCATTATGTTTGTGGCCCCTGTGACAAGGAGTGAGCTGCTACACGCTGAAGAGGTGGGGACTGGGGACTAGATCACCGTGCGTTTAATACAATTTGTCGCCAAGCTTTTGAACGCCAAGTTCCAACTACTAAAATCTACTCCAACACAAGGTAACTCATGCTCTGGGCACACTAGTTCTGTTTTTGAATAGTGATACCTTTAATTATCAAACTATTTCCCCTAGCCCAAGGTTGCATCTAAATTGTAAGTTGTGAGACTTTACAGGGAACGAAACAGTTGATTGTACATGGTGAAAAACTATGACTTGCCCTAGTTGCATCATATGCAACACATCTTTAAGCGTCAGGTAAAGCCTCAGGGTGAGGGCATTCCCAAAATAAGGGGCCTAGTTAAGGGATGGCAAAAAGGCTCCTACCACTGGACCTAACCCTTGGTATTGAATATTCTCAAAGAGGTCTTTGGACTCTCTGTGGAATGAGAATATTCCATTACCAGTGGTTACCTAGGGTTTTCATGAATATTCCTCACAGTGCACACCGGGCTGTACAAGGAATATTTCTGAAAGCCTAGGCTTTCTTATCCATAGAGATAGGAATATTTCCATAACTAGCGTTCAGGAGACAGCTTGTTATGGAAATATATTCTCTGGATTTATCCACAGTCCATGGCTTCAAGCCATGTATATTTGTGTGCCCTAATTTTTTTAGATAGGAAAAGACACATCTTTGATTGAATTGCATATGAAAAATCTTTGAGATCTTTAAATTGACATTACATAACCTTTGATTAATTGAGAGCTTTTTTCCCAGTCACGGGGGTTCTAGTAATTTCAATGATAATAGCCTTTGTTATTGCACACCTGGGATGATGTGGTAGTCCAATCTAGCCTAACAATTTCAGAATGTCCCTAACCCATGGGCTGTACAAACCTTAAACCATGAGACAACCTCATCATAAGCCTAAATGTATGTAGATCATGAGGTGGTAGGAGTGGGAGAGATCTTAAGCCTACTATCTAGGAGTGAGAGTCACCTTACACCTATAAGGAGGCATAAGATCCAACCACTCCTAAATAATAGGCATTTAAGGTGCCTTATGTTTCCAACGAGGCATTATTAATGTGTATAAAGTGCCTCCAAATATGCTAGGAAAAGGCTCCTAGTGCTTTAGGGACAGGTTCAGGCCTTTTCTCAATGAGCTTGAGTAAATTGTCCTATGAAAAACACTTTTCATACTTTTCTTGTAATCAACATTGAATGTATTTGATGTGCTCTTTGGTTTCAGAATCGATTATTTGTATTTGGGCATCTTTCAAGGTAGCCTTTATTGCCCCAACATATAACCAATCGAAAATGGCAACTATCTGTCTTGCCACATCCTCTCAGATCCGCCACAATGACAAACCTTACCCCAAAAAGAAGGCACAACTAAAGCTCAAATGTCCCTTGTCCATCAACGGTGATTGTGTGATCGTACCCCGGCAATGGACATGCTTATTTTGCAAATCCACCATGGAGCACGGATTTGATCATATGTTTTATTGCACATGTGGACAAGGCCCTGCAAATTCTTACAGTTTCAAGTGTTGTGATCTTACTCATGGAGACGAATTTGTTAAGTTTGACAAGGCACAACTTGATTTATTGCTACCGCCAATTGAGGTGGAACAATCACCTCCAATTGCACATTTTGGTCCCAAAGAATCACCTCTACAAATGTCTGATGATTGTCTCAACATACTTATTTTGGGAGCAACTGGAGTTGGTAAATCAACATTCATCAATGCATTTGCCAACTACCTAACCTTTGACACTCTCGATGATGCACTCAATGGGGAGATGCTAAGCTTGATATATTCCAGATTTTTTTCATCAACTGAAGATGATGAAGAAAAAGAGATTGTTGTTGGGGTGCCAGATGACCAAGAATGTACAACCAATGGTAATGTGGGTAGCTCTTGTACCCAAAATTGCAGAGCATACACATTTTCAATTAACGGAAACAAAACAGTACGATTGATAGACACTCCTGGTATTGGAGACACAAGAGGCTTTGACCAAGATGTTAAAAACATGAAAGACATTATATCGTGTATTTCAAAGTACACAGTGTTAAATGGTGTGTGTATACTCTTCAAACCAAATGAAGAAAGGCTTACACCATCCCTAAAGTATTATCTTGTTGAACTTCTTACCCACCTCCATAAAGATGCTGCAAACAACATCTCATTTTGCTTTACAAATTCACGAAGCACCATGTTTCGTGCTGGAGGGACTCGTAGCCTTCTTAAGGCACTACTTGCAGACCTTCAACAACAAACTTCTACCATTCAATTAAACAAGGACACAATGTATTATTTCGACAGTGAAGCCTTCAAATTTTTGGCATCTTCAAATAGAGGTGGGTGAAAGCATAATTAAATGGATTGTTTGGATTATCACAATTGTAAATTCCCTAAATTATAAATGAACTTAAGATGTGAAGCCATATTCAACATGAAAACAATATATGTTAAACATTAATGTTAAACTTTAATTATCCATGT
>Ga0116229_10013043_pt1 | contig 11843 bp, 10 predicted proteins | sample S1TSphgellanicum_3_FD_87313 | JGI IMG/M metagenome (GOLD analysis project Ga0116229, IMG submission 87313) | Host-associated microbial communities from peat moss isolated from Minnesota, USA - S1T2_Fc - Sphagnum magellanicum MG | ecosystem: Host-associated > Plants > Peat moss > Unclassified... | reverse complement strand
GCACTGCAACTCGTGCCCTACGGGGGCGGTCAGTCGCTGCTGCTGGTGCGCGACGTGACGCGCCAGATGCGCCTCGAGGCCATGCGCAAGGATTTCGTGGCGAACGCCTCGCACGAGCTGCGCACGCCGCTCACGGTCATCGCCGGCTATCTCGATACGCTCGCGGACGATCCGTCGATCGACCCGGCCTGGGCCGGTCCCATTAGGGACATGCGCTCGCAGGCGCAGCGCATGAACGCGATCATCGCGGATCTCCTGGAACTGTCGCGCCTCGAGGCGAGCGACGGCGAGGCGGCGCAGGAGCCGATCGACGTCCCGCGCATGCTCGAACGCCTGTGCCGCGACGCGCTGGCGCAGAGCGGCCGGCCGCGACAGGTGCTGCTCGAACTCGAGAGCGACTGCGGGCTACAGGGCGCCCATCACGAGATCGAGTCGGCGTTCACGAACCTGCTCGTCAACGGTCTCAAGTACACGCCCGGCGACGGCACCGTGCGCATGCGCTGGTGGCTGGACGCGGAGGGTGCGCATTTCGCCGTGATCGACAGCGGCATCGGCATTCCGGCGGAACACATTCCGCGCCTGACCGAACGCTTCTACCGGGTCGATGCGGGACGCTCACGCGGGGCGGGCGGGTCCGGACTCGGTCTCGCGATCGTGAAGCATGCGCTGCAGCGCCACGGCGGCTGGCTCGACGTGCGCAGCGAGGAGGGTCGCGGCAGCACCTTCACCTGTCATTTTCCGCCGGAGCGGGTCTGGAAACCGGCGCTGCGCTCGGTGGCGAGCGCCTGAACATCAGGGCACAATGCTCGCTCCCGTAGGAGATCGCCATGGAAACCGCCGACCTCACCCACCACATCTCACGACGGTTCAACGAGGACCTCGAGAAGGTGCGCAATCAAGTCCTGCAGATGGGCGGCTTCGTCGAGGAACAGCTCCACAAGGCGATCACGTCCCTCGTCGAGGGCGACAGCCGCCTCGGCGAGTCGGTCGCGACCGACGATTACAAGGTGAACGGCATGGAGGTGTCGATCGACGAGGAGTGCAGCCGCATCCTCGCGCTGCGCGCGCCGGCCGCCGGGGATCTGCGCGTCATCGTCGCGATCATCAAGACGATCACCGATCTCGAGCGCATCGGCGACGAGGGCGAGAAGATCGGCTACATCGCCTCGCGGCTCGCGACCATGGAGCGTCCGGCCGACAAGTACCGCGAGGTCAAGCACCTCGGCCGCCAGGTGGCGCAGATGGTGCACGATGCCCTCGATGCGTTCGCCCGCATGGATTCCCAGGCGGCTCTGAAGACCGCGCGCGAGGATCGCATGGTCGACGAGGAATACGAGGCCATCCAGCGGCAGTGCATGACCTTCATGATGGAAGATCCGCGCACCATCCGGCGCGCACTCGAGATCATGTGGATCGTGCGGTCCCTGGAGCGGATCGGCGATCATGCCAAGAACATCTGCGAGTACGTGATCTACATGGTGCACGGCAAGGACATCCGACACACCTCGCTCGAGGACGTGGCGAAGCAGATCGACAGCGCCCACGCAAAGCGCTGATGTCGACGCGGCTTGCGAATCTGCTCGGGTTCCTGGCCTGCGTCGGACTGTTGGGCTATGCCTATTTCGCCCAATACGTGCTGCACCTCGATCCCTGTCCGCTCTGCATCTTTCAGCGTGTCGGCGTGCTGGCGCTCGGGGTGAGCTTCATGTTCGCCGCGGTGCACGGACCTAAGCGCTGGGGGCGCACGGTCTACGCCGTCCTGATCGTCGTTGCGGCATTGGCCACGATCGGGGTCGCCGTCCGCCAGCTATACATCCAGAGCCTGCCGCCCGGGACCGTGCCGAGCTGCGGCGCGGGCCTCGATTACATGCTGAAGGTGCTGCCTCTGGAAGAGGTGCTGCGCAAGGTGCTGTCGGGTTCGGGTGAGTGCGCGAAGGTCGACTGGCGCCTGTTCGGTCTCGCGATGCCGGCCTGGGTGTTGATCGCAGCGGCCGCGGTGGGGACCTATGGCGCCTGGGCAAACCTGCGGCGGCCCGCACCGATGTTGCGCTTCTGATGGCCGCGCAGGCGCAGCCGCCGGCCGTGCCCGCGGCGCTGTCCCCGACGCTCGAGTTGACGCGCGAATTCATCGCGCGCCCCTCGGTCAGTCCCGTCGACGGCGGTTGCCAGGCGCTCATGATCGAACGCCTCGCCGCCTTGGGGTTCGCGATCGAGAGCTTGCCGTTCGGGCCGGTGGAGAACTTCTGGGCCAAGCGCGGTCGCGGCGCGCCGGTGTTCTGCTTTGCCGGGCACACCGACGTCGTGCCGCCGGGGCCGCCGGAGGAGTGGTCGACGGAACCCTTCGTGCCGGTGATCCGCGACGGCATCCTGTATGGCCGCGGCGCCGCCGACATGAAGAGCGGCCTCGCGGCGATGTTGACGGCCACCGAGGCCTTCGTCGCCGCCCATCCCGGACATCGCGGCACGCTCGCGTTCTTGATCACGAGCGACGAGGAGGGTCCTTCGGTCGACGGCACGCGCCGCGTCGTCGAGGTGCTGAAGTCGCGCGGGGAGTCCATCGATTGGTGCCTGGTCGGCGAGCCCTCGAGCGAGACGCGGCTCGGCGACACGATCAAGATCGGCCGGCGCGGCAGTTTGAGCGGCCGCTTGACCGTGCACGGCGTTCAGGGGCACGTGGCCTATCCGCAGCGCGCCGACAATCCCGTGCATGCGCTCGCGCCGGCGCTCGCGGAACTGACGTCCCGCGTCTGGGACCAGGGCAACGCGCACTTTCAGCCGACCACGTTCCAAGTCTCGAATCTCTCGGCCGGCACCGGTGCGCCGAACGTGATTCCGGGCGAACTCAAGGCGCGCTTCAACATCCGCTTCTCGACGGAACAGTCGGTCGAGTCGCTGCAGGCGACGGTGCTCGAGATCCTCGAGCGCCATCACGTCAAGCATTCGCTCGAGTGGTTCATCTCCGGTCAGCCCTTTCTGACCGTGCCGGGCGAATTGTCCGGGGCCGCCGTGCAGGCGGTCCAGGAACACTGTGGGATCACGCCCGCGCTCTCGACCGGCGGGGGCACCTCCGATGGCCGCTTCATCGCCCCGATGGGGGCGCAGGTCATCGAGCTCGGCGTCATCAATTCGACCATCCACAAGGTCGACGAATGCGTGCGCGTCGAGGATGTCGATGCGCTGCACAGACTCTACTTTCGCACGCTCGAGCTGCTGCTCGCGGATTAGGGGTCAGTCACGATGGCCGCGGTGTCCCGGCTCGGCAAGCAGGCCCGTCGACTTCTTGTTCCCCAATCGCACCATTGTCGGCCCGATGCCTCCGCTCCGGCACGAGCAGAGCGCGGGCGAGCCCTTTGCCGCATTGGATGATTTGATGGCCGTCATCGAGCAACTTTGTCCGGTTTGGCCCGCACGGGATGTGCTTACCCAATTCAACGAACGCAAGTTGTGAGGTCGATTCGACGGCGCCATGTTCGCGTCAGTTGCGGCGCAAAAACAACGGGAAAACCCCTAATTTCCTGCGATTGTCATAATTACGTCACAATGCGCGCCCAACATGGCGCCGCCTAAAAACAAGAGGACTGCAGAGCATGCAAGCAACAACACTGATGGTCGTGGGTGCCGGGCTCGGCGCGCTGCTCGCGACACCGATGAGCGTGCAAGCCAAGGCGACCGACACTCAAACCACGTCGGAGTTGCAACAGGAGATCAAGACCCTGCAGGACCAGTTGAATGCGCTGCAACGGCGCCTCGATGCTCAGGCGGCCGATGAGCAGAAGGCCAAGGCGGAGGCGGCCGCGGCGCAGAGTGCGGCAGCAGCGGCCACGGCTGCCACCAGCGCGGCCACCGCGGCGATTCCGGGCGAGGTCCAAGCCGCCGTCGATGCGGCGAAGCCGAAGACCGACAAGATTTACTACAAGGGCCTGTCGATCACGCTCGGCGGGTTCGTCGAAATGGCTCCGGTCTACCGCGAACGTAATCAGAACAACGACATCTCGTCGGCGTACAACTCGATTCCGTTCCAGAGCGTGTCGACGGCCGACACCAGTCAGGTCGTGTTCACGGAACGTCAGAGCCGCTTCTCGGCGCTCGTGGCCGGCGATGTCGATCCGTCCACGCATCTGTCGCTGTACTCGGAGTTCGATTTCCAGGGCGCCGCGCAGACCGCCAATTCCAAGGAGAGCAATTCCTACAATCCGCGCGTCCGCCACCTGTTTGCCGCAGCGGATTGGGACGATCTCGGCCTGCACGTCCTCGCGGGTCAGGCATGGTCGCTCGCGACCATGAACTCGAACGGCATTACGTTCACGAATACGGTCTACCCACCCACGATCGACGGCCAGTACATGCCGGGCTATGTCTGGGCGCGCCAGCCGCAGCTTCGCGTGGTCAAGGACTTCGATCAGCAGCTCTGGCTCGGGCTCTCGCTCGAGAATCCACAGACGACGTTCTACACCGGTGCGGATGCGCTGCCCAAGGACGTGATCCTGGTCGACGGCGCCGCCGGCACGGGCCTCGGGTTCAACGAGTCGAACACGTACTCGCTCAATCACGTCCCGGACGTGATCGGCAAGGTCGCCTATGAGATCCCATTGGCGGACCGCAAGGTGCATGTCGAAGGATTCGGCCTGTTCAGCGAGTTCTCGACGCGCCTCGACTATCAGAACCAGAAGACGAGCGGCGGCGGCTGGGGGGCGGGTTTGGTCCTGCCGGTCGTACCGCATCTGCTGGACTTCCAGGTATCGGGCCTCGCGGGCAAGGGCATCGGTCGCTACGGCAGCGGTCAGTTGACGGAAGTGACCTTCGATCCGGCCGGCAACATGCAGCCGATCCACGAAGTCATCGCCCTCGCGGGGCTGACGCTGCACGCGACGCCGACCTTCGACGTCTACGTGTTCGCGGGTGAGGACAAGGAAAGCGCTCAGAGCTACGACCTGGTCGCCGCGGATGGCACGATCACGCCCTACGGCTACGGTAATCCCCTGTATTCGAACTCGGGTTGTTATGGCGAGACGGCCAAGACCACCTGCACCGGCAACGAGCGCCTCGTGGAACAGCTCGCCACCGGCGTCTGGTACAAGCCCTACGTCGGTGCCTTCGGCACCGTGCGCCTGGGTGCCGAGTGGGCGCATACCCAATTCGACACGTTCGAGGGCAAGGGCGGCGCACCGACCGTCATTCAGAACGCGGTATTCCTGAGCTTCCGCTATTACCCGTTCCAGCAATAAGCCACGCCGCGGCGGGCGGTGGTGGTATTGCCTGTTCGTGCTGGAGTTTGCCGTAGCCCTCTGGCCGCCTTGGTACAACCACATCGAGCCCAGGGCGTTCGGCGTGCCGTTCTTCTTCTGGTTCCAGCTGCTCTGGGTGCTGGTGAGCGCCGTACTCACCGGCGTCGTCTACTTAGCGACGGACGATTGAGATCCGGTTCGCCGCATGCAGAATGTCAATTGGATCAGTCTCGGCATTTTCGGGGTACTGTTCGGCTTCATCACCTGGCTCGGCTTCGCCTCCGCGCGCTGGCGCAAGGGGGATCTCGACCAGCTGCAGGAATGGGGCCTGGGGGGTCGTCGTTTCGGCACCGTCGTGACTTGGTTCCTGCTGGGCGGCGATCTTTACACCGCCTACACCTTCATCGCCGTCCCCGCTCTCGCCTTCGGTCAGGGTGCGGTCGCGTTTTTCGCCGTGCCGTACACGATCATGATCTATCCACTGTTGTTCCTGGTGTTCCGGCGTCTCTGGCATGTCTGCCGCCACCGCGGCTACATCACCGCGGGCGATTTCGTGCGCGGCCGGTTCGGCAACCGCTGGCTCGCGCTCGCCGTCAGCGTCACCGGCATCGTCGCCACGATGCCGTACATCGCGCTGCAGCTCGTCGGCATTCAGGTCGTGGTGGCGGGGCTCGGCATCTCGGGCACCGGTATCGTCGGTGAATTGCCGCTGCTGATCGCCTTCGTGATCCTGGCGGCGTTCACTTTCTCGAGCGGGCTGCGCGCGCCGGCGTCGATTGCGATCGTCAAGGATCTGCTGATCTACGTCACGGCGCTCGCCGCCATCATCGTGATTCCGATCGAACTCGGCGGTTTCGGCAAGATCTTTGCCGCAGTGCCGCCGGCGAAGCTGCTGCTCGCCGCACCGGGGCCGCAGGGCGGCGGAGCCTACGGCAACTACGCGACGCTGGCCCTGGGATCCGCGCTCGCGCTGTTTCTGTATCCGCATTCCCTGACGGCGATCTTGAGCTCGAGCAGCGGCCGGGCGCTACGCCGCAACGCGGCGCTGTTGCCCGGCTACTCCTTCGTGCTGGGGCTGCTCGCGCTGCTCGGCTTCTTCGTCATCGCCTCGGGCGTGCATGACATGCCCGCGTATGCCGCGGGCTTCAAGCAGTTCGGCAATAACTTCGCGGTGCCGGCGCTCATTCTGCAGAGTTTTCCCGCCTGGTTTGCCGGCATCGCGTTCGCCGCGATCGGCATCGGCGCACTGGTCCCGGCGGCGATCATGTCGATAGCGGCGGCAAATTTATATACCCGCAACATTCATCGCGAATTCGTGAACCGCCAGCCGACCGATCGCGAGGAGTCCCGCGTCGCCAAATGGGTGTCGCTGATCGTCAAGCTCGGTGCGCTCGTGTTCATCTTGTTCGTGCCGACTCAATACGCGATTCAGCTGCAGTTGCTCGGCGGGATCTGGATCATCCAAACGCTGCCGCCCGTCATGCTCGGGGTCTACACGCGCTGGTTCAACGATTGGGCGTTGCTCGCGGGTTGGGCGGTGGGAACCGCAGCCGGCACCGAGATGGCGATCGCCACGCATTTGACCGCGACCTATCCGCTCGTGATCGCCGGGTACACGATGTCGGGCTATACGGCGGTGTACACCGTCGTGCTGAACCTGCTCGTCGCGATCGTGCTGACGCCCCTGTTCGACGCCTTGCGCGGCCGGCGTCCCCGCCTCGACGCGACCGTACCCGCGGATTATCACGCTTGACGTCACGAAAGCGACACTTTGTGGAATCATGATAGGCAGTTAACTGCTCACGGCGGGGTTTACATGCACATCGAACATCTGCGTCGTCTGTTGCGGGTCGCGGGCGCGTCCTTGGGCGCCAAGGCCTGGGGTCCCGCGGCCTTGGCCGTCATGGTCTCGGGCTTCGCGGTGTCGGCCGCCGCGGTGGAAATCTCGGGAGCCGGTGCGACCTTCCCCTATCCGATCTATGCCAAGTGGGCCGATGCGTACAAGACGCTGACCGGTGTCGGCCTCAATTACCAGTCGATCGGCTCGGGCGGCGGCATCAAGCAGATCAAGGCCAAAACCGTGACTTTCGGCGCCTCCGACATGCCCTTGAAGCCCGATGAGCTCAAGGCGGCGGGACTGCTGCAATTTCCCATGATCATCGGCGGCGTCGTGCCGGTCGTGAACTTGAAGGGCATCGCCCCGGGTGCCTTGCAGCTCGATGGCGCCACCATCGCGGCCATCTACCTGGGCGACATCACGGAGTGGGACGACCCGAAGATCAAGCGCCTGAACCCGAAGCTCAATCTGCCGGATACGGCGATCGCGCCGATCTACCGCTCGGACGGGTCGGGCACGAATTTTCTGTTCACGGATTATCTGTCCAAGGAGAGCCCGACCTTCCAGGCGAAGATCGGCGCGAACAGCTCGGTACAGTGGCCGATCGGCATCGGTGCAAAGGGCAACGAAGGCATCGCGAGCATGACGCGGCAGACCGAGGGCGCCATCGGCTACGTCGAATACGCCTATGCGAAGCAAAACAACATGACCTATGCCGCATTGACCAACAAGGCGGGAAAGGCCGTCGCGCCGAGCGCCGAATCCTTCCAAGCCGCCGCCGCGAATGCAGACTGGACCCATGCCGACTCGTATTACCTGATCCTGACCGACCAAGCCGGCGCCGCGAGCTGGCCGATCACGGGTGCGAGCTTCATCCTCGTATACCGCCAGCCTTCCGATCCCGCGGCGGTCGAGGCGGCGCTCAAGTTCTTTGCGTGGGCCTACAAGGATGGGGCTAAAATGGCGGCCGAACTGGATTACGTGCCCTTGCCCGCTCCGCTGATCGCCGCGGTCCAGAAGACTTGGGCGACCGAAATCACGGCAAACGGCCACCCGGTTTGGAGCGAGCACAAGTAACCTTCAGGACACCGCGAGAACGTGGCGATCATCGAGTCGGGGCATGCCGCCAAGCAGCTCATCTACGAGCGACTCTTCAAGGCGGTGACCTTAGGTGCTGCGATTCTCGTGCTGCTGATCCTGGGCGGCGTCGCGGTATCCCTGATCCGCGGTGCGTGGCCGGCGCTGCGCCATTTTGGCTTTGAATTTGTCGCGCGCGAGGTGTGGAACCCGGTCACCGATGAGTTCGGAGCGCTCGCTCCGATTTATGGCACGGTGGTCACCTCGCTGCTCGCGATGCTGCTCGCCGTGCCCACCGGCTTCGGCATCGCTCTGTTTCTGACCGAACTCTGCCCGCCTGCGCTCAAGCGGCCCATCGGCGTCGCGGTGGAACTGCTTGCGGCCGTGCCGAGCATCATTTTCGGCATTTGGGGCTTGTTCGTACTCGCACCGATACTGCAAAGGACCGTACAGCCCTGGCTGATTCACCACGTCGGCAAACTCCCGGGTATCGGGCCGCTGTTCAAGGGGCCACCGTACGGCATCGGCATTCTGACCGCGAGCATCGTGCTCGCCATCATGGTGCTGCCGTTCATCGCCGCAACGATGCGCGACGTGTTCGACACCGTGCCGACCATGCTGAAGGAGTCCGGCTATGGCCTGGGGGCAACGACCTGGGAGGTCATTTGGCACGTCGTCGTGCCGCACTCGCGCGTCGGCATGGTCGGCGGCGTCATGCTGGGCCTGGGTCGTGCCCTCGGCGAGACCATGGCCGTGACGTTCGTGATCGGCAATGCGCATCGAATCAGCACGTCGCTGCTCGCTCCCGGGACCACGATCTCCTCGTCGATCGCGAACGAGTTCACGGAGGCGGTCGGTGACCTCTACACCTCGTCGCTGATCGCGCTCGGACTGTTGCTGTTCATCATCACCTTCATCGTGATCGCGGCGGCCCAGGCCATGCTGCGCCGGCTCGAACGGCGGGCGGTCGGATCCCCATGAAACGTGGCGTCTCGCGAAGGTTCCGCAACGCGCTCTTTCTATCGCTGTCCGTGGTCGCGACCGGCCTGGGGCTCGCCTGTCTCACGGCGATTCTCTGGACGCTGATCTCGCACGGGCTCGCCGGCATGTCGGTCAAGGTGTTCACGCAGATGACGCCCGCCCCGGGCAACGAGGGCGGCTTGCTCAACGCGATATACGGCAGTGCGGTGATGACCCTGCTCGGCATCTCGATGGGCGCACCCATCGGCGCTCTCGCCGGCACGTATCTCGCGGAATATGGCCGCGGTTCGCGCTTGAGCACCGTGATACGGTTCATCAACGACGTGCTGCTGAGTGCTCCGTCCATCATCATCGGCCTGTTCATCTATGAGATCATCGTCGTGCGCATGGGCCATTTCTCGGCGCTCGCGGGCGCCGTCGCACTGGCCGTCATCGCGATTCCCGTGAGCCTGCGAACCACGGAGGACATGCTGAATCTCGTGCCGCGCGGCCTCAAGGATTCCTCGGCCGCGCTCGGGGCGTATCCGTGGCGCACCGTACTCAGCGTCGTGTATCCGGCCGCGCGCAGCGGACTCGTGACCGGGCTGCTGCTCGCGATCGCACGCATCAGCGGCGAGACCGCGCCGCTGCTGTTCACCGCACTCAACAACCAGTTCTGGAGCACCGACTTGAACGCCCCGATGGCGAACCTGCCGGTCGTGATCTTCCAGTTCGCGTTGAGCCCCTATCAGGACTGGCAGAATCTCGCCTGGGGGGGTGCTCTGATCATCACGGCATCGATCCTCGTGCTCAGCGTATCGGCGCGCCTGATCCTCGCGCTGCTACAGTCGAATCGCGGCTCGAATACCTAACCCTCCATGGATACCAGACCCTTCATGAACACCGGACCTGCATCGGTGCTGTCCCCGCTGAAACCGCCGAAATCCTTGAAGACGCGCGCGGTGTTCCGCTTTGCACCATCCGAGACCGAGCTCACCGAGACGGCGACGAAGATCGACATTCGCGATCTGAACTTCTATTACGGCGAGGTGCACGCGCTGCGCAACATCAACATGACGTTGCGCGATCGATCGATCACCGCCTTCATCGGGCCGTCCGGCTGCGGCAAATCCACGCTGCTGCGCGTGTTGAATCGGATGTACGCGCTGTATCCGCATCAGCGCGCCGAAGGCACGGTCGAACTCGACGGCGAGAATATCCTGGGAGATGCCGTGGACATCGCCGACCTGCGTTACCGGGTCGGCATGGTGTTCCAAAAACCGACGCCGTTTCCGATGTCGGTGTTCGAGAACGTCGCGTTCGGTCTTAGGCTCGCGGGTCAGCTGCGCGGAGCGGCATTGAAAGACCGGGTGGAGGCGGCGCTGCGCGATGCGGCCATGTGGGACGAGGTCAAGGACAAGCTCGGGGCCGACGGTCGCAGCCTCTCCGGCGGCCAGCAGCAGCGGCTGTGCATTGCCCGCACGATTGCGCTCGAACCCGAGGTGTTGCTGCTCGACGAACCGACCGCGGCCTTGGATCCGATATCGACGCTGCGCATCGAGGAAACGCTGCACGGTCTGCGCGAGAAATTCTGCATCGCCATCGTGACCCACAATTTGCAGCAGGCGGCGCGCGTGTCGCACGTGACCGGTTTCATGTACTCGGGTGAGCTCGTCGAAATGGGACCGTCGACCGAAATCTTCACCGCGCCGCGCAGTCGTAAGACCGACGATTACATCACGGGGCGCTTCGGGTGACGAACGGCAGCGTGCCTCCCGTCGACCCCGCGACGGTTCCCGCGCAGACGATCCCCGCCGAGTCGGTCCCTGCCGAGGCGGCCGCGATGGCAGGCGCGTCCGCCGCGCCCGTCATGACCGCCCGCGACGTGAGCGTCTTCTACGGTGAGAAAGCCGCCGTCAAACGCGTGAACCTCGATATCTGGGGCAATCAGGTGCTGGCAATGATCGGCGCCTCGGGTTGCGGCAAATCGACGTTTCTGCGCTGCCTCAATCGCATGAACGACACGATCGCCGGGGCGCGCGTCGAGGGGCGCATCACGCTCGACGGCGAGGACGTCTACGCCCGCACGACCGACGTCGCGGCGCTGCGGGCGCGCGTCGGCATCGTGTTTCAGAAACCCACGCCGTTTCCGCAATCGATCTATGCAAACGTCGCGTACGGGCCACGCATCCACGGGCTCGCGCGCGGCCGCGCCGACCTCGACGAGCTCGTGCACACGAGCTTGCAACGTGCGGGTCTGTGGGACGAGGTCAAGGACCGGCTATCGGCGCCCGGCACGAGCCTCTCGGGCGGCCAGCAGCAGCGGCTCTGCATCGCGCGCACCATCGCGGTGAGTCCCGAGGTGATTCTCATGGACGAACCCTGTTCGGCGCTCGATCCCATCGCGAGCGCCCGAATCGAGGACCTCATCGACGAACTGCGCGAAAACTACGCGATCGTGATCGTCACCCACAACATGCAACAGGCCGCACGCGTCTCACAACTGACCGCGTATTTTCATATGGGCGATCTCGTCGAGGTGGGGCCGACCGACCTCATCTTCACGAATCCCGTGCAGAAGCTGACCGAGGACTATATTACGGGGCGGATCGGCTGAGCCGGCGTGCCGCCCTTGCGGCTCGACGGGGCCCGACACGGTTGCGCGGACGGTGGCGCGCACGTTGGCGAGCGCGCGCAAATCTCGATGCAAATCTCGATGATTACGCGGCGTTGACTTCTTGACG
>Ga0116229_10013042_pt1 | contig 11844 bp, 11 predicted proteins | sample S1TSphgellanicum_3_FD_87313 | JGI IMG/M metagenome (GOLD analysis project Ga0116229, IMG submission 87313) | Host-associated microbial communities from peat moss isolated from Minnesota, USA - S1T2_Fc - Sphagnum magellanicum MG | ecosystem: Host-associated > Plants > Peat moss > Unclassified... | reverse complement strand
TTTTGTTTTGTTTTGTTTTTTTTTTCCCCTTATGTTTTTTCCTTTCAAAACAGCAGAAACCGACTTCCTCTGCGATTCTGACCCATTCTTTTTTTGAAGGTCGGGAACTGAACTGACGGTTATCAGTAAAATCAAATACCCTCCCAACACTGGCAGGAGCTTGGTGGGTAGGTAGGTAGGTAAGAAGAATGGGTAGGTAGGTAGGTCAGTAGGTAGGCAGGTAAGGAGTAAGGAGGCACTTTCGGTGGAGTGTGGAATCGCTGTTGCATTACTCTTGTCGTGTAGGAAGGAAGGGAGGAAGGAAGAAAGTGCTGCACATGAAGAAGAAGAGGAGGAGGAGGAGGAGGAGGAAGAAGAAGAGGAGGTCCCAACAAAGGGACTGTTTCTCTGATGAAGAAGAAGAAGAAGAATCATCATCATCATCATCATCAGCAGCAGCAGCAGCAGCAGCGGCACACAACAATCCTTCGACGCAGTAGTAGTAGTAGTAGTAGTAGGCTTGGGGAATTAGCGGAGCTGCATTAAGGAGGGAAGCAGCAGTTGTAGGAGAGATTTTCCGACATGAGCTTTTGTTGATTTGAGAATGCAGAACTGCAGGTAGTTAGTTTCTTGTAGGTGGCTTAGCAGATGCGGAGTGAGTCGTATCTCGATTATCATCAGCTTGATGGGTAGCTAGCTGCCTTGTGAAGTTCGGATGCTGTTGTAGCTAACGCGTTCGAATGATCGCTGGTGAATGAGAGAAGATCAAGCTCGAGAATTGAGTTGCATGTGTGGCTCATGCTGTTGCTGCAGTGATCGGTGAAATTCGGATACATGGGTATTTCATGTAAAGCGAATTCTTCTGGCCAGTTAGTCACCGCGAGTGATTTCATGAAAAGTTCGACTTCTTCCTGTGCTGCAGAGCTGCAGTGCCCGGCCTCAAAGAAAAAGTCTAGTGTGAAGAAGAAGCTTGAGTTGTTCAAATACAAGGATCTGGAGGCAGCAACAGGAGGCTTTGCGGAGGCCAATCGGATAGGCACATCCAGCTGCCATGGCGAACTGTATAAGGGAAGATTGAGCGATGGAAGGGTAGTGACAGTGAAGAGGCCGTCGATATCGTCCACCCTTGAGCTTACAGCAGCAGGACGACTGCGGTCGATCTTGTGGCAACAGGATGAAGACGCATTCGAGAACGAAGTGGAGATTCTCACCAAAGTTTTCAGTAGACGACTAGTGAACTTGCTGGGATACAACCAAGATGCAGCCGGAAAGGTGAAGCTCTTGGTGGTGGAGTTTATGGAGAACGCGAGCTTGCATTCACAGCTTCATACCACAAGCAGCAGCGATGTCGAGGAGCATCACAGTCGTCCCGCGCCGCCGTCGAGGACCACTTTGTTAAGCTGGCCCCTTCGCGTTCATCTCGCTCTTCAGACCGCGAAAGCTCTCCGTGCTCTTCACTCTTCTTCTCCTCCAATTGTGCACCGCAACATACGCGCAATGAACGTGTTCATAGATCGAAACTGGAATGCAAGACTCGGGGAGTTCGGATTTGCTCGCCATGTATTGCAAGACGCAGAAGAAGATTTACTAGTTGCAGCAGCAGCTGCAGTTCCGAGTCCGCGAAAAACCCATTTGTCTTCCATCCCTGAGAGCATGAGCTGTGAGCCTGCTGCTGAAAGCTGCTGCGATCATAAGTCTAACTGCAGAAGCTGTACCGCAGATCAGTGCAGCGGCGGCAGCAGCAGCAGCGGATCTGCTGCAACTGTTTTCAGGACGCTTGAGACCGATGTGTTGAGCTTCGGCGTGCTCTTGTTGGAGATCATTACTGGGAAGAACGCGATGTCGCAGAATCCGGATTGCAGTTTATCTAGTCTCATCGACTGGGCCTTGCCACTGATCAAGCAGGGAAACACTTTGGCCATCTGCGATCCTCGGATTCGCCTTCCCCCGCCCTTGTGCATCCCGGCTTTGAACCACATGGCAACCATTGCTGCTCGCTGTTTGCTTCGACCAACGTCTACAAGCCGCTCCAGCAGCAGCTTGAAGCAGCAGCAGCAGCAGCCGAGCATGAGTGAAGTGGTGGAAGTGCTCGCGAAGGTTAGCAAGCTTATCCCTCTGCCTCTATGGAATGGTCCTTCTACAAGAGTCGTGAAGTCCTGTATGCCGGATCAACAGACTCAACCCAGCAGCTGCTTTGTCATTGGACTCGACACTCGAGCCTTGAATTGTAGAATTGGGAGACTCATCAGGTTGCCCTTGTGGGTCGGATTCTTGAAAACAAAAAACAAGGAAAACAGCAGCAGCAGCAACAACAACAACAACAACAACAGTAACAAGGCCGTGGTCAAGCTTGCAGGACAAGCTGGGAAATCCATATCTAGTAGCTGCAACTTCATCAAGCTTGCAGGACAAGGTTTGCAAATCCATATCTAGCTGCAACTTCATCAAGCTTGCAGGACCTGAATGCTTGCAAATCCATATCTAGTAGCTGCAACTTCATCAAGCTTGCCAGACATGACTGCTTGCAGATCCATATCTAGTAGCTGCAACTTCATCGAGCTTGCAGAACAAGGCTTGTAAATCCATTTCTAGTAACTGCAACTTCATCAGGATTGCAGGACAAGGCTTGTAAATCCATATCTAGTAGCTGCACCTTCATCAAGTTTGCAGGACAAGGCATGTAAATCCATATCTAGTAGCTGCAACTTCATCAAGCTTTGCAGGTCAAGACTGCTTGCAAATCCATACCTAGTAGCTGCAACTTCATCAAGCTTGCAGGACAAGGTGTGTAAATCCATTATCTAGCTGAAACTTCATCAACCTTGCACGAAAAGGCTTGCAAATCCATCATCTAGCAGCACCTTCATCAAGCTTCCAGGACAAGGCTTGCAAATCTAGTATCTAGCTGCAACTTTATCAAGCTTGGGCTGCTGCTGAAGACTGCAAATCTGCTGAAGCAGCCTGTGAGTATTGTGAAGGGTACAAAAGTGTCAGCTGTATGAGAGCTTGAAGCAGAACTACCAGCTCTTGCTGCTGGTGCTGCTGGTGCTTCAGTTAACAATTGCAAACCATTAGCAGTTAATACAAATTCTTGAAGCTTAGCAATAGCTCATCACAGTCAGTCTACTGGGAAACAACTGGTCCTTTGAAACAGATCATGAAATTTCTATATCATCTACATCAGTGGTGCTCACATGCTCCTCTAATCTGTTGTTTCACAGTTGTAAATACTACAGAAACATTAGAGTGTGTGCCTCCTTTCCTTGTGAATGTGCAGTACTAGAGAAGTGTGTGTCCTACACAGAGCTTGCAACTGGCTTACTTGTCAAGAAGATTGCGGATCAAGGACTAGTGACTCTTTGTGGTTTAGTTTGCCCAATTATCCTTTTTTTGGTGCGTCTTAAGGAATTTAGAAGATGCTTAAGAAATCTGTTTACCATACTTTGTTGAATGTTTTACCCATTACTTAGTATTCATTAAAAAAACATGTAGCAAATAGAGAACTAATCCATTTTCAAACTGATCGAAGCGGTATTTATGGTAAAAACTCTTTGCATACCTCAAAGATTTCAATTTGCAACAAATGCTTCAAATATAGTGATACATTGAGAGAGATGTACATTTCATGACCAACTCAAAGTTAATCCTGTAAGTGCAATCTAGCTCTCTGCACAAGTCTTTCTGCACAAAGAGTCTAAACTTGCACTGAAATTCACAAACAAGCAGTTTTATGAATTCTCCAATCCCTTATATTCTCCAAGCTCAATTGTAGGTCAAGGTGGATCTGCTATAATTGCATTCTATTCACAAGTAAAACTCCAGACTATCTACCTTGAAATATCTTGTGACACAGGTTTGGCTCAAAGCATCCAACAATAACTTGATTGCATTTTACTCAAGATTTCAACAAAATTGATCTAGCCAAGCACCTACATTACTTCACACAATGCCCATTAATATATCATCATGCATATTGAGAACCTTATTCAAGCCCTCAATTTAAGGCAACCTGAATAGAATTGACAATCATAATGTTATAAAGTCAACACTCCATTCAATAACATTAGAAAATTTCAAACTTCCTACTTGTTCAATTATGAAGTTGGAAATTTTGATGAAATCAATAACTGCAAAACTTTACATGCATAGAAAAAACCTCACGAGATGCATGTCGCAACTATGAACAATGTGAATTTTCAATTCTCAAATATGCAGAGCAAAAAGACACAATTTGACATTTTTTGCCATTCCAGACTTACCCAATGATTACAATCCTAAAACTAGTTCTCTTTACAGAAACCCCAAATAGATGGCACAATTTAGGATATCCATACCAAAATTTGCAATCAACACTCAACAAAAAAATTCCAAGTCCCTCACCTCTGCACAGAGGATTCGTATCTGTCTACTTGCCTGCACATTCATAGAGGAAGCTATCTATGCTCGATATTCTAGAAACATGCTAAGCTTCTGTAAGTGCATTTCTTGAGTCCCATACAATGGGTTTTTCTGACTTAGCCAATCCCGTTCTGCAATGGCAAAGCCTTTCCCACTCATGGAGTTGCCTACAACCATCTCTTCACCAAAAACAGAAACAATTTGGTAAATCGCTGTTCGGAGAACATCAGCAAGGGCATAGGCCTTCCTATGCATTGCTGAGCCCTTTCCAAATGGGAAGCCCTTCCAATGTGTAACTTCTGTTGAAGTCCCTCTTGATGGAACAGTCCACTTAATGCTGTTTGGACCCACAATACCAATGCCTTTAACACTGCTGCGACGCCCAAGGTAGACCTCTACAGCAAGGAGGCATGACAGCAGGCTTGAAAGTACAAGTATGTTGGATCCACTTAATTGGGCAACCCCATATCGGTCCTCAAGACGTGAACATGCCATGAGAGACACCGCAGTTCTTGCACACAAGGTGCAAAGCTGCAAAACAGATGGAGGAAACTTGTTATGCATTATGAACCCACAATTGCAGGAAGTTTAACACTGTGCTCTGCACAAGAAGAACCCTGAGGAGGCCAAAATGAAGAGTTGATAGTCAGCAGCTTCCTCTCATTTGAGCACACTGAGATACAACTCTCCAGCCAAAAAGTTCACCAAGATAATCAGTTGCCATACATTGGATTGCTGAAAACATGCCACATCTGGTTCTGGTTGCTTGACTTATGTTCCCTTAATTTAGTCTAGACCATCCCAAAGGACATCCTGCAGGGGACAATCTGTTAGACCTCCAATTTTTACAGTCTCCAAAACTTGGCCTGTACAGAGTAAACATTCACCTAATGTGCCCTGAATTGAGGAGTCATATCAAAATCAGATGTAAGATTGATCAACAACTCTGGAAGTCTGTAATGAAAGACGTTCATAATAACTCAACAATATCTGACATGGGCCATCATGTGGGCACTACACAAGGAAATTTTTAGTGATGGGAATTAAATTGACTAATAGATGGGAGCATAAACAAACCTGAAAGTCTCTGAAAACATCCTTTACAATGCCGCTTTGAAACCCTTTGTTGTCTACCCCAGGTACTTGCAATTGTTGCCTCAAGAAGTCCCCTGATCTATCTGATTCAAAGATCTCAAGACCCTTAGCAAGCCTTGATGAAAGATTGTCAAGTGGCCTCAAACACGCTCCGATTACTCTCTTGTACGTTTCTCCTGTCTCCTCAAAAAAGGCAGCTCTCCGCCATGAGTCCACATTGCTTTCAGCAACATTGCAAAGGTCAAGGTAGGCAAGGTGTTGAGACAGTGATCCACTTGCTGACTCCTCCAATACCATCAGTAAAGTTTCACTTGGTTGGGATTCAGCTGCAGATGAGCCCAGAGGTGGTGCAAAAGAATGCCGCTGTGTGTGGATCACCTACAATAGTACATCAAACCATCATCTCAAGCTCCTTGGATATGAGACTAAACCCTAAACCCTATACCTAAAACAATCCAACTTTGCTCTTTTGTCTGCCCATGTGCAACTATGGAAGGAGTTTAGAATATGAAAATGACTTCAGATGCTGCAACCCTGTCATGAAGCAACATAAGTGAGGGGAACAAACACAGTACTCAGTAAAACAACTTTGCAGTTTCCAGAACAGCTGCAAAGGCTTCCAGAGAGGAAAACCAGGGATCGACCATTGTACTTGTTTGGTTGGATCCTGATTGTTGTGTCATGAATTCCCCAAATACCTTTGGACATTTATGAGCAAAAGTCTGGTCTTTACCACCACTGTACCTGAATCAAATGATTGCACAGCTCCCAGCAAAGAGTTGTAAAAAAAGCTCCAGCTACAAACACAAACTGAAGCCACAGCATCTGCCTCATGTGCATAATAAGAATAGAGTTCTTCGAATAGCTGCACACACAAACAAAAAGCTCTGCCACAGGTGCTGCTGCCAGAGCTAATTTCACACTTTTTGCCAATATTTGCCGAATGCCCATTTTGAAACTGAAGAAGAGACCTCTCTGCAGTAAAAATTGGCAAGCAAATCAGCAACATTGTTGGTAATCATTTCATCTAGGGGAATATTCAAAGCTAGATGCACAGTGACTTTCTTGAATCACCTGATCAGGGATAGTGTGTTGCAAATTTGCAAGAGAGAGATGAGAGGAGATGATATACAACAATCAATCACCAACCTGTCCACCAAGGTTTACATGATTTGAGGGTTGAGGGTTTAGGGTTTAGATTACAAGAGAGCAAAGAACAGTGTTGTTGTGCTATATTGCAGTGCAGAAGTTCTGACCTGAATGATAGGGAATGAGAGTACACTATTCTTTTGATAGGAATGCAAAAGTGCATACAGAACACCAAGAACTGCTCCTCGCAATCCCATGCCATACCATCCCCCCAGTGTCTTCATCGGCAAAGTTGCGCTGGTGAGAGAGAACAGCGACATGAAGCCCGAAAGTCCACACAGAAATGTGAAGAGAATGTAATCTCTTGTGGCGTTGATTTTGAAATAGAGCTCCCTGGAAGCGTCTCCATCGAGAGGCGAGCCGATGACTGCTTTCCAAGTAAGCTTTAATATCCTTGAGACCAAATCCTTGGGAGACACCACCGATTTCTCTTGAGGAGACGTGACCAGAATCTCCCCGAGAAGAAACAAGTGCTGTGCAGCTTGGAAGATGAGAAAGCGCAAGCACGTCCACAAAGAAGGGACCAATCCAAAGTAGCTGGAGGAGGTTCCTTTCGAGAAGAGAGATTCCCAGAGTAGCCATACAAAAGATGACATCGGTGCTTGCCACACAGCACAGCGAAGCCATCGCCTCGCCTCCACCTCATGCCCCACCATTCCTGCCATTCCTCAGAATCTCCTACACTAGAAAGAAGAAGAAGAGAAGAAGAAGCCTGTCGACCAGAACACTCTCAAAATCCAGAACTTCCTAATTTAGGGTTTAAGCTTCCAACGAGCGAAACTCCAAACTCCCTGCAGAGACCGCTGCAACAGAAGAATTGCAGAAGGATGCAGATGCAAGGGATGCAACAGCAGACATCATAACCGGATGTGAATCCCAAGAGGCCGCCATGGATGCTGCTGCTGCTGCACAGCAACAGGAGGAAGTGCGCGCGGGTTGTCTGCCTCACTCTCTCCCACTCTCTCTCTGAAATTGCACTTGTCTAGGTATGGAGACAAAGAGGTTCAGGGACAACCCTAGGAGCTTTCAAAAAGGCCTTCCTTGGGGCCCAAGACTGTGAAACCACTTGGAGCAAAAGAGGTTTAAGAAAAACCTTGGGGCCAGAGATTGTAAAATGACTTGGAGCATAAGAGATTTAGGGGAAACCTTGGGGCTTTCTAAGACCTTCCTTGGGGCCCAAGCATGGGAAACCCAAGTGGACCACAATGGGGCTTCTGAGACCTACATTCGCCACACCTTATGGCTTGAAAGAGGATGTAGTAGCTAAGCCCTCAGGCTTATGACATGTATGTTTAAGGGCCCTAGGATGGGGATGTTTTGAAATTTAAGGCTCTTGGCCCTGAATTCTGGGAATGCTCTAAAACTTAGGTACCACCCAGCATTATGTTGTGTGTAAAATTTCAAACAAAGCAACAGCGGGAAACAAGAGGAGGCAGCCTCACCTTACAAATCGTAATGTGCCACCCCCAACATAACAGAGACCCCTCTTGCACCATGTAAGGTGTCCTCATGTCCTCCTCTATAATAAAGAAGCACTTTCACACTTTCTCTTTGTTAAATTGTGTTTTGTTTAAAAACTGGTAAAGACATTTTATAAAATCTCGGTATGAAATGCTGAAACTCAGCATTTAATGCACAAAGTTCGAGACTACTTATAGTAGTTTGTACAGTTAGGAGCAGTGAAAATATATGTAGAAGCAGTGGAGGCGCTCAGGAAAAAAGGAAAGACACGGGTGAAACTTAGGAAACCATAAAAATTGACGGTTTCCTGACTTTCACCCCCACTTGAATGCTAATGTACTTTTTTGCAGGTTTTGTTTGAATCTCACCCTGTGTATGACCAAACTCAGGGTACTGGTGCTGTCTTTTCCTGACTTCACGGATATCTCTATTATGTAACTGGTTTTGGTGTCTTGTTCAGCTGCATCTTTAGGTTTTTCCTAGATGGGATATCATCACCTGCTGGTTCCACTTTTGATTGTGCAGAGTTCCACTTGTGATGTGAATCAACAGTCGCAAACACAATAGGTATGGGAATTGGAGATCCATGTTTACATTCTGGAACCAGGCCCCAGTAGAACCCCTTACCACCCAACAGCATCTCGCACCACCAGATTGCTCCACACCTTCCTATGTGGTCCATTCCATGGTACTAAATAGGCACAAACTGCACGCCAAGCTTTCTGAAGTTTGAGCCATGTCCCTCAAGGATGCCTCTTACCACTTTAACCGATGATAAAGTTTGCTAGAATAATTGACCTATCTCAACCAAACATGGGTGCAGGCTTGAAGCATGAAAATACAGCACACTTGAGAAACAAGCAGCCTTACAAATGTCAATTCATGCCAAGCAATAGTTCCAGAATTCACAATTGCTGATGGCTGGATACCCAGCAGATAGCTACCCAAAAAGATAGAGAGAAAATGATAGTGAATGTCTTAATGTATGGACAGAAGCGTAAACTGCATGCATCTCAACCCACACATTCTGTTGCCAATGCACCCCAACTAGACTTCAAAGAGTAGAGTGAAGTGGTCACCTCTCAGGAGTGAGCTTTGTCTAGCCTTAACTCCCTGATAGAACACAATTTGTCAATTGGGTGACAAAATCTCCTCATGGTTGCATCCTTCCTTGTTGCTGATATGATGTGTAGTTGAGAAACATCAACCGATTCACACCTGAGCACTCAAAAGTTACAAGCCAGTTGGTTTGCTTCTCCCTAGCTTGCTTTCTCTCCCCTCATTATCCCCCAAAACACACAAGTTTGTATGGTTTATATGGTCACAAGGCTTGCAGCAAAGTCTTTGTGTTGAGAAAAACAGCATCATAAGCCTTTGTTACAACTCAATGAAAAATGGAGTTGTACTGCTTGGTAAGGCTGTCCTTGAGACTTGTGTAGAGCTTATAGAGAGAGTACTGGCCCAGACTGTTTATCTGATACCATGAATTGAAAACTTGGTATCGCCGATCTGTGCCTGCCCATGTGAGTTGGATGCTAAGACTGCAGTCCTGTACACCTCCAGATCGTTTGCAATCTTGACTTCGAATTGCACACTCTCCATTCACACAGACAAAGGGAGAGACTCCTTGACACGCTTGGCATCCATCACTCTTCCATATCGGGGTTTTAAGTCTACCTGTGTCAAACTCCAGCACCTGCACACATGTAACTTTGTGATTTTCATTTCTTCAAGTCCTACTCATCATCCACAGGCTGAGAATGCATTTCTTCCATGTCACATTGCTCGGCAATTCTCCACATGAATCCTCAACCCAAACACCACTAGGTTTCGGTGATGATAAGTTCATCAAGAGAGCAAGCCCCAGACATGGAGCAACAACAAGTTGATCCAGGCACCAAAACCTAGTTTCTGCTTCACACAAGGCAGCCCAGAAAAAGTCAGGCAAGAAATGGCATCCAAGCTGCAAGTTAGAAAGGAGCAATACCATTGATAGGCTGGTGATGTGGTAGCTGGAGTTGGCTACAAATTTGGGGGATGAAACAGCTGCAAACTTGCTCCCTGCATAAACAACAGCAAAACTTCCACCCGAAAAGTTTTCCTGCCAAAACAATTGCACAGAACAAGGTGTGAAGATGGAAAACCTAGATGGATAGCATGACAGACAAGTACTCTTCCACATTTGTCCACCATCAAGAAATGCATTGACTAGAGCAATCAATGTAGCTCTCAACATGATACCAGTCAAGCTCTGCAGCACAGCATTGCAGAAGAAGAAAAGTTGTTGGAGAAATACGAGTGACAAAAGAGCTGCTGTCTGTCAAGGTGCCACAAGCATAACAGGAGTGGCACTACAACCGACTACTATATGAGCTAGGGTCGGCAACAAGATGTGCCCTACATACAAGCAAAGAAGACTCAGAAACAAACAGGAGCTGCAGCACGAAAGGTGGTGGCGCTAAAACATGATGCAGGTGGCTGATTGCGACTGTTGAGCTACCCGCCATATCCAAACCCTGTTTCTAAGGGGAGCAGCAGAAGAAGAACAGGAAGAAAGCAAGAAAAGCGAATGAAGAATACTCACAGGATTCAGTTCGGTGTAGTTCACAACGAGCAGTGAAATCTCATCTACTTTGGGGCGAAACACGGACAAGCGATTGGAGTACAAGCTGCTGCTGCTGCTGCTATGCGAGTTGACGGCGTTGCAAGGAGACAGCTGCTGGACATAGTTTCTGCTCTGGGAGAAGAAGGAAGCGTTGCTACCGATAAGCAATCCAAACGTGAATCCATCTCCCTTCTCAACTGTGGTATCATCACAGGGACTGAAAGCCACGTTCTTGTCTCCTCTTACTCCCATGCAGCAGCAGCAACAGCTGAGCACAAAAATCACCTGCAATAGTACCACCCCACATCTCCCAGCTGACAACAAGCTGCTACTACCCATTTGCTCTTCTCTGAAGTATAAAGACCCAACCTTAAGCTCTCTCTCTCTCTCTCTCAAACGCCAATCTTACAACACCCAACAAATGCTCTTTTGGAGATTTTACTTGAAACTCTTGCTGACAAGAAACTCCTTCGACTGACAACAGACAACTGCAAATGTAACTATTCTCCTCCAGACTTCTCCTACTGCTCTCTCTCTCTCTCTCTCTCTCTCTCTCTCTCACACACACACACACAGAGCACCCAATCTCACAACACCCAAACTGATTTTTTGACTGAGTTCTGAGAGAGTGGTTTGAATTCTGTCTTATTATCACAACAGCTCTCTTCCAACAGCTTTTCCTTTGGGCAGTCAAAAGGGACCACCAGGGGTTTGTTGGCCTTAGGGGTTTGTTCTTGGCCTTTGCCTACCAAGGCAAGGATATTGTGTTTAGATTCATTATAGAGTACTAATGGGTACCTATGACCTTCGAGCACTGTGAAGTCCCTTAGTTTCTTTAAACTTGGTTCATGTTTTAGTTTTTTTTAGAAATTTTTTTTCTTTTTTTTAATGTGTTTTTTTATTATTATTTTGTATAATAAAAATAAAGTGTTTTTTTTTCACTTTTATATTTTTGTTTATTTGGATGCAAGTTTGAAGTTTGGAGAAAGAAGATACACATCATTCTTTTTCAAGTAGGGTTTTTTTTCATTATTATAAGTTTTATTATTTTTTATTTTTTAGTTTTTATTTGGTTTCTTCATTTTTGTAATTTTTTTTCTTTTAAAATTATTTTATTGTATTTTTTTTTCCTTGTTTCATTTGTTTCCATTCCTTTT
>Ga0116229_10013041_pt1 | contig 11846 bp, 5 predicted proteins | sample S1TSphgellanicum_3_FD_87313 | JGI IMG/M metagenome (GOLD analysis project Ga0116229, IMG submission 87313) | Host-associated microbial communities from peat moss isolated from Minnesota, USA - S1T2_Fc - Sphagnum magellanicum MG | ecosystem: Host-associated > Plants > Peat moss > Unclassified... | reverse complement strand
AATTCTTAGCCAGTTGGTTTTTTTTCTTTTTGAAATTGGCTAATAATATTTATTTTGTTGTTTTGGTTTTCCTAGTCTAGTCGCCAGATTTTATTTTTATTTTTATTTTTTGAAAAATCGCCGAATTTCTCTATTGGGTTCTTCTAGCCAAAAATGTAAGAAGGATGCTTCAACTGTTTTTTTTTTTTTTAAATTTCATATGCTGCTCATAGCCAAATTTGGATAAACTCTCTTGTGGATGATTTGCCACTTCAGCTACATCACAAAAATGGGAGAAAAACCCTGGCACATATAGCCCTTTTTTCTTTTTATTTTATTTATTTATTTATATTACCGGTTCTTTACTTGTATGAAGAACCCCCGGTTCCGGTTCTAAACGCACAAATGGAACTAGGAATCTGGTTTGGGTCCGGTTCCATACCGGTTCTTGGTAACCTGGACTAGACCTGGTGGTTAAATGCCGATTAACATCCGATTAACCACCAGTTCCAGCCCGGTTTCTGGTAACCTGGACTAGACCTGGTGGTTAAATGTCGATTAACATCTGATTAACCACGGGTTCCAGTCCCGTTCTTGGTAACCTGGACTGGGCCTGGTGGTTAAATGTCGATGGACATCCAATTAACCACCGGTTCCAATCCGGTTTTGGTTAACCTGGACTAGACCTGGTGGTTAAATGTCGATTAACATCTGATTAACCACCGGTTATAGTCACTTTTTTTTTCTCGAATTTTTTTCTTTCAAAAATCTCAATTCCGATTCCACTTCCTCAAATAAATGGAACCAGAAATTTGGTTCCTAATTTTATTTTATTTTAAATATAAATTCCAGCTCCGGTCCTCTTAACTGGTTCCAAAAATTAGACCTAGTTCCAGTTTGGTTTCTATTACACCGAGAAAGAACCGGCGGTTCTAATTTCTAACCCATGAGAGTGAAGGAGGAACCACTACTTAGTTGGTGGTACCTGCACTTTGTTGAGTGAGGCCTCTTTAGTGGGCCATATTAAGCCCCGGAAGAAGAGAAAAAATACTAAATAATAATAATAATAATAATAATAATAAAATAAAAAATTTGACTGGGAGACCCTGATTTAGTCTAAGTATGGGCTATTTGTAATATTTAGAAATAATTTAAATGGATTTTGGGATTTTTACCATGGTACCAAACGTGGGTGTCGGTTCAACCCAAGGGCAGGTTGAGTTGGGGGAGGAATGGGCGGGTACGAAATAGAGGGGAAATTTTACCCAAAAAAAACTCCACAAAATAGAAAGTTGGGGAGATAGGGGAAGAGGGGTTGAGGGGAATGGGTGGGTGTGAAATGGAGGGAGGAGAAAAAGAGTGGAAATTTTTTAATAACAAAATTCCCAAAAGAAAAAAAAGGTGCAATAATTTTATAAAAAATTTATTCGATTTAAGGAATCCACTAGGTATATATAAATTTTGGAGCAATAGTGAAAAAAAAAAATTATAACAAACTTCCCCAAAAAAAAAAAAAGGAAAAAAAGTGGGAAGATAGGAAAGGTGATTTATTTTTATAGAAAAAAATATTAGATTTAAGGAATTCACTAGGTATATATATAAACTTTGGATCAATAGTGGAAATATTTTTAATAAACAAATTCCCCAAAAAATAAGATAGTGAAGGTGGGATGTTTTTTATAAAAAGCTTATTTAATTTAAAGAATCCATTAAGCATATATAAACTTTGAAGCAATAGTGGAATTTCTTTTTTTCTTTTTTTATTAAAACAATTCCACACACACACACACACACACACACACAAAAAGAAAAAGTGGGAAGACAGGGCAAGCAGGATAATTTTATTAAAAATTAATTGTTGTAAGGAATCCACTAGTTATAATTACGTGAATATTTTATTTTATTTTATTCATTTTGGAGCACTTGAGGTTGTTGTAAGAAAGAACTCGGGTACAAAAATGCAATCAGAAAAAAAACAATAAAAACAAGAACAACAACAATAGGAACAAAATGATGTTCCATGGGTGTCATAGAAACTTGGAAAACAAAAACAAAAACAAAACAAAACAAAACAAAAAAAGGCCACAAAGAAAACAACAAAAAGAATTATGTCCTAGCATGAGTGAATGAAGGAAAGATGGAAGAGTGTAGCCTAAAGGAAAGAAAGGGAAGAGGGGGGTGAGAGAGGGTGGGCCACAAGAAGGGAAAAGGGTGAGGTGGGTGTGGTAGTCAAAAGAAGAAGGAAGAGACAAAGAGAGAGATCTAGGAGAGTGAAGGATCTAAAGGAGAGAGAGAGAGAGAGAGAGAGAGATTGAATGTGTGTGTGTGTGTGTAGTCTCTACTTACTTCCCATAGAAACAAACCAACATGATAGATGGCATTATGGCAATTCCATCAAACAAATAGGTGAGGTGCTTTTGTGTCAATTGTTTGTGCATGATTTTGTTGTTGTTGTTGTTGTGGTGGTGATAGGGGTGTTTGGAAAAAGTCGTCCATATTTTAAGATTGTTCATCCATGTTTTAGGGTTGTTCGAGAGATCATCATGGGTGCAAAATGATAATGATCCATCGTACGTATGTGGTGCACGGGTATTGTGTTTGTGAGAATTGTTGGGAGGGAGGGAGGGAGGGAGGATTGTTCGGTAGCCTATATGTATGTATGTATGTATGTATTGTGCCCAAAATTTTGAACCGGCCAACACTTGTTATTAATGTTTTTAATTTTTTTAAAATTAAAATAAAAAATACACACCTTTAATTGTGGCTGAAATCGTGACATATGACATTTATTTTTTAATTTATAGCTTTATGTGGGTTTTGAAAGAATTTTTTGTTGTGGTAGCCGAGTTGATGTCCTCCACTAGAGGTCGAAAGCAAGCAATTTCAACAAACAATAAACCAAGATGCGGGTATTAACTATTAACTTCATATCGTACTCTAGTAGTAGTACCTTGGCAACTTCAACACATGTCTACAAGTCTGATGAATAATTAGTTAATTAATTAATTATGAATTTTTCATTTTGACAAATTGAATATTACTGAAGAATTATTTTTTTAATTCACAGTTTTTTTGCTCTTATTTTTAAAAAATAGTTTCAAATTTTCTGAAAATAATATAATTAGTGTGGAACCTGCCAAGGTACTACTAACTCTAGTAACTAAACAAACCAACAACAATAACCACAAAACCCCCAACATAACTAATGTAACTACTATTTTGATGTAGGTACTCTATAACTAATCTCAAGTTTTAACACAAGCCAAAATATCATTTTCTTCAAAAATCCTCATATAAAAATAGACCTATTATTATTACTTAGGAGCCAAACTCCATTAAGCTAACTATACTCTATAATGAATCTAAACACAATATCCTTCTTGCCTTGGTAGTAGGCAAGGCCAATAAACACACAAGGGAAGATGAAAGCTAGTGTATATATTATCAACATGATGTAATTGATAATCAAACTTCCAAGGGATGAAAATATGAATTAGTATAGTTGGGAGCTAATTTCCCCAAGTGAATTATTTAGGGGTGAGTTAGTTCATAAGGTACTAACTATTGCCTTCTTCTTTCATTTTCAAGTGGGCTCTATAGAATGTAGTGAACCAAATAGTAAGGCCTAAATAGGCCTATTATTTTAGGCCTTGTAGTCATTTGTATGATTTGTTGTTTGGGAAATTGTGGTGTGGTATTACTTCCAATCATCATGGATGTAGAAAATCTAACCATCCAATCTATGTGCCCCTTTCTATTTTTGCCTAGATTTTCAGCCCAATCCAACATAAGATCTAAAAGATTAGATATCATTTTGTAAACTTGAAAGTTCGACATCCAAAACTTTTTTGGTACAACATCCAATGGCACTCCTATTCAAACAATGAAAGATATTTCATCCATCCACCCACTCTTTCCTCCCCTCCTCCCATCACCCCCAACCCTCTATTCAAGGCATTGTAAAATATACCTTGTCATCATTTTGCACCCAAATCATTCCAAGATCCACATAAGACTCAAAGACCACAATAAGCCTCCTTAGGAAAGTGGGAACGAATCCAATTTACATGAGCAAGCTCTTGCTTGTGCACACAAAAGGAAGGGAAGTGAAATGAAGCTAAATGTCCAAAAATTTTACAAAGTCCCAATGAAGCTTGATTCCCCAATGAAGATGACACCTTGTATTTCACTAACATGAACATAAAATGGGAGAATGGAAAGGATTTTGCTTCAATTTTATATGAGGAATTTTGTCTTATTGTTGTTAGATGTGTGAAATCCTTGTTAAATTTGTTTATTAATTGAAGTGAGGACCTTGTTGGATGATGTGGTGGGCAAGTGTTCAAGAAGCCAAGGTTCAATAGGATTCACTCCTTCACCACTTCCAAAATCTACGGTGTTTGAATCCATGTGGCCCTTTCCACCAAAATAATTTTTCTTTAGTAGTGTGAGCTTGAGCTTCTCCTCCTCCCACTTACATCCCTCACACATCAACGAGCTTGCATCTCAAAATTTCAAAGTTGTTGTTGACCTTTGGGGAGTATGTAGTATCATGGGCTTTAAAGTGGGGTTGAAGATGAGTTGGGGAGGGCTAGGACCATGAAGGTGAGGGAGGAAAGTGAAGTGAGGGCCATCTCTTTAATTAAAAATTACAAAATCCACAAGTGGAATCTAAATTACATCCACAATATCAATGGCCCCATTAATTTAGCCCACTTTTTTTCCTAACACCATATTCACAAGAATATTTTCAATATTTTTTTCATCAATTTGCATCTCATTTTTCTTCAATTGAATTTGAATATAATTCAATAGTTAGTAGGAATTTAATGTATATTATGAAAATTTTGAGAATTTTGCAATTGGGCTTGCAATGAATTGTAATAATCACTTGCAACTCATGATGTTTTTATAACATTAGTGTTATCCCACAAATTGTAGTAATTGCATTGAACACACCAAAACTATGTGTTATGAAAAAGTTCAATACCTTAATTTTAAAATTATGAAAATGTATATTATGTTTGTGCAACTATTTTGTAATTCATCATCCACAATAGTCTTTTACAAAAATGATTATAGATGAATTAAATGTTTGTGTGAGTTTTCATTCATCCATGAATTAATGAAATTTGTTCATGTCTTTTGAAACTAATTTACAAATAGTTTGTAATTTTTTGTCCATATCGGTTTTTCATGCAAATGCCCATGAATAAACATAATGTTTGTGTGACTTTTCATTCATCCATCGATAAATGAAATCTATTGATGTCGATTGCAACTAACTCGCAACTAACTTGCAATTAATGCATTACAGAATTATTATTTTGCGACTAATGGATTTCGTCAATGATATTATGTTACAACTTGAATTCAATTAGTGTAATTTTAAATTGCAACTTATAAATTTGTTGATGGAATTGTTTTACAACTAATGTCCATTTATGGATGGTATTTTGTGCCTACTAAAATTGGCAATAATATTTTCTCATTGTGAAACACATTATATAATTCCATCACATAAATAATGACAAAGCATGTTGTTCAAATAATACAATTGTATGATCAATTTTTTAATGTGTTGAAAAACACAATATTCATATGAACATTTCTTGTAATCCATAGTGTGTGAAATACATTTTAGGAACACAAATTTATTACTTATGTAACTTATGTAAGTGTTTACAAATTTTTCATAAATTGTACATAGGTGGGGAACACAAGGCCCATGTGGTGTAAGTCAACAATAAAAATTATAAATTATAAATATTAAATTAATTAAATTAAATTGAGTCCACCTTTCTTTGGATTTTACTAAAGTGGTTCCTAGTGGTTCCTAATGGTACCACCCAAAGATGGGATTATCCTTTTGTGCAACTCTAAATGTTCAATTATTTGCATTAGGTTTGTTTTTAACAATAAGCTTCATGTAATTCTGTTTTGGCAAGGTTTTGTTTGGTTTTTTTTACAATTGGGTAGGAGTTGCAATCAAGTTTGTTTCCTAGTCTATTTTTTTAATTTAAGAAACTCACTTGGTGATTTTGTGGATTTTGGTTTTGATTTTTGTGTAAAATTCCATTAGGAGTTGAACCTTCTTGCAAGTGATTAATATTTTGGTTTAGGTATGATGTGCAAATTAGGATGTTTTAAGGTTATTTTGTGTAATGTGTGGATAATGATAGGTGTAGGCACCAATACGGTAGCCCATGGCAAAAAGCTAGTTATAAAGCAATGAGGTTTTCACGAACACAATTCCTCATAAAGTTAGTTAAATTAAAATAAAATTCAATGAAATATGAATTCAACTCAAGTCGCATTGCAATGTTGATCGTCATTAGTAATGCATAACAACATGGAGCGCGAACTAACTTTGATATAACTTTAGGTATAAACAAAGTTAGTTTTAAGTCGAACATCAAATATGTATAATTCTTTCCTTACAATTATCCTTTGAAAAATGGTAACTCAATCATTTTCCATCTCCCCCTTGGCCCCAACATATGGTGACTTTCAATTTTATTACCAAAATTACTGATTAGCAAGTTGATATCAAATATCAAAATTAATTCTCTGGAGAATGACAAGCAAATTAAGTCATACAATTTCCACTACATTGTTGAAGGTCCGTTGTGCAAGTAAACATGGTTGAGAATAATCACAATGTTCACCTTCCATTAACATGTGAATATGATAAACTGAAATCCAATTGAATATCCAAATGCCAAAAACATCTCCCATTGACTATCCTATTGGCCATCCTCACATTTAATCACCTCAACTAATCTTGATGTCTTTTCACCTCAGTTGAGGAAATGTATTTGCATTTTCATCTCATGGGGATATGCATGGGGAATCTTTCATTGGGAAGCCTATCTACCCTCTCATTATTAGCCCTTATATTTTCCCTTTCACATTCAAACTTCAACACCCTTTCACCTCGCACCTTAACAATAGGGGCCAATAACATTTGAATTCACATTTGGGCCAATAAGATTTATTCACAATTGATATTTGTTTTTGAAAAGTCATCCCCTTAAAGCTTTACAAAGGTTTTCTAGAAAGTTGTATATTTTTAAACCTCGAATAGGATCCCATTTGGGCCAATGCCATAAGAGTCCACTAAGTTATACTAGATACATGGTAGAAATGAAATTTTGCAAACATGGCCCATTCATTCATGGCTTTAAGCAAGGCAACTACACCTTGTAGTGTATTTGTGCTTATTAACATTATAAATTATTGCAAATATCTTTTTATCATATTTGAAAACACCTTCCCACATGGAAGATGTTTTCATCACTTGAAGGGACCTTATGCCATTCACATGCAAACCTTCCAAGATTCAAAAAACATTTCATACATTACATTAGAAAAAGTTTGCTCCCATAAGTTTCCCTTAATTTTTCAGCCTATGCCTACCCTTGAAACTACAACCTTCAAATGAAAGGAGGGCCTTAGGTGAAGGCCTTCCTTTATAATTAAAATATGTACAAGTTGATAGTTAAAAACAACTAAATGGGTAGGTAGCAAATTTGCAAACTATCTATAATATTCATTAGTTTTTTGCTTAATTATAAATTGTAGTTGACATTAACCTAGTCTTTCATTGACCTCACATACACTTCAACTATGTAGACAATGTGTTGGAATTAGTTGTTAGGCTCAAGGCAAGAAATACATAATCCATAGCAATGTAATTAAAATAGATGGAAGCATGAGCACAAACCTAACAATGGTAGTTATGGGAACCAAATTCCTTATATTCAGTTAAAGTTTTTTCAATTTTTTGGTACAATCATTTTCCAATGTTCATAATTTTATTTTTTCATGCATCAAACAAATGGGAATTTTAACAAGATGGAACTTTTGGACCACATGCATACTTTTTATTACACCTCACGTGAATCCACAAGCTGATTATTTATTTCCAAAAATATTTTGAAAATTGTCTTATTTGTGGCAACATGTTTATCTTGCAAAAGGATGTTATTGAGTCTACAAGAATTGATAACCATGCATACATACAAGATCATGAGTTTTGAAATCAATTGTTGCCCACAACTTCATTCTCCAAGTGAGTTTCAAGCTATACTTAAGTTTAGGCACACGTGTTTATCTATTGACCCAACCCTTGGGGGTAGAGGATTCATAAGTAATGGATCCTTGAGGTTGTTCAAATGCAATGTTAATGTGTAGGTTTTCACTTTGTATTTGTTTTTTGTCCTTAAAATGTTTCATTGTCACAATGCATGTCCATGCCACCTATTCCTTCGTGAATTATAAGTTTTCCAAGATGTTGATGCATAAGGAAATTATGGCCAATCTTGTGGCGTTATCTTCAAAAGATTGGTTGTAATGCTTGATGGCAATTTTATAAATTGATGCAAAGTTTTATTTGTAGGATAGTGTAGTCAAATGTGGTGGTGGGGAATTTATTTGAGGAGTGAAGTTTTGACATGTGTTAAATTGAATTGGGATTACTCGTGAGTATTTTTGTATTCTTAATTTGATATTATTTTAGAAAGGTTACTTCATAAGTTTACAATTAATGGCCCCAAAAAAGGAGTCCAAAGAAATTACCAATGTTGCACAAAAGGTGGTAGAACTTTCAAAACCTAAAATTCTTTCAAACGAAGAAGCTTTGAAGTTAGAGTACAACAAAGAGATAACAGAGGAACAATTGCAAGAATTTTTCCAAATTTCAACGAAGAATGAAGATGCTATCAAGTGTGAAAAAATTGACCCAACTCATATGCTTCTTGATTATATGTATCTATGATCATTAACTCATGCCATTGTTCAGTTAAAAGAGAATATGCGAATTATATTTTTGGAAAGGTTCAAAATTTGAAACTTGATTCATTTTAGTGTTTTCATGTGTAGATATTTGGCAGAGGTGGTACTTGGTTTGGGTGAATACACTTATGCGAATCGAACTGCAATATTTCTAGACTTTTTAGTTTCATGTCTCATGTATGTAATATGAATCTATGTTTTTTCATTATTTTGGAATGGTAGTGATTGTGGTATTCATATAAAATCAAAGGTAGTTTTACTATAAGGAGGCACATGAAAAAAAGGGAACATAAGGGAACACAATCAATAAATTAATACAACTCCAAGTTCTTTCTTTTGGGGACATTAACATGACTAAAATATATTTTATTTGGCCTAGGTTTGCAAATGATGAATGTATGGATGTTCCAAAGATTTTACTCGTTTACAAAATAAGTCATGTCATTCTAGACAAGATAAAAAGTTAGTTTATGGACTATCATTCCCACACATACCCCCTATAAATAAATTGTCTTAATATGTTGCACGTGTTATTTATTTTTCCAAAAATACACAAGATTAATGCAATGTTCCTAAACCACAATCTTTTGTTAATGTTGAGTAACATATCTTTTACTTTACATGCAACCAATTTTTATTTATTTTTCAACATTTAGTAATTTGACTATCTTTAAATTTCTTTACAAGGAACTTTCTTTTTTCTTGAAAATGAATAAAAGGAATGACTTAATATCATGATGTAAAAAAAACTCAACAACTTCATGGTTGAGGTATATTGAATTCTTCTATCCAATGTTCCTCTACTTGAAATGTAGATGGGGCCAAATTTGAAGAACTTGAGGAGATATTCAAGCAACAACTATTGAGGCTAAGCGTAAAGATTCCAGGCTCACCAAACCATTTTCCCCATTTGAATACTATGGATATGCAAAGGATCATCCCATTTTTCATGACCACGTAAGTCTCTTAATGCTCAAAGTAAATTTTGTCATTTCTTAATAACTTTTATTAGTTGGGTGCTTAACCATAGAATTTAATATTTTTTCTCAAAGTGTTCAATTTATAATATATGTTGAAGCAACCTCATGACACAAAATCCTAAAACTTGTAGGGTTTTTTTTTTTTAATTTAAGAAAAAAAAAAATCATATGACTATTGTATAACTAACATGGTAACATATTTGGCCTTAAGGTTAAAATTTTGAAGATGCAACAAAATGTTAATATTCTTTATAATTTATAAAAGTCTAGCTACAACATAACAATATACATTTCAAAACTTGTGAATCATTGGAATTACACAATACAATCATCCAAATTGCACAAACATTTGATGAAATGTCTCTAGTTGCTTAAAAAAGATATTGTGTAGTTTGTATTAATTAGTTGTGGGTGCGTTTAAAGTTATTTTTGGTTGCAACAAGTCTTTTTTATTGACCTTCCACCAAAAATGTTTTTTTTCAACTTTTTACATATCAATATATAAGTGGGAATTCCCAAGATAGAATTGTAATTTTTTTCTTCCCTTTGGCTCACTTATGGGTTACAAGATTATAACTAAATTGGGCATGGAATGTATGGGATTAAATGTAATATATGTTATGCATAACATGTTAGGGAACACATATGAAATTTAAAAACATTGGAGACATGTTGGGAATTTGGTGTGAACATATTGAAAACTTGTTGGCACATCCTATGGCACACATAAACATGCTTTTTTTAAAAAGTTCAAATATTCCACGTGCCCCCCTTTTTCCCCCAAATTAAAAAGTAATTGGGCCTCTTTGGTGCATGTTGCCTCACCTCATTGGCTACATGTAAATTTTATTCCTAACTATGCACCTCACCATTTTCAACTTAGGCTAATAGCAAGGCTATATTCTTCAAGCTACATGTTTCATAGGTTAAAAGATTGAAAGAAAATTTGAAATGGTCCTTTAGACTCCACCTTATGACTTGCCAATGACCCTTTCAAATAGTATGACACTACATGACAAAAAAAGCTATAAAAAAACTTGAATAATATAATATGAAACTATGGGTGCACATATGTTGGGTTGGTGATCATCGCCATTGAAAGGGGGCAAGTTGGTGATAAACCTAATGACTAGTGATTCAAATGTAATTGTTGGGTGATAGAGCTTGCTAATTTTGCATGGTGAGATGCTCCATCCCTCAACAAGCATAGTGGTTATCATTGTAAATTAGTTTTTAAGCCAATTTTTTTTTGAATACACACATCATTTACATTATATAGTTTTAACTATGCATAAATCTACCTCTTCATCTATGGTTTTAGCTATGCATGATAGCAATTCGGTTAAACTTAAACAATAAAAAAATGACTACATGCAAGAGGGTCATGATGAGATGACGCCATAAATCATACATTATCTATTTATTTTTAAAATTCTTTCAACCTTATATTATTTAACTCAAACCATTTTTTTTTCAAAGTTTGAATTTTCATACATGTATGTTTTTAAGAGACCTATGTGATATGTAGGATCTTTCAACATTATTGGTTGTATAATAATTGTTTTTTACGAGGACCTTTAACATGGATTTATCATCAAGAATTGTGGGTTGAGACTATAATTTTGTGCTTTCCTCTCATTGAGGCCTCTACTATGGAGGAAATTGCCATGGCTAAGGTAACCCAATGATCCTTTCTTGCATATGCATTGAAGCTTCTTTTCATGATCACAAATTAAAGCTCTCTATTCATTAGGTTGCAAAGCTAGGCAAAAACCCTACAATATGGAAAATTTTGAAAGAAAAAGGTTTGTACATGTGGTTTTCTATGATGTTTAAAATTGCTATGAATCCAATACAATCTAATTGTTAGGCTCACAAAGACTATTGACTAGTTGTTGGTTGGACAATGATAGATGCATGTGAATGAATAAAAAGTCATCTATTGTGATTTAGAAGTTTGATGGGTTTAAAGGGAATTGAGACATGCCATGAAATTATATGGTCCAAGTTTCTATCACTTAATGTTAGCAAATAGAAGGGTAAAAAAACTTGCAAAAATTGAAATTCATGAAGCAAAAGGAGATTAATGTT
>Ga0116229_10013040_pt1 | contig 11847 bp, 11 predicted proteins | sample S1TSphgellanicum_3_FD_87313 | JGI IMG/M metagenome (GOLD analysis project Ga0116229, IMG submission 87313) | Host-associated microbial communities from peat moss isolated from Minnesota, USA - S1T2_Fc - Sphagnum magellanicum MG | ecosystem: Host-associated > Plants > Peat moss > Unclassified... | reverse complement strand
GGCGCCATGTAACGCGATTGCGCTGCTCTCGGGTGGCGGCCCGAGAGTCGCTAGATTGCGGACGTGGCCAAGCCGACGATCCTCACCGTCGATGACGACCCGGAAGTTTCCCGGGCGATCGAGCGCGATCTCCGGCGCCAGTACGGCGCCGACTACCGGGTCATGCGCGCCGAGTCGGGGCAGGCGGCGCTCGACGCGCTGAACACGCTCAAGCTGCGCGGCGATGCGGTCGCGCTGCTCCTCGCGGACCAGCGGATGCCGGCGATGACCGGCGTCGAGTTCCTCGACGTCGCGCGCCGCATCTTCCCCGACGCGAAGCGGGTGCTGCTGACCGCCTACGCCGACACGGACGCCGCCATTCGTGCGATCAACACCGTCCGCATCGACTACTACCTGACGAAGCCGTGGGACCCGCCCGAGCAGAACCTCTACCCGTACCTCGGGGATCTGCTCGAGGAATGGCGCGCCGGCTACCGGCCCGCGTTCGACGGGCCGCGCGTGATCGGCCACCGCTGGGCGCCGCGCTCGCACGCGCTGCGCGATTTCTTCGGCCGCAACCTGATCCCCTATCAGTGGCTCGACCTCGATCTCCCGGGCAGCGACGCCACGGAGCTCCTCGAGCGGGCGACGGCCTCGATCGCGGGCGAGCGTCCGAAGCTGCCGGTGGTCGTCTTCCCCGATGGCTCGGTCCTCGCCGACCCCGAGCCCTCGGCCGTCGCCGAGCGTGTCGGGCTCAAGACGCGCGCCGAGAAGCCGTTCTATGATCTGGCGGTCGTCGGCGCGGGTCCGGCCGGACTCGCGGCGGCGGTCTACGGCGCCTCGGAGGGACTCAAGACGATCATGATCGAGCGCGAGGCGCCGGGCGGGCAGGCCGGCACGAGCTCGCGCATCGAGAACTATCTCGGGTTCCCCGCCGGCCTGACCGGCACCGACCTCACGCGTCGCGGCGTCGCCCAGGCGCGGAAGTTCGGCGCCGAGATGCTGAATCCGCAGGAGGTGACGCGCGTGCGCGTCGACGGCGCGTACCGGATCCTGACCCTCGCTGACGGCAGCGAGCTCTCGACCAAGGCGCTCCTCGTCGCGACCGGCGTCTCGTATCGGCTGCTCGAGGTCGACGGCGCGGACGCCCTGACCGGGGCCGGGATCTACTACGGCGCCTCGACGGCGGAGGCGTCATCGTGCGGGGCCGACGAGGCGGTGTACATCATCGGCGGCGGCAACTCGGCCGGTCAGGCGGCGGTCCACTTCGCCGAGTACGCGCGCGAGGTGATCCTGCTCGTGCGCGGGCCCGGCCTCGCCGAGACGATGTCGCAGTATCTGATCGACCAGATTTCGCATACGCCGAACATCCGCGTCGAGTCGCGGACACGGGTCGTCGGCGTCGGCGGGTCGGACCGGCTGGAGACGATCACCGTCGAGTGCGCCGATGGGAAGCGGGACTCGCGTGCCGCGTCGTCGCTCTTCGTCTTCATCGGCGCCGTGCCGCGGACCGACTGGCTGGCCGATACCGTGCTGCGCGATTCGCGCGGGTTCATCCTGACGGGCGCCGATCTGCTGCGCGATGGCAAGCGGCCGGCGGGGTGGACGCTCGATCGCGATCCCTATCTCCTCGAGGCGAGCGTGCCGGGGATCTTCTGCGCCGGCGACGTCCGGCATGCGTCGATCAAGCGCGTCGCGTCGGCCGTCGGCGAAGGGTCGATCGCCGTCCAGTTCACGCACCAGTACCTCGCCGAGGCCTGATGGCGACGACGGCGCTCGTCGACCGCCTGCGCGCGACGCCGCTGCTCCGCGAATGCGCGACGGTCGACCTGGATCGGATCATCGCCGGGAGTCGCGAGCAGCACCTCGCGGTCGGCGAGCTGCTCTTCGACGACGCCGACGAGCCGGACGCGGTCTGGGTGGTGCTCGACGGGGAGTTCGTCGTCCTCAAGCTCGTCGATGGCATCGACCTGACGCTCGACCAGATCGGCCCGGACGCATTCATCGGCGAGATCTCGCTGCTGACCCGCACGCAGGCCGGGCACCGTGCCCGCGCGCTCGCGCCGTCGCGCGTCCTGCGCATCCCCGGGCCGATCTTCCGCGACGTCGCGCGGTCGTGCTCGGCGGTCGCCGAGACGGTGATGCGCACGCTCGGGGAGCGCATGCACCGCATGATCCGGCTGTTGCAGCAGCGCGAGCGGATGGCGGCTCTCGGGACGATCGCCGCGGGCCTCGCGCACGAGCTCTTCAATCCCGCGTCGGCGGCGACGCGCGCGGCCGGCCAGGCGGCGGAGGCGGTCGCCGCGCTCCGGCCGATCGGCGTCGCGTTCACCTCACGCGTCTGGAGTGCCGACGCGCAGCACCTGCTTGCGCAGCTGACGACCGCCTCCGCGGTCGCGTCGCCGCCGGGTGCCGCCGGGAGCGACACCGACGCCGTCGCGCGCGGCGATCGCGAGGACGCGCTGGCCGAGTGGCTCTCGGCGCAGGGGGTCGCCGACAGCTGGGAACTCGCGGCGACACTCTCCGAGCGCGGCGTGAGCGCGGACTCGCTCTGCGCGGCGACCGGCGGCCATCCGCCGCAGATCCCCGCCGACGAGCTTTCGGCCGTGCTGCGCTGGGTCGCCGCGCTCGCCGGCGCCGATCATCTCCTCGGTGAAGTGCGACAGAGCATGACGCGGATCACGGATCTGGTGAAGTCGGTCAAGGCGTACTCGCACGCCGACCAGACGACGCCGCGCGTCGAGGACGTGCACGCCGCGATCGAGAACACGCTGGCGATGTTCGGCTACAAGCTCCGCGCGGCCAACGTGGCGATCGAGCGGGCGTACGACCGCACGCTGCCGCCGATCGCCACGTTCGGCGGCGAGCTGCACCAGGTCTGGACGAACCTGATCGACAATGCGATCGACGCCGGCGGCAAGAAGATCCGCGTGCGGACCGCGCGCGACGGCGCATTCGCGCTGATCGAGATCGGCGACGATGGCGCGGGGATCCCGCCGGCGATCCAGGGGCGGATCTTCGACCCGTTCTTCACGACGAAGGAGATCGGCAAGGGCACGGGGCTCGGACTCGACATCGCCCACCGGATCGTCGCCCACCATCATGGCAGCATTGCCGTCGTCTCGGCGCCGGGCGACACGCGCTTCACGATCCGCCTGCCGTTTGCCGCGGCACCAACACCGGCCGGGAGCTGAGCATGGCGACGCGATGCACGCACCTCGACGCGATCCGCGACGTCACGCCGACGACGACGGGGTGCGAGGAATGCATGCAGACCGGCGACCGGTGGGTCCACCTGCGCATGTGCCGCACCTGCGGCCACGTCGGATGCTGTGACTCGTCGAAGAACACGCACGCCACGAAGCACTTCCACGCGACGCACCATCCGATCATGCGGTCGGTCGAGCCGGGCGAGTCGTGGAGCTGGTGCTACGTCGACGTGATGGAGGTCGATGCGTGATCACGGGCGCCGACCTCCAGCGCGTCGCGATGTTTTCCGACCTCGCGGACGCGGATCTCGAGTGGATCGCCGCGCAGTGTGACGAGCTGCGGCTCGCCGCCGGCGAGATCTTCGTGAACGCCGGCGAGCGGGCGCAGTGGATGTTCATCGGGCTCGAGGGGATCGTGCAGTTTCGCCGCGAGCACGGCGGGGCGAACGCCCCGGCCTACACGTTTCACGCCGGCGAGATCGGCGGACGCATTCCGTTCTCGCGGATGACGCAGTTTGCCGGGACCGGTCGGGCGATCGTGGCGTCGCGCGTGGCGCGCTTCCCCGATCGTCTCTTCGACGAGCTGCTGCGGCGCATCCCCGTCCTCGAGGAGCGCATGGTCGGGTTGCTCACCGATCGCGTGCGCGAGTCGACCCGTCGCGACGAGGAGTACACGCGCACCCTGTCGGTCGGCCGGATGTCGGCCGGTCTCGCCCACGAGCTCAACAACCCGGTCGCCGCCGCCCGGCGCTCGGCCGACGAACTGGGGCGGCGCGTCGGCACCCTGCGGCACGCGACCGTCGCCCTCATCGCGGCCGGCGCGTCGGCGACCGACTTCACGGCGCTCGACCGGCTCCGCTGTGTGGCGGGCGAACGGACGCCGCCGATGCTCGACCCGGTCTCGCGCAGCGAGCGCGAGGATGCGCTGACCGCATGGCTCGAGGCGTGCGGTGTCGCCGAGCCCTGGGTGAGCGCCGGGACGTTTGCCGCGGCTGGCGTCACGACGGCGGAGCTCGACGAGGCCGTGCGGACGCTCCCCGCCGACGCCTGCAGCCCCGCGCTCTCGTGGCTCGGGGCACAGATCGGCGCCGACAGCCTGATTCGCGAGCTGTCGCACTCGACGGCGCGGATCTCCGACCTCCTCGAGTCGATCAAGGGCTTCACCCAGATGGACCGGCCGGTCGATCGCGAGTCGATCGAGCTGGCGTCGAGCATCGACACCGCCCTCGGCCTCTACGGCGCGCGCTTCGCGGACAAGCGCGTGACGGTGACGCGGGAGTTCGTCCCCGGACTGCCGCGCGTCTCGGTCCACGTGAGCGAGCTCAATCGTGTCTGGGCGATCCTCCTCTCCAACGCCCTCGACGCCGTGGCGCCGGGCGGCCGGATCACGGTCCGGACGGGAAAGGAGGAGGGTGCCGTGATCGGCGAAATCGCCGACAACGGCGTCGGCGTGCCGGTCGACATCCAGGACCGGATCTGGGAGCCGTTCTTCACGACGAAGGACGTCGGCGACGGGGTGGGCATGGGCCTCGACGTCGCGCGCCGCATCGTCCTGCGGCACGCCGGCACGATCGAACTGCGGTCGGTGCCGGGCGACACCGTCTTCACGGTCCGGCTCCCCGTCAGCGGCGCGGCGGACTACCCTACGGGATGACCCGTCGCGCCGGCGCCACCAGGATCGAGATCGGGATGGTCGTGGTGATCCTGGCGATCCTCGGGGCGATCGCCTACCCGCGGTTCGCGGGTGACGGTCGTCGTCGCGCGGCCTACGACGCGCGCTCGACCCTCGAGCGCCTGCGCGACGCGCAGGACGCCTTTCTCTCGAGCCACCGTCGCTACGCGGCCGACCTCGACACCGCCGGCGTTTCCCCGCCCCCGACGATCCATGTCACGATCGGCGGCGCCGGCCTCGGCACGGGCACCGGGTGGAGTGCGAAAGCCGTCAGCGTCGATCCGCCGGGGATCGAGTGCACGATCGGCGTCGGCATCGACTCGCTCGCGGCGCCGGCGCCCGCAGACGGGCATTCGCGGGACGGCGTCGTCACCTGTCGGTAGGGGCGCCGCCGGCGCCCGGCGCGCTCGTCACCCACGCCGTCCACCAGAGATCCCGCAATTCGGTCGCGCCGGCCGCGAGTCGTGCGACGGCGAAGCGGCGGTCGGCGGCATCGGTCGTCGCCGCGTCGAACGGCGCGGCCTGATCGAGGGCGTAGAGCGTCTCGAGTTGCGCGTGACTCGCGCGCAGGTAGTCGAGGATCGCCGCGCGCAGCGGGGTGCGCACGCGCGGGACCGTGTCGACGGCGCCGGCGAGATCGGCGGCCGTGATGTGCGTCTCGACATACACGGTCTCGAACCGGGCGTGAAACCCGCGCGCCGTGCTGTAGTGATGCGGATTCTCGCCGACCCAGCCATCGTAGTGGATCGTCGTGTGATGCGGATTCGATCCATCGGCGACGTAGTGGCCGAGGATGCCGGCGTCGTCGATGATCCGTGCCTCGATCCAGGAGCGCGTCCGCGGATCGTCGGTCGCCCGCCAGAGGCGGAACTCCTCCCGCAGCCGCTGCGTCAGCTCCTCGATGCGAAAGGGCAGCAGGCCGCCGCGCAACGCCGAGACGCCGGCGGCGCGGAGCGAGTCGAGGAAATCGAAGCGGGTCCGCGCTGACCAGGCGCCATCGGGGATCCGTTCGAGATCGATGTAGTGGTCCGGTGCGTAGGCCCCGTCCATCGCCGGATCGAGCGCCGCTTCGGCCCGATCCCGCCAGCGGTCGGGGTCCGCATTGAGGTAGGCGAGTTCGTCGCCGGCCGCCCGGAAAAACGCCGGCATCGCCTGCGGCAGCGCCGCCGCCGCCGCGGCGCCGATCAGTCGGTGTCCGACCGATCCCCACCGAGCGTGCGTCGGCGTCGCCGTCGGGGTCGGCGCCAGCGGCAGGACGCCGATCGCGAGGCCGACCGCCCAGTGCATCCTCTCTGCCCTCATCGCCCCCGGCATGCCGAAGGAATCTGCCCGTCGGCCTCCCGGTCGGCTACCGCGCGGAGCGCGAGCAGCAGCTCCGAGGGATGGCGGGGTGGCACATCGACGCGCAACGCGACGCCGTTGCCGTCGGGGGCCTGGCACCGCGCGAGGCGGATCGCGTGCCGCTCGCCGCAGTCGCATGACCAGACGGCGTCGGTATCGACGCCGACCGCCGGCAGGGCGAGGGGGCCGGCCGTCAGCACGGAGGGACAGCACGGCCCACAGCCGAACCGCACCCAGACGACGGCGCGCGGCGGGAGCGGACCGACGTGCAGGCATCCGGTGGCGTCGGCCTCGAGGAAGCGGGCGATGACCTGCCGACCGCGCCAAGCGACGAGCCGCGCCGGCGGCGGCGGGACGGTCCGCACGACCGCGGCCGCGTAGACGGCGCCGGCGCCGGCGCGGAGCAGCGCCGCGGCGCACGCGTTGATCGTCGCCCCGCTCGTCACGACGTCGTCGGCGACGATCACGGTGCGGTCGCGGAGGCGCGACCCCCAGCGCACGGCGAATGCCTCCGCGCTCTGCGCGCGTCGCTCGCTGCGCGAGAGGTTCGTCTGCCGGAAGTCGATGCGCTTTTCGAGGAGGTCGAGTCGTGGCTCGACGCGCCTGACGTGCTGTGCGGCCTCCACGACGAGTCGGCGCGCGTGCGGGCGCGCGTCACCGTACGACGGCACCGGGACGAGCCAGGCGCCGTCCCGGAGCTCGTGCGCGGCGAGCACCGTCTCGACTGCCTCGCCCAGGGCCCGACCGAGCGGCGCGCCGAGCCGCGCGCCGTCGGGCCCCGACTTGAACGCGATGACGGCGCGGTAGGCGGCCCGCATCGCGGCGCGCGGGGCTCGCCCGCGCCCGCGATAGCGCGCCGCGGCGCCGGCGACCCCGAGGTCACCGCGAAGCGCCGCCGCCGCGCATCGCCCGCATTGCAGGCCGCTGCGCGCGCCGGCGTAGATCCAGCGATCCTCGCCGACGTCGTCGGTCACGCACCGTCGGCACCGCCGCGCCGAGATCGATTCGCCCGAGATCGATTCGCCGTCCATGCGCGAACCCTGCGCGTTCGCCTCGCGGGCGGCGCATCGCCAGTCGCCCCAACCCGGCCGAATCGTGACATGCGTCGTGGGGCGCGCGCGGGACGCGCATGCGGGCCACGCGCGCGGGACTCGCGTGCTGGCTCGGATCGTGCGACAGCGGCCCGGGCACGCCGATCGTCCGTCTCGGGCGATTATCATTCCCTGTGTCCCCAACGTCGGAGGCGGCCATGTCCACCACCATCGAGCGCGCCGCACCCGGGTTGGCGGAGTCGCTCGCCGCCACCCTCCGCGAGGTCCGCGAGCGGACGCTCCGGTTGATCGCGCCCTTGAGCGATGCGGCGCTTCGCGAGCAGGTCGATCCGCTCCTGAGCCCCCTCGTCTGGGATCTCGGACACATCGCGGGGTTCGAGGAGCTCTGGCTGACGCGCAACCTCGATGGGCCGATCGAGTTCGTCGAGTTGCCGGGCCTCTACAACCCGTTCGAGCATCCACGCCGCGAGCGGGGCGCGCTGCCGCTGCCGGGTCGCGCCGAGTGCCTCGCGCATCTCGCCGACGTCCGCGCTCGCGTGCTCCAGCGGCTGGCGACGGCGGACGTGGGACCCGGCAGCGCGCCGCTGCTGCGTGATGGCTATGTCTACCGCATGGTGGCGCAGCACGAGGCGCAGCACACCGAGACGATGCTGCAGGCGCTGCAGCGACGCACCGACCCGGCGTACAGCCCGGTCGACCGACGCGAGGTGCCCGCGGCGCACGACGTGCATCTCGCGCAGGCTGGCGCCACCGGCGCGATGGTGTCGGTGCCCGGCGGCACGTACACGCTCGGCACCGATGACCGGACGGCGGCCTATGACAACGAGCGGCCGTGCCATGCGGTGACGCTGGCGCCGTTCGCGATCGACATCACGCCGGTGACGAACGCGCAGTACCTCGCCTTCATCGCCGACGGCGGCTACGTGACCGACGAGTGGTGGTCGCCGGCCGGTCGAGCGTGGCGCGCCGAATCGCGCGCCGAGGCGCCGATGTACTGGACCCTCGTCGGCCACCAGTGGCAGACGCGGGTAATGGACCACGACGCGCCGGTCGATCCGACGCACCCGGTCTCGCACGTCTCGTGGCACGAGGCCGAGGCGTTTGCGCGCTGGGCAGGGAAGCGGCTGCCGACCGAGTCGGAATGGGAAGTCGCGGCGACATGGGACCCGGCGATCGGCGCGGCGCGGCGCTACCCGTGGGGCGACGCATCGCCGACCGCCGCGCACGCGAACATCGATCAGCGGGCCTTCGGCACGGCGCCGGTCGGGGCGTATCCCGCGGGCACCTCTCCCCTCGGGATCAGCGGCGCGATCGGCGACGTCTGGGAGTGGACGGCGAGCCGGTTTGGGCCGTACCCGGGCTACGAGACGTTTCCGTATCCGGAGTATTCCGAGGTCTTCTTCGGCGACGAGTACCGCGTGTTGCGCGGCGGCTCGTGGGCGACGCAGTCCGACGTCGCCCGGACGACCTTCCGCAACTGGGACTATCCGATCCGCCGCCAGATCTTCAGCGGCTTCCGGTGCGCGGCCGATGCGTGACGCGTCGCCGTCGGTCGTCGCCGACGCGGTCGGCGAGTCGGTGATGCTCGCCGACGTGCGCGACGGCCTCGCCCGTCCGCAGAAGGAGCTGCCGCCCAAGTACTTCTACGATCGCCGCGGCTCGGAACTCTTCGAGGAGATCACGCGGCTCGACGAGTACTACCTGACGCGGACCGAGCGCGCGCTGCTCGCGCGCGTCGCCCCGCGCCTCGCACGCTCGCTCCGCCCGCGCGCACTCGTCGAGCTCGGGGCCGGCAGTGCCGAGAAGACGCGGGTGATCCTCGACGCGATGCGTGCCGAGCGCATGCCGATCGCCGACGAGTCGCCACTGACGTACGTCCCGGTCGATGTCAGCGCGGCCTTTCTGGCCGAGACCGCCGCGCGCCTGGGCGCGATCTATCCCGGGCTCCGCGTCGTCCCCGTCGTCGCCGACCTCTCCGATGACGACGGCGCGGCCACGCTCGCGCCGCGGGCGCTGGCGCACCCCGTCCTCGTCGCCTTCCTGGGCAGCACGATCGGCAACTTCGACGACGCGGCCGCCGTCCGGCTCCTGCGTCGCGTGCGCGCCGGGATGGCCCCGGTCGACCGGCTGCTGCTCGGCGCCGACCTGCTCAAGGACGTGGCCATCATCGAGGCCGCGTACAACGATCGACTCGGCGTGACTGCGGCATTCAACCGCAACATGCTGCACGTCGTCAACGACGAACTTGGCGCCACCTTTGTGCCGGACGCGTACCAGCATTCGGCGTTCTTCAATGCCGCCGAGGGACGGATCGAGATGCACCTCGTCGCGCGGGCCGACCAGTGCGTCGTGATCCCCGGCGTGGGCACTGTCGCGATCCGGCGTGGCGAGTCGATCCGCACCGAGGTGAGCAACAAGTACGATCGCGCCCGGCTGACGCGGATGCTGCGTGCCGCCGACTTCGAGCTCGTGACGTGGGAGACGGATCCGCTCGCCGGCTACGCGCTGCTGACGGCTGCTCCGTGCGCGTAGCGCGACGCGCCGACGGGCCGGCGTGACGCCCGTCGGTGCGGGCCTCACCGCATCGCTCGTCGAACGTCTGCACGAGCACGCGTTCGCGCCCGGTGCGACGGGCGTGCCGCGTCGCATCGGCGCCGAGATCGAGTGGATCCCGGTCGACCGCGCGAGCGGGGCCGTCGTGCCGATCGCGACGAGCATCGAGACGCTGCGGCGGCTCGCGCGCGAGGCCATTGGCGGACCATGGCGTGAGTGTCCATCGGCATCCGGCGCGCCGACCTGGCGGCTCGCCGACGGCTCGATGGTGTCGTTCGAGCCCGGCGGGCAGCTCGAGTGCAGCAGCGCTCCGTCCGACTCGGCATCGGTCGTCGCCGCGCGTCTCGTCGCGGTCGGCGCGCGCATCGACGCCGCGCTCGGCGCATCGGCAGACGCACGGCTGCTCGCGGTCGGGCTCGACCCGATCAATCCGCTCGCCGCGGTCCCGATGCAGCTCGGCGGCCCGCGCTACCGCGCGATGGCCGCCTACTTCGACACGATCGGCCCCGCCGGCGCGCGAATGATGCGGCAGACCGCATCGGTGCAGGTGAGTCTCGACCGCGGCGCCGACCCGACGATGGAATGGCGGCTGCTGAACGGGCTGGCGCCGTACCTCGTCGCGATCTTCGCCAACTCGCCGCGATCGGCTGGCGCGCCAAGTGGCCACGTGAGCGCCCGGGCCGCGACATGGCGCGCGGTGGACCCGAGGCGCACGGGGATCTTCGAGGCGCGCGACGTGCCGGCCGCGGAGTACGCCGCGTTTGCCCTCGCCGCGCCGGCGATCCTCGAGCCGTCGTACCCCGTCTTTGCCGATCTCGTGGCGCGTGCCGATCGCCCGGCGGGCGACCTGCTCGCCGCGTGGGACGCGCACCTGACGACGCTCTTCCCCGAGGTGCGGCCCCGCGGGACGTTCGAGGTCCGGTCGGCGGACGCGATCCCGCTGCCGTGGCTCGTCGTGCCCCTCGCGCTGATCGGCGGACTCCTCTACGACCCGGCGGCGGCGCGGGAGGCGGCGGCGATCGTCGGCGATCCCGACGCGGCGCTCCTCGAGCGCGCCGGCACCCTCGGTCTCCACGACGCGCGACTTGCCGAGGGTGCACGCGACCTCGCGGTGCTCGCCGTCGAGGGATGCCGGCGGCTCGGCCCGGCGTTTCTCGATGGCCCGGACCTCGATCGCGTCGTCGATTTTGTCGATCGATACACGCGTCGCGCCCGGGCGCCGGCCGACGACACGCCGTGACAGGCGAGGCGACACCCTCGGCGACAGTCGCGGCGACGAGCGCCACCGCGGGCGCGGGCGCGCGCGCGGTGGCGCTGGCCGCGACCGAGGTGTCGAAATCCTATGGACCCATCGTCGCGCTCGACCGCGTCTCGATCGATGTCGCGGCCGGCGATTGCCTCGCGTTGATCGGCGAGAGCGGTTCGGGCAAGACGACGCTGCTCCGGTGCCTCAATCGGATGGTTGACCCCGATCGGGGCACGGTCACCGTCGACGCGCAGTCGACGCGCGACGTCGATCCGGTGCGTCTGCGCCGACATATCGGCTACGTCCCGCAGGACGGCGGGCTGCTCCCGCACTGGTCGGTCCGACGCAACGTCGCGCTCGTCCCGCGTCTGCTCGGCGATCCCGATCCGGCGGCGCGCGCCGCGGACGCGTTGCGCCTCGTCGGGTTCGAGCCCGACGAGGTCGGCGGGCGACGGCCGCGGACGCTCTCCGGTGGGCAGCGCCAGCGCGTCGCCCTCGCGCGCGCGCTCGCGGCGCGCCCTGGCGTCGTGCTGCTCGATGAACCGTTTGGGGCGCTCGACGCGATCACGCGCGCGGAGTTGCAGGACGGCTTCCGCCGTCTGCGCGCGGAGCTCGGGATGACCGTCGTCCTCGTGACGCACGATATTCGCGAGGCGTGCGCACTCGCCGATCACGTCGCCGTGATGCAGCACGGGCGGGTGCATCAGGTCGGGACGCCGCGCGCGCTGCGTGACGAGCCGGCGACGCCGTACGTGGCCCGGTTGATGGCGGGCGCCTGAGCGGGCCCGCGAGCGC
>Ga0116229_10013039_pt1 | contig 11847 bp, 10 predicted proteins | sample S1TSphgellanicum_3_FD_87313 | JGI IMG/M metagenome (GOLD analysis project Ga0116229, IMG submission 87313) | Host-associated microbial communities from peat moss isolated from Minnesota, USA - S1T2_Fc - Sphagnum magellanicum MG | ecosystem: Host-associated > Plants > Peat moss > Unclassified... | reverse complement strand
TCGGCGGCCTTCGTCTCGGCGAGCTTCGGCTCGACGGTTTTCGGTTCGGCCGTCTTCGACTCGGTCGCCTTCGGCTCGGTGCGAGGTTCCGCGGGACGCGCGGCCGACGTGCGGCCACCGGGAATCGTGGACGGTGGCGGCGGGGCGAGCGGCGGCAATCCGGGCGGCGTCGACGAGAGGTCGACGTACGGAGTCTCGGGCTCGAGCAGCGGCGACCGCGCCGACGGCGCGGCCGCGGCGACATCAGGACGGCGCGCGCTCGCCATCGACAGCAGCTGCCGCACCTGCGCGAGCTCCGCCGTCAATTCCGTCCGCTCCGCTCCCAGTCGCGCGAGGTCGGCGTCCGCCATGTCGCTCAGCTCCGTCCAGCGCTCCGCCGTGTATTCGCCGACGGCCGCGCGGAGTTCGGCCTCGTACCGCTCGTCGCGGCGGGCCGCTTCATCGGCCTGGAGCGCTGCGACGCGCGCCGTCAGCGCGGCGACCGTCTGCTGCAGGTCGGCCGAGCGGCCCGCGAGCTGTTCGAGCACCGCGCCGAGGCGCCCCGCGTAGTCGGCGTGGACCCGCTCATAGACGTTGGCCGGCGTGATCGCACGGCGGGACTCGAGGGTGGCGAGCCACTGCTCATAGCGGCGCCGCTCCTGCAGCAGCGCCGCAATCGCGTCGGTTGGCTTCTCGCCGGCCGCGGCGCCCGGCCGTGCAGCAGATTCGGTTCCCATCGAGTCCTCCGTCAACGACTGACGCCTGGCCGCGATGCGAGGCGCGTCGCGTTGAGCGCCTGCACCTGCGCGTCGGAGAGTCGCTGCACCCGACCCAGCAGCCGTGCCGTCAGCAGAATCCGCGCCGCATGCTCGACGCTCTCCATGCGCTGGTGCGCGAGCAGGAGCGTCGGACCAACGGTCGTCGCGCCGTGGTTGGCCATGAGGAACGCGTCGTGCTCGCGCAGCACGGGCGCACATCGATCCGCGAGCGTCGACGTCCCCGGCGTTTCGTATGGCACGAGCGGCACGACGCCGACCTGCAAAATAATCTCCGGCAGGACGTCGGCCGCCAGCCCTTCACCCGCGACCGCGAACCCGGTCGCGGTCGGCGGATGCGCATGGACGACGGCGCCGACATCGGGACGGGTTGCGTACGCGCGCAGATGCACGGCGACCTCGCTCGATGCTCGACGGGCGCCATCGACGTGCTGGCCGTCGGGATCGAGCACGACCAGATCGTGCGGTTCGACGTCGACCTTCGAGAGTCCGGCGGGGGTCACCAGGATCCGGCCATCCGGTCGGCGGACGGAGACGTTCCCGTCCGGACCCGCGATGAGCCCCGCGTGAAAGAGCCGCCGGCAGACACCGACGATCGCCACCCGCAGGGCGCCATCGTCCTCGGTCATCGCGCCTCGCTCACGCGGCACGCGTCATCGCGTGGCATCGAGCCGGAAGACCGTCTGGCCGCCGACGATCGTGCGCACGGCGCGTCCGCGGAGGACGCGGCCGCCGTACGGCGTGTTGCGACCCTTGGAGAGGAAGCGCGCCGGATCGACCGTCCACTCGCGTTGCGGATCGAAGACGGTGACATCGGCGACCGACCCCGGCGCCAATGAGCCGCCCGGCAGGTTGAAGAGTCGCGCCGGCCGCACGGCCATCCGCTCGACGAGCTCGGGAAAGGTGAGAATCCCGGGCACGCAGAGCGTCGTCACGACGACCGCCAGCGCCGTCTCGAGGCCGACGATCCCGTTCGGCGCGTCGGCAAACTCGCGCTCCTTCTCGTCGTAATGGTGCGGGGCGTGGTCGGTCGCGACGACGTCGATCGTGCCGTCCCGAAGCGCGACCTGCAGCGCAGCCACGTCCTCGGCCGTGCGGAGCGGCGGATTCATTTTCGCGTTCGTGTCGTACCCCTCGACCGCGTCCTCCGTCAGCGAGAGGTGGTGCGGACAAACTTCCGCCGTCACGGGGATACCACGGTCCTTGCCCCACCGCAGCAGCTCGACCGAGCCCTTCGTGCTGACATGGCAGATATGGACGTGCCCGCCGGTGCGACGGGCGAGGAGAATGTCCCGAATCACCATGATCTCCTCGGCCTCGCTCGGAATCCCGCGCAAGCCGAGGCGCGCGCTGACGATCCCCTCGTTCATCGAGCCGCCGGCGGCGAGCGTCGGCTCCTCGCAGTGATCGACGACGGGGATCGCGAAGCGGCGCGCGTACTCGAGGGCAGCGCGCATCAACTGCGCCGAGGCAACCGGCTTGCCATCATCGCTGATGGCGACCGCGCCGGCACTGACCATCTCGCCGACCTCCGCAAGCGCCAGGCCCCGCTGTCCGACCGAGATCGCCCCAATCGGATAGACCCGCGCCGCGCGCGCGGCGAGACCCTGGCGGACGACGAAGCCGACCGCGGCCTGGTTGTCGGTCACCGGGTCGGTGTTCGGCATCGCGCAGACGGCGGTGAATCCGCCCGCGGCCGCCGCGCGCGCGCCCGTCGCGATCGTCTCGACATCCTCGCGGCCCGGCTCGCGCAGATGGCAGTGCACGTCGACGAAGCCCGGCGAGACGATCAGGCCGGCGCAGTCGACGACGTCTGCCTCGTCCGGCGCGCCGGCCGCCGGTCCCGCGTGGACGATCGCGCCGTCGGCGATCAGGACGTCGCCGACCGCGTCGATGCCGCGCGCCGGGTCGATGACCCGGCCGCCGGCCAGCAGCAGCGGTCTCACCGATCCGCCTTGGCCGCCTCGGCCAGCTCGGGTTTGCCGCCGGCGAGGAGATAGAGGACGGCCATGCGGACGGCGACGCCGTTCGTCACCTGATTGAGGATCACGCTGTGCGGCCCGTCGGCCACGTCGGAGTCGATTTCCACGCCGCGATTCATCGGACCCGGGTGCAGGATGAGCAGGGGATGGTCGGCGCGCGCGAGTCGCTCGCTGGTGACGCCGAAGACCCGATTGTACTCGCGCAGCGACGGAATGAAGCCCGCTTCCATGCGCTCCAGCTGCAGGCGCAGGACGTTGAGTGCCTGGGCCCACTCCATCGCCTCGTCGATCCGGTCGAAGACGCGCACGCCGAACTCCGCGATCGCGTTCGGCAGGAGTGATCGGGGCCCGCAGACGGCGACCTCGGCGCCCATCTTCTGCAAACCCCAGATGTTGGAGCGGGCGACGCGGGAGTGCAGGACGTCGCCGACGATGCAGACGCGGAGTCCGGCGAGCGCACCGAAGTGATCGCGCAGCGTGAGCAGGTCGAGCAGGCCCTGCGTCGGATGCTCGTGCATGCCATCGCCCGCGTTGATGACGTTGGACTCGATCCGCTCGGCGAGGAACTGCGCGGCGCCCGACGCCGCATGGCGCACGACGACCATGTCGATCCGCATCGCCTCGAGGTTGCGCGCGGTGTCGACCAGGGTCTCGCCCTTGGCGACGCTCGAGCCGCTGGCGGCGACGTTGACGGGGTCCGCCGACAGCCGCTTTTCGGCGAACTCGAAGGAGATGCGCGTTCGGGTCGACGCCTCGAAGAAGAGATTGACGATCGTCGCGCCACGGAGCGTCGGGACCCGCTTGATCGCGCGTTCGCTGATCTCCTTGAACGGCAGCGCGGTGTCGAGCACGAGGCGGATCTGCTCGGCCGACAGCGGCTCGAGGCCCAGCAGGTCCTTGCCCAGCGTCGGCGTCACGCCCCGTCCTCGACGATGATCACGGCATCGCGTCCGTCGAGAGTCTCGACGAGCACATCGACGCGCCCCGCGGCGGGCAACTCGACGCGCTTGCCGACGATATCGGCGTGAATCGGCAGCTCGCGACCGCCACGATCGACGAGCACCGCGAGGGCGATCCGCGACGGGCGACCGAAGTCGGCGAGCTCGTCGAGCGCGGCGCGCACCGTGCGACCGGTGTAGAGCACGTCGTCGACGATCACGATCCGCTGCCCGTCGATGTCCCACGGGAGGTCCGTCGCGCCGACGATCGGACGCGGGCCGATCGTCTGGAGGTCGTCGCGGTAGAGCGTGATGTCGAGGGCTCCGCGCGGCGGCACGATCCCCTCGCGCTCGCCGATCATCGCCGCCAGCCGGTCGGCCAGCTGGACGCCGCGGCGCTGGATTCCCACCAGGATCAGTCGATCGGTTCCGTCATTCAGCTCGACGATCTCGCCGGCCATGCGCTGCAGTGTCCGCTCGACGGCACGGGCGTCGAGTACGGTCGTGGACGTCATGGGGGGAGAAGCTAGCGCCCCCCACTCCGCCCCGCACGGCGCCTCAAAACGCGATGCCGACCGTCAGCGGAATGAACTCGGTGCGCGAGCCGGGCGTGAAGACGTAGTGCAGCCGCGCCTCGGCGAAGAAGCCGATGCCCGTCACCGCACCGATGCGCGTCCCGACCCCGCCATTGACGCCGCTCGCGTAGCTGCTGAGGGTCGACGGGTTTCCGCTCGCGCCGACGATCGAGGGCGCGTGATAGAGGCCGAACCCGGCGATCACATACGGACGGAGAATCGAACCGGGAAAGGTGAAGACGGCATTGGCCGTCCCGCTGAAGACGCGCGCGTTGCCCGAAACGTTGTTGTTGTAGCCGAACTGATCGAACGCCGCGTCGACTCGAATGGCGAGCGGCGTGAAGGGGATGTGCACGCCAAACGCCGCGAGCGCGTTGAAGCCCGTCGACGAGTGCCCACCGATCGCGCCGACGGGAAACCCCGGACCCGCGCCCAGAATGAATCCGCCCTGCGCCCCGGCCCGTGCCGGTGCGAGCCCGATGCCCGCGACGGCCGCGAGGCCGACGATCGCGATCGCCGCACGGCGGCGCCATCCGAGTGTACGCATGCGCGCATTAATAGGGCCGCGCACCCGAGGCCGCCAGTGCGCGCGCCGACACGCGGACCGCTAGCCGCCGGAGAGATCCTCGGACGGCGCCGGCCCCCGCGGCGCGGGCCCGCTCGCCTCGAGGACCAGCACCTCATCGTCGGTGAAGAGGCGGGAGCGCGTCAGGAACCGCACGCCCTCCGGCGCCTCGAGCGAGAACCCGCTGCCGCGCCCCGGCACGACATCGATCGTCAGATGCGTGTGCTGCCAGAGTTCGTACTGCTGCGCGCCGATGTAGAACGGGACGTCGGCGATCGTGCCAAGGTAGACATCGCGCGCGCCGATGCGAAACTCGCCGCGCGGAAAGCACATCGGCGCACTGCCGTCACAGCACCCGCCACTCTGGTGGAAGAGCAGATCCCCGTGGCGGGCCTGCAGCTGCCTGAGCAGCGCAGCGGCATCAGCCGTGACGGCAACGCGCGCGATCGGGTCGGTCACGCCGGCCCGGGATAGAAACCGAGCTTCTTCGTGCTGTAGCTCACCAGCACGTTCTTGGTCTGCTGGTAGTGATCGAGCATCATCTTGTGATTCTCGCGACCGATCCCCGACTGCTTGTAGCCGCCGAAGGCCGCGTGCGCCGGATAGGCGTGATAGCAGTTCACCCAGACGCGGCCCGCCTTGATCCCCCGCCCCATCCGGTACGCGGTGTTCTGATCCCGCGTCCAGACGCCGGCGCCCAGCCCGTAGAGCGTGTCGTTGGCGATCGCGAGCGCATCGTCCTGGGTCTTGAACTTCGCCACCGAGACGACGGGGCCGAAGATCTCCTCCTGGAAGACCCGCATCCGGTTGTGCCCCTCGAAGATCGTCGGCTGGATATAGTAGCCGTCCTTCAATTCGCCGCTGTGCATGCGCCGCACACCGCCGGTGCGCACGCGCGCGCCCTCCTTCTTCCCGATATCGATGTAGCTGAGGATCTTCTCCAGCTGATCGTTCGACGCCTGCGCGCCGAGCATCGTCCGCGGATCGAGCGGATCCCCCTCGATGATCGCCTGCGTGCGCGCCGTCGCACGCTCCATGAACCGGTCGTAGATCGACTCCTGCACGAGCGCCCGCGACGGACAGGTACAGACCTCGCCCTGGTTGAAGGCGAACATCGCGAACCCCTCGAGCGCCTTGTCGAAGAAGTCGTCGTCCGCGTCCATGACGTCGGCGAAGAAGATGTTCGGCGACTTGCCGCCAAGCTCCAGCGTCACCGGAATCAGGTTCTCCGAGGCGTACTGCATGATCAGCCGGCCGGTCGTCGTCTCGCCCGTGAAGGCGATCTTGCCGATGCGCGGACTCGACGCCAGCGGCTTGCCCGCCTCGACGCCAAAGCCCTGCACGACGTTGACCACGCCGCTCGGCAGGATGTCGGCGATCAGCTCCATGAAGGCCATGATCGACACCGGCGTCTGCTCGGCCGGCTTGATCACCACGCAGTTCCCGGCGGCCAGCGCCGGGGCCAGCTTCCACACGGCCATCAGCAGCGGGAAATTCCATGGGATGATCTGGCCCACGACGCCGATCGGCTCGTGGAAGTGGTACGCCACCGTGTCACCATCGAGCTCACTGATCCCACCCTCCTGCGCGCGCAGGGCGCCGGCGAAGTAGCGAAAGTGATCGACGGCGAGCGGCAGATCGGCGTTGATCGTCTCGCGGATCGGCTTGCCGTTGTCAATCGTCTCGATGATCGCGATGTTCTCGATGTTCTCCTCGAGGCGATCGGCGATCCGGTTGAGCAGGACCGCGCGCGTCGTCGCCGACGTCGCGTTCCACGTGACGGCCGCGGCGTGGGCGGCGTCGAGCGCCCGATCGATGTCCTCGGCCGTCGACCGCGCCACCTCGCAGAGCGGTTGCCCCGTGATCGGGGTCGGATTCGTGAAGTACTGGCCGCGAACCGGCGCCACGTACTCCCCACCGATCCAGTTGTCGTACCGGGCGCGAATCGGGATGCGCAGCTTCGTCAGATCGGCACGCGACGGCAGTGTCGCGGATTGCGGGCGGTCGAGCGTGGTGGCCACAGCGCCTGCCTCCGAAAGGGGATTCAATGTGGTGGGATCACCCACCGATCTCTCTCAACCCTCGACAGGCATGGCGGGTGCCAGAGTCCGGACGCTGCCGGTGGTGGTCGGATCTACAACTCGCGCAGCGACTTGCATCGCGGCCCTGCCGCGGCCAAGGTCAGCGCGATTCTACTTGCGGGACATGTGTCGCGCGACGATCGTCCCGCGGCGACGCATCTGTTGCGCCGCGCTCTTGCAATCGAATCGCGGATCTGAGATGTTGGGAGGAACCGGACGGAGGTCCTCGCATTGCCGTTTCAGCCCGAGCACTTGCCGATCGACCGCGACGCGCAGCGCGCGGTGGAGCGTCGCTGGCGGACGACGCTGACCGCCGGGTTGGTACCGGAGGCAGTGCGACCGGTGGTCCGCGATTCGTGGATCAGGTCGCTCGACGCTGCTGTCGCCCCGGCGATGGTGCAGGCGCCGCTCGTCCTCGACGACGCGGCGCTCCGGCAGGTGCGGCAGACGTCGGACTGGCTCGGCTACGCGGAGCAGGTGCTCGACTCGCATGACGCCTGCGAGGTGGGCGACGGACACGTACTGACGGTCTTCGATCCCGCCGGTCGGATGCTCGCCAGCCGAGGCCATCCCGGCGTCCTCGAGGGACTCGCCGAGATCAATTTCCGTCCCGGCGGCCTCTGGTCGGAGGATGTCGTCGGGACCAACGGGCCGGGGACGGCGCTGGCGAGCGGACGGCCCGTGCACATCGTCGGTGCCGAGCACTTTTGCGAGCGCTGGCATCCGTGGCACTGCGCGGCGGTACCGGTGCGGGACCCGGCGACCGGTGCGATCGCCGGCGCGCTGGACATCTCGGGGCGGCGCGAGTCGGCGCACCCGCACACGCTGGCACTCGCGGGAACGCTCGCGCAGGCAATCGAGCAGCTGCTGGCCGCCAACGACGCCCATCGTCGCGTCGTCATCCTGCGCGCCCTCGCCGCGATGGTGAGTCGCTGGCCGTCTGACGGTCTGGCCGCCGTCGATCGCACGGGCGCCGTCATGGGCGGCGCGGGCCCCTTGCCCCACGCGCTGCAGGCCGCGGTCGAGACGCCGGCGCCGGTGCGGCGGGTGCTCGCCGATGCGGTCCGCCATGCCGCGACGAGCGGTGGGCCGATCGCCGTGCGGCTGCCGATCGGCGACGGCATTCGTGCCGTGGTCCACCCCGTGCTCGAAGGCGGGCGCGGCGTCGGCGGATGCGTCGTCGTCGAGCGGGCGCAGGTGCCGACCGGCCGCCAGCCGCGTGACGTACCGCCGTCGTCGGCTGGCGCGGCGCGGCGGTCGACTCGCCGGGGCATCACCCGCTACTCGCTCGAGGATGTCGTCGGTCAGTCGCCGGTCGTGACCGACGCGCTGCGCATGGCCCGCGCGGCGGCAGCGAGCGCGTTGCCCGTGCTCGTCGTCGGCGAGTCCGGGACCGGCAAGGAAGTGATCGCCCAGGGGATTCACGCGGCGAGCGCGCGGGCGGGGGGGCCCTTCGTCGCCGTCAATTGCGCCGCGCTGCCGCGCGACCTGATCGAGAGCGAGCTCTTTGGCTACGTCGGCGGCGCCTTCTCGGGCGCGCGGCGCGAGGGGCAGCAGGGGAAGTTCGAGGCCGCCGAGGGGGGGACGATCTTCCTCGACGAGATCGCCGAACTCTCGCCGTCGGCGCAGGCCTCGCTGCTGCGCGTGCTGCAGGAGGGCGAGGTGACGCGCGTCGGGGCCGTGTACGCGCATCCCGTCGACGTGCGCGTGATCGCGGCGACGAACCGCGACGTCTCGGCCTGCGTCGCGTCGGGCCAGCTGCGACAGGACCTCTATTATCGGCTCAACGTCTTGACCATCCCGCTGCCGACGCTGCGCGAGCGCGGCGCGCTCGACATCGAGTTGCTGGCGATGGAGTTCCTGCGGGGTGCCGCGGCCGATCTCGACCGGCCGGTGCCGACGCTCTCACCGGGTGCGCTCGAGGCCCTCGTGCATCACTCGTGGCCAGGCAACGTCCGCGAGCTCAAGAATCTGATGCGGCGCACGGTGGCGCTCGCCGATGGCGAGATCGTCACCCGCGCGGATTTCCCCCCGCAGTTGCGCGGGATCGGCGCGGTCCCGGAGCGCGTCGCGCCGATCCCGCTGGCGGACGCCGCGCTGCCCGCCGATCCCGCTCGCGACCACCTGATTGCCGTGGTGCGGAGCGCCACGACGATGATCGAGGCCGCGCAGCGTCTGGGCGTCACGCGCAGCACGCTCTACCGCCGCATGGCGCTCCACGGGCTGCGTCCGGGTCGCGCGCTCAACGACGGCGCCGACTGAGCAGCGGCGTCGCCAGCGGCGACCCCGGAGCGGGACGTCGCGGTGGCGCGCCCTCAGGGGCCCGTTGCGGGCTCGGCCTCGATCGACAACGTGATCGTGATGCTCGTGCCGACGACACTGGGGTTGCCCGTCAACCCGAAATCCCGCCGGTCGATCGTCGTCGTCGCTGTGTAGGCGATGTGTGCCACGCCCCGCTGGTCGGTCGCGCGGCCGCTGAAGGAGGCGGCGAGCGTCACCGGCTTCGTCACGCCGTGGACCGTGAGATTCCCGGCGATCGTGAACGCCGAGTCCGACGTGCCGCTCACCGACGTGCTGGCGAAGGTGATCGTCGGGTACTTCGCGACGTCGAACCAGTGATCCGAGCGAAGATCGTTGTCGCGGCGCGTGTTGTGGGAATCGATGCGCCGGACATCGAGCGTCGCCTCGATCGACGACGGCCTGTGCGCGCCGGCGGGGAGCGTGGCGCGCGCGCTCACGATCGGGATCGTGCCCTTCACATGCGAGATGCCGAAGTGCGTCACGTCGAACTCCGCGCTCGAGTGCCCCGTGTCGGCGGCCCAGACGGTGTCGGCCGCGGCGCCGCGTGCCGGCGACGGATGGCGCGCGGCCCGCACGGTGCCCGTGGAGAGAACCGCGAGCGCGAGAAGCAGCGGCGACGTCATGCGATCGAACATGGAACGGGCTCCCTGATCGGCGGTGTGCACGGCATCCCTTCGTCGACTCGGGTAATATCGCCGCGCGGAACCGCGACGGACTACGGCGCCGGAGGGGCCCACCGCACCGTGAAGGGGCCGGCCACGGCCGAGTCCGGGAATCGCGTCCGGACCGCGCGTGCGACGACCGAGTCGATCGGCGGCGACTGGTGCGGCGTGCGGTAGATCACCGCGCCGCCGACCGTCGGATCGGCGATCGCGCCGAGCACGATCGCGTCGTGACGGGCCGGGTCGTCGAGGAAGTCGAGGACGGTCGGCGTCGGGTTGCGGCGCTGGGTGAGAAAGAAGATCTCGGGACAGTCCGGACCGGCGTACAGCGCGGCGCCCGCCGGCACGTGCGTCGCCACCAGGCGGACGACCGTCTCGTACGCGTCCGCATCGCGGATGGGGACGGTGAGGCCCGTTCGCGCGACCGCGAACGGCACCTCGAGCGGCGGCCGCAGGCGATCGCCTTCGGCGGTGAACCGCCACGGATTCACGAGGCCGACGCCCAGGACAACGAGAAAGGCCGCGACCGGCGCGACGAACGGCCCTGCCCCCTCCGGCCGCAGTCGGACGATCGCCAGTACCGTCAGAATCTCGAGTGGCGCGAAGTAAAACGTGTAGGCGGTCGCCGCATACGGGATCCGGACGAGGCCGCACATCGCGGTGACCGCGACGAGCAGAAAGAGAATCGCGCGGCCGCGCGGCTCGACCCCGGCACGCCACACCGTGACCACGCCGGCGGCTGCAATGCACCACGGCGCATGCCCGATCGCCGACCAGATCGCCGCGTACGGCGCGCCGCCGCGCCAGGCCAGGATGAGGAGCGCGGCAAGCACGAGGGCGAAGACCGCGCCGGCGATGCGCGGCCGCCGGATCTCGAGTGGCACCAGGATCGCGAGCCACGCCAGGGCCGGCAGGACCGTGTCGAATCCCGGCGGGGCAACCGCCGCGTAGCGGAATCGCCGTTGCGGATCGACGAAGACGCCCGTGAGGAGCGCCGAGACCGCGTGCGTCCGCGCGTACGGCACCAGGAAAAGGGCGAGCGGGATCGCCACACCGGCGACCAGCGGCCACGCGAGCGTCGCGAGCGCGCGCAGGCGAACGCCGACTCCGCACGTGGGCCGGCGCTGCCACTCGCGCCGTAGCAGGCAGATCGCGACGAGCGCGGCCGGCAGGACGAATTGCAGTCGCGGCGCGCCGTCAATCGATGGGACCTGCGAGGCCAGCCGATCGACACCGACGACGAACGCGAGGAGGACGCCGGTGATCAGAACGGAGTAGCCGCGATCGCCGCCGGACGCGGACGGCGCTGGCGGCCCAGCCGTCTGGGCGTGCCCGGACGACTCCTGCTCCAGATACAGGAGGACGAGACCGGCGGCGGCGACGAAGTACAGCCCGATGACCTTCAGCGTGATCGCCGCCCCGCCGGCGGCGCCGGCGGCGATCAGCCAGCGGCGGGCCCCCGTCTCCATGAAGCGACAGAGCGCCAGCGTGCCGAAGGTGGCGAGAAAGAGCACGTACCAGGAGGGCATCGCCGCCACGTAATTGGGCAGACTCCAGACGACGGCGAGCGCGGTCGCCACCGCGGCGGCCGTCGGCGGAGCGACGCGCCGGGCGAGCGCGAAGATCGCGGGCACCCACGCGAGAAAAACGGCGAAGAGGAGCAGACGCATCGCCAGCAGGCTGGCGCCGACGACGCGAAAGAGCGCGGCATGGATCTCGGCGAGGCCGCCGGTCCAGATGTCATCGAAGTCACGGTGCGGGAGTTCGCCGCGCAGCACACGATCGGCCGCGTGGCCGAGTTCGCCCTCGTCGAGCGGCACCCAGTGATGGCCGAGCCGCGCACCGACGTACACCGCGGCGAGGAGCCAGACGGCCAGCGGCAGGATCCACGGCCGGCGGTCGGCGTATCGGGCACGAGCCATGTATCGAAGGGACGCCGGCGCCGGCGCGCGGTCACGCGCGGTCACGCGCGGTCACGCGCGGTCACG
>Ga0116229_10013038_pt1 | contig 11847 bp, 4 predicted proteins | sample S1TSphgellanicum_3_FD_87313 | JGI IMG/M metagenome (GOLD analysis project Ga0116229, IMG submission 87313) | Host-associated microbial communities from peat moss isolated from Minnesota, USA - S1T2_Fc - Sphagnum magellanicum MG | ecosystem: Host-associated > Plants > Peat moss > Unclassified... | reverse complement strand
TGGGCTTGGACTGAAAGAGTAAAAACTGTGGCCACTCTGATTTGCAGTAATCAGTTTTTAACATGGAGAACTTCCAGTTCATTAAACAAGTTTGTGGGGGTTGAACCATAAAGCATCTGGTTGATGCTGAATTGAGTGATACAATATCACACCAGTGAATTTCTCTTTGAAGTGGTTTTTGTGAATGAGTGGCAGGTGCACCATGAGTGGTTATCTGATGATGCAGCAGGAGTCATTGCACACATTATTGACATGTTCAAGAAGAATGAATGCCAAACAAGTGTTAAAACAAGTATCAGGGCCAGAACAATGACACCTATTTATCACCAGTAGTTCAATGCGGTACTCTCATTCACTTCATGAAAATGTTCCAAGTTCACATACTTGCCTTGACAGTGAAGAACAAGAGCAGAGTTTATTTATGATAATCTGGATATGGAAGCAAGCTTTTGTGCATGGGATATTCTCCACACCAACCTCATATGAGGAATTATGAATGGAGAAGAAGGTGACACTACAGGGCTACCACCCTGCACTTTGTGAAGAGTCTTTTGATAGCACCTGGCAGAGCATGGTGGCTATGGAACCCCATCAGCCAGCTTGCAACCAAGTGGTCCAAAAGCATCTTTGGGAAGATAAGCGGTTTCCGCACTAAGTGTAAGGCCTAAAAGAAATCAGGGTTGGTTTTGCACTATGCCAAACCTGAGGAAATGATGTCTTTACAGCCATGTGACACGGTTTTAGATGTTCCAAATAATCAAACACAACCCATCAAGCTGGCAACTTGCACTTGATGAGCAAGGAAGGGGGTAGCTCATTGGGGGAGGTGTGGTTGGAGAGTGTGAATATTGATCAATATGCATCAAAGTGTAGAGGTGATTGCTCCCCCATTGCTTTAAACTAATATTGTCGGAATCCATAAGTCCTATTAGGGTTTATGAAGCTTTTGTGCCTAGAGCATCTGCATCCACATGTGCCTATTGGAGTGTCTACCAATGAATACCACATCCAACATAGGTCTTAAATCCGGCTCATGCTAGTCATAGACTGTATACATCCAAATGTACTGATGATTATATTGCTCCCACTAGGGGAGATCCTCTTAAGTGAGAGGTGTCCTATGTCCTCATGAGTTCATTGAATCATGCGTTTAGGTAAGGACTACATTGAGTCTAAAATACATTAATTATCACATTAATATATAGTGTTAATTGTTTCCCCATCCCCTCTCCTAAACATGAAAAATTAGACTACTAAGGGGGTTTAGACCTTTGATTATCTTCCAACTGGAATGCTTATTCAAATCAATACTAATCTTCAAAGAATCAATCACATAAAATCGGGGAAAAAAAAACATTTTAACACTCACAGTGCATTTTAGGATTATCATCCCCATTATGCTTCTTCCTTCAAAATGATAAGTAGAGTGGAAATGGAGCTCTTAAGATCATTGCTGATTGAAAAAGGACCTAGAAAAGGTTATTTTGTTGTTTTGCAATTTTAACATAATCTTTGCATGTGGAAGTGATTGTCACCCCAACTTTATTGGGGATTCAAATGAACTTTGAAGTTGGAAGATAAATAGAGGTTTGAACTATCTTTTTTTTATTTCTAAAATTTCACCAAAAACAGAAATTAAATTTTTTTTAAATCCAAAATAAATTATTTTGGAGATTTTCAGTTGCATATAGTGGGCGGGGAAGTAAAAATCAATAGACTCTTATATTTGGTTTTCAATGTGTAGCCAAAATATAGAAAGATGATCAAAGATTCATATTTTATATAGTTTATAGCCAATCTTTGTAAGGTTTATTGCCACTTTGGTTACAAAGCAATTTTTTTTAAAAAAACATTAGTCTAAACCCTAAACCCTAAAAGGAAGTTGAGAGACTATTTAAATGTCACCTCTTGAGTCCAATTATTACACCTAACCAATTACAATTAATCATTTTTTTCACTATGCCTTGTGAAGACCATTATCTCCTTTGGAAATTTACAAGTCCAAATTTTTTTTGGCAAGTTTTTTTTTAAAGTAGAACCTTTGATCTAATTTTGACACATTAGGTTTCTTTTAAAGATTCTCTAAATGGAGGTGTGAACTCAAATTTCAAATTTTTAAACCCTATGGTTCCAATTTTGACACATTTTTTTCAAATTCAAAAGCCTTGTGAACCCAATTTGAAAATGAGGTTTAGTTCCATCTAAACCTTATGCACTTCCCAATGCTAAAGATTGTATAAGTACATAAAGCATTTTGCAAAAATAAGCCCTCTGGATGTGAGCTAAATCACATGAACCCAATCTCTAAAATGGTAAAGCGGGCTATGTCCTTAATGGTTTGAAAATGTTTTATGGAGGGTTAGGAACCTTCCTTCAATGCTTCACAATCTCACACCCCCTTTCAATCAAGCTTTGTCCTTGTTCACAAGAACTCAAACTTGTGAAAACCCTTTAGGTGGTGCTTTACCTTATACAAAATTTGACAACAAATTAAATAGAGTTTTTCAATTAAATAAAATTAATTTTTATCTACAAAGTTTTCAAAAGAAGTTCAACTTGTCTACTTAAAGAACATATGTTCAAAAGTTGTTTTTTCATGATTCTAATTTTGATTTCAAATCTAACAAAAAGTTATTTTCGTGGTCCAGGTTCTGGTGTTAGTTCCAACAATAGGATGCACATGATGAACAACCCTCACAAAGGAGCATTATGTATAGGGGAGGCATTACCATGAGGGCACTTCACCTTGAGAACTGGAAGCTTTACATATAGTTGAGCTTGATGTCACATGCAAAACACAGAAATGGTAGTGCCTCATTGTCGTAACAACCAAGGAGAACAATGTTTATTTGGATTGACAACTACAGCTCCCTAAATTTATAATACCCATTTGAGTGAGATTTCCTTTAGTGTAATTCTCTCTCATGTGAGATCCTTTGTGTAGACTTCACGTGTTGGGCTAGCATGGGAATTTCTACTTGGGAGATTGGCCTGTTGGCCTTAATAACAGAAGGCATTTGGGCCTACGTTGTTACATTTTTAAAGCCCCTTACCAGCTGGTTTCAGCCCCTTAACAATGTTCCACATTTGAGGGCATTGTGGTTGTAAGCTCTGTATACAATGGAGGGTGTTAGTTTTGTAAGCTTCTTATGCCTCACCTTCCTATACCCCACTGATAGTTTAGATAATAAAAACATAGGGTAAAACTCTAAATAGGCGCTTGTTGGACAAATCTAACTCAATCCCTTAGGAACCTTTTTTGTTATTGGGGAAATTAAAATTTGAATTTTCAAAAATGAAATGATTTTTTCAAAAAAAATCAATCACTAGAAAAAACGAAGGTAAAAAAATAGTAACGATTGCCAAAAGTTCGTACTTATATTTGGTTTCAAGTGTGTAGCCAAAGATATAAAAGGACAATTAAAGGTTTTTTTACTTTCATAACCAAATTTGGTTAAATCTTCCTTGAGGATGATTGCCACTCTTGTTACAAACAAACAAAATTTGAAAAAAAAACACAATCCATAATATAGAATTATAACCTTGGGTTAAAATTTTGACACCCAAAAAAATAAATCTTTATTTTTGAATGTAATACAAATCAATACCCCCTCCACTCCCATTCCCTTTTTATTCCGTCTCCAAATGAGGGAATAATTCACCTAATGTGGGACCAACTCCCCTATTAGTCTCCACTCCAAGTGCAACTCATTCATTAAATTGCTTTATTGTGATAACAAAAAATGTTTGATTTTGATTTTTCAACACCAAACAATTTTAAGGAAACACAAATGTAAATAGTAAAAAATCGACCATAGAGGGAGATTTGTCAAAGAGCTTTGTTGTTTTGCGGACGGCTAAAAATAATGCACACCAACAACAACAAAAGACACACACCCCATATCACAACAATATGAAAAATCTAGCTTCTTGGAGGATGTGAAATCAAAAGACACCAACGATGTCAAAAAAAAAACTTTTACAATATTTGTGTGATAGAAAGTTACACAAGGATGAAAATGTTGATGAAATCAAACAATGCATTATATCAAAGAAAGTTTTAGAGGTCGTAGATGATGTTGATACGACAAAGAACCTTGGAGCCTTGCAACTTCCTATTCACAAGCATGCCACTAATGTAGATTGCAAGAACAAAGTATTCATAAATTGTCGAAATTGGCAAGAATTGAAAAATCATATAAAGGACTTCACAAAAGTAAACATGGCATTATTGGAGGAAAAACAAGCAAGGGAACTTTTCAGGTTCCATGCATTCAAACATGCAAATCGTGTGAAAAATGATTTCAAAAACATTTCTATGGAAATTATAAACGTTTGCAGGGGCCTCACTTTAAGCCTTGAAATATTGGGTTGTTATTTGTTTGATATCCATGATTTGGAAATATGGAAAGATGCATTGTGCGAATTGAAAGTTGGGCAAAACATAACAAGGTGCTCCAACAATGAAATGTTTTGGAAAACTTTGCAAATTTCTTATGATCGCTTGATAAAAATAAAACAAAACATTTTTTGAATATTGCTTATTTTTTCACTGGTTTCAAAAGAAAAACATGTTGTCGAGTGTATTGGAATGCTAATGGTTTATCACACCTTATGCTTAGATTACAAAGCTTGAAAGATAAATATTTAATCAAATGGGCAAAGGATGGTAGCTTGTACATGCATGAACAATTATAAGACATGGGTCAAAATATTGCGTGGAAGTTCCAATGAATCAATTTATTTAGAAACCAAATATATCTTTGCAAAAGAATCAGGTTTGAGCAACACATGTTAATTCAATCCTATGGTGTATATATTTTCTCAAAATTTGAAATGAAACCATAAGGTCCTCTAGGTGGGTTTCGATTATGTGATCCTCCATTAAGCAAATGTCTGTGCGGTTTTCCACGTAGCTATGAATGTAAATTAACCTTTATGGGCTATTGAATTGAAACATCATTACCATGGATAGGTAATCCATTTGGCAACATGTATGTTAATATGTAAAGTTGCAACCACTATTTTTTGAATAGGTACACCCCTGGAAATTAAAATTAGTTGTTTTAATCCAAAAGTTAATATCCTGACAAGATAAAGTCTATTTTAGTTATTCCATAGGTGGCACCGATTGTGCTTGGGTAGTATTAGATGCATATTTCTCCTTTTTTCCAAAAATCAATGGATCAAATCCTTTCATTCTAAAATAATAAATTGAGTACATGTTAAGATCAATGGGTATTAAAGGTGGAATTGTAATATACCACATTGGATATGGTACAACTTTAGGTTGTCTTGTTATTAGTGGTGTAAAATGATACTACCAACCTAGGTTTAGATTAACTAATGTTGGATGAATCACCAAACCTGATTGTGATCGGATTTGTGAAATGGGTACACCAGCATGTATTATTGTTATGTTCATTGTAGTAGGTGGTAGAAAAGTTTTGAGTTTTTTTTTCATTAACTGTTCTAATTTATCATCCACAAAAGGACAATTTTTGAATTCATGTTCAATTTGTTAACAATACACACGTGTTATTGTAATCTCAACAATAGGTTGTGGGGTTATAACCGATATATTTTGTTGAATAGGTGGTCGTTCAATAGTTCTTTAAATAGGTATATTTCGCCAAACACCTTGAGTGACATGTTGTGTTTGTCACACAACAATAAGTACTGCAACTATGTCCATTAATTTTGCATGTTGTTGAGAATTAGATTAGTGTGAAGGTTTTCACTCCAAGTTGTGTAGTTGTTTTAACCGGTTTAAAAATTGATCATGTTCTAATTGTAAATATGCTACAATTGAATTCAAAACAAGAACCGGTTCAAATTTGTGGTACCCAACAATTGATGCTAATCGAGATGGTATAATAACTCTTGGAATGTAATAACTAGGTGTTGTAGACTACCACCTCTGTGTTGCAAAGGTTACTTCATCAACATGTCAAGCAAATGTGGTGTTTTGTCCACCCAATTGTGCATTCAACCGCCATTTTTGGGACGATTGTTGAGGTGTCAAAAATCAATTGGTTGAAGATACTTGTACTTCCCTTCTTTCCTATTGTTCTATTAGTATCTAATGAAGAGGTAAATTTGCCATAATGAATTGTTGAACTCATTGTTGGGAACATCAATTAGTTGAATTCCCTTGGTTTGAAAACATGGTTGTTCTTGTGAATGGACTACTTCATGAACGAGTTGTTGTGGTATTCCTAATTTTGATTGCCTTCTAAGGTCCCTTGTGACTACTCTTGACATATTTTATACTAACTTAAAATAATTATTAATTCAAGTTTTTTTCAAGAACATTTTGCTAGAGAAATTAGAACTCATCAAGGCACAAAAAACTCTTAGAAAACTACTAAAATTATTAAAAATTCAAAATTAGAATTTCAAAAAAAAATTATAAAAATTATAAAATGTAAGTGTGATTTTTCACCATTTTGTTTCGCTGCATGGTCACCAAAATGTTAAGGGTTTTTTCTATTTTGCTTAAATTTAAAAATTCTTATCTTCTAAGTGTTCTAATTATGGTTTAGATGATATCAACAGGTTGCTTCATATCAATAGTTTTGGAAATTATATATAGATGTTTCTCCCAAATGCAAAAAACAAAACTCAATTCAATTTTTCATAGCAAGTTGAAGAAATAAAATATCAAAATTCTAAGTGAACCTATTCATAAACCCAAATATTAGTAAGAAGTAATACCTAAAATTAAAAGAAAAAAGAAGTTCCAATGGCTCAAAAGTTTACAAAAAGTTTCAAAAAGATCTTTATCTATCTTTCAATCCTTGTATTTATACTAAACGTAATATTGTTTTAAATTAAACAATCAATAGCGAGTAAAACTTCAAATTTAAACTCCTACAACTACTGGTCATAATTTTAAACCAACTTGTTACTATCAACAACTAGTTACTATAACAAATTGATTACCAAATTTATTTAACCCATTGGTTACCTTATCACCTATTATTAATTATTTCAATAAACGGGTTCACTTAAGGTCGTGTTACCAAGTAATAACTGAACTAAGTTTCAAGATCATATTGCTTCATTGGTTACCAATTGCTACCAACCGGTTAGTATATATATAGTTGAAAGTTTGGGTTAACATAGGTATTTCAATTTTCCACCCCTCCCAGCTTTATCCACTAGCTCTTCCCATTTTTAATATTATGTACCTAAACAACTTCGATATGAATTATGTACCTTCTAGAACTATTGAAATTGACAAAAGATATTTATTCAATGGAAAAAAACTATGAAAAAAAATAAGGAGTGTTTTAATATTTATAAGAATATTTTGTTTTTACATGAAATCTTCAAAATAAAATAATTATTGGACATTGAGATGTTGAACTTGCCATGATACGTAGTGTTTTTACTTTTCAAGTTTTTGTTGGAGTTTTAGTACTAGCTTGTGAACATCCCAAAGAAAAAAATAACAATAAATGGTGACTTATTTTTTAAACCTTTCAAAAATAAAATAAATAATCTATTTATCAACAATAACCAAAAATAAACATCAGGTGAACATTACCCAAAATATCTCTTTTCTAATGATTTTTAAATAATATTTATTTTGAAGAAAAAATCCACAATAATACAAAATTTCGTAGGCAGAAAAATTTCTGAAGGTACTTATGTATACAAGTCCCCTCCCACTCCAAGTTGATCTTCAGTACATATGGCTCAAGTTTGCCATTTCATTCTTGTAATGAAAGTCAATAACTAAAAAGAATTTTGAGGATGAATTGCATTACAAATTGGCCCAGTTCCAAAAAGTGGATACATAAGTCAACTTGGGAGTAATAGCCTAGCACAACACAAGGTACATCATTTTCAATTTCCAAATATCGATATCATGAATGTGGTGAAAGAAAGCGACATATATGAGGACTATAAGCCCCCCTATGTATAGGATCAAAAGCAGATGTCATATGTAGGGATTTGACAAAATTATGATTTGTGCTAGCATTCACGGTCTGAATTGGCTATCCTTTTTTCTTTGCATTTGATGATGGCAACAGAGGGCAGTTTTTTTTCCCGAGGGGAAAGCGTGGAGCTGGTCCAAGACCTGCTAAGGGTTCAATATTTGGTGGATTGCATGTGCTATTACTAAAGTTTTATTCATCACTAACCCACCAAAAAGTGGTAGAAGGGGTTAGGTAAGATTAAGAACAAGGTCTTGAGCAGCCCAAATGGAGACTCCTCAACAATTCCTCAACGGGATGCGCTAGGTCAATTTGATTAATATGACTAGTCAAACTTTTCCCTCACACGGATCTATGCATCCCTAGTTAAGGGTATTTGTCTACATGTCTGGGTTGCTGCTTGCGGCTTGTGCACTACTGCAAACTGCATTTTCTATTCCACATACTTCCTGCTACTACCATATGAGTTTCCCAACTACATTGCAACACAAAAAAACCTAGCTAATCATAAACTCACTTATTGACATCATAATTCATTTGGTTATCTTTAATTATTTTCTCACTCCACAACATATCCCAATTGTTTTTATTATTTTATTATTTTTGCAATAGACTCACCCAGTTTATTCTCTTATTTTCTTACTAAAAAAATATCCAATTTACTTGCTCATTCCTTCCTTTATTTATTCATTATTAGATTTGATTGCTCTTTTGTTTCATAATCACAATAGATCCAATCACTGGCTTGTTGGCTTCACTTACTCATAGTAGATGTAATTGCCTCATACTTACCAAATGACTAGAGCGGTCCAAACTCTAGACATCTAGACCCTCTTCACTTTGGCAACTTAGTTTATTTCTTATAGCATATCAATTTTTTTCTAGAAATTTTTTCTTGTGAAGTTTTATTTTTTTAGATTTGTTTTTATGAAGGAATTTTTAACTGTTAGAGTATTAACCATTGTTAGGAATCTCCACACAAATCTAGGTCACTAATGGTAGTATCATACTAATTAGCATAGTCTAGCATATTTAATTATTCCTCAAATGGTGTGTAAGAAAAGGAGAAAACAAGGGGAAAAGCTTCTCCAACTTCCCTTTCCCTTTGCAACGAGGAAATTGTCATAATGATTTCTTTAAATAATCATGCTCCAAGGTTTTTAAGGTTTTGGTCTACAAATTAACATGTTTATGCTTTTCTAAGTAATTTATTTTATTTTTATGTTATACTGCAAATATCATAATCTCTTCAATCACCATCCAAGAAGAGGTTTTTTCTTTTGCAATAGCAGTGTATCACAATGAATTATTATGATAATTAGAACCCTTTGACTAGGGGAAAAAAACTTTGGATTGATCCAAGGTGATGTAATTTAGTTGCTCTTGCAATCATAATATTAATATGTTTAAGTGATTAATGTATTGTGTGGGTAATAATATTTCCATTCCATTTCCACTAGTTTCAATAATTTAGTTTAAATCTGTAATTATAATGGAATATCATATCAATTTACATATTAAATGTCACATATGCGAAAATGCGACAATGGTTCAAATAAAATAAATATAAAAATGACATCCATGTACACTAAATTATGGAAGAAAGAAGATCAATTGTTTTTATTATTCTAGCGGGTGGTAAGCCATATTTGCATGAAGGACAAAAATTATCAAATTTAAAAGACATACAAACCATTTGATTTCATCAATTAATTGTGTTTGTTTTATAACAATATTTTCATCTTCTATCCTTTTTTACAATGTCAATAATAATTTTTGAAAATTTCGTAAGTTACAAATATATTTAAATTCACACATACCCTTTGCAAAACAATGGTCATATGTTGAGTTCACTTTATTTTGCAATGGGTTCACCCTCAAGACAACATATGCTCCATGAGATATTGAATTTAAACAATTTTTGTCACTAAATTTGAACAAAAATCCAAAATATGAAAAAAACCAGTTTTTCAAAATTTGTCACATTAAGATATCTCAAAATTGTAAGGTTTCCAATTACACAACTTGGTATTCTTGGAAAGCCCTCAATGCATAAGGGTGCACACATTGGCTTTGTGACATTTCACTAGAAAAAAAATTGTCATTTGCAATAATAAAAAACATTTGCAATTATGTTAACAATTTTTAGTCGCAAAAATTGGTTACATTTACAACAATCTTTCTTCTAGTGTTTGGAACCATGTTACACAAGTTATTGAATATTGAACATTTTTTCAATGACAATTGAATTAAATGAAAAGGAAAAAAATAGAGGAATCTAGGTGCATTTTTGGTACTATTGGAAACATTAAATGACTAGGATTTAATGGAATTTGTTTCATAATTTTTAGACCTAGGGTGCATGAGGTATTATTGAAATTTCAAATAAATTTTAAAACTTAGGTTTTGGAAAAATAAACAAAGTTCAATAATGCGTTCACACTTAGAGAAAATATGTTTACCATGCAATTCAAGTAAGATCTCCTTTCATATTTGGATCTTCAAAACTTGAATATATACCTTGCATAATAATGTTCATATGTTGAATGCACCTTATAATTATGTAATGGGTTCACACTTGGACCAATCGTGCATGCCACACTATTTACCTTGCAAAACAATGTTTATATGTTGAGTTCACACCATGTTGGGCAAATATCACATTAAAAGTAAATCCATGGATCTAGTTTTCAAAATAGATTTTGAGAATTGAACTAGTTATTTATTATTTTAAAAAGAAAACCCATTTCAAATATCCAAAAAGGATATCAAATACATTTTAAAAATATTTCGCCAATTTTTGAGAATGTAAAATATATAATCAAACAATATCCATTGGATATTCAAGTTAGTTTTCATAATCCGGATAAACTTTTCTCAAACCTTATTAAAAGCTTTCAAAAACTTAGGATACTTCATCTACCTACCTTTAAACATTCACTTTGTAGCCCTATCAACCCCTACACTTTATACCCTGTACGTTACTCAAAACCTTTTCCCATACCCTCATACCTACTTGATACCCTCATCTAGGTAAGATTATGATATTCATGATATCTTACCTAGATTTCAAATTTTGAAATCTAGATTCTATTCTGAATATCACAAGACCATAACCTGGAGATAATTCATCAAATATGGTATCTCTTAACTCTCACCTTGCCCTAGGTCCATTATTTTGAAAATGTTCGCACCCTAGGTCTTTACCCTACACATAGTGACTTCTAAATCAATTGAGCTGACAAATAATTGTATTTAGTTGACCAAAACTACTCTTATTTCCGCAAAAGGATCAATCTTCAAAATGGTCCTCCTTTTTATTTTGCGAAATTCAAATTAGTTATATTATTAGCCAATCGTACATTTACTCCATGTAAAACAAATCCCAAAAGAACAAACCCCCCCATAATAGCCTTATTTCCAAAAAATTTGTCAACCCCAAAATTCCTTTAATTCCCCAAAAGGATTTACCTTCCAAGTAATTTTATTTCTCAGAATTAACCCCAGATCAATCTTATTTACCAGAAGGATTAACCCTCAAAGTAATCTAATTTCTCAAGATGAATTCACCCCAGAATGATCTTATTTCCCAAAAGGATTAACCCTCAAATTAGTTCGCCCTAGTCAAAATCAAATTTATGAACACAAAATATATTTCAAGTAGAGAGAGAGAGGCTGCACATGAGAAAGCAACAGATTGGGTGGAAGAGAGAAACAGACTCAGCAGAGAGCAAGGGAAAGAGAGAGAGAGAGAAAAGAACAAATCAGGTCTCAAGATCTCAAATTGGCACGAGTTACGTGGATTCAGTAGCGTCTAGAATTTCTTGCAGGCGCCGTAGTAGGCCTCCTGCTCCAACACTGCTCACTAACTTTTGACCGGGTCACTGACTCCCTAATTATT
>Ga0116229_10013035_pt1 | contig 11850 bp, 3 predicted proteins | sample S1TSphgellanicum_3_FD_87313 | JGI IMG/M metagenome (GOLD analysis project Ga0116229, IMG submission 87313) | Host-associated microbial communities from peat moss isolated from Minnesota, USA - S1T2_Fc - Sphagnum magellanicum MG | ecosystem: Host-associated > Plants > Peat moss > Unclassified... | reverse complement strand
GGGGGCGGGGGGAGGGGGGGGCTGGGGGGGGGGGGGGGGAGGGGGGGGGGGGGGGGGGGGGTGGGGGGTGGGGGGGGGGGGGGGACGCCATGGCTGTTGCAGAAATGGGGTTGGGGTTGAACATGCTCCCGATTGCACGAAACTATCCTCTTCTTTCTGTGGACGTAGTACAACAGAACGGAGGAGATAAGCTGTATGACAAAGCTACCCCCCGGGATCAGCAGCAGCAGCAGCAGCAGCAAGGGGCGCAGCAGAAGACGCAACAGCAACAGCAGCAAATGCAAGCACAAGTGCCCCAAGTGAATGGTGGGGGCGTTGTGGTGCGGGAGAGCAGTAAGGCTTTGGACTATGAAGCAGCGGCAGGCTTGGATGGCGGTAGTAGCATTGTGAGTAATGATAGTATGCGGGAACTGGAAGAGCTTCTTACGAAGCTTAATCCTCTGGCCAAGGAGTTTGTTCCACCGTCGCACTCTAATGCGTCTTCCGCTGCTGCTCTCGCAGCATCAATTCCCAAGCAAATTTCTCGCCGGGTAACAACAGATGCTTTGCTCGCCTCCTTTCTTTTTCCTTTGAGCTATTATCTCTGTTCTTTGATCCTTTATCTGATCAGCCATATTGCTTGCGTGCGGGCGGGTGCCGGGCTTTGGTTGATGTAAATTCAAAGAATGGCAACAATGGCGGCAGTAGGAAGCGAGGCAGCAATAGCCGAACAAATCGGGCACAGCGTGAAGATAGTATTCGAAGAACGGTGTATGTGTCGGACATAGATCAGCAGGTAAGAATGTCCTTATTACCCTTGTCTCTTCTCCCTGTGGAGCTTCAGGTCTCTGTCATCACCCTTTCCACGTAACTTGCTTGCTTTTAAAGTCATTCAGGATGCCCCCTAAGAAGAAGCCCAACTTCAAGTCTCTGCTCTGCTCTAATTTCTCCCAAGGGACAATGTCCCCATACATATATATGGTGGCAAGATAGAGCAGCAACAAGGTAAGCATTGGGTGAATACCAACCATCTCCCTGTGACTTCATGGAGCTTACCAGCTGAAATCAGGACACATGAATCCTGGCACTTGAATGAATGACAGCCTGCTTATGTGTAGCAGATATTATTCAACATAGGTATCCACTCTGCAACTACAATTGCAGAACATACTGGGGAAGTCTGTCAAAAGGCACCATGGTTGGAGTTTTCATGTGTGCACAATGGCTTCTCAAGGATTGGACAGATGTGTTTTTCTTGTTGGTAGATTGGTAAAGACAACGTGTATACTAAGTATGTTTGCCTTGCTGTTTTGTATGTGAAAGGTTACAGAAGAACAGCTTGCCGCACTATTCATTACATGTGGCCAGGTAAACTTTTAGACTGCTCAAGAAAAGCTGTTTGAAAATTCAATCTTGTCACTCTGGTTTGCACGTGACTTACTTATAGCATTATTCTGTGGCTTCAGGTGGTGGATTGTCGAGTGTGTGGGGACCCAAACTCTGTGTTACGGTTTGCATTTGTTGAGTTCACAGATGAAGGTAATAATGTCTGTGTCACCTTCCAAAAGTATAATGGTTATGATGAAGCCATTGCATCCAGGAACTTTCTTTTATTCAAACTTCTTGCCCTGAAACTGTCTCTCACTCATCCTGTGGTGATGTGTGTATCTGCATGATAAATCAGAGGGTGCCCGTGCAGCTTTGAGTCTTGGGGGCACAATGCTGGGGTACTATCCTGTCCGTGTTCTCCCTTCCAAGACAGCTATTGTGCCAGTAAATCCGACCTTCCTACCTCGTGTAAGATGAGCCTCCTTTTCTTTCCTGATCTGGGGATTTGGGTCTCCAGATACTGAGTGGCAAACATTGTACACATGTGATGCAATTTATATTGTCATGGTCTAGTATTTGACAAGAAAGCTGTAACATAGCATGTTAAGTTCATCGGCCAAAAGCCACTCTTGCTACTATGGATTGAACAACATCTTGGGGTTGGGTCCTTTCCAAGTATGCAAGATTTCAGCCAAGAAGTTGGCAGAATCTATTTTTCTCTGAAGCATGAAGTAATGTTGAACTGACACAAAAAACACAAGCTTTATTCATAATTATCAATTTAGATTCCATGCTAAACAACAGCCTCAGTAACGTGCTTGTGGTCTCCTATGTTTATGTTTTACAAGTTGGTTTTGACAGACTGAAGATGATCGGGAGACATGTGCCCGCACTGTATACTGCACAAATATTGACAAGAAGGTGAAGTGGAACACAAATCCCACGCTGGTTGATGGTTCAGACTGAGTAATTTCAGCTTCTCAAGAGGGAAATGTCTTTGTTTCACATGCCAGATAATCCAGAAGGTGTTCTCTGAGGAACTGTCGCCTTGGATGCAGGTTTCACAGGCTGATGTAAAGCTGTTCTTTGAGTCTTTGTGTGGTGAGGTAAGCTAGCATGGAGTGGCATACTCTTGATTGACCACATCTGAGAAATTCCTGTTGCCATTTGTTGCACGTAAAAGGTTTTCTCCTTTTTAGGTTATGCAGGCGTCACTATGAAATGAGGCCTTTTTTGCTGAACCAAACACCTTCTGACAGTTTTCTGGAAACTGCCTGGAGATGGGATGTGCAGGTTGCACGACTAAGACTATTGGGGGATTACCACCATTCTACACGGATTGCATTTGTAGAGTTTGTGATGGTGGGTGTGCTCTCCTCATCTGTTGGCCACTTAATAATCTCCACAACAGTGACAGGAGATATTACCTAGAGAAGTTGTACCACATCTTTGGCCCTGTATGCTTGCAGGTCACCTCTAATGGTGTAGGGCTCACTTTGCAGTGCTCAAACACATTTGTGTGCTGTCATCATGTTATATTTACCTTCTTGTGGAGTTTTCTCTACAATCTCATAGATATGAGTCTACATGTCATGGTTTATAGACATATCTATGTATCTATATGTCTATAAACCATGACATGTAGACTTGTATATAAGTTTGTGGGAGAGGAGGCTTTATGTTGTGTGGTGGGTCTATGGGGTGATTTGCTTTTGCGCCATGGCCCATTACTCCATCCCCACAACATTTGTGTGTGACTTCATGTAATTTTAGGTATAATGTTGCCCTAAGATGTAGGAGTAATCTGGACAGTCAATAAAGATGTTATTGCATGTTTTGCAGGACTTTGGTAAGCAAATTGATACATCACATTTGTAGGTGTTGCATGTGTGTACAGGGCTAACAATTTTGTAGAGCCAATTTAATGCTCTTTGTAATCCTCAGATAGAGGAACTCAGGAAGAGGTCCATGGATCAACCATAGCCCCAAAGGAACTAGTATGGCCGATGATGTCAGAGGCAGGATGAATGAATCTGGTCAAAGAGTTTCCAACAAGTGTTCCCTTTGGGGTTGTTTTGGAAATGGGATGGCCATTCCACCAAAATTCTATGTTTGTGGCCACATTCGCACACTAGATAATCTGCCTTTTACTAAAGATCCTTTTCAATGTTCTTAAGCATGAAAAGGTAGTTGCAGTCCATTGCCAGTTCACTGCAGACTAGAAAATAGTACAATTGTTCCAAATTGCTGGTAAAAAGGGGAATTGGTGTCCCCTCTGAAATATTAATTTGTATTACTCCTTTGCAGGCTGAAAGTGCAATGGCTGCCCTGAATTGCAGTGGGGCTATATTGGGCTCACTTCCAATTAGGTGAGCAAATCCTGGTCAACAAAGGGCTCACATTTTTGTGAGGATTTCTGTTTCTGTTCCAGATCAACTTTGACAATTGTTTGGATTGGTTTTTGTCTTTTTTCAAGCTTACAGTACTCCTATCTGTTGGCTGTTCAGGGTGAGCCCATCAAAGACACCTGTAAGGCCTCGATCTCCTCGTCCTCCACTGCATTGAATATTCAGCTGTTCCAGTCACTTGGAACACCTGGTGTCTGTAAGTATATCTAAAGTCTCAGCTGGGTTGTGTGCTTTGCTCACAGATGATGACCAATGTTGGTGTCATGCCTTCTAGATTTGTCAGTGCTGGAGAGAAGTATAATGTCGTAGTGTTTTTGCACATTTTGGGCTGTGTTATGTGCATTTCGATAGAGAGCTATAGAAGGTGGTGCAGAGCTTGTAGAATTACATTTTGTCAAATTTGTGGAAACGAAAAGTGGGGATAGGTACGTTTTCAGTTATGAGTGCTCCTGGGAAGAGAGCTTTGGCTAGACAAACTGAAACATTTTTATCTCCTCAAATCTCAACTTTTAGGTTGTGTTAGGTGTCATATATATTCCTTATCAATTTCAATCTGTTGATGGAACTAGAGGGAGAGTTGGGATTGGAGTCAGTCTCCTCTGTGGAGGTCCAACACCAAGTGACAATGCATATTCATGATTTATCAAGGAAGAAACTCTGGAAAGGACTTTTGTGGTAACCATTCATGGTATGGAGGATGCTATTTGGTGCATTTACTGTATTAAAAGCCATGCAGGAGTGTTAGGAACAGGTATTTTGCTTGTGAGAAGTGTTCCGCAGGCTCAAAATAACATTGTCTTAATGACCTTGTAGGCAGGCATTCTGTTCTGTGAAAATGCACCATATGCGAGAAATTGCAGTTCATAATTTCCCAGTGTACCAGCAGGATGCGGTGCTGGACTGGCCTGCCTTCATCAATGCACCTGATAATGTCCTCGCTGCAGGGAATTACACACTGGACCTCAGGACTGTGCTCGGTTCACAGGGTGTAATGCCCTGCCATTACACAACACAAAAAAGAGTAGAGCCAATATGTGCCAATATGATCTGGTGAGCAAACATGAGCATGCAATTGTGTTGTGGTCTCCATTGAATTTCCCCCTATGGATTTCATTCTCACTCCATGTTTTTCACCCACTTCAAGTTGTAGCATTGAAGGTCTAATTCTAACAATTTGTTCTCTTGGGTGCATATATAACACATCACTTGCTCACAATTATTCTCTTGAAACTTGTAAAAGTGGACAAAGGAAAGGAACTCCACATTTTGAAATGGAACCTTCTACTTTAGGGAGCTTTCATGGTTTTGAGGTTTTTTTTTTCTTTTTTAGGTGATGGGTTGATCAAAATGGTTCATTGCAAAAAATTGACCTTGGGAAGCATCCATCTAATTAGTAAAAATTGCAATAAGATCACAAACTTTTCATATCACAAAATATGTATATATACAAAACATTATATATATATATGATTTTAATTTATTTAAATATGTATAGTTATATTTTAAAATATTAAATATGAATATTTATGTATGTCATTTTTTTAAATATTTCATTTATTTGAATATTGAATATATTGAATATATAAAAGTATTGTTCATATTAATTATAAGATAAAATTCATGTGATATTTGTACAAACCTATGAAAATTGAATTTTGTACAAAATTTATACAATAATAACTTGAAATTTTTGTGATGAAATATCTGGGTTTAATAGCCACATTTGTATCTTTCATCATGGTTGGAATTCATCATGACCCCTAATGTTGTTTTTCCTCAATTTTGTGATATAGTCAAAATAGCAACTATCTCCAAAAACAAAATCAAATTTTGCTATGTGCATAGTATGAAAGTTTCTATTAAAAAAAATCCTTCTACATTCTTGAGACCATGAAAATGTAAATGGACGAAAAATTAATATGAAGTGTATTATGGATAATGTTTCATGGTCTAATTATTTGTTGCCTATTTAAGGTGGGTTTAGTAGCAAGTCCATTCGACCATGAGTAAACAAACCATGATTGGTAACATTTTGATGGTCCAAAATTAGATTTTTTTAATAATGTTTTTTGGAAATGGGTTGGACATTTGTTAAACCATGAGCCCAAAAAACCATGATTAATCTGCAAACTTTTTGTCATGATTTTTTCTCAAAAGTTTTAAACATGTTTTTTTAAAATGGTGAGCACAAAATTCATTAAAGCATGGGCCAAAAGGCCATGATCAGGGTTTTTTTTCCAAGTTCCTCAAGTAGGTGTAATGGTGACGATCCTCAACATTAATTAGCAATAAATGGTGATTGTCCTAGTGGACTAGTAGATCTTTTTTGGAATCATGCCTAGTTCTAGCCACCTAATGGAACACATTGTCTAAATTTGGTGACTTCTAACTTTTTTTCTTGAGATATGGTGATTTTATTTTTTTTAATTTCAAAAATCATTTTGTTGGATTCACGAACCCTTTTTTTTTGTTGCCAAGTAGCAAAAATTCACCACAAAAAAAAACCTTGGCCATGATTGGTTGGATTTTTCAACATATTATTTTTTATTTAAAAAATAAATTCCAATGACAAGAATTTCAAGGAACTTGTACATGGGGTTTTTTCGTATGGTCATCCTAAATGTTTCAACATTCAATTTTTTTCACATTTTGGTTGTAATGTGTTGTTCGAGTTTAATTCCATAGTTTAGGCATTTTGTTTATCGCTGTTTTTTTTCACTATTCTTCTGCTTCATTGTTTTTGGGATAAAGAAGAAGGTTTATTATTGTGCATCATAGAGGTTTGTTGTTGTTGATGAATAGGAAGGGGTGATGGTGGATTGTTGTGAGTAGAAAGCATGCGATAGGGAGAGGGAGAACATATTGTTGTGGTTGTGGTTGAGCTTGAAGAATGTGAGGTTTTTGATCAAACATGCTTTGTTGCTAATGAGGTTGTTGTTGCAACAAACCTCTTATTTACAAAATGTCACACAACTGATGTTATATAGACAAGCCTACATTGAATCACATGTAGGGTGATCTAGAATAGAGGAGAAATTTGGTTCTTTAATTAAAAGAAGCATTGCGATCAAGAGCCTCTAGAATGAACCTTTGTCCACCCCTTTCATAAGTGCTAGACATATGTGTACTATGCCCCCAAAAAAAAAAAAAAACTCACCCAAAGGTAACCACATGTCATTTGCATTAGACTTATTTTATTTTGCATGTAAGTACTCTCCTTAATCCGTTCTTTACTTGCAACATGTGAATCCTTGAAATGCAAATTTTCTTGGTTCCGATCCAAACTTCGTAGGCAAATGTAAGTAGTTAGAGTCCATCCTTATGTTAGATCATTGCAATATTCTAACCTTGTTCTGCATGCTAGAAGGATTCTCTTGCTTACTTGCCAAGGTATTTCTCAAGCTAACTTCATCTTCCAAATCCTTCATTAGGGATTTTATCATGGCTATAGTGCTAGGTTCTTGTTCTTCCTCTTTTCAATTTACCTAAATGTGTTTCTCTTTCAATAAACTTTCTTTTAAAGTCTTTGCAACATGGGGAACATAACCATCCAAATGTGTACTTGACAAAACAATTGTAAAAACATTAGATATGTGGTAGAAAGATCATGTAATCAAACTTCAACAATTATATTTCATGGTTGTTGAACACATAGTTCTTTTTAGTAGACATTATGTCAAGGTTTTTGTCAAATTCCTATTGGTGTTTGACATTTGTAAATAGGGTTAAAGGTTGGAAAATGCACCATTTTCATGTGCCAAGCATAAGTTTTGGAAGCAAAATACATGGTTTGATAAGTCTAGAGGTATGCATCAATTTCCATCATCATTTTTAGTTGTAAATTTGATCTTGCACAGTTGTTACTTTTGTGCACCAATCAGATGTTGAATGATGCTTCATGGAGTATTTGATTAAACCTAAATAACTAGTGAATCATGCATGTTTTGTTGAATGGAGTTCTTGTTGCATTTTCAATCCAAGCATCCTAAGTAAGGATGAGTTTCTTATTGCAAAATGTTTCAAGACTAGTTGCCATATTTGCAAGTCCATTTTAATAATTTTGTAAATTTGTTATTATCCAACCTTGTCTTTGCAACAATGTAGTAACATCCATTTCAACTAAGAACCACAACAAGAATGGGAAATGTGGCATCAAGGTAGGCAACAATTGTGCGGCAAACTAGAGGCTTTAAGGGAGTGGTGCTAGCAATGAGATTCAACCATGATGGAAAGTACTATCTAAGAGTAGGTATTGATTAATAAATACCTTCTTTTGCTTTTGAAATTTTTTTTTGCAAGCTTACCAATGGTTGTTTTTTCTTCAGAGGTTCACACCACAACAAGTTGCTACTTCCAACATTCAACTAAGAACTTAGATTATTGATCAAACCTTCAGAAATATGCACACCTTATTCTCTCACCATGTTCCTGCATGTGCCCAAGATCATGTTTCAGATTAATGCCATCAAATGTACAATGGATTTTATAACAAGGATTTTTTTTCACACGTGTACATAATGTAACATATTAGAGAACACTCCACTAACCTACACAAATCTTGAGACATGAAGAAACCAATGAGAACACCTAATTATCTAAAAAGACCTATCAATTGCATTTATGCATTAGACTTCTTATGTATAAAGGAGTTTGCACACCACTACATTGAACAACATCACTTGCACAATTTATGATCAGTATTAGTAGATTCTATGTTGAATGGTGGAGTAAGAAGTCTACTTGTTAGAATTTGCCTCTTTGCCTCTAATGTTGGGGTTCTTCTTGTGTACAACCTGTAGCAACAAATAGATTACTTATGTGGATGCGCATTTGCATGTGAACAAAAAGATTGTGCATATGAGGAAACCAATAAATAGATTGGGGATCTAAGGTACAAGAAGTGCAAAAAACCGATTTGACTTCCCCTCCAACAACCCTAACATCCTCTACAATGTGGTAGGATTTCTTTATTTGCTCCTACCTTCCTTTCCTACTTGAATCCTCCAAAACAAGTCTTGAATTGTAGTGTTTATCTGTGGTGAATACTTTCAGTTTCCAACCCCATGATCACATCTTTCTCTTAACATTTTCTTTCGCATATGTAATCTGAATTTCTTCAAAAAGTGGGATTTGTATTCATTTGAGCATGGGAAATGGAACAGGGAGGAGGCAGGTTTGCAATAGCAACTAGCCTCTACATTTTGAGTGAAAAATGCTTGAGATATTATTTGACCAAATGTTAGTTCTTTGCTTTAAGGGATTGTATGTTACCACCATGCCAAATTTCAATTCTTGCACCTTCCCACCCAAAATTCCTCTTGAACACCATGAGTAAAAGGGCCACGTTTTGCATGCTCATGAATGACTCTTCCGAATGGAAGCATGGCTATCTATGGTTGGAAGTGTTTATGTGTGCTCTTTCACCTTTTCCTACAATCTCCTTGTATTTCAAGTGTAGTTTGAATGAAAGGACCTTGGGGTTCAAATAAATGAACCTCAAACATACACAAAGATGGCACTTGATACCAGCCTTACCATCCTCCACATTCTTCAATTCTGGTGATGAAGAGCTTACCTTTTAGATGGTGGTTGGCTTAGCATGCATTTCCTTGATGTCACCACTTGTGTGTGTCTATGATTCCATTACCAATAGTTCATTGGAGGTTGTTGTCATGGAACAACTTCAACTTGCTAGTGTGAACCTATGTAGCAAAGGACTTTGTGTCAACAAACACCACATGCATGCAACCCACATATCAATGTAGTTTTGGTCTACATCCCTAAACAAAATAAAAGGAGGGTTTGCAAATATGGGAAAAATGCAAAAGATGCATTTACATTAGTTGTAGTACAAACAAATTGTTTGTCATTAGTGGTTGTGTGACATTGAAAGGATTATTTGAACATAGTAATGTATCACCCTATCACCACAAAGTGGCAAATATTTATAGGGTGAAACATTTGACCACTTCTTTATAGTGCTACATTGAACTATCATGTCATATAGACTCCTTGAAACAAAATTCAACACCCATTGAATTCTAGAATTGGAATCCCATTACTAATGGCTACAAGGGTAATTATAGGTTATGTTGTTGCAATCGAGTACTACATTTATGTAGTCAAACCTCATGTGACATGGACGGACAAGAAACTTGCATTTTTTGTGGGAGCTCTAAGGACCCACACCTCTTTTTTCAATTGCAATGGATTTCAAATGCAATCTTGGGTTGTTTAGGTGGAAGTTGGGTGCAAAGTCATTAGTGCATGTAGGAAATGGGCTATTCATATGTGCCACCTATAACAACAACATTCAACCAGTTGGTGGCATATCAATGCACGTCGGTTATTTATTTTACAAACCTCAAGGTTATGGGAAGGCCCTTTCATTTGTATCTCTTGCAAAAATAAAGATGGGGTTGAAGATAAATTGAAATCACATTTCAAGTCTAGTCTATTAGGAGAAGGATGATTTTTTTCACTTTATTTTAGAGATATCCTCAAAGCAATTTGAGCTCACATTTTTTATGATTCAAAAAATAGTGACTTGGAGAACAACAAGCATTATCATTTGGAATTTTAAAATATCTATTTACAATCTTGAAAAATAATGTCCATTAGGGATTTAGGGACTAAATTTATATGCACCGATGTGCATGATCAAATAGTAGTGAGGTGTAATGTGACAACTTTGGTTTTCTTTTGTCACTAAACTTCCAGGTAGCCACTTGCTACATGAAAATCAAATCTTGCACAAATGTGTGGATGTGCACATGATAACACATGGTAGAGGATACATGAGTCAATCTGGTAATGGAAGCATGCCAAAATTGCCTAGAAATACAAAGATCTAAGGTTAGTAATGTGATATTCACTCTATTCATGAGACATATTAGGGATGTGATTGGTTGTTGACTCATTTTGATATGCCACATGCGTCTTAAAATCATGTCCATGAACAGTAAACATAGAAGTTAAAATTCTAGATATTGATTCAAGATAAAGACCAAAACACAACACAAACAAGATGGCTTGAGAAATAAAACCTTTTAAGTCTTATAGTTGTACTAATTGGGTAATGTTGTAGTTGTACCATAGTCTCACACATGTTTCGCCATTTCAATTCCAATTGAGAGCTAAAAGGCATTGTTATAGTTGTTCCACTGTCCTTTGTCAATTGTCTAATGGTTGTTAGCATGACAATTGTGGGTAGTAATAATATTATGGTATTATAAATGTAACATTATCTCAACATCTTTGGATCTAACACTTTATAATTTTTTGTTGAAAATGAGTTATTTAACATCATGTTTGTGATAGTAGTTGCATATGCAATTTAGTTATGACACTGTGACAAATCAAAAGAAACCAAAAGTGTAAATTCGACTAATTTTGCGAAAAAATTGCCAATTTTTTTGATATCACAAAATTGAAGAAAAAACCATGATCCCAAGTCTCTAGACAAAATCCCGGGCCAATTCTAGGCTCGATGATTGGGGGCCATGGGAACCCCCCCCTGGCCCGCTCCCTCCCCCGGACCCCATCCAAAATTTGACCATACCCGCCAGTCTCAATTTTTTGTTTTTGCCCAACAGCTGGACCAGCTTTAGTTATGATTGATTACTTAAATTCGTCTTGAATGTCTGAAAACGGGCACGTTTTGCACTAAACGTCCCTGACCGTTGTCGACGACAGCTTCTTGCCCAACGGATTAGAGGCTGATGAACACCTATAGTCGACGACTGAGAGCGAAAGGGTAGTCGATTTTCCGTCCCTAATGCATCGATCGAGGAATATGCATCTATCGATTCTCTTCGTCTGCGTATCTCATCCCATGTAATCGCTTTCACGAAGGGAAACGAAAGGTTTTTGAATTCTCATCTAAATTTGGATGAAATGTAGTTGGATGAGAAAAAAAGACAGACCGGTCGAAGAAGAAGAGAAGCGGGGGCCAAAAGAGATCAACGCCGCCTCTCTTCACTCTTCTCTGGTTGGAGTGAATTAGCAGCCACCAATGCACCTGTTGAGGCCATTTTCCAGATGAACGAAAATCCCATCCTCCTTGCCCGGATTTTTTTTTTTTTCCACCTCTTCTCTACCCCAAAATTTTCCCCCCTCCTACCTACCACCTCCC
>Ga0116229_10013033_pt1 | contig 11850 bp, 9 predicted proteins | sample S1TSphgellanicum_3_FD_87313 | JGI IMG/M metagenome (GOLD analysis project Ga0116229, IMG submission 87313) | Host-associated microbial communities from peat moss isolated from Minnesota, USA - S1T2_Fc - Sphagnum magellanicum MG | ecosystem: Host-associated > Plants > Peat moss > Unclassified... | reverse complement strand
GAAGGCAATGGCTGCACCGTTATCAATGCCACCGAATGGCTCGCCCATCGCGGCAGCGTGGGCCGCGCGCTGGTGGGGGATATTAAAATCGTTGATGATGAAACTGGAGCGGTTTTGCCGGCCAATGAAATTGGCAGCGTCTATTTCGCTGGCGGCCCGCAATTCGAATATCATAATCTGCCGGCGCAGACCGCGAAGGCGCATAACGCCGAAGGCTGGAGCACGCTTGGCGATGTCGGGTTTTTGGACGGAGCAAAATACCTGCACCTGACGGACCGGAAAGCCTATATGATTATTTCGGGTGGCGTAAACATTTACCCGCAGGAGGCGGAGGATGTTCTTATCATGCATCCCGCCGTGCAGGATGTGGCGGTGTTCGGAATCCCGCATGCGGAAATGGGCGAGGAGGTGAAAGCGGTTGTGCAGCCGGCCGATTCTTGCGCCGCCGGGCCGGAACTGGAACGCGAATTGATGGCGTTTTGCCGGGCGCGGCTTTCGCCGATTAAATGCCCGCGTAGTGTTGATTTTGAAGCGGAATTGCCGCGCACGCCGACGGGAAAATTGTTGAAGCGGCTGGTGCGGGACAGGTATTGGGGGAGGGGTTGAATTGGTTGTGACACGTGTCACACTAAAAATAACTTATTGTTATTATTGTTAAAACCTTGGTCCGGGACGATATGTCTGGTTTAGCAACGAAATTGGCGGCCCTTGCGCGCAGAATTTTTAGGTTTTTCAAGTTTTTAGATTTTTGGCTTTGGCGTCGCGCGGCTTGGCATGGCGAGGGCGCGGGGAGGCAAAAAATGTTTATGAAATGGTTTTAAATAACAATTTGTTAGAAGTGTCTTGAATGTTGGGGCGGATAGGCCCCAGCTTTTGTGAGGACAGGCTCTGCACCATCCGGCATCTTGACAATCTCCATCCTCCACCGGAGCATTTTCATCAAAAGCGGCGGAAGGCGCTGTGCTTTTCCGCCCTATGCGAGCTAGGGGCCGTCAATTACAATGGCAAAACCCCTTGCCGGCCTGCTGTCACCTGTACCTCGCCATCCGCGAACCGGATATTTAGCGCGGCACCTGGCGCCACTTGCGCTACGGATGACACCGCGCCCTTCGCGTTGGTCACCAGGGCAAAGCCGCGCGCCAGAACCGCCGCGTAGGAAACCGATTCCAGCCGCGCGGAAAACCCTTCCAGCCGCGCCCGCGACTCTCGCAGCCGGTTTGGCACGGGTGCGTCCAGCCGCTGCGCCAGCAGGGCGATGCCGCCCCGCCGTTGCGCGATTTTTTGTTCTGGGTGCGCAAGCCGTGCCGCCGCGCTCTCAAAAGCCCGCGCGGCGCCCCGCAACTGGCCGGGCAGAGCGGCGTTCAGGCGCTGATTCAGAAGGGCCACTTCATTGCCGCGCCGGAGCAGAATCTCGCGGGGGTGGGTGAGGCGATTCGCCAGCCGCTCCAGCCCCGCGCGCTTGGCGGTGGAAAAATTAGGCAGCGCGAGGCCCAGTCTTTCGCCCCGGTCATCCAGCCGCTGCCGGGCGGCGCCGAGGATGGCGGGCAGATCCGGCAACTTGCCGGCGGCGCGGTCCAGGCGCAGGCGGGCCGCGCCCGCAATCCTCGATAATGCCCCGGTCAGCCGCGCTGTCTTTTGGGCAATATCGGCAACAAGTTCCAGCCGGGCGGGAATCGCCATTTCGGCGGCGGCGGTGGGCGTTGGCGCGCGGCGGTCTGATGCGTAGTCGATCAGCGTGGTGTCCGTCTCATGCCCGACGGCGGAGATGAGCGGGATGGTGCAGGCGGCGGCGGCGCGGATAACGGCTTCGTCGTTGAATGCCATCAAATCTTCCAGGCTGCCCCCGCCGCGCGCCACAATGAGCACATCTGGCCGCGGAATTTCGCCGCCAGGTGCCAGCGCCGAAAACCCGCTAATGGCGGCGGCGATTTTTTCCGCCGCCCCTTCGCCCTGCACCGGCACGGCCCACAGGATCAGCCTGGTAGGGAAGCGGCGCAAAATTGTGGTTTTTATGTCCTGCAACACCGCCCCTTGCGCGGATGTCACCACCCCGATCACGCGGGGCAGCACGGGCAGTACACGCTTTTTCTCCGCCGCAAACAGGCCCTCGGCCGTTAGCCGGGCCTTTAAAAGCTCGATGCGCGCCAGCAGCGCGCCGGCGCCGGCATATTCCAGCCGGTCCACAATCAATTGGTATTCGGAGCGTTCGGGGTAGGAGGTGATTTTGCCCGTCGCGATCACTTCCACGCCGTTTTCTGGCTTAAGGCCGACTCGCGAGGCCACGCCGCGCCAGATGATAGCGCGGATTTTTGCGCCCTCATCTTTCAGTGAAAAGTATAAATGGCCGGATGAGTAGGCTTTGAGCTCGGTTATTTCACCGCGCACGCGCACGCGGCCAAACGCGCCTTCCAGCGTCTGCTTCACCGCGCCGGCGATTTCAGAGACCGAGAATTCCGGCGTATTCGGCAAATCATTCATCGGCGGCTATGATACACGCCATGACGACAGGAGCAAAAATGCGGGTTCTTATTATCGGTTCCGGCGGGCGGGAGCATGCGCTGGCCTGGGCTATTGCCGGTAGCCCGGCGCTGGACAAGCTTTTTTGTGCCCCCGGCAACCCAGGAACCGCCGGTTTTTGTGAAAACGTGCCCATTAGCGCCACGAACATTCTTGGTTTGGTGGCGTTCGCGGTGGCGGCGCGGATAGACTTGGTGGTGCCAGGACCAGAAGCGCCGCTGGTGGCCGGCATTGCGGATGCCCTGGCCGAAGCGGGCATTGCCTGCTGTGGCCCAAGTGCCGCCGCGGCGCAACTGGAGGGGAGTAAAAAATTCACCAAGGAGATTGCGGACACCGCCGGCATTCCCACCGCTGCCTGGGCTGCGTTTTCGGACCCGGATGAGGCGCATGACTATGTGGAGGAGATGGGCGCGCCTATCGTCATCAAGGCGGACGGCCTGGCCGCCGGCAAGGGCGTGGTTGTGGCGGCGACGCTGGAGGAAGCGCATGATGCCATCACCGCGATTATGGAAGATTTGGCGCATGGCGCGGCTGGCGAGCAGATCGTTATTGAGGACTGCCTTGTTGGCGAGGAGATTTCCGTCTTCGCGCTGTGCGACGGGCTGGATGCCGTCTATCTGGGCTGCGCCGCCGACCATAAGCGGGTGGGGGAGGGTGACACCGGCCCTAACACAGGCGGCATGGGCGCCATTGCCCCGCCGCCTTGGGCCACGCAGGCGGTCATTGAGGATTCCATGCAAAAAATCATCCGCCCGGCTTTGGCCGCGATGGTGGAACGGGGCACACCGTTTCGCGGGTTTTTATTCGCCGGCCTGATGGTGACGGAATCCGGCCCCAGCCTGATTGAGTTCAACGTGCGCTTTGGCGACCCAGAATGCGAAACGCTGCTGCCGATGCTGCGCTCCGATTTTCTCACCGCCCTGCGCGCGGCGGCGCATGGCACGCTGAAGGATGTGACGGTTGAGTGGAATGAAGGTGCTTCCGCCACGGTGGTGATGTGCGCAAAGGGCTATCCCGGCGCTTATGCGACGGGCAGCGAGATTTATGGGCTGGAGGAAGCGGGCGCGTTGCCGGGCGCAAAAATTTTCCACGCAGGGACGATGGCGGAGGAAGGCTCGATTCTTGCCAATGGCGGCAGGGTACTGGCGGTTAACGCGACGGGCGCCACCCTGCGCGAGGCGGTTGCCCGTGCCTATGCGGCGGTGGACACGCTGGATTGGGCGGATGGGTTTTGCCGGCGGGATATTGGCAAGAGGGCGGTTTTTGCGTCGGGGTGGCCAAAGTCAGATTGATGGAGCGACGAAGGAGAGCGCGATGGAAATGCATGACCCAGCGAGCTCGAGCGAAGTTATCCGGGCGGCTTGTCTGGCACCCCTTGGCTGGCGGTTACGGCCGCGGCCGATGCGCTGGGTGTTACGCGCAAGGCGCTCTCGGATTTGTTGAACGGCCATGGCGGGGTTTCACCGGATATGGCGATTAGGCTTGAACAGGTTTTTGGCGGCACCGCGGAGTCCTGGCTGCGCATGCAGATGAAACGTGATTTGTGGCAGGCGCGGCAGCGCATGGTGGCGATAAAGGTGAAGAAGCGGTATGCGGAACTGGTGCCGGCGGAATGAGGTGGTGATTGGAGCCCCGCGCTCGCCTTTGATTGCCGGCCAAAACCATTTACCCGAGATCATTTGCTTTTTGTGACGATGCGGGCGAGCCAGGTGCAGCTTGCGAACTCGTTGTCATCCTGAGGGGAGCTGGTCAGGAATATCGCGCCATCGGGCCTCGCGAATAGCGTCAGGCCCGGGTTGCCGTCGCTACAGGCGGGGAATGGCATTGTGCCTCCTGAAAATCTCCGGTTGCCGCGTCTGCCTCGTACAAATGAATGCTGCCATTCAACCGGCAGGCAAGCAACGCGTCGCCCCTGGCAAGCCGGGTCATTGTGAAGTTCCCGCAAAAGCTTCCGGTGTCTTCGTTGCTCCAGGCATCCGGTATTTTTCGCCGCCAGAGCAATTTTGCTCCGGCCGAGACATTGGCGAGTTCCGGAAATTGCATGGCGGTGACGGGAATCGACCAGAGGATTTGCAACGCGGCGGATTTAACGTCGAGCCCCTGGCCGAAGGCAGGCCAAGCGGCGAGTGGGAACGTTTTCATGTAGGTATTTTGGCGCGAAAATCATTTGCGTATCGACAATGAAAAATACTTTTTTATAAAAAAGGGCATGGAATTCGACTCTCCGCCTACCCGTCAGTTCCGCGAAGGCGGGAATCTCCTTTAGCAAGGCGCCCAAACAAGAAGATTCCCGCTTGCGCGGGAATGACGGTTGATGGATTGACGGCCGCGCCGATGCCTACGGCAGCAAGGAAAGAAAAGATTGCTGCAGCGCCGTCGAATTTTTTAGCGCGGCCACGCCTGCTTGCGCCTGAATTTGGGCCTGTGTCAGGTTGTGGCTGATGGCCGGAATGTTGGCATCCCGCACAACCCCGAGGGCGCTTGTAACATTCTGGCTGGTGCTGTTGAGATTGTTGATGTTCGCCGTCAACCCCTGCTGCGCCGCGCCCAACTGGCTATTTTCACTTCCGAGACTCTGCAAGGCGAATTTCACGATATTGAGCGCCGCATTCGCCCCCGTTACCGTGCTGACATCGATATTGGCGAGCGAATAAAGCGTAGCCCCAGGGTTGAGACCTATGTTATTGGCGTTGGACAGTTGAAATCCCGACGCGGATTGGAACTGCACCTGACCCTGGATGTCGCCATTTGAGAATGCGGCGGGGACGGCGCCGCTGCCCGGCGGGTACGCGCCGGTGGTGATGCCGATAAGGCCCGCGGTGACATAGGTGCCCGCGGTAATCGCGGTCATCTGGATATTGGCGCCGGAGGCTTGGCTGAGCACGAGTTGCCCCGCCCTGTTCTGCGACGCGGTGATGCCGGTGGTGACGCTGCCGCCGTTGATCTGCGCGACGAGATCGGCGGCGCTGTTGGCGTTGACCGTCTGCGTGGCGCCGCCGGAGCCGAGCGTGAAGGCAAAGCCGGTATTGCTGGGCACGGTCCCGTCGCCGGCCGTTAGTTTGAATGTCATTTGCGTTTGCGCTTGCGCCGATATGCCGGTTGCCGCGGTGGAGGCATTTACCGAAGCGGCAATCGCCGCCGCGGACTCTGACTGCGCCACCACCGTGCCGCCGCTCCCGCCGGAACTGCCGGTCCAGCCGATTGGTCCGGGCGTGTAGGAGCCGTATAGCGCGGGGCCCGTTTGAATGACGCCGTCAGCCGCGCTGCCGTAGAGAAAGCTGTTGAAAAGCCCGCCTGCGCTCGTGCTGGACGCCGCCAGGCCAGAGGCTGCCGGATTTGTGCTGCCGATCGAGAGGTTGAACGTCTGTCCTTCATTGGCGCCGACCTGTAGCTGCACATTGCTGAAAGACCCATCCAGCAGGTTTATGTTGTTGAACTGGGTATTTGACGAAATTGCGGAAGATTCGCCGACCAGTTGGCTCACCACCGCTTGCAATGATTGTGCTTCTTGCGCCGTTAGCGTGCCGTTGGCGGCTTGCACGGCGATGGCGTTGAGTTGCTGCGTGACGTTGATCTGCTGGGCAATCCCGCCCTGCGCGGTCTGCAACAGGTTTACCCCTTGATTGGCGTTGGAAATCGCTTGGGTGATGCCGTTGAGTTGGGATGTAAAACCTTGTGCCGCAATGTAGCCGGCTGGGTCGTCGGCGGGGGAATTGATCGAAAGGCCGCTGGCAAGCTGGGTCTCAAGATTGTTGTTGGCCGTGGCGATGTCGCTAATCGACTTTAGCGCGGCAAGCGCGCCGGTATTGGTCAGGATTGATCCGACGGCAGACATGGGGCGCCATTTGTCCTTTCTGGACTCCCCACTTTATTCGGCTGGCCTGGCGGAAGTTTTCATCTTCATTTAGGTATACGTTAAACATCAAGCCAGAGCCTGCGCCTTTACCAAACGCGCAAAGGCGCCATTGGCCGCGATGAGCTGGGTGTTGGTGCCGTGTTCGACGGCGCGGCCATCGGCCATCACCACGATAAGGTCGGCATCGCGCACGGTGGAAAGCCGGTGGGCGATGATGATGGTGGTGCGGCCTTGGCGCAGGCGCGTGAGCGCCGCTTGCACGGCGGCTTCGCTGGTTGCGTCCAGCGCGCTGGTGGCTTCGTCCAGGAGCAAGATTTTGGGGTTGCGCAGGAAGGCGCGAGCGAGGGCCACGCGCTGGCGCTGGCCGCCGGAAAGTTTTTGCCCATTCACGCCAACTTGCGTTTCGAATCCTTCTGGCATTTCCGCGATGAAGCCGGAGGCCGCGGCCGCTGCGGCGGCGTCTTCAATTTCCTCTTGCGTCGCGCCAGGGCGGCCCAAGGCGATGTTGGCGCCGATTGTATCATCGAACAGCAGGGCATCCTGGCCGACATAGGCGATGGCGCCGCGCAAGGAGGCGAGGGTGACGTGGCGGATATCGGCGCCATCGACAAAAATCTGACCGCCGGAGGGGGTGTAGAGGCGGGGGATGAGGGCAAGGGCGGTGGATTTGCCGGCGCCGGAGGTGCCGACCAGCGCCAGCATCTTTCCGGGGGCGGCGGTGAACGACAAATCGGTAAGCCCTGGCCGGCCATCCGGGTAGGCGAATGCCACATGCCGAAACACCACTTCGCCCGGCCCGTCCGGGAGCAAAACAGCGCCGGGCGCGTCGGCGATCGCCGCTGGTTCGTCAATGACATCAAAAACCCGCACGAGGCCGGCCAGGCCCTCCTGAATGGCAGAGTTCATAGTGCCCAAAGCGCGTAGGGGGCGGGAGGCGATGAGCAGCGCGGAGATAAAGCCCATGAAATTGCCGACACCGCTGCCGCCAGTGGCGTTGCGCCAGCCTTCGAAGCCAATGACCAGGGCGACGGCAACGCCGCCCAGCACTTCCAGCATCGGGTCCAGGCGCGCACGCACCCGCGTCATGCGGATCAGCGCGCGATACAGGCGGTCAAAGGTCTTTTGCGCCCGCGTCTTTTCATGCCCTTCTAGCCCGTAGGCGCGCACGGTCCGGGCCTGGGCAAAACTTTCGTTGAGCATGGCGGCGGCCTCGCCCATGCGTTCCTGCATGCCGCCAGAGGCGCGGCGCATGCGCTTGCCGATTTTTTGCACTGGAATGCCCGCCAGCGGGTACAGGGCGGCGGCGATGATGGAGAGCTTCCAGTCTATGGCGATCATGGTCACGGCCAGGCCCACCACCGTCGCGGCATCCGCCACCGCGTTCACCGCGCGCGTCATGGCCTCGCGCACCACCGTGGCATCCGTGGTGAAACGGGCTGCCAGTGCCGCCGGGGCTTCGCGTTCAACGCGGGCCAGGGCGGCATCCGAGAGATGGCCGAACATGGCGATTTGCAGCCGGCGGATGACCAGCAGCACCATGTCCTGCGTCAGCACCGCCTGGAAATACATGGAAATGCCCTTTATGGCGGTGACCACGAGGACCAGGATGGGCACCTGGTACAGAATGCGCGAATCTTTCCGGGCGAACATGTTAAACGCCCAGTCGATAAGCGCCGGGTACAGCGCGGTGGTGCCGGACATCACTAGAGTCATCACCACAATCAGCACGATGCGGCCGCGATAGAGCCGGATATGCTCCCGCCAGAGCCGGCGGATGAGGGCGGCGGTGGAGGCTTCTTTGCGGTCCGGCAGCATCATGTCCATGGGGGGGCCATTAGCCACAATTCCGTCCCCCCGCAATTTGCGCTAAGCGAGCCGGCATGGATACGATCTACAAAGGCGAGCTAGTCACGCGGGCCGGGCGGCGCAATGCCTGGGTGGATGCGCTGTTTGTCGACCATGCGATTTTGCGGATTTTCTGGACGAATTTTGCGCCGGTTGAACCCGGCAAGCTCTATCGGTCGAACCACCCCACGCCGGGGAATCTGGCGGCGTTTACCCGAAAGGTGGGGCTGAAAAGCCTGATCAATCTGCGCGGTCAGGCGAAAAATGGCTCTGATGCGCTCTCGCGTGATACGGCGGCGCGGCTAAAACTGGATTTTTACGATATGGCGGTGGAATCGCGCGGGGCGCCGCATAAGGATCGCATCCTCCGCCTCGCGGAAATTTACCGCACCATGCAAGCGCCGGCCTTGATCCATTGCAAATCCGGCGCGGACCGGGCGGGGCTGGCGGCCGGGATTTTTATCCTGATCAATGGTGGCACCACGCGGGATGCGCTGCGGCAGTTATCTCTCCGGTACGGACATATAAAACAGGCGAAAACCGGGATTCTGGACCTTTTTTTTGCCACCTATGCGCGCGAGGCAGAGGGGCGGAAAAATTTTTTGGACTGGGTGCGGGAGGATTATGACGAGGTTTTGCTGCGCGCCGCCTTCAAAAAATCCGGCGCGGTCGCCGGGTTTATCAATGACCGTCTGCTGCGCCGGGAGTAAGCTTCACCGTTCGATTGTATCGGCTGGATCCTGAATGCGCGGGCCAGCCTCTGGCGGCGGCAATAGCTCAGCGGTCACGGGGGCGCTTGCCGCGTCCTGCGTAGACGCGATGGCGGGCGTCGCATCGGGAACACTGCCGAATGAAGCCGAATCGGGTTTTCGCGGCGCGGTGGCGACATAATCCGCCGGCGTGACCGCGGGCGCCGGCGTTGCGGCGGGTGTAGAGGTGAAGGCCTCCTCGTCTGGTGCCGCCGGCGCCGCGGCGGGTTCCTGCTGGGCGATAACCCGGCGCTCTGGCACTGCCCCGGCGACCTGTGGGCGCCGCGGCACGGCCACCAGGGGGGTGGCGGCCGCCTCGGGCAGTATGCTTGCCGGCTGTGCTGGCGCAACCTGTGCCGCAACCGGGGCCTGCGGCACATCTATCGGCGGATCCTCTATTGGCTCACCCTGTACCGCTGGCTGCGCCGCAACCAGCATTGGCGGCTGTGGCGCTGTCGGTGCCTGGAGTGCTGGTGGGTTGAATATCTGCCCGATCCGGGTGATCACGCCGCCGGCCAGGGCGGCGGTGGCCCGAAACGGTGTGGCGATGTCGGCAAGCAGGCTGTTGCCCGGTTTGGCCGGGGCGGGCGCGGAGCTTGACGGTTGCGGCGCGGCGGCTGGCGGCGCGGCACCCGGTGGATTTGATAGCGGCGAGGACGCGCTGGCTGGCGCGGCGGATGCAACCGTCTCGGGCGCGGGGGCGGCGCCCCCATCGAAAGCCGACTGGTTCGCGGCCTCCGAGGGCGCGGGCAGGGCAAAAGTCTGGGGGATCACCAATGGCGCGTCATCGCCATCCGTTGAATCGGCGTCAGCCAGATGTTTGGATTTACGCAAAGTCGCGTTGGTGATCACCTCGTTCACGCCAGTCGCGGCTTCCGCCGCCGCCGCCGCCGCCACGTCGCCCCAATAGGGTTCGATGTCGCCAGGTTTGAGGTCATGCAGCTGCGTCACCTGGCCGATTTTGCGGTGGCTGGTGTCCTGGACCACCCAGTCAAGCTCCACCAGAAGCTGGTTGTTTGTATCCGGCTGGGTCTTCACGTGCCCGGTGATCGTGAAATCGGCGTCGGCCGGGTCTGTCACCAATTTTGTGTCGCCGCCTGGCAGGTCGCGCAGCATGGCGATTGTCAGCGCGTTATCCCCATCGCCCGGCGCGCCGGTGACCGCCCCCAGGAACAGGCGTGGCGGCCGGTTTTCCAGGGAATTCGGGTTGCTCTGCTGTACCGAAGCGTTGATCGCGGCGAGCTTGTTGGAGATCGCCGTGGCATCAGTCGTGGCTTCCTGGCTCAAAACGCCCGGATCGCCCGCCGCCCAGGATGCGGCATCAACCGGCGTGCCGGTTTGCACGCCGTAGTTTTTCCCATCCGGTCCGATAATGGCATAGCTTGGCGTCACGAAGCCGCCGCTGGTGGTGACCTTGGCCGTGAGCCGCCATTCGGACGGTTTGGGCGCCCTGGCAAGGCTTGGCACGTCCAGCGCGTTCAGGGCGTTTGCCAGATCGGTCGCGTAGACTTCGCCAGATGCATCATCCAGCCCGGCGGCCGCCAAGTTGGGAATCGCCAGCACTGGCGCCGGCGGCACGGCGAGCTTTGCCCCGGCGGTTCCAGGGTCGCCATAGAAAGGTTCGGGCAGTGTCCCGCAGGCGCCGAGCAGGAGCGGAAATGTCATGACAATGCGCTTCATAGTCTGATCACCGAAATCTGATGGCCGATGGCATGCTCGCCCCGCAAGGTTCGGCGCCGGTGCGAAAATAACTGCTCCTCCAGCGCATAGCTATCATATGCCAGAATATTCGCGGCCACGCCAAGACCCGCGAGCCGCGCGGCACAGTAGCCGGGCAGGTCGAATTGCCATTTTTGCGTGCGTTTTTGGCTTTCGACGAAAAATTTTTCGTCCGCCGCATGGCGCGCCAGTACGGCGTCGCGGAGGTCGGGGCCGACTTCGTAGCTGGGCTGGTGGATGCAGGGGCCGATGGCGGCGGTTATCTGCGCCGCACCCAGGCTATGCATGGCCTGGACGGTGGCTTCGAGAATGCCGGCGACGGCGCCGCGCCAGCCGGCATGGGCGGCGCCGACGACTTTACCGGCAACATCCGCGAACAGGACGGGCGCGCAATCGGCGGTGACGACGCCCAGGGCCAGGCCGGGCGCTGCGGTGACGATGGCATCCGCCTCGCCGCCTTCGCCGATCTTCCAGGCCGAGTCCGCCACGCGGACGGCGATGCCGTGGACCTGTTTGACGCCAAGCAGGTTTTCCGGGGCAACACCCATCGCCGCCGCGACCAAAGCACGGTTGGCCAGCACGTTTTCCCGGGTATCCGCGCCGGAGAGGCTGCAATTAAGGCTGGCATAGGGGCCGGTGGAGATGCCGCCATTGCGGGTGAAAAAACCGTGGCGGGCGGGCAGGGGGGCGGTTAGGAATTCTGGCGTGTGGCTCATGTTTCAAAGCCGGGCAGCGGTGGAAAGCCGGGCGGGCACACGGCCAGCACTTTGAACAGGCCGCCCATCGCGTCAGGCGCCGTCAGGCGGCGGGCGGCGAGGCGGAGATTTTCGGCGTTTGCGGGGTTTTTCTGGGCCAGAAAATCGCTGCGCTGGAACAGGCCGAGGGCGGTGAGGAACACATTCTGTTTCACCGGGCCTCGCGCATCCGCGCCGGCGGCGCGGGCGGCCGTGGCGAGGGCGGTGAAATCGACATGGGCGGTGATGTCCGCCGTGCCGGGTTGGTTGAGCGGGTTGGCGTATTTTCCATCACGGATCGCCTGAACGCTTTCGCCCGCCGCGCTGTTCTCCGGGCCATAATCGACGAGCAGTGCGATGGCGCGGCGGCTGGCGATTTCGGTCACGAAGGCGAGGGCGGGCTCGTTCACTTCGCGCACGCTGCTCTCCG
>Ga0116229_10013032_pt1 | contig 11851 bp, 9 predicted proteins | sample S1TSphgellanicum_3_FD_87313 | JGI IMG/M metagenome (GOLD analysis project Ga0116229, IMG submission 87313) | Host-associated microbial communities from peat moss isolated from Minnesota, USA - S1T2_Fc - Sphagnum magellanicum MG | ecosystem: Host-associated > Plants > Peat moss > Unclassified... | reverse complement strand
CGGACAAAAAGTAGAGCAAATGATATCCAAACCACCGGGCCAAGAAGGTTCCAACGAAACGCCGCTAAAATATCTCCGTGGGCGAAGCAGACAAACGAGCGGGTAAGTCCACAGCCAGGGCATGGCAAACCGGTGACTTCGTAAAACGGGCAGATCGAAGGCATTCCCAAAATTCGGCCATCGGCAGCGGGCAGCGGGAGCATAAAACTCGTTGCCAGAACCAGTCCGAGAATTAACGCCGCTGCAGTTGCATTAGCGGTTAGCGAATCCGGCTTATTCGTATCGCTTAGAGCGAGGGACATGCAAAATTATAGCACTGAGATTGTTGCTGGTAAACTTTAGTATGCTTCGCCTTTTCTTATTTCTCCTCGCATCAGCGATCTTGCTCCAAGTACTCCCGATGGCACAGTCGTCTCCACTTACAATCTGTATCGATCCCGGTCACCCCTCGGAATCTGGACGCGGGACGGCGGGTAAGCACCTCACCGAAATTGAAGCAGCCTGGGAAGTGGGAAAGTTGCTGAAGAAAGACCTTTTGGCATCTGGTTTCCAAGTTGTGATGACCAAAGCCAGTGTTGATGAATTTGTCACAAACAAGAGGCGGGCGGAAATTGCCAATGAAGCCGATGCAGCACTGATGGTACGCCTGCATTGTGATGCGGATGCGGGCACCGGAATTGCCATCTATGCACCAGATAGGCAAGGATCGGTAGCTGGTTTTGCGGGGCCGTCTGAATGGGTGATCAGTCAAAGCCGTAAGGACGAGATCATTTTCCACAAAGCGATGATTCAATCGCTTGGTGGATTGCTGGCGGATCGTGGAATTTTTGCCGACACGAGTACACGGATCGGAGGCCAGCAGGGCGCACTCACCGGGTCGATCTATTCGAAGGTTCCGGTGGTGCTCGTCGAAATGTGCGTTCTGACCAATCCGCATGACGAAGCGATAATTGCTTCGAAAGACGGTCAGGCAAAAATAGCTGCTGCGCTATGCGCTGGAGCGATGGCCGTCATCCGAACTCGCTAAAACCTAAGCGGCCTTCGCATACTCGTCAACCGGGTGGTTCATGCCAGCGATCAGGACGCGTAAAGTCTCTTCGGCAATATCGTGCGGCACTTGGCAGGTTCCGGCAGCATCGTGGCCGCCTCCACCAAACCGGCGCATGATCGCCCCAATTTTGGACGGTGCCTTGCGGTTTATGATGCTGTGTCCGCAGGCAAAAACGCAATTCTTTTTCTGCAGGCCATCAACGATCCAGATAGATGTGTGTGCTTCCGGGAAGAGCGCGTAAATGAGGAAGCGGTTGCCAGAGTAGATGGGATCGACGGAACGCAGATCGGTGACTATCACTCCACCGTGCAGCGTGCTGTGGTCGGTGACCATCTTCTGATAGAGCTCGTTCTGCTGGAAATATCGTTCGACCCGCTCCTGTACATCGGGGAGGCGCAGGATCTGTTCGATCCGCATGTATGTGCAGGCGTCGATCAGCTCATACATAAGCTGGTAGTTGCTGATTCGGTAGTCTTTGAACCGACCAAGACCTGTACGGGCGTCCATAATGAACGACAGCAGCGGCCAGCCTTTTGGATTTAGGATTTCCTCTTTGCTAAACTGTGCAGAGTCCGCCTTGTCCACTTCTGCCATCATCGTGTCGATTCGGCCAAAGGTGATACCGCCGCCGTAGTAGTCGTAAACCACACGTGCGGCACTCGGTGCAAGGTGGCATGAACCTTTGAATTCGAACTTGCCAACAACGCGATCAATTTCGCTCGCATGATGATCGAACCAAAGTCCACATCCCGGAACATAAGGCACATTCGTCAGAATATCGTCTTCGGTTACCAAAAAAGTCCCGTCTTGCAGATCCTTCGGGTGTACGAACTGTATAGAATCGATTTGTTCGACCTGCTTCAGCAACACTGCGCAGACAAGGCCGTCAAAATCGGAGCGGGTAACTAGTCTCACTTCAACCTCCAGATAGAATCAATGACGCAAAATTTTCGGCGTCAACCAATATGTCTAATATCGGAGAACTTTAGCAAAAAATACAGGCATCCGGCCAATAGACAGATGTCTGTTTTTTAACAGGAGAGAAAAGAAGCGGATCAGTGGTTTAGCAGCAGGCCAATTAGATCGGTCCCGTCATCGATTGTCGTTCGTGCCTCATCGAGGGCGATTTCGTTGAACGGTATATTCGAAACATGGTTGGGGGCGGACGAATCGTAGAGCAAGAACGGAACAGGGCCCTCTTTATGGGTTTTAAGACTGACCGGTGTGGCGTGGTCTGGCAGTATCAAAAGGCGAACATGATCTACTTTCTGCATACCGTCGATAATGGCCGGAATGACATACCGATCGATGTCTTCTATGGATCGGATTTTATGTTCGATACTGCCTTCATGCCCAGATTCATCCGGTGCTTCGATGTGGAGATAAACATAATCAACGTCTCCTTTCAACGCATTGACCGTATACTGGGCTTTGCCCAGATAGTTGGTGTCGATATAACCGGTCGCGCCGGGCACTTCGATTATCTTCAGGCCAGCCGCCCTCCCCAACCCGCGAACAACATCGACAGCAGTAATTACCGCTCCCTGTTTTTGATGGAGCCGGAAAAAATTCGGTATGTTCGGCGCATAACCCTGTCCCCATAACCAGATCATGTTGCCAGGCTGTTTGCCCAAATCTCGGCGTCGGCGGTTGACAGGATGGTTGTCCAAGAGGTCGAGTGAGTCGAACATAAGCTGGCGTAGGATCTCGTCGTGTTCGCCAGTTGGCAAATATTCGGCGATTTCCTTATCTTGTATGTCGTGGGGCGGAACTGTTTTGAGATCAATTGACCCATTGCGCCAAGCCATGATATGGCGATACTGAACGCCGGGATAAAACTTAAACTCACGACTGCCCAGCTTGTCCTCGACGACGGCAATTAGCTCGGTCGCCTCTTCGGTGGAGATATGGCCGCTGGAGTAGTCGAGAAGCCTTTCGCCATCGGTGGATATGAGGGAACAGCGGAAAGCAACATCTTTCGAATCGAGCGGAACACCCATCGCAACCGCTTCGATCGGACCTCGTCCGGTATAGTATTTTCGTGGATCGTAACCCATGATCGACATATTCGCGACATCGCTGCCGGGATACATTCCGCTTGGAACTGTGAGCACCGATCCGACTAGAGAATCCTGCGCAAGTTTATCGAGGTTCGGAGTTTTTGCGGCCTGCCACGGGGTCAAACCGTCGAGTTCAGACACAGGAAGATCCGACATGCCGTCCGGAACAAAGCAGATGTATTTCATAGATCGTTACCGGTAATCTTTTTGTAGGCGGCCAGATACTTTGCGCTGGTCTTTTGGATCACATCGGGTGGAAGTGTCGGCCCTGGAGCGGTCTTATTCCAATCGAGAGTTTCCAAATAGTCCCGCACAAACTGCTTGTCAAATGAGGCCTGAGGGCGGCCCGGTGCATAGAGTTGCTGATCCCAAAATCGTGAAGAGTCCGGAGTCAACACCTCGTCAATTAGGATCAATTCGCCGTCGAATAACCCAAACTCAAACTTGGTATCGGCGATGATTATCCCGCGCTCTCGTGCGTACGCTGCAGCGAACTCGTAGAGCTTGATGGTAATAGCCTTCAGCTTCATGGCCACTCCTTCACCGACAGTGGATACGACATTTGAAAGAGAGATATTCTCATCGTGCCCTGTGTAGGCTTTAGCGGCGGGTGTAAAGATTGTTTCCGGAAAACGGTCGCTTTCACGAAGCCCAACCGGCAGCGGTTGCTCGTGCAGTGTCACGGTTCCTCCATGGGAAAAGCATGTTTTGTACTCCTTCCAAAGAGAGCCAGAAAGATACCCACGTGCGACACACTCTACCGGCAGCGCCTGAGCCTTTTTCACCAACATCGATCGCCCGATTAGTGAGGCCGACAATTCGTCGGTCAATGAACCGCCCGCCGCTGTGATCGCTTGATCGATTGTCCCCGGATCGACACTAAGCAGATGATTGGGGACGATATTCTGCGTCTGGTCAAACCAGAATTTGGAAAGACCGGTCAGCACTCTGCCTTTTTCCGGTATACCGGTGGGTAGAACGACATCGAAGGCGGAGAGACGGTCGGTTGCGACAACCAAAAGAGTGTCACCCAGATCGAAAACTTCGCGTACTTTGCCGGAGATGAATTTTTTTATCCCCAGAATCTCGATGTGAGTTATTACTGTGCTCATCTCGGTTTCCGTACTTCAGCTCTCGGATGCATGCTTAAAAGTCCAAAAACGATTGGCAAAGTAGTTCCAGAAGACCACCACCGCAGTTGCGACGGCCAAGGCAGCATTCAAAACGAGTTTTGGGATATCCTGCTTATGCTGCGAGGTCGCTAGCGCGACAAAAAGCGATAGAAGGTTGTGGCCGCCAACAGCCGCGCCCTTTGTGCTGTCGTATAGGGCAATGACCAGAACGACAATCGTGTTGTTAAGCAAAAATCCGACGATATTGACAGCTATAAAGCGCAGAGATTGTGTCGCCGCGGAGTGTCCCCTCGCCGTACGAAATGTCCACTGGCGGTTCCAGAAGAACCCATTGAGACACGAAAGCAGAAACCCGACTGTCAGCGACGGCACCAATGGCGCATGCAGCTTGTAGTGCAGGATGTTATCGACTCCGAAGTTGATCACCGTACTGCTTGCACCGACAATACAGAATTTGACAAATTGTCGAGCCGCCGGATTCTGATGAAGTGCTAATTTTTCCGGCAACGGGTTAGGCGAAGGCGATGGTGAGGATGTGGTGTACGACATAAAGCGTGATAAAAATAATTAAAACAGCGACGACCGGGTTGGCCGCCTCGCTATTATACACGAAAACGACCGGTCAAAAAGCGAAACGGCCCCGCCAAAGAGCGGGACCGTTTCAACCGACTATTAACAGTTGTCTCGCATTACGCAGCAGGCACCGCTTCAGACAGTATCGAAAGGAGACCGTCATCCACTTTGAGTTCGTCTTCCAACCCATTTCCAGGTCGGCCAATTCCGAAGTACGCAAAGCCGTAACGTCTAAGTTGCTGCGGGTCGTAGAGGTTTCGACCGTCGAATACAATCTTTCTCTTGACGGTCTTCGCAATCTTCTCGAAGTTCAGCAGTTTGAACTCGTTCCACTCGGTGACAACGGCGACTGCATCCACACCAGTCGCGGCCTCGTAAGAGTTCTTGACATACGTAAGACCAGGTAGGATCGCCTTCGCGTTGTCCATCGCAACAGGGTCGAACGCACGAACAATAGCGCCCTCTTCCAGAAGAGCCTTGGCAACATCTATCGCTTTTGAGTCGCGTAAGTCGTCCGTATTGCCCTTAAACGCGAGACCTAGAAGAGCAATCGTCTTACCTTCGAACCCACCAAGGACTTCTCTCATCCGGTCAAGAAACCGAAGATGCTGCCGCTCATTTGTGCGAACGGCAGATTCGAGAAGGTCGAAGTTGTATCCAAGGGTTTCCGATGTATGGATAAGCGAGCGCGTATCCTTCGGGAAGCACGAGCCGCCGTAACCAATACCCGCGTTCAAGAACGCCGGCCCAATTCGGCTGTCCAGTCCCATACCCTTAGCAACCAAGGTAACATCCGCACCAGCCGCTTCGCAGATATTAGCAATAGCGTTGGCGAAGGTGATCTTCACGGCGAGGAATGCGTTGGACGCATACTTAATCATTTCCGCTGAGGCGACATCGGTGACAATCATTGGCCGCTCAAGCGGGGCGTAGAGTTCGAGGAGTTTCATTGCAACTACTCGATTTGGCGCACCGATAACGATTCGGTCGGGATGCAGTGTATCGCCGATCGCCGAGCCTTCACGTAGGAATTCCGGATTGGAGACAACATCAAAATCTACGGTTCGTCGGCGGTTGTCTTCGATGACACGGCGGACAAAGTCGCCGGTACCGACAGGGACGGTTGATTTGTTGACAATAACTTTATAGCGGTTCAGTGCCCGGGCAATGCCCTTAGCTGCGCCTTCAACAAAGGATAGGTCGGTTGAACCATCCTCACGAGGCGGCGTACCAACGGCGATAAAGACCACTTCAGCATCCGCGACTGCAGACTCAAGATCGGTGGTGAACCGAAGTCGATCTTCCGCGACGTTTCTTGCGACCATCTCTTCGAGCCCCGGCTCGTAGATCGGCATAATGCCTTTTTTAAGATTTTCAATCTTGGTTTCGAGCTTGTCGACGCATACCACATCATTACCGAGCTCGGCAAATACGACTCCGGTCACCAGGCCGACATAGCCGGTTCCAATAACACACAGGTTCATCTACAACTCCATTACTTCTTAGAGTCACTTAGGACTAAGTTCGATTTAGCATTACGATCCGCAGCAAGGTGAGCGACGTTTTTTGACGCTGCATACTGGCCGCACACCGTCACATGTTGCACACACTATGCCAAGTTACGAACTAGATGCCATACGAAGTTTTTTGCTGGAATTGCTGAGCTCTCGTGGAAGCACAAAAGCGACGTTCTCATCCCGCACATTAACTTCTTCAATTTCGGATACTCCACGTCGCCTTAGCTCGTCAAGTACCCTCTGTACCTGTTCTTCGGGAGCAGATGCGCCGCTCGTTACCCCAATTGTGTTCGCGCCGGAAATTATTTGATCGGTTAGCTCGTCCGCGCTGCCAATTAAGTACGACTTTGCGCCGAGAGAAGCAGCAACCTGGCAAAGCGAACGTGTGTTGCTGCTGGTAGTTGAGCCGATCACCAAAACGACATCACTTAGCGGCGCTATGGCTTTCACTGCGTCCTGGCGATTCTGTGTTGCATAACAGATATCTCCGGTGGGAGGGTCGATCAGTTGAGGAAAGCGGCGCTTGAGGTGAGCAACTATCTCGGCAGTTTCGTCGATGGAGAGAGTCGTCTGAGTGAGGTAGATGAGCTTTTCTCCGATTGGCGGTTCAACAGTGAGCGCTTCCTCGACATTTGTTACAAGCCGAAGCAGACCGGGTGCCTCCCCTAGTGTCCCCTCGGTCTCAACATGCCCATGGTGACCAATGTAAAAGATTCCAAATCCCCTTTTGAGGAACTTGTGAACTTCTAAATGTATCTTGGTGACAAGCGGACAGGTGGCATCGATCACTATCAATGAACGGCGCTTCGCGTGCTCACGGACTTGAGGAGAGACTCCATGAGCAGAAAATACCAAAACTGATCCAATCGGAACATCGTCTAGGTCGTCTGTAAAGATGGCACCTTTTGCCCTCAGTCCGGCCACAACAAAATCGTTATGGACTATTTCATGCCGGACGTAGATTGGCGCTCCGTAGATCTCCAAGACCTGCTCAACCGCTTCGATCGCCCGATCAACACCAGCACAAAAACCTCTCGGCCGCGCCATCAAGACTTTCATTGCCTTATTATACCTGTGGCTGGAATTCGGCTTCTGGAGCCGATGACATGTGACTTCCAGCACTTTTGCAGATGCTTCCAAGCGATAGAGTTTCCGAAAACGTCATAGGTTGGAACGGGACATAACGTTCAAAGGAGTGGCAATTGAAATATCACTGGCGAGCGTTCGCAATATTTGCTTTGATCTTGAACCTAACGCTTTGCGGCAGTTTTCAATGCTGCTGGGCGGATGCCAGCCAGGATTTTGTCCGTCAGGTGCCTACGGAAGCAATTGGCGACGCGATGTCGGTCAACCCGGCTGCTACACCAGCATCGACGTCAACCTTTCAAGTGACCTTCGCTCCCTCATCGGTCAATCATGCGATGATCGCAAGCTATGTCGACTCACTGAACGACCCATCGTCCCCTCATTACCATCACTGGCTCTCTCCGGCACAGTTTGGGGAACAGTTTGGAGCGTCGACGAGCGATATTAGCGCCGTAGTCGCCTATCTGTCTCGTTCGGGGTTCACCAATATTTCGGTCTGGCCGGATCGCCTCTTCGTTACCGCGCAGACCTCGCGAGCCAATGCGGAATCGGCTTTTGGCGTTTCGATCAACGGTTACGACCGTAGTGATGTTGAAATAGCCAAGGGACTCAGTGCCACGTACTATGCGCCCGATCGTCAGCCATCTGTCGATCAATCGATTGCGTCTAAAATATCGGCTATCTTTGGACTGAGCAACGCCGTGCAGGCACATCCAGCCGAACCTTTGAAACCGGCTGCTGAACAGCCTTTTGCCAGCCCAAACGGATATTTCAATCCAAGCGACCTTGCCAGTGCTTACAATATTACGTCGCTTCACAATGCCGGACTTGAAGGCCAAGGCATCACGGTAGCGATCTATTCACCTACCGCCTTTCAACAGAGCGACATCACGCGATTCCTCACTGCCAACAACATCCCGTCGGCATCAGTCAATATTGTCAATGTTGCTGGCCAGAACGGTGCTCGTGGAAACACGAATTTGGCCGATCAGGTCGAAGCGTGCATCGATATCGAAACCGTTCTCGGCCAAGCACCCGATGCCAAGGTCAATGTGTATGAAGCACCTAATGATGGAGGCTTTGAAATCTTTGAACAGGTCGAAAAAGACGACCCTAATGTACTTTCCGAGAGCTACGGTATCGACGAGAACGAGGTCAATCAGGCGTATGCGAACGCATACGAAACCATACGTCAGGCAATGGCCGCCGAAGGAATAACAATTTTTGTCGCCTCGGGAGACAACGGAGCTTTTGACTCTTCCAATCAGTCGACAGTTACTGTTTCAGTGGACGCATCTAGCGCATATGTCACCGCTGTCGGCGGAACAGAACTTTCGCCACTAAGCAACAACACGTGGGACGGCGAAGTCGCCTGGACCTATGGAGACGGGACGACATCGGGAAATACTGGTTCTGGCGGCGGTATCAGCAGCTACATTGCGCAACCAAGCTGGCAAATTGGAGCGGGAGTACAAAATAGCTACAGTAACGGATTCCGTCAGATTCCCGATGTGGCGGCATTGGCATCAAAACCCTACTATAACATCAGTACTGAAGGCGGCTGGTACGGCTTTGGCGGCACAAGTTGCTCGACCCCGCTTTGGGCGGCGGCGACAGCACTGATCGAGCAGGGCCTTGGCGGTCGGCTTGGAAACATTAACCCAAAGCTCTATGCCGCCGCCGCAAGCGCATCCTCTCCGTTTCACGATATCACTTCGGGAAACGACGGTCTCTATGGCTGCACGCCGGGATGGGACTTTGTGACCGGCTGGGGATCGGTTGACTTTGGCAAGCTATTGAACGTCTTCGGGGGCACTCCTCCAACGATCACATCGTTTTCCCCGACTTCAGGACCTGCAGGAACGGTAGTCACTCTGACTGGAACCAATCTTTCAAAAGCATCCGTTGTGACGTTCGGCGGCACCGTAGGAGCCGTTATTACCAGCGACACATCCACACAGATTACAGTAGTAGTTCCAAACAATGCGTCAACGGGACCCATTTCCGTAGTCACACCATCAGGAACGTCGACCACCTCAGCCAGTTTCACAGTAAATTATGTGCCGGTTCTCACCTCCGTTACCGTTTCTCCGGCTACGGCGACAGTCGTCAATGGTGCGACTCAGCAGTTTGTTGTGACAGCTAAAGATCAGCACGGTAACGCAATCGCCGATCCGCCGACGTTCTCGTGGAAAGTTTCTGGCGGAGGGACGATCAGCAGCACAGGACTTTTCACTGCGAAAACAGTCGGTGGGCCATTCACGGTGACGGCGACCAATGGCAGCTTCTCAGCAACCGCTTCAATCACCGTGACAACCCCGCCATCGTTCACACTGAATCTCAACCCGACTTCGCTGAGCATTAAGCAGGGCGCGGCGGGCGCGGTTACCCTTTCGCTTACGGCGAGCGGGGGCTTTAATGGCATAATTAACTTGGCAATCAGTGGCGTGCCAAGCGGTGTGACTGTGACCTTTGCAACGTCGGGAAGTGCGGTGATAATTACGTTCACAGCAAGTTCGACTGCACCAGCTAGTACATCAACTATCTCGATTGTTGGAACTTCGGGCTCGATCACCAGCAAAGCGACGCTTGCCCTTACGGTAACGGCTGCGCCAGCTTTCAAATTGTCGGCGGCACCGGACACCGTCACGGTGAATGAGGGCTCGTCAAGCGGCACAGGAATCTCGCTCACTGCGGTCAATGGCTTCGCATCAACGGCTACACTAAAGGCATCCGGCTTACCTACCGGTGTTTCCGCCTCGTTTTCGTCGACTTTGATTACAGCAACGACGTCTAGAACAGTGAATTTTGCTGCAAGCCCATCCGCACCAGCCGGAAGCTATTCGATAGTTATCAGTGGAACAAGTGGAACACTGACTAATTCACAAACAATCACGTTGACCGTGATGAAGACTCAGATTTTGACATCGATCGTCGTCTCACCAACTGGCGTAACACTTCTGCCAAATACGACACAGCAATTTACTGCGAACGCTCGCGATCAGTTTGGTGCACCGTTAGTAACTCAGCCAAAATTCACATGGACAAAGCTAGCCGGAGGGGTTGGATCAGTTAGTTCGGCCGGATTGTACAGCGCCGGGGCAACAACGGGAACAGCCACGATACAGGCGACCTCTGGCTCGGTCTCTGGTACCGTGGCTGTCAAAGTAACACAACCGGCGGTGACGACTAAATCCCCGCCAAGCAAGTAACTGCAGCCTAAACCGCCATCAACTCGCCAGCGGATTGAACATGATGACCGCCGACATCGTTAAACGTTGGGAGATAGCTTCTCCACACCTCGTTCTTGGTGCCGTTGACGTATTTTGTCAGCGAGATATACGGAACGTAACGTGGGCGACGAGCTGCGCGGGCAAGGCGCATGCCAGTCTGCCCCAGCATCTTGTCCCCCTTCTTCGTGTTGCAGCGGCGGCAGCAGGCAACGAGGTTCTCCCAATGCATCGGGCCGCCATGGCGCTTTGGCACAATGTGGTCGATGGTCAAGTCCCTCGTCTGCGTCCCGCAGTACTGGCAGGTGTAGTTATCCCGAGCGAAAATCGATCGTCTGGACAGCTTGAGCTCCGGCAGCGGGCGGCGAACATGGTAGCGCAACCGCACTACGGACGGTGCCTGAATCTCACCATCGGCAACGCGCAGCGAGATGTCACGGTCGTCCAGGTGCAAAATGTCAGCCTTGCCAAGGAACACAAGCACAACCGCTCGTCGCAAATTGCAGACGTTCAGCGGTTCGTAATCACTATTGAGTACTAGCACCTCTCCGTTCATCTTCACAAACGCACCTTTACTTTCGATTTTCTAAATAAAAAAAGCCCGCTCGTTCACTGGATTGTGTTTCACACACAGGTGCAGTGACGAAGCGGGCTGTTTTGAACAAGGTTCACGGCTCGTTGATGTACGCTTTGAAAGCTGACGTCAACGAGCAACTGCCGATGGCAGCAATCCCGCCGCTCATGGTGGAGCGCCTGCCAGTGGAGGCGGCTTTGTTCCACCTTCCTGGCCCGTCGATCACTGTTATAAGATTGCGTAAAATTACTTAACATGACTGGATTTTCAAGGTGAGTATAACAATTTGGAAGTCCGTTTGTCAAGGACGATTAGGAAAAATGGGGCTTGACCGATATAGGCTTGATGGCGGAAGACTTGCGTTCTTGAAAGCCAGGCGGCGCTGGGAAGTCCTCCGTCTGGGCTTCCATTAGCTCACCGAGACTCGGCTGAACGCAAGGGAAGTCCTTCTCAATAACGTAAGTAATCACTTCTGGGCTGCATTGACTGAGGTAAATCCCCTCCGAGTCGGGACGAGCCAATTGGTTGATATCGGCAGTCCTTAGCCGTTCCAGCAGACCCTGTCCTGCAGTCTCACGCAAGAGGAACCGTATATTGGAAACGTTGCAGATGATAGACGGACGCCTT
>Ga0116229_10013031_pt1 | contig 11851 bp, 7 predicted proteins | sample S1TSphgellanicum_3_FD_87313 | JGI IMG/M metagenome (GOLD analysis project Ga0116229, IMG submission 87313) | Host-associated microbial communities from peat moss isolated from Minnesota, USA - S1T2_Fc - Sphagnum magellanicum MG | ecosystem: Host-associated > Plants > Peat moss > Unclassified... | reverse complement strand
TGTAATGTGTTATATCATCCATCCACAAGCTCAATAACTCCCTTAATATGATTCTCATTCATTCACATTCATTCCTTCCCCAAAACCCCAAATCCCATTTTCCATTTTTTCTCATTTCAGTCTCCACAGAAACAGGATGCAGGGAAAGCTCGTGTGCAGAGAGAGACACAAAGCAACGAGGTGTTGCGTTTTTTTTTTTTCTCTTCTACAATATTGTCTCACCCTCTCTCTCTCTATGGTCTTGCCTCCACATTGTCCAACTCTTTTTTCTAGTTTTCTTTTGATATAATTTTTTGTTATTTGATTCATTTTTATTTTTTTGGTGGTGATGATGTTGTAGCTACTGCAGCTTGAAAGCAAAACTCAAGGTCTTGGATTCCCTTCTTCAAGGTATGGAGTTGCTATTTAATTTTCTCTCCTTCATGCCTTCATGCCTTCCTTCCTTCCCCTTTGTTTGATCTGTTTTTTTAACATACAAGTTTTAATTTTAAAATTTTGTTTATTTAATTTGTAATCACCCTAGAAATTAGATATTTGGCTACAGGTTGTGGAGTCATGATGTGGAGTAATTTTTAGTGATTTGATGTAAAGTTTTGAATTATTGTATACTATGTTGTGACCTTATATGGATACCTGCAGAGGTCCTGGTGTTCCATCAGTGGTTTGTTCTTACATGAAGTTGTCTTGCATGGTGGATCTCACTTGTGCGGCATTAAGGTTTGATTTGTTGACATTTGATGATAACAACAAACATAAGCAATATGAGACAATATCGTTTAATAGCATATAGTTTGAAGTTGAAGAAATTAAGCTATAGTTTTTAACAACTTGGTGTGTCTTCTTTGTCTGGTCTTTGTGATTTGGTGACAAGTTGTGTGCAACATTTGATACTGCTTATGAATGCTTTTCTCCTTCTCTTTCAAGGTTGCCATTTTGATTTTTCAGGACTTTTCATGATTTTGTTCACACATTTGCTATCATTTTCTATAGGAGATTAGTGACACCATTAGTGCACCTATTGTGTTTGCACATAATGATCTTCTTTTTGGAAATGTGATGTTCAACAAGAAATCATGTTGGCTTGAAGTTTGATGGAAAGTACTTAGGCTTGCATTTATTATGTAAAACACTTGGTCAGGCAAGCATGTCTTTTTGAGCTCTATGAGCATTTCTTCTACCTAGACATTCTATCTACTAGATTCTACTTCCTGCATCACCCCTTTTTTTATTTTGATTATGTAGCTTTCCTTTTGTGTTTGTGACAACCAAGGTTCTTTACATTTGATGTATGTCATATCCATGTGTTAAGATAAACCTGCTCATATGGATGTGTCATTTAGTCTGTGTGATCTAAAAACTGAATGTTTATGTATGCATGCAGGGAAAATTTACATAATTGACTATGAGTATGGATCTTACAACTACCAAGGTTATGACATAGCCAATCATTTCAATGAGCATGCGGGGTTTGAGTGTGAATATAGCTTGTATGTTTCTGCTTCTCTAACTACTTTTCTTATGTATATGTGTATGTGTTGTTGGATTTCATTTTGCATTCAGCTTCTGGCTTGTTAGTTCATGTAATTTGCTATGTTGTTCTTGTATTGTATCTTCCCACAGTTGGGTAGGCAGGGCTGATGTTTTGTATTTTTTCTACAAAGACTAACATTGATCCTTTGGCACATAAATGTTACAATTTGTGCCAGGTACCCAAGCAAGGAAAAACAATTCCACTTTTTTAAACACTACCTACAGCAAGGCAATCGGAGAAGGTGAGAAATGTATTGCCATCTTGGGATGCATTTGGAAAGCCCAATTTCTTCATGACAAGGCTGAACAAAGATTCATTACTGGCAACTGCACTTCAATTTTTTGATGCACCAACTCTCCTTTCCCTTTAGAAACAAGTTATTAGTAGGAGATTTTTAGTATATCACTCTATGAGAATAAGAGGAACATAATTTGCTTTAGTCGAACTTGTGTCTTTGTAAGCTTTGAAAATTCTTTGGTTCAAGCCTATGTTTTTGGATTGCGACAGGCAAATGAAAAAAAACAGCACATATCTACTGATCTAATCAAGTTGGCCAGTTTGTCCATCTACTGACCTATTTATATAGGATGCTAAAAACTCTATTTCATAGGATTTAATAGGATCCTCGTCCAATTTCTTACCTAGGTCATTGGATGGGACATGGCCATATGTGATCTCTTGTACTGTTCCATGCATAATGAAATGCTTGCATTTTTCATGTAAGAGTTGGAGAAACTCCATGCCTGCCCTGGATTGTTGAGTTAGGGCTCATCTGGGATAACCCTCTCCACACATGAGATGATATCAGTTCCTGGCTATGGTGCAAGCTTACTCAAATGCTAGTCCCAACCCCACACAAATTTGTTCATATTTGAAATAGAGCAGGTAAGACTGTTTTGTTTGATTTGTTGGATTGCCGATCTGTTTTTGAGTTTATGGTGATGAGAAAAAGGTTAATGCGTTGACATGGAAGATGCAATTTCTTGATGCATTTGGGTCTGTAGAAAGGCATAGTTGAGGCCTTGTGTCTGCTGAAAGGGGTTGCATTTGACATGGGTGCTGCTGGAGGGAGTGGCAAAATTGGGTTGGGTGGAGCTGGGCGAGACTCCACTGTCATTTCTTCTTGTTGAGAGGACTCAGGCAACAACACTGAGTCTTTGGACATGGTTAGTATCCTTGAAACATATTGTTTGTCTACTCATCCATGTCAGTAATGTTTGGATGCTCCAGAAACATGGATTATACTCTGACTATAATTTTTTTAATAGTTGGCAATAATCATCTATGTCTAAAGAAGTATCTAGATTTGAGGGCCTAGTGTGAAAGAAAATGAGAAGGTATTGTGAATTGTTGATGGCATGAAGACAATATTAGGAGGGTTTCATTCAATGTGCAAATCTTCCAAAGATTGTTGCGTTTACTCCTTGCAAGCACTTAGGCTGTCTCACCAGGTACACTATGACATGTGAAGTTCATTTGCTTCTCATTCCATCAAATCTTAGAAGGCTTGTCCTATTTCCATGCTATGCAATTAGTCATTCAGTGGGGATGAAAAATGTTTCAGTTTTTGGTGACTACATCACAATTGGCAATCTGCAGTTTGAAAAAGACTAATGGAGAGGGTTTGTGAATTACAGGTTTTGTGGGGAGAAGACAGTGGATGCTTTGGTGGAATGGGCGGCAACGTCCCTTCTCAAGTTGCCTCGCATCTTGTACTATGGTGCTAAAGGCTTGGTAACCCACAATACCCACTATTTGAGCAATAGTTTTGTGGTTGAAGTTCTGCAAGGTTGCCTCTATTGCCTTTGTTTTGAATTTGCAACAGCCCACTTTATACTTGTGTGAAGTTTTGATTAGTTAGGTTTTTAGATCCTCAGTTTAGAGAATGCACACAACAATTGATTGCAGAGTGCTTTTGGAAAGGAATCATGGCCTTACCATGGTGAACCCAAATCATGAATCCAAGTTGATTACTTGATCATTTGTTGGGTGAAATACATGCATATGACAGATGTCATCCAGAAAACAGGTTTTCACAAGGTGTAGTGCTTAATTTCAATCCATTTTGGTTTTCCTACTTTTCCACACTGAGCTCAATTTATAGTACCACTGATGCATGAAAAGTTGCAAGGGTCGAAGGAACAAGGAAAATTAATAAAGAAGGAAAATGAAGAAGAAGCTAGAACTTGCTTACATAAGTAATGACAATTTTTTTTGTGAGCAGGTGAAGGTGATAGTGTTTTCTAACACAGGTGAAAGGGCAGCACCATACATTCGACAGGTTGCCAAGCAGTACTGGGATTATGCAGTCTTTGCTATGGTGCTTTGGCAAGAGCAGAACAACACATTTTGGGAGACCATGTTGTTTGTTTGCACTAACACATTCTGTTTTCCTTTTCTTTATTGTACACTGCAAAACTTAGATGATTTTTAGAACTCTCAGGAATCTTTTCCTTTTGTTTCTTCATAAAGTCTTGCATCACCTTCAACATGTGCAGTTACACACTTATTTGGTATGCATAGAAAAACTAATCAACATATGGTGATGACTGGGTTGTTGTGGACAGAGTAGGAGTGAAGTCAGCACCCACTATAGTGTTTGTGAAGGACCCTGGCTTGGAACTTGTCATTTATCATGGCATGAATTGCTTACCTTCTCTTCCACTTCTGATACTATGATCTTCCTTCAAGAAAAACAATAATAACTTTACATGCACTATTCAATCATCTCAAGGTCAACATTCATTATTTCCTTTGTATTGTGTAACTACTTCTTTTTTGCGGTCTTGTGATCCGAAACTATGACAGTTTAAGAAGTCATCACAATTCTTGCATGAGTCGTCATATCTCTTGCAACCAATGGCGCATATGCAATTTCTAAATGCTTTTGTTGTGGTGTGCTTATAACACATTTACAACATCATAATAAACATGAATACAATATTGATTCACTATTGAATATCCAATTTGCAATTGTGTTGTTGCAACATTACATCACCTACCTTCAACAACACACAAGCAATACATATACAATGTTGGGAAAGTATGATTATAACATAGATACAATAACATAAACAACAAGAATACAACATTGAGTCAATATTGAATATCTAACTTGTAGCTATGTTGTTGTAACATTGCATCCCCTATGTTCAACAATGCACATGCAATGCAAATACGATGTTGAAAAAAAATGAGTACAACATAAATACAAAATATAGACAACATGAATACAATATAAAATCAATACAATAATAGAGTTTGTAACCATATTGTAACAACATTGTATCATTTACAACTAAAAATGCATATTTAATACAATCATAATATTAATGCAATATCATTACAATATGGACATAATGTGAATACAACATGTCAAACAACATAAATACAATGCAAATATGATGCTACATCAATTATCATTGAAACAACACCAAAATTAAATCAATACAATCTAAATTGTTTCAATGCCTATTTTACACGAACAAAGCACTAACCTTGGACATCTTGTAAAAGTATTGTGAAAGCATTTAAATAACACTAATACAAAGGGGTCCCCACTTTGTGATGTAATGTTTTCCTCAATTATAGTTATGTGTGTAATATTTAGCACTGGTTTATAACTTAATACATTCCAAGACTATATAGAAACATAAAATTGATTTGAAATTATATGCATGAACATTCAAGGTTGGAAAGTAAATTACAAGAACATTTTTTTAAATGTTCTTTTTTATTGGAATAGAAGTTGATTATAAATCTAAATGTAATGCCCAAGCTACTTATGGAAAAAGTTTTCCTTTTCCCATACAAAGGGTTATCACAAAGATGATGAACCACAACAATCAAATATTGTTGTTTAGAACTCTTAGATTGTATTTCCATTTTGTGAATTGTTTTTATTCTATTTTGTTGAAATGGAATCTAACTCACGATTTTTTCATTCAATTTTGTGTACTTGAAATCTACCATATTCTGATAGTCAATTTCACATGTGAAATGCAGTCAATAACATATATATAACAATGTAATGTGAAAGATATCTAGATGTTCATATTTTTAACTTATATGAAATTATTTTACAATTATATGACATTAGTTTTGTTTTAACAAGCAACATACATAACACATTATAATTGCATTGTAACAACATTAACACTATGTGATTATTAGCATTAACATAATGTGACAAAAATGCCACAAAAAAATATGTGCAACTCTAATATTGATTAATATATAGTCATACACTTATGGTTTTCAAAATAAGATGCATCACATGATTGGAGTTTTGAGGTTCAATTTACCATATTTGGTCTCTTGTTTCACCTTTGTTGTTTTAACATTTGTCTTGTAGTCTTGGATTGATTTCACTACACAATAAACAACACATTTAATGACATAATTATTAGCAAATTGGAAAAATTATATAACATCACATGTGCATGTTCTTCTACTCAATTATATATTTTTAAACACGACCACCATTTTATTTTTGAAAAATCTTTATCTTTTATGTACAACTTTGATTTTGATAGATTCAAACATTATCAACACAACCCTATATAACACAAAAATGATCAAAAGCAATGAAAGTTAAAATAAATGCACAAAATAACACGTGTATTTAAACAAACTAGTTTTATTTCAATTCCACTTTTCACCCCAAAATCCAAATGTTCAAACATAAACAAATTCACAAGATGATTTTCTTCACAAATTTTTTCACCCTTCTCAAATCCCTCACCATTATAAATAACACCTTATAAGTCAACTTCTAAATAAAATGGATGTTTTCTTCACACCATTTTTCTTTGATGTAAATAAATACACTATGAGAAAATTGTGTCCGTTGCAATTAAAAAGTGTCCAATAGAACTAGATTACAACTAAAAAATGTCCGATAAAACTAAATTACAACTAGATAACCTAGTTGCAACAGACATGATTTTCTCATAGTGATAAAAAAACATGACTAATGAACTCTCAAATATTCAAGTTTTGTAAATGAACAATACAACTTGCAACAAACTTCAATATTTAATTCTAAATTGAAAGCCAAAAAGACAAAAATAAAGTAAGTTATGTAGCACATATGATATTTTTATCACCAAAAACCAAGAAGTGCACAAAATGTTTAGAAAAAAAAACCTTATCCTTTCTAGTTCATTTTGAATTTTTTGACAACAGGCATAAGCACATGAGGGTCATTGATGCAAATGGGGAAATCTATTGACTTACTACCACATGTAATTTGTTTAAGGTTTCCTGCCCAAATTTCAAATTCTAAATTGAAATGTAGTTGCATACTAGTTGTTCACAATGGGTGATTTGGTTAACATGTACAAATGTTGTTCACATTAGTTAACATGGGTGATTTGGTTAACATGTCCAAATGTTGGTTTGGTGGATTTGGTTGCCCCAGCTCACATTTCTACTAAATGTTAGGTGTTTGAAAAAAAACCCCTTCCATTCGAGCTTATTTTGAAATTCTTGAAAATAAACATAAGCACACAAAGGTTGTTGATACCCTACTAACTTATTATCACATGTCATTTGCATTTTCATATCAAGACCAAGTTTCATATTTTCACATTTCAAATTTCAAATTAATTTCACATAAATTGTTTATAATGACCATGTGTATATGTGAACAATCTTAATAACATTTGTAGTGTAATGTGCATCCTAATGGAATTGCTAACACAATGTATAAATTGCTTCAATATCACTTAAGAACTATACAAGTTCAATTAAATTTATAATTTGCATGTGATGTGATATTATGGGTTACCATATAATTGACACTTGCTAGCTAGTCATATCACAATTGGATGACAATCCCAAAATAATGGACAAATAGTCTTTATATAGTTGAAACTTAATGGCATAACTAGTTGTATCATTCAAAATTGGATAGTTGATAACCAATTGCAAAATAGTTAAAACTATTAGATCTAAAGGACAATGGCATGATCATGCGCGTCAAGGTTGTACACTAATTGCAAAGTAGTTATTAATTGGGTGTTACATTTACCCTAGTTGTAATGTAGTTGTTAGATGCAATTAAAGTGTAGATTGCCAACAAAGTCAAACATGGTTTACTACAATCATATTTAATGTGTACATTCTATTGTATAAATGTCCAACATAACTAACAATGACCTATGAGTAATGAGCATATGAACTTGACTTTGATGAATTGGAAGGAATCCTTTTTTAATATTCGTGCCACATAAATAAAATATTCTTGCCACATATGCAAAAATAATTTGTCTACATGGCAATATTTTTCCAACTAAACCAATGGAACATTCAAATTATGAAAATAATTTTCTTATTTTCTTTCTTTAGGGGTAAGAACAAGTGGAAATAACTAGAGCACCTAATATAATGTTGAGCATAATCAATAAATTTTTATCCAACACACTCAATCTAATGTGTGGTTTCTCACAAAACAAAACATGATTCATACCTACTAGATTTATGAATCAACATTAATCCAAGCCTTTCACAAATCAAAACCTATTAAATCAAAATAGTAACAATTGGTGCAATTCTTGACCATGGAAAGAAACCCATAACATCATGTTCAATGTTACAATGGAAAGTGTTTTTTTACAAATTTTGGTGTCACTTCTTCTTATTATTCCTACCTACATAAAAGCAACAAGCTTCATTGCAACTCCAACTTGGGAAATGAATGAAAATTTCAAACTACCCACAAAACATGACATGTTGTAATACATAATACATGTGTTTACATGGTAGCCGTTCCCCCATTTCCCCAATGAACTTGAATCATAATAACAAGATCCATGCAAGTGTAGGTTGGAAAGTTCCCAATTGTAATTTCATATTTTGTCTTGTTTGCAGCTTTGCCACATAAATCTTGTAAATTTAACCATATCTAGGAGTAAGAACATCCAATGATAGTTGGAAAGTTGTCGCAAGAAGTCAATTAGCCTCCCATTGATTGTATTGTTGTTTTGACATTGTAAATTGAAGTGTGCGTCAAACAGCTTCCCACGCCATGTTCTAGGATACAACATTGCATCCGCAAATCAATATACTAGAATTGAGCCTTTGATACCAATTTAATTATGAAGAAGGATATGTTGGCATCTATTGAGAACTCATCTACCTTCTTCATGAGGTTTCATCTCATCTTTTGATAGATTAATCCCCTTTTGCATAGAAGGAACCACTGATTTTTCAACTGCAAATTTACACTTTATATCCCCCACACAACAATTCATGTCATTTGCATAGAAGCAAAACTTTTGAATCTTAAAAATTATGATTCAAATCAACAATGTTGTAAGAAAAATAATATCGAAAGAATATGAAAAGTTCTACTCTAGATTATCTCGAAGAAAGTTTCAAACCAAGGTTCCATTATACATTCTTTTATCACTAGCTCTGAGATCTTAAGAATGTATCTCTATTTTTGGATTTCTAATCCATGACTATTCATTTATTAAATAAAGAGCATTTGACACATTGAATGCATGTTCTAGATTGCTTATTGTCTATCTATTTTGATTGCCTTTGAGACATTTGTCTCTAGGTTTCCATCTTTGTTGTTTTGTCCAAGGTTCATTAATTACTTAGATTCAATAAATTCTCAACTGGTCCTTGAATTCTATTATATCGCTTTCATTAATGATAAATGTTTCCCCTTCATAGGCTTCAAGGTAACCTTGTGATTCTTCCCCAAATTTAAACATTTCATGAATCATATTTTTTGTTTCATTGTGGAACCATTTTTCTTGTTTAAACTTTGATGGAATTAAATAAAAGTTATTACCGAGAAATTTTCTAAGTCCTATACCATATGGGAATGCCGAGAGGGTGGAATCTTCAAATGTGAATTCTCATCTTATATGATTTCTAGTCTACCACCTTCATTGCATTCTAGGCTTTCTTACAAAGTAAAATACTTGTTTATTTCCTCTTCATTTGGTGTTTGCCCCAACATTATCTATCAATCAACAAACAACATTTTGTTTTTGCAAATTCTCACATTTTTGGATATGTGCCACCAATTTTTTTATATTCTTACATAGATAATCAAATAAGGATGTCAATTGAAACGTAATTAAAAATGGAATATTGATCCCAGATTCAAACAATTCAAAGAGCTATTTTGAAACATCATATTACTAATCATCTATTAACTCAATGAGTGTATTTGCATTTTTTATGAATTAAGAAAAAAAATATAGAGTCTTCAATAAATCAATGATCTCACAAAGATCTTCAACTTCCTTCTCATTTACTATAGTGTTAAGGCCATTCGGTAAATAATTGGGTTTATAAATGAAATAAAAATTTAATAAATTCTTGTACGATGGGTGATTCTTAAAATCACCAAAATATTGTTACCGGTAAATCAAATAGATTTCTAGAATAGTGCAATATTTGGTAGGGAACACACCTTACCAAATTTGAAGTGGGAATAAACACTTGCAACCACCTTGGATGTCAAAATTTAAACACAAAATTTAGGTGGCAACAAAAAGATAATAATGAATAAACACACACATTGAATGAACACACTTGCGAATGTAAAACATTGTGAGGAAGTACAACATTAGCAAAAAACATTGATTACTTCAAAGAAAAGGTAAAAAGCTCAAAAGTTTTGAACTTCCTCCACATTTAAGCTTGAAAAAACTTCATATAATCTTCTTTTTGGCCAAAGACTCAAAAAATAAATTCCTTTTGGATATATACATTCCAAACCTTATTTTAAAAAATCCTAACTACTAGTCCAATTGATTATTTATAGATTTTCAATTTTGAAAATAAATATCTTTAAATCCGGTTTTAGTTCCATAAATCCAGTTTTGATTTACACAAATCCAATTTCGATTCCATAAATCTAGTTTTGGTTACATCAATATGGTTAAAAGTTTTTTGGATTTGGTCATAAACAATCAATTTCAATTACAATTTTTTTTTTCATTTCAACACATAGGTTCACTAAATAGATCAAGTTGTTCCTCTCAAAGAACACTTCTCTATATTCGCTACCATCTTTATATGCAATACACCACTACTTGATAAACATCAAAAAATTGTTCTATGTGTTTTCTTATTTGAACCCAATAATTGCCCATCATATGACTTATTTTTAAAATTTTGCATAGTACAAGTGCCAACATATCTAGCAACGATCCCAAGACCCAAGCTCAAATTATTGTTCAAATCCATCATTCTTAAATAAATTCGGTGTTGAAAGTAGCTTGGAAGGTGTATGAAACCTAAACTCAACCTTGGGTTCCAAAAAAAACCCAAAAAAATTCAAGCTTGAAAATGGTCATGGCCAACTTACTCTCAATGTCAAGAGTAGTTTGGATGCTTAAAATAAAACATAAAAAATTCAAATTGGACCAAATTTAGACTTGAACTCATGTTTAGGTTGGAATCCTCACAAACCAAACTACCTTCGATGTCAAAAGTAGCTTAGAAGGCATATGAAACCCAAGCTCAAGTTCAAGTTCCAAATAAATATATTTGAGCTTGAACTTGGGTCCTAGATTGTACCCAAGTTCAAGTTAGGGTTTAAATCCATCATTACAAAATTATTTTCAATGCCGAAAATTGCTTAAAGGGTGTTGAAAAAATAAAATGAAAAAAATCAAAGCTTGAGCTGGGGTTTAAACTAGCCATGGCCATGTTGAAAAAAAAAATGAGAAATTTCGAATTTGAGTTCTAGTTTGAAACAACCATGGTCGTGCAAATTTTTGGCATTGATAGCAACTTGGTGGGTGCCCAAAAAAAAAGAAAAAAAAATCAAGCTTGAGTTTGGGTTCAAAACAACCATGGCCAAACAACTTTTGGCATAAAAAATAATTTGGTGAGTACCAAAAAAAATGAAGAAAAAAAGATTAAGTTTAGGCTTAGGTTCAAAATGGCCATAGCCGAACTTATTGGTTATCTCCTAGCCCATTTCACATTTTAAAAATGATTTATGGTTATCTTCCAACCCAATTCACACTAAAAAAATGATTTATGGTTATTTCCTTCCTTAGATGTAGGGTAAAGCCCCATACTATTAGCTTTATTAGAATTACAGCCCACAGCAAAGGGCTTTACCCAGAGTAAATATTTGTTTGATTCTTTTGTGACATAAAAACAGTGTCCAACATTTTTTGTAGATGAAAGCAACAACCTTAATTCAACTTTGTGGCAAAAAGTTCAATTGCTTTTTTTTTTTTTTTTTATTTTGTTTTTTTTTTTTTTTTTTTATTCGGTTTTTTTTTTTTTTTTTTTTCCCATCTTGTTTCTTTGTTGTTAGTTTGCACAACTTGAATA
>Ga0116229_10013028_pt1 | contig 11852 bp, 9 predicted proteins | sample S1TSphgellanicum_3_FD_87313 | JGI IMG/M metagenome (GOLD analysis project Ga0116229, IMG submission 87313) | Host-associated microbial communities from peat moss isolated from Minnesota, USA - S1T2_Fc - Sphagnum magellanicum MG | ecosystem: Host-associated > Plants > Peat moss > Unclassified... | reverse complement strand
CGTCGTCGTCGTCGTCGTCGTCATCGTCTTGGTGACGCCCACCGAAGGTCGCGTCTTCTTCTTCTTCTTCTTTCTTCACGGTTTTCTCACCAGGTAAGAACCAACCTTCATTTGTTACCATTGCTGTCTTATTATGTCATCGTTCTTGTGCAATCGGTGATGCACATGTTTGTGTACATCCTCGGGGGAATAACTTTCGAAGTTGCAAGGGGTATTATTGTGTGTGTGAGTGTGCTCATGAATGGAGCATGTAGCGAGGTTTTATTTTGTTTCTACCTGTGAAGAAGTTGCAAGGATTTGCTCAGTAAGTAGCCATGAACTTGTTAGGTTTAAAGCTAGAATCACGAAGATGAATGCATATGAAGTTGCCAGGTTTTTGTGTAAGCGCCTAAGGGTTGTTGCGATGTTGTTGAAAATGCCAGTGAAGTTGTACATGGCCTCAGAGCTGAAATGCAATGTTTGTTTTGGTTGGAATCGTTGTTTGCAATGTTGTGTTTGTTCTTTTTATGTGTGGACATTTGGATCTCTCTTGGACATCTGGCGGGAGTATTTTTTTCCCCTCACTTCTTCAGATGCCTTTTCCTGCTTCAGCCATCTTTTGAACTGCCCTCCTTCCCAAGCCCCCAATCTTTCCTTCTGGGGAAGATTTTTGTAACATTCTCTTGGTTTGAGTCTGTCTTGCTTCTGCATTCGTTCTTCTCCATGGGGATCGCTGATCAACTAACCTTTGTAGCCATGTGGTCTGAAGAAGCTTTCTCCTGCTATGTTTAAAGCTCTATTGTTGTCTAACAAACTTCGTCCTTTGATACAGGTAGGGGCCTCTCCCTTGTCAGCAGTTCAATTGCTCTGTTGTATTATCCGAGTTGATATGGAGCTTTGAGGAAGTTCTTACTTGATTAACAAGTGCTCCATTCAAGAGTGCCAGGCACAACTGCTTTCTTACATTGCAGCAATGATGAGAGATGATGGAAAATTAACAGCAAGCCAGAAAACTGCGAGTCATCCAATTCCAGGTCTACTCCCACACATTCAGCAGAAGCAAACTCTTAGTTTCCATCACAAAGCTTTTGTCAGGATGCACTTAATTTGTTGGCCAGTGTCTTTTTGCTTTGTTCACCAGAGATCTTCTTGATGTGAGTTCACCCTCAGCTCCATATTGTGGTGGAGATCACTCCCCTTAGCCCCATGTGTAAAAATCATGTGGCCTTATTTGTGTGGGCTTGTAAGTATCTTGCACCAATTTCTGAAGGTTCCATATATGCACAGGAAGAGGCAGGCTTGATGAAGAATGCAGCAGCTGCAAGGGTTTCTCAGTCTGAAGCATCCTCTGAATCTGATCACAGCAGGTAGAAGCATCGAACAGAACTGAAAACCATTGGTTCTCACTCTTCTGACAATGGCTGAGACAACAAATTCTGCTCAAGAGCATGCTTCACTGGAGCATGTGCTGGCTGAGCTTGCATTGAAGGAGCAAGTATGCAAGGATCTTGAAAAGCGCCAGATGACCCTGTGGGACCAGGTGCAGCAGCTGCAGTTGGAGAATAAAGCTTGCAAATCTGGCTTAAAGAGGGAAAATCAATGGCAGCTTGAGCAGGAAAAGCTAATCTTTGATCTGGACTCTGCAAATCTTGCAGCAGTGGAGAAGGATGAACGTATTCAGCAGCTAGAGAGAGATCTTAGTGGTGCCAGAGGGGCTGTTGAGTGTGTGCAGACCAAGTGCAAAGAGATTGAACGATCAAAGGACAAAGAAATAAATCAGAAAGAGAGGTTGCAGGCTGAGCTGGAAGATGCCCGAATAGCCATCAAGGATTTGGAAAGAGATTGCAAATTGAAGGAGGAGATGTTGACAAAGCAGAGGCAAGCTGAAAGTGACCTGTTTCGAAAGCTAGAAACACAGAAGAAGCTACTGCAGGTAAAATCTCATACATACGGTATGATTCTCTTGTACTTCAGCACTGGATTCAAGAACTGCACAAATTGGTCAATGATAGATCTGAAGTAATTACTGACAGTTGTGATTGGAAGCCATTGCAGAGTCATTTGAGTGAAGCCAAAAGGAAAGCAGAGGAATTTGATGAGATGGAAATGAATTTTCAAATAGCAACGCAAAAGCTCAATGACAAAGACAAGCAACTCAACTATTTGAGGGATGCTCATGAGAAGCTTTGCATTGCAAACACAGGCAGACAAATGCAAGGGCATCAGGAGAAAGAGACCATCATCAATGCTTTAGAAGCTAGTCAGGAGAAATGTGAGGAACAAGAAGAGAAGCTCAGGAAACTGGAACATGATCTTGGAAGGGCAAAGAACCAGATGAAGCAGCTGGAGATACGATGCAAGGCAGCTGAGGCAGAAGTAAATACAAAGTCCACATCGCTGATAAAGGTAGATGGACAAATCCATTAAGATCAGATCACATGAATCTTTTAGTCTTCCTTTCATGTTCTTTTCAGGCATTAATGAGTACATCTGTTCACATCTCTTGTTATCCAGATGATTCACAGCTTGATTACAGTCATTTTATTTGAACATTGGTCTCCTCCCTCTTGTCTAACAGAGATACCTTCAAATGCCATTTTGTTCTTAGGTGCAATTGGAGCTTGAAACTCTTGCAGTTAGTGTTGCTGAGCTTGCAGAGACCAAGAAGCAAGCAGAAGAGTTGGTAGTGAAACTGAAAGCAACAGAAAATTCTCTCAAACAAGAAATGGCAGCAAGGGATTTGGCTGAACTTGCACTCAAAGAATACAAAAAAAGGGAGGAGCATTTATTGATGCTAGAGGAAGGTCACAGTGAGTTGCAAGGGAAGTCAAAATGGAGAAATGAGCAGTTCCAATCACTGGAGGAGGCTCATTCAATCATCCGGACTGAATTCCAAGAGAGCCAACGAATTTGGGAGTCAGAGAGGGACAGTATGGTTGGTGAGATAGACACTTTGCGAGAGAATTTGCAGTCGAAGGGTAAGCTAATTCATGATCTTCAGTGTCGTTTGGAGATGCTTCAACAAGCACTTGCTCATGAGCAAAGTCATCGAAAGGTTCTGGAGCTGGAATTAGTTGAGGCAAGAACTGGGATGGGAGAAGCTGCAGCTGATTTGGAACGAATGCATTCTGTGATTGAGAATTTGAAACGAGAAACTGGTGAAGAAATTGTCCTGCTGAAAAATAATGTTTCGGTAAAGGACAGACAGATAAGGGAGATGGAAATCAGGCAAAAGGAGATAGAGCAAGAGCATGAAGAGCTTCAGAGCATGCAGTTGGAGTTTGAGAATTTCAAAAGGCTGAATGGTGAGCTTCAACAAGCATTGGGCTTAAAAGATAAGCAGATCTTGCTTCTTGAGGAGGCAAGAATTAACGATGTTGGGGTAGCACAGGCCAGGGGACTGGAGTGGGAAGAAGAGAAGAATCTGTTGATTCAGAGTCTGACTGAAGCTGAAGCAAGTTTGAGTTCCAAGGAAGCAAGGTTAAAAGAACTTAGTAATGAGCTGGATGCAGTCAGGTCTTCACTGGAGTGTTTGAGAGCTGCAAAATTGGATTTTGAACAAAAGCATTCAGAAGAGAAGGACAATCTTCTTTCGATCTTGCGCCAGGCAAATGAGACTGTTGCAGCAAGGGAAGAACTTGTCAAAGAGCTGAAGACTGAGCTCACAAGATTACAGGTGCTAATTGATCATACACAGATTGCCCAGGTGGAAGCTGAATGCCAAGCAAAACTTCTGGAGCAACGTTTGACAGAGGCTCATGGGGAGGTTAAAACTACAACCAAGGCCTTGGAATTGTTGACGGAAAGTGGGAAGGCGGAGAAAGCTTCTCTGCTGGAGATTATAGATGGCCAGAATGAGAGAATCCATGAAATGAAAGCTGCCCATGATGCTCAGTTGGTACAAACTCTGGAAGACTTGAAGAATCAAGATGAACAGTTAATGCACATACAAACTCAGTATCGAGACCTTCAGCAGCTGATGAATCATCGTGAGGCAAAGCAGAGAGAGCTTCAGAAGGTGCATGAGCAGCAATTATGGCAACTACACAGTGAGGAGAGACAGTGGCAGGAAGAGAAGGAGAAATTGATCGTGGAGCTCCAGCACTTTGAAGGGCAGGGGATAGACCAGGAGAAGCAGCTGAGGGAGCAAACTGCTGCCTTGGAGAGAAATAAGGATGTGATACTGAAGTTGGAAGCTCACTGTCATTCTCTTGAGCAGCAAGTGGCAGAGCAGACATTGCTGGGGGAGCTTGCAAATGGAAAAATGTCAATTGAGAGAGCAGAATGCATGAAGCTGAAGAAGGAAGTTCAGCGGTTGAATGAGTCATTTACTGCTGCAATAATAGCCAAGGATGCCTCCCTGGAACAGCTCAGAGAAAACATCACTGAGCTACAGGTGGGGTACCAGGAACACACAAATCAAACCTTGAGGATTATGACTTTGGAGAAAAGATTGGAAGAAGAGCGCAAGATGCAAGCCAACATGGAGAAGCACATGCTTGTGTTGAATGCAGAGCTAGATCAGAGAGTTTTGGAAGTTGAGAGGCTGAGTACAGAAAATGGCTCCCTTCAAGCAAGTATCCACAGCTTGCAAGATGACTCAAATGTGACTAAGGGAGTGCTTGAAAGTCAGCTGCGGACATTGGAGGAGAGGCTTTCTGTCTCAAATGCGGAGCTCCAGAAGGTAATTCCTGCTATCATAGCTGAATTAGTGCACTATTTCATCATCCCAGTGTCATGCTTGTCTTCGCTTGCTTCAGATGTAATATTTATTTTTCCTGACTATCTTGATTTTGAATTCTTCTATCGCTCTTTGTGTAACAGCAATTGGAACTCATGGGCATTGAGCGAGATCTGGTGCTCAAACAGTTAACTGCAAAAGAAGCAGAAAGTCATGAGATCTGCAAGGAAAACAAAACTCTCAATGCTGAGAAGAGTAATGTTGACAGTCTTGCCAGAATTCTGGAGGAGGAGAAGCTTGAGTTACTCAGGGAGGTAGAGAGCAACAGGTTGGCTATTCAAACACTCACCTTGAATCTGGAATTGGCAGAAGAAAATCTTGCTCTGACAAAAGGAGAACTGAAGGACTTTCAAAGCAAATTAGGATGTGCGGATGCCATGCTCTTGAGGCTGCAGATTGCTGAAGAAAAGGCCCAAGAAATGGAGGAGAAACTTCATGAATCCAGAGCTGCTGTGGAAGACAAGGAGGAGAGATTGGCTGCTTCAGAATGGGCTGTTCAACAGTTGGCCAGGGAAATTGCCAAGGCAAAGAGCAGCTTGGCTCAGAAAGAGCGGGAGGAGGCATTTTTGCAGGATCGGCTAACAGATCTTGAAAGACATTTGCAAGATAAGGAACGAGAGATGATTGAAATGGAGGTTTATTTGGACAGTGTGGTCAAGGCAAGTGAAGCAAAACAAGCAGATATTGACAAGTTAACCTTAAAAATGCAGGATATGAAAAAAGGTGCTGATGAATGGAAGAAGAGGGAGATTGACCTAGAGACTGAGTTGCATGGGCTTAAGATTACTCTAGAGGAAAAGTCGATGTCCTTGCTTGAATCAGAAGCAGAGGTGAAAAAAGCATCTGAAGAGCATCAAGTGATGAAGGGTGAGATCAAAGACTTGAAGCACCATTTGAGTGAGGAAGTGAACGTTAATTCTGCTCAGCAGTGCAAGATGGATGAGTTGATCTGTGATCTAGAAAGTGCCAAGCAAGCAGTTGAGTTGGCCAATGTACAGCTGAAGGAGCTCCAAGGAAAGCTACAACAGCTTGATCAGGGCTCCAAGGATCGCCTGCAGAGGTCAGAAATTGCTTCTGATGAGCTTCAGCACAAGCTTATGTCAACAGAGTCCAGACTGCACACATCTGGGAAAAAGATGGAAGAAGCAGCAGTTGACCTTGCAGCATATGAAGAGAAGTATGCATGCTTACTGCAAGTGATTTCAGAGAAGGACAAGTTGTTTGATGAGGTGCAAGGAAAATTGTCATCTGCACAATTGGAACTTGCTGAACAAGCCATGGTTGTCCAACAAGCAAATAGGGACCTTATCAATGCTCAAGAGCAGCTTCAGACCCAAGTTGAGATGCAGAGGGGCCTGGAAAGAAGCGTGGGTGAAACTGAGGCGCAGATGGTGGAAATGCAGCAATGCAAATGGCAACTGGAACAAGAGGTGAGGAGGCTCAAGAAAGCAGTTGAGGTTGCCAGACAAGAGTCTACCTTGAGAAATTCAGAAATTGAGAGGTACAGGAGTCAGATTGAACGGCTTGAAGAGATCTCCTCTCAATTTGGAGATGCCCAGACTTTGATCTCTTCACTTACTGGTGAGCTGCAAATCACTTACAGCACTGTTGAGGAACGTGATAGAAGCTTGCTGAAACTGCAATCTTCACTAAAAACATCACAAGATCAGCTTCGGGAGTCACGGGAGCTGATCATGGCAAAGGAAAATGAGAGAGAGATTCTTGCTGTGAAGCTGACTGTTGCAGAGAGTCGAGTTGAAGAGATGGAGACTCAGATGTTGAGTATGCAGGAAGCATTGGGCATTGCAGAGAGTGGACTAAGGGAAGAGACTGAGAAAGTCCTGCACCATGTTGCTGTTCTGAAGGAAGCTCAATTAGAATTGGTGGAATGGAAAGAGAAAGCAGCAACTGCAACCAAGGAGGCAAGAAGTGTGAAAGATGAGCTTGACATCACATTGAAGGGACTACAAACTGAGTTGTTGGGATGGAAGGGGAGAGCAGAAGAAGGGAAAGTTGAGAAGCTGGAGTTTGAAACTCGCATTATGGAGATGCAAGCAGAAGTTGAAGGGTGGAGAGAACGAGCAGGAGTAGCTGCTGCTGAGGGACAAGCTATGAGAGATCACCTTGAGTTTTCAATCAAGTTACAACAGGGTGATCTAGAACAGTGGAAGCAAACTGCATCAGCAGCTGAAGAACAGGAAAAGGCTGCAAAAAATGAGCTTGAAGGCTCAGTCAGGGCTTTGCAGAATGAGTTGAGTAGGCTTAAAGGCAGCTTAGATTCTGCAGAAGAGGAGAGGGCTGCAAAATTGGAACTGGAGAAGTTGCTCAAGGTGATGCAGGCAGATCTAGAGGGATGGAAGGAGGACGCTGCTTGTGCTGCTAAGTTGGGAAGTTCATTTAAAGAAGAAATGGAAAAATCCATTGAGGACTTGCAAGCAGAGTTGGAGCAATGGAAGATGAGAGCATTAACTGCTGAGACTCAGGAGAGAAAACTAAGGAGTGAGTTTGAGCTTATGATTAAGGACTTGCAGACAAAGGCTGAGGCTTGGCAAAAAGTTGCTGCAAATGGTGCAGAAGAAGCAAGGTCTGCAAAACTGGAAATGGAAAATTCATTGAAGATTCTGCAAGTAGAGCTTCTGGAATGGAAACATAAATCAGCCTGTGCAATTGATGAGCAGAGGTGTGTAAAAATGACCCTAGAGGCTTCAATAGTGGAGTTGCAAGCAGAGCTGGAGAGGTGGAGGGAAAATGCAGCAGTCTCTGCTAAAGAAACTGAATCTATTAAAGCAGCATATGATGCTTCATTGAAGGACATTGAAGGAGAGCTTGCTGCATGGAAACAGAAGGCTGGAATTGCTTTTGAGAAGGTCACATCTACAAAGACAGAATTTGAGATCTTGATGCAGGAGTTGCATTCAGAGGTGGCCCTGTGGAAAGAGAGAGCTGAATCTGCCACTGAAGAATGGGATACTGAGAGAGCGCACATTCAGAACATCAACATGAATACTAAGTCTGAAATGGAACAGTGGAAAGAGCAAGCTGTGGCTGTTGCAGAACAGACGAAGTGCTTGAAGTTGGAGCTGGACAATGCAATGAATGTGATTGCTGACTTGACAGCTCAATTGGAGTTGCAAGAGGAGAAGGAACTAACTATGGAGAAGAAGACCCAGCAGCTAGAGGGGGATCTAGCCAGGGCAGAAGAGGAGGCTCTGTCAAGGAGATCAAAAATGCTGCACATATTAGCCCAACTAGAGAGCACCCATGCTAGTCAGAAGGAGCTCAAGGCACAGTTGGAAATGCAGCACAGACAGCTGACCAATGAAGCTGATGGATTTTCAGTTGACTATCCTGATGGAGAAGGGCTCAAAAAAGATGTATGTGCTGAACTCTTGACTCAGTTGGATCTTGTAGGTCTTAGAGGCCTCTGCTGTCTGGAAGCATGACTGTCCAACTTTCATGAAATTACAAGGAAGTGCCAAGAGTAACTCACCTATGCGGGCTCCTGCAAATTCCTGAAAGTGATCCATGTCATGAATGTGCCCTTTTTACTGATTGTGATTGCTTGTGAATTTCAATCTTTCTAAAATTGTCAGGATAGTTTTAAGACTGGCAGTGATGTCTACTTTCTCTAACATGAGTATTATGTTTATTACAACCTTGCAGATTAGAAAAGAAGACCCACAGATGGAGAAAACCTCTGGGCTTGTGCTGGCCAACAAGCGGTTGGAAGATGAAGCCTGGTTGGTGAGGATGCAGGCTGAGGAGTTGAAGAGTGAGGCATGCCGTCTTGCTGCAGACCTTGAAGTTGCTCTTGCTGACCTCTCTACAAAAAATCTTGCAGTCAACCAGCTCAATGTGGAGCTTTCAGGATTAAGGTCCTTGGTGATCATGCTAGAGTCAAAGAGAGAGATCACCAGTGAGGAAATGTCATCCACCACTTCAGCTGATGATAACAGTAACAAGGCAGTTAATGGACAAGAGAAGGTTATCAGCATGAAGGAGGTTGGCCGAGGTCCTGAGTTCCATGATTCCATTCTGAGGTAAAATTCATATTGATCTACAGTGTCATCTCTAATGAATTGTCCATTCCCTCAGAGTTTTGTGTACCCTAAACCCTAAACCCACCGAAATATGATGAATTGCAAGGTATTCAATGTCTTACTGTCTCCATCCAGACAGTGGAATGTTCTTGGTGTATCTGGAAAGCCAATATCATACTTGCAATAACAGGTTGACAGATAGTAATTGACAGCTAACATTCAGTTTTTCGTTCACCATAAATATTTGCAAGGAACAGTAAGGACTGCAAATTATTCAGCCGTATGTATATGGTCTGCTGTAAAAAAGTCACCAGTCATGTCTTGTTTTCTCTTTGGATGCAAGTGTTGTGACATGTAGCATTGAAGTCCTCTTTTACAGTTCCCCCAACAAGACAGGAAAAGTGGTGGTATTTATAGTGATGTCAAGGACCAAATTTTCATCTGAAAATGGTGCAGGCAAAATGGAGGGCTGGAGAAGCATATGGAATCGCAAGCAAGTATGCAGTCTCAGATACACAAGCCTGGGAGTCAATCTCCAAAGAGGTTCATTCTGTCTCCCAAAGTTGACCATGCAAGCCCCCATCGAACGCCATCCTCAAATAGGAAGCGAATTGTGGAATCACCTCAACCTATCTCCATAACCCGAGTTTCAGCTGATGCAAGCATTTGCAAGGTACTGGGTGAGGTTGATGAGAACTCACCCGTTCCAAGCTCAGCTGAAAGAATGGTTGTTCCAGTGCATGGGAGGCGTTGCCAACTGAGCCGCAGCCCTGTCCAGTACTCCAAAAGGTCAAGAAATGTCTCTACCGACGTGAAGAATTCTGATTCCAACTCCCATGCAGATGTTCTCTTTTGATCAGTAGTGCCTCCTTTCTTCCAGTAAATAAGATTTGTGGGGACTGAGCATAAAATAATTGAATTATCCGCCAGACTTTCTGACCATAGTTTTGAAGATCATGGCTATTTGCTCAGTAGCCTTTTTCTTCCTGGAATCTGATGAAGCTGGGAGGACTCTCAGGATATGATGGCAAATGAGTAGATAGATTACTCCTGTACTTTAGTGCTTATGTAAAGATATCTTGCTTTGATGCTTTGACTCAATTGACGAACTTGAAACTGTGAAAAACTTGTTTAGGTCTAATTGTAATCTGGCAAATTGATGGTGCATGCGGCTTACATCAACATTAAAACTACTTACAAAGTTTCTTATCTTTTTGCAGCTATTTGAATGATGAAATGAACTTATGATTGACAAAAAAGGGGGTCTTAAAATGATCAGTGCCATACTAAGATAATTCATCAGACATTAATCACTAATTATTTTTGTAACTACTGTTGATATGTGAACACTCAACTTCATTCAAATCCTGGATTCCCTAAAGAGTTCTGCAAAATTCTAGTACTTTGGTTCAAATCTCCTTCACTTTGAAGCTACTTTGAAGCTAATAAATAAGTTCACTTACATCCAGAGCACCGCTCAAATGTTTTGGGTGACTTTTTGGTATTCTTATTACAAGAGGTTTTCCTGTTTTAGAAGGATTAAAAGAGTCTAGAATCATCATCCTGGTCCACTTTGATAATGTGTTAGGATTTTGTATTAACAGAATATTCCGAAAATGTACTATGATCAGCTTGGATTAATTGATCTCATATCCAGTGGCATGGGGTGTCTTGGTGACGTGTCGTTTCCTGATTGGACACCCACACAACAGTTATATGACATAACCTGCTGAGCTCTTTTAAAGAGTTTTTTTTTTTGGGTGAGGGGAGGATGGAGGTAATTCCACCCATTTTCTAAGGAGTTATTTTTGGGTTGGTTTGGGAGAGGTGATTCTTTTTTTGGGGGATGGGGGACTATCTTAAGGGGTTATTTGTTGGGTGGTATGGGAGGGGGAAGTTTGGTTGTTTCTCAAAGTAGGAAAGTTGAGGTTTGTTTTTTTATTTTTTTAATAATTTTTTTTGAAGGAATTATTTTTTTGGTGGTGTGAGATGGGTGGTTGGAAAAAGGGATGGATTTTTTTTTTCTTTCAAAAATTTAACAAAAAAGAACAAATAATATCTTGTTTAAACCGAACATTTAATACATCTAACAAAAAAGGGGAAAAAAAAGAATTTTGACTATTTTGTGTGAGTAAATATTTTCAGTACATTATACAAAAGTTTATGTTTAGCCAAAAAAAATTGTTTGAGTGAAAATGAAAATAATGGTTAAATAATGGAAAAAAATTTAAGGTTCATATGATATTTTTCATATCCATGTTAAGATATTTAAGGTTTGGGGTTTAAGCATGAGGTGCATAATTAAAATTCATAACATGCCAAGGGTATTGTGTTTTCAAATATTAAAAAAATCATATCACAAATTATGAATCACATGAAATATATAATGAAAGATCACAAGAATCTTTCATAAATGATAAAGTTTAATCATATATGTTCAATGGACTCTAAAAGAAATTTAAAAACCAATTCCCACAACTTTTTACGAAACATGATGTTCAATTGAATAAAATAGAACATAATGCAAATACACACAATTCAATATGCATTAACATTTATAATAAACAAATCCAAGATGTTCCCATAATTTCATGTTAGTAAATAGTTTAGTAGGAATCATATGATGTGTTCATCAATCATAAACAAATATATTAATCATCCTTTAATCAATATGAATTGTTATCATTAACAATTTTATTTTTTTTAACATTAAGAAAAAAATATTGAAACACTGCAAATCCAAAATTTATTAGGTTTATAAATTATAATGAATATAAATATATTGAAAACTGGTATAAATAGCAAGTTTTATTATATTCACCATTTCAAAATTTGAAAAATTCCCAACTTGGACTTAAATGTAACTTGACATGATGCATATTGTTAACAACATGATGAAATTTTAAAGATTAAATCTATTTTCATTATCAAATGCCATATCCAAATTGTTAAGGACATAGAAAACCATAAAAACAAAGATTAAAGGAAACATCTAAATTTAACTTTCAAATAAGGAACAAAACAAGATTATGTGATTAAAAAATAAAAACATGAAATGTGCAAGATAAACGTGAAAACAAATCTTTATTATG
>Ga0116229_10013026_pt1 | contig 11853 bp, 11 predicted proteins | sample S1TSphgellanicum_3_FD_87313 | JGI IMG/M metagenome (GOLD analysis project Ga0116229, IMG submission 87313) | Host-associated microbial communities from peat moss isolated from Minnesota, USA - S1T2_Fc - Sphagnum magellanicum MG | ecosystem: Host-associated > Plants > Peat moss > Unclassified... | reverse complement strand
TCATTCACGATCCCGGTGTCCACGGCACCGTTGTTCAGCGGGACGGAGAAGGTGACCGTACGGCTTACCGCGGGTCCTGACACGATCCTCGGTGCGCATACGAGTGCGACCGTCGACATCGTCGGCGGAGCGTCGGGGACCCTCGTCACCAAGTCGATCAAGGGATGGGTGACCTGCAATCCCTCGATCGACGAATCGACGCAACTCGAAGTGGCGATCGACGCGGCTGCGAACAACGCCTTCAACCTGCTCATCGACTGCCCCGTTCGCTTTCACACCGGTTCGGCATCGGAACGCAGCATCCCCGTTCCCGACGGCGTGACAATCTCCTTTTCGGGTGCCGGGGAATTCCTGATTGTCGACAACGGTCCGCCGGCGTTGACTGTTGCCCATCCGGCCTTGGTCTCGTTCTTCGACTGGAACATCACCAGTCTTTGATGTAAACGGTCCTGTGGTGCACGCAAGGCGCGATCGCGGGCCGGGGGGCGCAGGCGGGGGACTTTCCTCGCCCTTGGCTTCCAGTGGTGGGTTCGGTCCGAAGATGGACCCATTTTGGCCGCTTTCCTAACTCGAGGGGTCTCGCAATGAATTCGATCGTCAACAGGCATGAATTTGCCGGTTACAGCGCTGCGCTGATGCTCGCCGCGGCTCTCCCGAGTACGGCGCTGGCAGCCGTGCCGCCGCCGGCGGCTGCGCATGGCTTCAATGAGAATACATTCTCTTCGAATTTCACCACCAAGACGGTGGATATGAATGACACCCAGAATCGCGGCTTCAAATGGTACATCTACGATTTGTTCTCGAAGAAAGCCAGTGCGACCGGCGTCCAGCTGAATTCGGACGGCAGCGCGACGCTGGTGGGTGACAAGACCGGCGCGGGCGGTGCGCTCATGAGCATCAACGCCTACTTCGGCACCAATACTTATGTGGGAACGGCATTTGGCGGGGGCGCCTATATCGAGGCGGTCCTGCATTATGACCCCGCCCAGGTGGATGCTGTGCACGCCGGCGGGGTGAGGGCACCGTATCCTTCCTTCTGGGGCTTGCCCATGGAAGGCAACGTCATCCTGGGTGCCAATCAATGGCCCGGCCAGCCCGCAGGCTATGTTCACAATGTCGAAGCCGATTTCTTCGAAGCGGACTACGTCCAGTCAACTATGTACGGCGTTGGCGCGCACGATTGGTACGGAATCAAGGGCAAAACCTGCGCCAACCTGTGCGTGGTATCGTTCCAGAATCCGAGCGGCGCACGGATCGCCCCGGCGGGTACCGACATGAAGCAGTTTCACACCTACGGATTTCTCTGGGTGGCGGCAACCGCGAGCACGGACGGTGTGATCAGTGCCTATTTCGACGGGGTTCTGATCGGAGCCACTCGCACGTGGACCCAGTACACGGATCAGGCGCCCACGCCGGTCGGCAAAACCTGGACCTTCGGCCGGCTCGATCAGCAGCACATGTTTTTCATCCTGGGCGCCGGCGTGGGTGAGCCCATGACGGTGAAGTCGATCAACGTCTGGCAGAAAAACACTGCCTCCAACATGACGAACTGAGAATTGCCTGGAGAGGGCGCGATCCGGGCCTCAAAAGGCGCGATCGCTGCGCCCTCCCGCGGGCCAGGGTAGCGGCTGCGCGGCGGCCGTCAAGCCATGCTCGCGTCGATCTCTTGCACGGTTGGCATGGCCTGCGCGGCGCCCCGCCGGCTCACCGCGATCGCTGCCGCGACGTTTGCTCGCGCGGCCGCAGCCTCGAGCGACAAGCCCCGATCCATACCGGCCGCGAGCACGCCACAGAAGCAGTCCCCGGCCCCGACCGTATCGACGACGGCTACCTTGCGGCCGGCGATCTCCTGAACGTCGCAGCCTCTGACGATCAGCGCGCCGAGGGCGCCGCGCGTGACCACGACAGTCTGATCGGCGCGGTCGAGCAGAGCTCGCGCAGCCGCGACCACGGCGTCCGTGGGAGCGGGCACCTCGGCATCTGCATGAGCGGGCACCTCGGCATCTGCATGAGCGGGCACCTCGGCATCTGCATGAGCGGGCACCTCGGCATCTGCATGAGCGGGCACCTCGGAATCTGCATGAGCGGGCACGTCCCGAAATTGCGAGTAGCTCGCGAGCTCGGTCTCGTTGACGACGAGGACATCGACATGGGTAAACAGCCGACGACCGGCCGGGATTGCGGGCGCGGCGTTGAGAATCTTGATGCAGCCTGGAACTGGCGCTGCGAAGACCGGCACGAGGATCTGCGCGCAGATCTCGAGCTGGGCGAGCAAGACGTGTGCGGACGCCAGGAGCCGAGCAGGATCGGACTGGACAGGAAGCCGGGCATTCGCACCGCCGACGGTGATGATGCAGTTCTCGCCGCGGCGGTCCACGCAGATGAAGGCCTGGCCGGTCGCTGCCTGGTCATCGCGTGTAACGGCCGAAATGTCGACGTGCTCGGCCTCGAGAAACTCGAGCAACCACTTGCCACCGTCGTCGCTTCCGACATGGCCGACGAGGCGTGTTGCGCTGCCCGCTCGGGCCGCCGCAACCGCTTGGTTCGCTCCCTTGCCGCCAAGGCGGCGCGTGCAGGTCGAGGCAATCAGTGTCTCGCCGGGTCTGGGCAGCGACTCCACCTCGAGCACCCAGTCGACATTCAAGGATCCCACCACGCAGACGCTCATGCTCGGATTGTAGCGCCGCTCGGATGGCGCCGGCGTCCGTGCAACCCCTGCGCGTTGCGGCAAGATGGAAACCGTCGCTGCCTCCGGCTGGCAGCTCTGCCTCAGACCCTCTATCATCGGAGACCCTCCGCGGAGCCACCATGCACGATGAAGCCGAAATCACGATCAGCGGCGTGAAACTCACCGACACCCAATCGATGACTGTCCGAGTCGCGATCGACACGCTCGCCAACGTGCTCGCCGAGGGCATCGAGGACGATGAGGCGCGGGAATTGACCGAGCGCTACGTCGATTCGCTGAAGGTCATTCAAGCGCTGCTCGAGCGGCGCGAAACGCGCAAGCAGTAGGCGTCTCGGCAGCCGTGGCGACTTCCGGGGGTCCGGCCGGCACTCGCCCCGCACGCGCCCGGCGTCGAGGCTCGGCGGCTTGCCCAAGAATGGATCTAAGCACTTGAATCCAATCCCAAAAATGCGGGTGTTGTTCGTCTGAGGGCTCCACCATCGCACGCTGCGTGACCTGCGCCGCTCCTACGGAACGAACCATGCCTGGCTCGGCGTTTCGACCAAGTTGATCGCCAGCTTGCTTGGAAACACGGCGGAGGTTACGACTCCGGTCTATACCCAGATTGCGGCGAACGACCTGCGCCGGCTCACCGACGCGAACGCGGTAGCGCTGCTGCCGGCGCCGTCACCCTGAAAAGGCATAGCTGACGAAAACCCAAGACGGCGGCCTGGCGCCGGCCGGTTTTTTCAGAAATGTGCGTATTTGCCGGGTAATCGCACCCAAAAAACGGCAGCGCGCCCACCTTTCTGATTCGCCGCAGATGAATCAAAGGTGCGCGGCGCCGGCTTCGCTTCGGCATGGGCGAGCGGAAAAGACATGCCATGCGCTCTAATGCGCGCTTTCCGCTGCCCCACGTTCCCTACCTTAGTTTACCTCAAGGTTCCCGAGGTAAGCATTCATGCGCGAATCCGACTTTATCCCCTTATCCGAGCTGACACAGCTTACCGGGTACGCTGCAAAGACGCTTTACAACAGTCACACGTCAGGCCGCGGGCCGCTGGCTGTCATCTTGTGCAAGCTCGGTGGCCGACTCGGTGCGTGGCGGGCTGACTACGATCAGTGGCTTGTCAGCCAGCGCAAGCTCGGCCGCACGAATCGCGCGGCGGCTTAATGATCGACGACTACCGCCAGCGCGCCGGCCGCCATGCTCCGCAGACGATCGCGGAGATCCGCGCCGCAGCCCAGCGTTTACTCAATGACGGCCATACGGAACGTAGAGTGGCGGCCGCCCTGGGTTGCTCGGTCGAGCAAGCGCGTCGCCTGATCGGCGAATGCCAGTACTGCGCGTGATGCTCAATCTTCTCGTTCCGCTTGACCCTCAAGGCCTTTCGCCGCGGGAATTGCGCCAAGCGTTCGCCCAGGCACTTCGCGATTCGATCCAGCGCGCGAGACAGCGGGGCAAGCTTGATACCGGGCAGGCGGAAGAACTGTGGCGAGTTGTGCCCGATCCGGAGCGCGCATGAGTACTGCGACCTGGGCCGAGTGCTACATTGACCGGTTCGAATTCAAGCTCGTGCCGCTGCGGGGTAAGATCCCGATCGGCGAGGCGTGGAATTCGGACGAGAATTTGATCGGAACGGTGGATGCCGTCCGCGCGACCTGGACGCGGGACCCGCAACTCAATCTGGGAGTTTGCCTCGAGCCGAGCGGCCTGGTCTCTCTGGACGCCGACAACCCCGAAGCCGCGCGACTCGTGCTCAATTCCGCAGCCAACACACCGCCGCCGCGATAAAAATGAACGCCGCACCATGACTCACGGCCCGCGCGAGCGGACTTGAGTACAGGCCATTGCGACCAGCCGCCTCGTAAATCTCCCGAGGCGTTGAGCGCAGATTCCGCCACCGGTTGGTATTGAGCCACTCGCCCACGATGCACCAGACCAAACCGACGCCGTTCAAGGCTGTGAAAGGTGTGTAACCCCGATAGATCAGCACGGCGCCAAGGGCGGCAGCGGCAACACAGATTGGCACAGCGATTCGTTCTCGCAGATTCATGCTCAGCACCCTCCCCCTCCATAACCATAGAACAAGTACATGTCCCAATCGACCTCGAAATCGCCCGCGTCAGTCTTCGGGACCGGCGACGCGAATTCAGAATCGGAAGTTTTCTCGATGCTTGCCTCATCTTGCTCGCAGATCCATGCGAAGCTTTCGCCCTTGGGACTGCGGTCAAACTACGGCGCTGCTCCATGACATAAGAGGCCGCGTTCCCTGCGGCCTCGATTCGTATCGGCGTGTTTGGGTCCAGATCCGTGGCTTTACCTTACCCGGCGGCTCTCCGCCCCCGCAACCACGCGAGCGTCACGGCGAGCAGCGTCGCTGCGCTACCCACACCGGTGGCGTCCAGTTCGGGAACGTGGGTGGGTGGGGCGACGGCGGTCCATTTGGTGTAGTAGGTTGGGCCAAAGGCGCCGCCATAGGGCTGGGCACAACCGTTGCGTCGCTGGGACTGAAACCACCAACGAATGAATCTGCAGCGTCATACAGAAATCCGCTCTGTTCCGATTTTGTCGGCTTCCACGCGGTAATAAACTGGGCACCGGGGCCCGGATCAGGATAGTCGCTGGGCGATGGAGTAAACGTCCCATAAAACTTGTCATTCGCGAGTGCCGCATCAATCCCGGTCAACGGCTGTCCAGGCTTGGCGGTGCCACGCCAGAACACAAATGGCGACATTGCCGGCTCCGTGTCTGTATACGTCACGTCCCAATAGCCACCAACGAGTTTCAGGTCATCAATGCCGGTGGCGCCTATGCCGCACCCTTGCCCACTCCCACATGCCGCCGAACCCGCTCGCAAACGGGTCCGCACACGCGCTCGCCCCGCACATCAACACCTGCGCCTGCGCGCCGCCTACGCTGAGCGCGCCCACGAGCGCCGCACCGGCCACCGCCCGTCGCCTACCTCGCAGCAATGCGATCCCGAACGCGAGCATCGCTGCCGCGCCTCCGAGGCCGGTGGCGTCCAGTTCGGGGACGTGCGTCGGCGCTGCCACCGGGGTCCAAATGGTGTACTCGCCTGCGCTGTTGGCGCCGGGTCCGATCCAGCCTATTTGGTTACCCAGGTGACCGACATACTCGGCCGTTGCACCATAGCCGGGGTACGGTGATGCAACATCAGCAGCATAGGATAGAGAATTGGGGCCCAAATAAACTCCCGGGCCGCCCGGCCCAAATGCTGTGATTGCTTGCTCTCCCACATCATTACAGCAGTAACCTGTTGGTCTCGGTATCCTGTCATAAAAAGCATCCAGCGCATTGGCGGCATCAATGCCCGTCAGCGGCTGTCCTGGCTTGGCAGTCGTGGTTGACAGCACAAAGGGCGACGTTGCCGGTTGCGTGGTCGACCACGTCACGTCCCAATAGCCACCGCCGAGTTTGATGTCATCAATGGGCGTCGGACCGTACGCCGCGCCGTATGTATCTGTGCACGGCCCGTTGCCGCACACGAAATATGCCTGCGACTGGCTGTTCGGCCCGCCGCTGCTCTGCCTCGCCTGCGCGCCCGCACTCGCCAGCGCCCCCAAAGCGGCGACTGCCAACATCATCATCGTGGTCTTCGTCATCATCCTGACTCTCCCGTGGTTATTAGTTGGCGTCCAGCGCGGCGCCGCACCACCAGTTTTAACAACCGTCGCTCGACTGCGACGTGGGCAATTAGCCTCGAGGAACTGTAGGAATTTTCTTACCCAAGAATCAGGCCAGAATAAGCTCCCCGCATGGCGAAGAAGCGGCACCGGATCGACGCTCTGATCCGATGCCCACGTGGCTCACGCGCCCCAGGAGCGTGCTAGAACTGCGCCGATGCGGCCCCCGCCACCGAAGCCTCCCGACACGCCGAAGCCGGCGCCGACCCGATCCAAGAAGGTCGAGCGGGCGATGTATTACCTTCGCAAGCTGCAGGAGCACAGGGCGCGCAAGCGTTCGCGGTAAACCCATCGCTGCCTTGGCTCGGGGAAAGCGGGCCTGACTTCACCGTGAGCCAGGGTTTCGGCGCCCTTGTTCCTGTCACACTCAACCGCGGCAGCCGACAACCTAACCAGCGAGACTGATGACATGGTGATGACATGAAACTGAATGAACTTACGAAAACCCATAAAAATAAGCCTTTCCGAGTGTTGTTCGTCTGCCTCGGTAACATCTGCCGCAGCCCGACCGCCGAGGGCGTGACGCGCCGGCTCCTGGCGCGCGAAGCACCGCACCTGGGGGTCGAGCTCGATTCGGCTGGAACCGGCGATTATCACGTCGGAGAGCCCCCCGACCCCCGCAGCCAGCGTGCGGCCCTCGCGCGCGGCATCGATCTCGGTGAGCTGCGGGCTCGCCAGATCCGCGCCGACGACTTCGAGCGCTTCGACCTGATCATCGCGATGGACCATGCGAACCTGCGGGAGCTCGTGGCGCAACGGCCCCCGCGCGCGACCGCGCGCCTCGCCTTGTTCATGGATTACGCGCCGGAACTCGGCGTGGCGGAAGTGCCCGATCCCTACCAGGGCAAGGCGGCGGATTTCGAGCGCGTGCTGGATCTCACGGAAGCGGCGGCGCGCGGTCTCATCACGCACCTCGAGCGGGCCGGTGCGGACAGCGCTGCTCCTTGACCTGATGCCCAGCGTAATCCGCGACGCCGCGAATCGAAATCAGGTGGTTCCACGTTCTATAGAAACTAGAGCAGCGAGCGCAACAACCAGTACAGGCCGCCCGCCAGCGCGATCGAAACGGGCAGCGTCAGCACCCAGGCCATCAGCAGATTGCGCACCGTGGCCCACTGCAGACCCGAATGGTTCGCGACCATCGTTCCGGCGACGCCCGAAGACAGCACATGGGTGGTGCTCACCGGCAGCCCGAAACCATCGGCCGCGCCGATCGTGAGCATGGCGACGATCTCGGCCGAGGCGCCCTGAGCGTACGTCAGGTGGGTCTTGCCGATGCGCTCGCCCACCGTCACGACGATGCGCTTCCAACCGATCATCGTACCCAACGCCAAGGCAATCGCGACCGCCACCTTGACCCAGTTCGGAATGAACTTGGTCGCATCGTCGAGTTCGCCTTTATAGGCTTTGAGTGCCTTCGCGTCTTCCGCGCTGATGTGAAGGTCGGTCGACTTGGTTACGTAGCGCAGGCTTTCGCTCACGAGGTACATGTTGCTGCGGATGTTGACGAGCGAATCGGGTGGGACGTTCGACAGCGAGTGGTACCTGTCCACCTCGATCGCAATCGATTCCGCGAGCGCCGATATCGCGGGCAGGCTCTGCGCCGTCACCTTGCGGGTGCGCACCACGTCGAGAACCGCGTCGTGCGGATCAGCCGGGGCCTCACCCGCACCGTAGTGGGCGAACACGGTCTGTGCCTGTTTCGAAGCGGCCACGAACTGGGTGACGGCTTCCTCGTGCATGGTCCGATTCAGGGCGTAAGCAGTGGGCACGGTGCCGATCAGAATCAACATGATCAGGCCCATGCCTTTCTGGCCGTCGTTGGAGCCGTGAAAGAAGCTCACGCCGGTACAGGTCAGGATCAGCAGGCCGCGGATCCACCAGGGCGGCGGCTCGTTGCCTTTCGGCTCTCGGTACAGCTCAGGAATGCGAACGAGCGACATCGAGGCCCGCAGCAGCAGGGCGGCGAGGGTGAAACCGACCAGCGGAGACAGCAGCAGTGATTCCCCGACCTTGCCGGCCTGCGCCCAGTCGACGCCGCTCGTGCCGTTGGCTCCGGCCGCCATGAGCTGGTTCATGAGACCGACGCCGATGATCGAACCGATCAGAGTGTGGGAACTCGACGACGGCAGGCCGAAATACCAGGTGCCGAGATTCCAGATGATGGCGGCGATCAGCAATGCGAAGACCATGGCGAAGCCGGCGCCGCTGCCCACCTGCAGGATCAACTCGACGGGCAGCAGTGAGACGATGCCGAAGGCGACTGCACCGCTCGAGATCAGCACGCCCAGAAAATTGAAAATCCCGGACCAGATGACTGCGAGATTCGGCGGCATGGCATGCGTGTAGATCACGGTCGCCACGGCGTTCGCCGTGTCATGAAAGCCGTTGACGAATTCGAATCCGAGCGCGATGAACAGGGCGATGCCGAGCAAGATGTACGGGTAGGCACGCGTGTCGCGCACGACCGAGAGATCGCTCGCGAGGTGGTACCCTGCGTAGATGATGCCGATGATCAGCACGACCCCCGCGAGCACGTTGAACCAGGGGTTGGGCTTGTTCGCGGCCAGCGGCGAGGCGGCCGGTGAGCGTGTCAACACGCCGGTCGGGGTTACGCTCGAATTCATAATGGCCTCGTTGCTACGACGGGGTGGACCGGGGCGTGCAGTCTAAAAGATGCAATGTGACAATTTGATGAACGCTTAAACTTCCTGTCATGCCGTTCACGATTTCTCACGCGGCGGTGGTTCTGCCGTTGCGTCGTTGGCTTGAACGCTGGCATCTGCTGTCGGCCACGGTGATCGGCAGCATGGTCCCGGACTTCGGCCTGTTCTGGCCAGGGCGTTTGCCGCGCTTCGAAACCCACAGCGCCGCAGCGCTCTTTAGCTTCAGCCTTCCGGTCGGCCTCGCGACCTACTGGGTGTTCGAGTTGCTCGTGAAAACTCCGCTGCTCGAGTTGCTCCCGGACGGAGCCTATGCCCGTTCGCGACCGGTCGCGGCGCCGGCCAGGATTACCGACCTGCGGCAATGGTGCGTTGCGGCGGCGGGGATATTCGTGGGTGCCGTCTCACACCTCGTGCTGGACGGATTCACGCACACCAACGGCCGCGGCGTGCGCTTGCTGCCCGTGCTCGACGATCCGGTCGTGGACATTCACGGTCACTGGATGTCGGGTTATGTCGCAATGCAAAATGCCATTTCTTTGGTTGGATTGGTGATCGTGGTGATCTTGGTGTGGCGCGAGCTCGTCTCCCCCATGGGCTCAGAATCCCGCCCGGTACGGGCGTTGGGCGCCGAGGAGCGATACCGCTGGGCACTCGTCTACGTACTCGCGGCCGGCAGCCTGACGCTGCTCGCCATATTTCCGCGCCTCAGCGCGAACCACCTACACTCCGCGCTCATGATCGGCAATCTCGCCGTCGCTTGGATGCGCGGCTGGGCCCTCGCCCTGCTGCTGTGCGCGGCCTGCCTGCAGCTGCGCTTGCGCGCAGTGCGGCGGCGTCCCTGACCCTGCCCCAGCGGGCAAGGTCAGCGAACGGGCTCAACTCTCTTCAGTTCCCGGCCGCGGATCGGGGACCTGCCGCGGAGGCAGCTCGCTCGGAGGTGTCGCCCATACGACATATTTCTCACCCGATGCCGCGGCCACGGGCGGGGGCGCGGCAGTCGTTCCGGGTGCCGCGGCCACGGGCGGCGGCGCGGCAGTTGCGCCCGGTGCCGGAGCCACGGGCGGCGGCGCGGCAGTCGTTCCGGGTGCCGCAGCCACGGGCGGCGGGGCGGCAGTCGTTCCCGGCGCCGCGGCGGCGGGCGGCGGCGCGGCAGTTGCGCCCGGTGCCGGAGCCAAGGGCGGAGGGGCGGCAGTTGCGACAGGGGGAGGGGAAGGGGGTGCGCTGGCGGGCGCACCCCCGGGGCCGGACGCGATCACCCGCGGAGGCGCTTCGCCGGCCCCGCTTCCGCCACTGTCGGGTTGCGGGGCGGGGTCGCCGGGTAAAGCCCCCTCGCTGCCGCTGCCATTGCTGTAACCGGCACTCTGAGCGCCGGGGCCGGGAGCGGCCGAGCCATTGAGATTGGAGCCCTCGCCGCTATCGCGACCCCGACCGCGCCCGCGCCCGCGCCGCCGACTGCGGCCACTACGCTCGCCGGGCGCGCGTTCGCCGTTCGGACCGCGCTCGCCCTGGCGCTCGGCGGCACCGGGTCCGCGCTCGCCGCCCTGCGAGGCGCGCTCGCTATTCTCGGCGCTCCGAGGTCCCTCACTGCGGGGGGCCGCGTCGGCGCGCAGTGCATCCGATCGTGAGGGATCGGGCCGGTTCGTCTCCGGCCGGGTCGAGTCCCGCGCGGTCTCAGATCGGGCGGCCTCCGGCCGAGCATCGCGTGGCCCGTCGCTGCGGCCACGATCCGGGCCGCCCTCCGGTCGCCGACCGTCACCACGGCCGTCGTGGCCCCGACCGTCCTGACCTCGTCCGTCTTGACGCGGCGGGCGGCCGTCGCGGCGGGTGTCGCGACCGGCATCGCGCGGCGCGTTGGCGTCGCGACGCGGCTCGCGACCAACGCTCCGATCGCCTCCCCGATCTCGATCGCCGCGCTCGCGTTCGCGGTTTCGGAAGCGATCCGGGCGGACATCGCGGTGTACGTTCTCGCGCGGTACGGGCGCTGCAGGCGGCGGCACGGGCTCTACGGCCGGAATCGCGGGGGCGCCGAACAGCCAGTACCAGAGCCGCTGCACGGCACCGATCTGGGGCGCAGGCGGGACAGTCGCCACCGGCGTGGGCGCCGCGGGTGGTTCGACGACCGGGGCAGGCGGCGTCGGCATGGGCTCGATTTGTGCAGCCGACAGCAGGCTCGGCACCAGCGGAGCTTCCCCTTGCGGTTTCTTGTCGCGATTGCCGATGTTCGAATCATCGATGCTGGGTTGGTCCACCATTTGGTAGCTCGCCGTGGGGCTCTCGAGCAGCTCCTTCTCATCGTCGCGGATGCGTCGCAGCGTATAGGCCGGCGTCTGCATGCTGGGGTTTGGCACGATCACCAGGGAGACCTTGTCGCGCTCCTCGATCTGATTGAGCCAGTCGCGCTTCTCGTTCATCAAATAGGTCGCGACGTCCACGGGTACCTGTCCGATCACGCGCCCGGTCTTCTCCTTGCGCGCCTCCTCGCCGATCAGGCGTAGCAGCGCGAGCGACATCGATTCGACGCCGCGGATGGTGCCCATGCCGCTGCAGCGCGGACAGTTGATGTGGGTAGTTTCCGATAGTGCAGGCCGCAGGCGCTGACGCGACAGCTCCAGCAAACCGAAGCGCGACAACCTCCCCAACTGAATTCGCGCCCGGTCCATTTTGACCGCGTCGCGCAGCATGTCCTCGACGGCGCGCTGGTTCGCCGTCGATTCCATGTCGATGAAATCGATCACGATCAAGCCGCCAATGTCGCGCAGACGCAGCTGTCGCGCGATCTCCTCGGCGGCCTCCAAATTGGTGTTGCGGGCC
>Ga0116229_10013024_pt1 | contig 11855 bp, 14 predicted proteins | sample S1TSphgellanicum_3_FD_87313 | JGI IMG/M metagenome (GOLD analysis project Ga0116229, IMG submission 87313) | Host-associated microbial communities from peat moss isolated from Minnesota, USA - S1T2_Fc - Sphagnum magellanicum MG | ecosystem: Host-associated > Plants > Peat moss > Unclassified... | reverse complement strand
CAGGAGGAGGTCTCGCATTCCCAGCACCAACTCCCCCAATGCAACAACTTCCACTTCATTGGCGCCACAACGATTTCTTTCTTTCTTTCTTTCACACGATTCCAGAGGCCCAAGACACATTTTGTAATCTGATTGGTGTTGAAGACCACGTTCTCAGAGCTGATTCATAAACTGTATGTGAAGCTAAGTGTTATATTTACCATTTATAATCATGGGTGGTTGAGTGTGGGCACCCAGATACAGATCCGGTTGTGTTTTTGGATCGTGCATTCTCCACATTGTCCAATGCTAAGGTGGCAAAATTACTGCAAACAGACCCTCTCTTTTCAGTTGCTTCCTGTAACATAATTCAAGCCCAGCAATGTGGTTTAAATACCATTGAAAAATAACCTTTTCTTGCTTTGTGAATTGCTTGCCACTTTCTCATTCTTCAGTCTTTATGTGCAGACAGCTGTTGAGAGGTGAACCTTAGCTTGATGATGTGTGGGCGCTTGGTTTCTGAACAGAAGTTAGGGATATGGCATGCTGGTTATCAAGGCAGGGAGGACTTCTTTTGGAATGTGCATAAGAGTGGTTCATTAGCACTGGCCATTGAACCCTTCCAGTAAGCGCTGTTCACACTCTTTGACTGACTTTGTTGCTTCATGTCTGTTGATGCCCTTTAGGGTTTAGGGTTTAGGTTATCAGATCATTGTGGGACATGTTACAAGTCTTTCATCTTTTTCTCTGGTCCTTGTTGAGACAGACATTGGGCTGCAAGGCTATTAGAAACAAAGCACTCATCATGATTAGTGTCTTTGGTCCTACCCATCTCTCTCTCACATTTAGTGCTCACACGTGTAGTGCTTCCTCACAAGATGGTTTTGCTAGAGTCTTCTGTAATCTCTGAGTGCTAGCTCTGCTTTTGCATTTCTGAGAGATTGAAAGATAAGACTGTACATTTCCAGTTGAAAACTTGCTTATATGGTGCTTCCAAAAAAAAAAGCAACTGGGTCCTCTGCTCAGGACAATGACAATGTAGTAGTGTAGGCTTGCAGGTTGTCACAGCGGTGTTTGCTTTGATTTTGGATGCCAATCAGGTTGTCTTCTTCTTGTGGTTCCCTCCCTGTTGATTACAGTTTTCTTTTGTTTTTTTCGAGGAATTGCTGTGTGTAGTAGTGCACTCTATATTGTAGTTGGAAGGAGAGTGGGGCTGCATTTGCTTGCTAATTGTGAGCATGTGTTGTTGAGTTAGTCATTAACTTTGATGAAGTTGTTCATGAGCTTCACAGCAATACTGAGACAAGCAAAGCTTGTCTTAAAGAACTACAGGTGCAGTCAGCAGTACCCGTGATATTCCAGTTGGCATAGTCAAATTTTACGAATGGGTTTGGGGTTTAGGGCCCAGAGTTTAAACTCTGGACCCTGGACCCTAAACCTAAATAAACTCCAAACCCTAAAATCTCAACAATGCTCTAGGCAACCTTTTACTCATTTGGATTCAAACAGGAACTGTTGGTGGGATAAGGGAAAAATCTACCTTGGGGAGAAGACATCACAAGACTTTGTGATGCCAGATGCCCTTCCTTCTCCAGGTAGTACTTACTCCTAGTGTTTCTTAACTCAAGCTCTAACAATATTTGCCGTTGTAGAACATGAGTTACAACCTGATTTTATATGATAATAATCATATTCACTTCGGTTGTGGGTTGTTTTGGCATAAATCTTAGGAGTTGACATCCTAGTTTAGATGTTGAGAACCTGCCATGGCTAATGGCTTCATGCTCTTTTACAAGGAAGAGCAGCTTTTTTTGAAATATTGGGCATGGTGATGAACCCCATTGTGCAGTATTTGGAAATGGATATGAAGTGCAAAAAGAAGAGAAAATCAGCAGTGCTCACATCTGCTGCCTCGACAGAAGAGATCACTGTGACATTAAAATCCTCCAACCAAAAGGATGTTTGTTGCTCTAAACACCGTCAAACAGTGCAACAGAGGAGCAAATTTCCAAGCCCAAAAAATCTCTTGTCACTCAAGTACCCAAAATGAGGAATGAGCCTTTGACTTCAATTCCAGGAAACAAGGTACCAGTGGACACTTCTTCTGAGCATCCAAAGGTGGTGGTGCCCCCTGGCAGTTCTGGAAGAGAATCAGAAGTCTCTATTGATTGGGAGGACCTTCTCATTGGTGCCTTATTTTGGGTGGGGTTAGAGTTCACTTCATGTCTCTTTGTTCAATGTTATGCTTTTTGGTGGCTTTTCCAATTGTTTAGATGAGAAATGTAGAGTTTCTTTTTCTGTGTGACCTTTTCAGTAAGATGTCGACAATTGTCCTAGTTAATGTTATGCCCATTATGTTCTTGCAAGCTGATACAAGAATGCTTGAAGATGGGTATTACAAGTCAAGTCTTGCCCTCCACCCTATCCAGAGCGCAGCAAGCATCAATGACAATGAACTCATGCAGTATCTCTGCAGCAAAACAGAGGTCTTGCATACTATTACTTCACCTGCAATTTTTTTTCTGTCCAAACTGACAGTGTGTGTAAGTGTGTATGGCTACAGTATCGCACCAAGTTCTTAAGAAAAACATTTTTCCTGCAACTTGAGGGGTGCTTAGGCTTTTGGCATGGGTTCATCAACCCCAGTGGTTTATTATATATCACAATATGTTTGTGATTCTGCCCCAGTGGTTTGTGGCAGGTGAAGTTGCTGCATGAAATGAAAGGTGAAGGCAAATTTTAGAGTTTGGTCATCACCCTTAACACTAAACCTAAACCTTAAACCCTAAACCCAATCTCCCCTCTGATAAGCTCATTGTAAACTTTTGGCAACTATGAATGAAATTTTTCCCGGACAATGTATAATATGAGTGTACTGGGATAATGTAACTGTGGAATGTATATGTGCAAAGCTACGTGTCTTCAGTGCTAGCCAAAACTAAGACCAGGTCTCTTCCTATTGCTTCTGGAAATACAATAGAGACTCAGGATGCAGCTGTTGTTATAATGGTGTTTCTATTGCTTTGGGAAATGCAAGAGAGAGACTCAGGGATGAAGATGTTGTATAATGGATTGCCTGAATTAGGGGTGGGTTATCATATACTTATCTTACACCCACTGTCAGGAGCTAATGAAGTCAGTGGGTAGTCATGGCAGCTCAGCACTACTGCTATCCATGATGGAAGGTGATGGTCTGACTCTTTTGTGAGTAACTCTCACAAGGTGATAACCACACTTGCTCTTCTTATCTGTTTTGGGTATGATCAGAACTAGCAAAAATGGTTACCTTTGACATGTCAGTGTGGAGTTTGCTCATAGAAATTGAAATTTTCATAACAATCTCATAAAAATTATTTTGAATGCTCACCAGGATGTTACTGGGACTGTTCACTTTTGGGGAACTTATGAATATTTTTCTATTTTAACTGTTGCTGGTGTGAACTCAACATATGGGGCAGAACCATTGTGTGAAAGGCTGTTCATTATATATCACAAATGATTTGTTCTTGCTTCATAGCTTTGTGTGTTGATTTTCCTCTTTATATCTTCATTTTAATTTGTTTTGATTTTTAAAAATATTTCTTTCTTTTTAATCTTAAATTTTTTTTGGTTTAGCTAGCAACCGTCAAGGCCAACAAACCCCATGGCAACCCCATCTTGTGAGAAAAAAACCTCAATATCATGGTGGTGGTTAATTAGTGTATGGCATTGACACTAACTAAATGAAATAAGTCGAAATAAGTGGAGATGCTGTTGTATTCATCATGCAAACCACTTCTTCAATTCCTTTGATGCGTGTTTTGGGATGGACTGAGTCTTCTCTTTTCTTTGCTCCATCAATCTTTGCTGATTTGTTGACAGAAAACATAAGAAAAAATAAAAACATGATCATTACATCCTTTAGGATGATGTAATTCCACTCTTAGTAATTCCATTCAATTGATAACTTCACCCATATTTTGTAAGTATGCTAATAGTTAGTTCTTTAGTATTTTCTAATGGAAAGTATATGTGTATACATGTCTCTGTACAGAAGCAACTACTGGTTCTTATGCTAGAAGGGATCGTGCCATTTCTGCAACGTTGTTGTCCGTAAAACCATACTTCTTGAACACATCCAAGTAACCTCCGCTACAGCCAAATGTATAAACTCCAAAGACCTTGCCTTCTGATCCAACATATTCTCGCCACCCAATTGGAGATCCAGCTTCCACGCTCAGCCTTTTCAGCACGGTTGGGGGAAGAATGCTGTCTCTATACTCCTTGGGTTGCTGGTCAAAAAGCTCCCAACAAACAAGAGAGACAACCCGCACCTTTCTGCCTTCTTTGCGTAATGTCTCTGCTGCCTTCTCACATAGAGCGAGTTCTGATCCTGTTCCAATCAAAATGATTTCTGGAAGAAGAACCTCTTTACTACCATTGCTGCTGCTGCTGCTGCTGTTATCACTCACAATGTAACCACCTTTTGCTACACTTTCACTTGAAGTTCCTGAAAGATTAGCTTCCACTTTTTGGCGAGACAGTGATAGAACTGTCGGTGCATGACGACGAGAAATTGCAACTCGGTATGCACCAGCAACTTCATTTCCATCAGCTGGTCGTAGAACATACATGTCTGGAATTGCACGTAAACCCACTAATTGTTCCACTGGCTGGTGTGTAGGGCCATCTTCTCCAAGTCCAATTGAATCATGGGTCAGAATATATATCACTCCTGCTTCACTCAGAGCTGAGAGTCGCATCGCATTCTTCATGTAGTCACTGAAGATCAGGAATGTTGCAGCTATGGGAATGAGACCTGAACCATGGAGAGCTAGGCCATTGGAAATCCCTGCCATTGCATGCTCACGGATACCATAGCGGATGTTGCGGCCTTCAGGAGAATCATGTTGGAAGTCAGTCGAGTTTTTCATGTAGACTTTATTGGAGCTTGCTAGATCAGCACTGCCACCAATGATTCCTGGTAGCACTTCTGCTGCAGCATTCAAACACTTCTCAGAGTAACCTCGTGTTGCATCCACAGGATCTTTCTCTGACCAACTCTGCACAACACAGGTACACACCAGCATATTGATCCAATAGACTCAGTTCCAGAAACAGATGATGATCTTGAAAGGATCATGCAAGGGACATGTCAAAGAAAGAGTTGCTTTTATGGTACTTCTGCTTTGCAGCTAAGTGACAGGGTTTAGGGTGAGGGTACTGGATTGGTCTGTAGACAGTACTGGAAGAACTTTGTCCCAATCTGATGGAATGTTGCCATTGAGGAGATTTTGGAATTCTTCAGCTTCCTTTGGATATTTCTCTGTATACCTCTTCAGTGCATCATTCCATTCCGCTTCCAATTGCATGCCATGCTTGCTGTTTTTAGTAAACTCTCTGTATCATCATCATCATCACCACCATCAGGTACCTTACAACTTCCAGGGATCAAAAGACATGGACTCATTCACAATTTTCCTGTCTGATTTTGACACCCTTGTTTAGGGTTCAGGGTTGAAGAATTGCCATGGACCCAAACTCTGTGACACTACTTTTGTTGAATGGAATGCTTTGCTTACTCATAAACTTGGGGAATGACATAAAAGGGTTCTTGGTTATTCCAGTGTAGCTTCTGCTGCATCTTTCTCACATCCTCCTCATCAAATGTGCCATGGTGTGCTTTTGCTGTATTCTCCTTCACTGACATCCGTCCTATCCGCGTCTTCACCTGTAGCTCCATTCCATTCAGCCCATTTCCCATCATAAAATGGTCTTTGCCAGTTGAAGATCAGTTTTTCAAGCTTTGGGCATTTTTACAAGGTTTTCTTCTGGAAAACTGTGTTTAGACATCAAGGAACATTAGATCTGTGATGTTTCTTGAGTGAGAGAGAGCAAGAGAGAGAAGAAACAACCTGTATGAATGTTGGCATATCGGGTTTGGTGGGTTTTGACAGAAGTGCGACCTTGAAGGAATCCATATCATCATAAATGTTGGGGATGATGATGCGGTTCCACCCAAGAGCTTCAAAGCGATTGCCAACATCCTCTGAAAGAGCCAATGATGTATCACCATCTATTGTATTGTGATTGTCATCATAGATGACTGTCAATTTGTTCAGCTTCCAGTGAGCTGCCAATGATGCTGCCTCATTGGAAATCCCCTCCATTGAACATCCGTCACCCATAATACAATACCTGTGCCAAAATACACAACCATAGTCTGTTCAAACTGACACAATAATTGTGCTTTTTAAAAAGCACAAAAAACACAGAACAAAGCAACAATAGAAGCAGTAGTATGAGAGGAGCTGCAAGTCTCCAAATGTAAAGAATTTTTTTTTACGTGTGGTGATCCACAATCACAGCATCAGGCTTGTTGAATCGAGCTGCCAAATGCTTTTCTGCCACTGCCATCCCAACTGCATTTGCTACTCCTTGACCTAATGGACCTGTGATTCAAGCCAAGTCAAAAGAGTAAGGCAAAATGAGTGGCCCAACCTTCAAATCAAAGGGAAAAAGCGGGAGGCGTGGGGATGCTGGGTTTGGCTTGAATAGCACATATACTACCTGTGGTGACTTCAATGCCTGCAGTGGTGACATTCTCAGGGTGACCAGGAGTGCGACTCCCAAGCTTGCACAGTTGCTTCAAATCCTCTATCTGCTCAATCCCAGGTAAAACCCTAGACATCATCATCATCATCATCATCTCCTTTCCACAATCCTCAAAATGCAAAGTTCCAAGAAAAAAGAGCACATTTTTCTGAATGGAGAAAACTATGAAGCAGGAGAGAAGTCAAGAGGAGAGGAGAGAGGTATGTATGTAAGTAAGTAAGTATGTATGTACCTGGATAGAGTCATAGCCAGCAAGGTGCAAGCAAATGTACTGAAGCAGACAACCGTGACCAGCACTGAGTACGAAGCGATCTCTGTTGAACCAATTTGCGTTTCGAGGATTGTACTTCATGGCATGACGCCACAGCACATAACCCACTTCAGCTAATCCCATTGGTAATCCAGGATGTCCTGCTTTGGCTGTGTCCACTGAATCCACTGTCAGCATCCGCATGTTGTCAACACAACGCCGGTCGATTTGTGCTTGCACCCATGCTGCATCCTCCCACTTTGCCTCATTTGCTCCCACCTATCAAGCATGAAGAATTCTCAGATTCAGCACAATGAATTGAATTGAACTGATTGCAATATTTTCTGAATAGTAGATTGTGGAGTTTTTCTGGATGGAGATGATGCTGTTGCTCACAAAAAGAGAAATCTCATCTTTCCATGCTTGCATAGCTGCTGCATCATTGCTCTGGGGAGCTTCGTTTGTGTTCAGCAGCATCTGGGATGGTACACTGTGTCCCACTTGCTGTCCTGGCTGACCTGACTTCACTTGCTCATCCTTCAATGTATCCGTGTTGTGGTAATCAGCTCGAGCTCCAGGTAGAATGAATGCTCGCTGCATGGTTGCAGATTTTGCACCCATAGCAGCAGATTGTTCTCTTTTGGAGATTCTGCTCCTCAAGCCTTGACCAGCTTGATGCAAACAAGGTTTTCTAGTCAAGCTTGTTGTTGTCCCCTGCAGCAGAATTCAATCAGTTCCCTTCCCCATGAACCATCTCTTCTTCAAAAAAGGAAAAAAAAAGAAAACCCATTTCGTGTGGTGATCTCAGAGATTGCTTGGCTATTTCAGATCGCTTGTTGAATACTTCACGCCAACAAACGGAAACTCTCCCTTTACACAAGAGGAAAATCTGTCTGTCTCTGTCTCTGTCTATCTCTTTTTTTCAGCAAACCCAAGAGAAAATCTGTGGATTGTTTTTTGTGAATGGACCCACCTTGTGAAGACACGTTGGGATTGAAGAAGCGGCAGTTTGTGATACAACAAGACCTCCAGAAGAAGAAGTTCCCAACTTGTGCTGCAGCACCTGAGAAGATTCAGCAGCTTGCTTGTTGTTGTTGTTGTAGCAGCAGCTGCTGGAAATCTTAGTAGACCTGATGAGCCCACCCACCTCCATAGTAATAGCACTATACATTTTTTCGGACTCCAAAATCTCACCCCCGGAACAGCAATCACAGCGACACACAAGACTCTTGTTCCTAAACCCAACAGTTCTTCTCTCACTTCTACTGTTTTTCCTTCAGCTCTAGACTGTAGTTCCTGTGTCTGTCAGGCTACTACAGGTGGGATTGTCATGAGATCCTGGAGAAAACTATGTTCAGCTTGTCTCCAGCAGATTTGTACTGAATCTGCAATTTCAAAACTGTGTTGAAAAGGAGCAAGTTTTTGGATAATCCCAAAACTCAGGCTTCTCAAAGGGGAGAAAAGAAGAAGAAGAAGAAGAAGAAGAAGAATTGGCGTTTTGGGCTCTCTCTCCAATCTGGGAGCTTCCTAAGAAGTTGGTTGGTGGTATGGCTAAATGTGGGCTGGTGTGGTTTCTCAAGATTTGTGCTGATGGGTTGTTGTCGAGAGTGACAAATTTTGATTCTTCTTCACTCTGGTTTTGCAGTTTGGGTTTGTGAGGTGGGGGAAAGTTGGGAAGGCAATGGGAGGGGAAGGAAGAGGCAAAGTGGGTGTTGGGTGTGAAGATGTCATAGCAACAACGATTCAAGAGCAAGAAGCAAGCAGAGGAAGGAATGAATGCCAACAAAACAAGAGGGCAGGAGACGTGGAGAGCAGCGACACTTGGAAGGTGGCAGCATGAAGTGCTTTAGCAACTGCCAAGTGTTTCAACAAATTTTGTGTAGAAAAACCAAAACCACTTTGCAACCCCACTGCTACTGCAACTGCTGCTGCCACCCCACTTTCCTTTCATGAAATTTTACACCATTACTAACCCATTTTCATCATCATCATCATCATCATTCTTCATGTAATAAAATTTAAAAAAAAACAGTCTTGGGTGTAGGGTTTTTTAAATTATTTTTTTATAAATTTAAATTTTTATTTAAAATTTTGTGATTTAGCCACACTGACTGATGATCATCCACAAGAGGAATTAGCCAAATTTTGGCTACAGTTCAGACAGGAAAGTAAATTTTTTTAAGAATCATGTTATATTTTGACGACCTGGTGGTGGTGGTGGTGAAACCTATTGTTTAAATATGGCGATTTAAGAAAAAAAATCCCTAAAAATCTGGCCAATTTGGCACTTTTTTCTCCATAATTTTTTTTCCTTTTTATGAGTCACACTGGATTTTTTAAAAAATTGTTGTTGCCAAGTGGCAAAAATTTACCCCCCAATTTTATAAAAAACCGCTGGAACTTGAGGGGCCGGTTATTAGAATTGGGGGCATCAAACGACCAGTGGGGTACACTCCCAAATAATCAAAAGGAACTGATTTCCATCATATATTACCCATGGTTCTCAAACTATTAAAAAATCATTTTAAAAAATAATTAACGCGGTTCTCAAAGAATGAGAGGAACCCATTTGGATATATAAATTGTGGTAGTTCTCAAGACAAAATAATCTAAGAACCAATTCTCATATGTAGCTACCATAAGCCATTGACGACAATGATGATGATCAATGTATCAAATAACCGCATAAGTTCGGTTCTCAACAAATTAAAAGAACCGATATTTGTCATATATATTAACTTCGGTTCTTAGATATTGAAAGAACCGGTTTTGATATATAGCTCCAGTTCTCAAGAAAAAATCGAGGAACCAATCCTAATACATACCCACCATAAACCATCGATGATGATGTCGATGATCCATGTGATAAATAAATCAGTTGTATGAAAAGGTTTTGGCCCTTTAGTTTCATGTAAAACTCAAAACTTCCTTGCACTTCTAGTTCAAAATTCAAGGTAATTTAAGTCAATTGACACTCCCCCTTCCTCCCCCACACATGATGACGGGTATTTACACGATTCCTATACATTGGTTCTTTGGTTAAATTTTGTAAAACAACATTATATACACCTTACACCCAAAGTCAAAAGTTAGTTTACAAATGCTTCTATAAATGGATATAGATGTTATACACGACTTGTCATTCCGTAAATTACACATAATAGTGTACAATTCGAGTGATTGCATGAAGGAAGGGCAAATGCTTGAAACATAATATTCATATGTCAAGTAGGCATACTTGCATGAAACAATATATTCCAAACATACCAAAATGTTTAATAAATAGCATTAATATGTTTAAAAAACTTATGGAAGGTTTTTGATTTTGCAAACCTTTCAATGTGAAATTTGAAGAGTTGCGCCCCCAATCCTCCACTTCTTGTGCTATAAGTGCATTCTCCCCAACACCACTCCTCATGACAAAAGCATGATTTTGAAGCCAAGTGTTATGAGTCCAAAAAAAACTATACAAACGTTTGTAGATGGTGGATCAAATGTATTGTGGATACAATGGATCCTTGGCTTACCTAGCATGGGAAATTGGGCATTAATGGGTGTACCTACCTATCGACTTGTTAAACAATGTACTCACTTAGTAGGTATACCTTATCATTTGCCGTGCATAACAACCTCATGACATCCCCCAATATGAGAAGGCAAGAAATCAAACAATTCAACTTCAAAACTATGTTTCACTTTGGCATCGACCAAGATTGCTAAATTAGTAAGCCCACACTTCATGCACCCAAAATGATTTTTATTTTATTTTTGGGGGGAAAAGTGATAAAATAAACCTCTTGTGTCATTATACTACAAAGAGTTTAATTTATTTATACTTCCAACCTCAATATTATAATTGTTGTAGTGCAACCATAGATTAATACCTCTAATAAAATTAAATGTACACACCAACTATCCCATGAACTATGGTTTAAGTAAAACTAAAATGAGAAAAAAATACATATATCTTAAAAAAATGTGATTCAACTATAGCATAACCTAACCATAATAACATTCTTAGTAAACAAATTATCTAGAATCTTAAATAGACAAGAGAACTTCCATGTAGAGTTGTTGCCTTTTGTTAAGACCCCACCTCTTAAAAAGGAGTTTGCAATCACCTAAATGATTTTGAAATGAGTTGGGGATGGCACTTGATCATAATTGATAGACAATATATCAACATGTCCCATTCTACTTCATTTCATTTTATAACATAGAAAAAATCATGCACACAATATTTTTTGAAAATTAAAGTTATATAATAGGATAAAAGTGAAATGCATGTTGATGATAATTAGCCAATTAATGTGCTTCATTTGATTATGTGTTTTATCATGGATTAGCTGATTGGACATTTAACTCCATTAAAATTAAATTGAGTTATTCATATCTCATGGGTGTAACATATCATCAGCATCATCCTAGCTTACAAATTAATTAATTCAAATAACGGTCACCTCTTCAAATGCACAAAACATTTTTAATTAATATGTTGGACTTCACATATGAAGGAGAAAAATAATTCACTATTCATTATATATTTTGAGCACACCCATTCCCTAAATTGTTCTAATTACGAATACAATTTTATAATTATTTATGTCACTCAATGTGAAATGAAATACTTGTAAAGTTACAATGTCATTTTTATCTTGAAATTGTATATTTGTTCATGTGTTTGCCACAAATGGCCCCATGATTAGAAATGCAAATAAATAATTGTGAGTTCTTGAAATTATTCCTTGGTTTATTGGGTTGGAAATCAATATTATGTATTTCAACAAGAATTGCAACTTTAAAACTATGGGTTGAGGCCAAATAAAATTCCATCCATATATTAATTTTCTTCCAATTGGATTAAACGTTTGGCCCGAAATGAGGTACACCATTTCCCCCAATAAATGCATGTTTGTAGACATCAATCATTTTGGTCAATCTTTTGGGGGGGGGGGGGGGGGGGGGGGGGGTTTTTTTTTTTTTTTTTTTTTTTTTTTTTTGGGGGGGGGGTTTTTTTTTTTTTTTTTTTTTT
>Ga0116229_10013021_pt1 | contig 11856 bp, 14 predicted proteins | sample S1TSphgellanicum_3_FD_87313 | JGI IMG/M metagenome (GOLD analysis project Ga0116229, IMG submission 87313) | Host-associated microbial communities from peat moss isolated from Minnesota, USA - S1T2_Fc - Sphagnum magellanicum MG | ecosystem: Host-associated > Plants > Peat moss > Unclassified... | reverse complement strand
TTTTTAAGTTTTGCAACCACATAAAGACGGAAATGTCAATCCCACCCATTGGCTCAGTGTAGTAATTTTGAACTTATTTGTGCTTTGGGTGAACCCCAAAACTACCGTGTCAATAGGGTTTGAAATGCGCTTACCCTGCTTGCGTGGGTAAGATGCTCGCACTACGACTTGTAACTTATTCAACTTATTGATATAAAGCTCAAAATAACCACAACACCAAAGGGAAAATAGAGGAGTGAACACAAATCGCATCCAAAGCACTTTAGAAAACCTATTTCAAGATTCAGCCCGTTGGTTGCACTCAGGACGACGGGTGGTGTTTTGGTATGACCCCGATGAACAATTTACCAGTACCTTCAACGAACTTCAACTTGAAGGTGTGGAAAAACTCCAACTTGCTAACAACGCTTTTACGACCAAATACCGTTTACTGATCCAACAACCAAGTCAAAATTTTTTACTATACATTCCTAATCGCGAACCCGCACCTCAAGATAATTGGTTGTTTGATATTCAAAAAAGTGGTTTAACTTTTTCTGCTGACCCAGCGGCTTTGATTTACGCCGATTTAGGCTTGCGTCAGCGTCGGTTAGAAAATACCATCCGCGAACATCAGAATTTTTTCCAAAATCGCAAGCGCAAAGAAGCATTATCAGCAATGAAAATTGCCCCTGACAGCGACGAACGTGCTTTATTGTTGGCGATGCTGTCGGTTGTTGCTGGTCTAAAAGTGCCCGATGCAGGTTTACTCATTCGTCGGGTTTTAATGGCGGGGTTGCTGGAATCTGATAATGGAATTTGGTTGGATATCGAACGCTATGTTTCCTCTGAAGCGTTTTGGGAAATAGTTCAAGAACATACAGATTTCCCCAATACAAGCCCCAGTTTAAATAAATTATTCATCCACTTAATTATCACCCACTTTGATAAATCCCTGCTCGGTAATATTCCAGCTAAATTCAAAAAATATCTAGAAAATTATCTGAATTACTCCTGGACAAAAGGCTTATGCTTTCATTGACCAATGGATACGTGACCAACAAGACTCAACTACATAGAAGGAATTAAGCAATACCATCGGTAATGAATTAAATATTTTTAACCAGATTGAAGATTTAGAACCAGATATATTATGTGAAGCTGCTAGTTTTGAGGATGTCGATAAAGTCCTAATCCGTGCTTGTGTAAAAACACTTCGTTCGCAAATGGGAGAACAAGTTCAAGATTTAATACCTTGGCGAACTTGGTTGCAAGCCCGTCGGACTTTAATTTGGTTCCCTACCTACGAAGCAATTTATCAAGCGCTAGATGCGGCAATAACTCTACTCGAACTCAAACAGCAGTATCGGCAAGGATTTCATCTTTCTGCACCCGCCTTATTTAAAGCTTACACCAGCGATCTCTACCAATTTGACCTTGCTTACCGCCATTTCATCGTTGCTAGCGACGCAGCCCAAGGAGATATACTCAAACGAGAGTTAATCGATGATATTGAAAATCTCTACACCCAATGGTTTCTCGATGGTTTAGGTGCTGCTTGGTCAGATTCTCTCGGTAAAAAATGGGAATTAGCAGGTGTGCGATCGCAAACTAGATTTTACCGCGAAAATGTCTTACCAATCTTTGACCGCAGCGACAGAGAAAAAGCTTTTGTGATTATTTCCGATGCGTTGCGTTACGAAGTCGCTAGGGAACTTGAAGAAGTCATAAAAAAAGAATTACGGGGTGTCACCAATTTAAATGCACAATTAGGTGTTTTACCCAGCATTACTCGTTTGGGAATGGCAGCATTATTACTAGGTAATAAGTTAAAATTAATACCTAGAAATGATGACGCAAAAGTAGATAAACTCAGTACAAAAGGTTCCCTAGCTCGACAAAAACTCCTAACTCAAAATAGCAAAGTTGAAGCAACAGTAGTTGATGCAGGCGATTTATTAGCAATGACGATTGAAGAAGGGCGGAATACAATTTCATCCAATCGCTTGGTATATATTTATCGCCAATGTCATTGATGCCATTGGCGATAAGCCAGCAAGCGAACGTCAAGTATTTGCAGCCTGTGAAGATGCAATTAAACAACTTGTGCGCTTAGTCAAGAAAATCTGTAATTCTCTCAACGGTACAAATGTAATTATTACCAGCGACCACGGATTTTTATATCAACGTAGTCCCATCCAAGAAGCAGAAAAACGTCCCATACCAGACAGCAATGCAGTCTTAGAAAGTAAACGCCGCTACCTATTAACGTCTGAAAAAATACTGGAACCCAGTTTATTAAACTTTTCCCTACCCCATGCAGAAAATACCTTTGCTGTAATTCCTCGTGGGACATTACGCTTCGCCATCCAGGGTGCAGGTTCGCAATTTGTCCACGGTGGTGCATCACTACAAGAAATCTGCGTACCAATTATCACCTATCATCACAAACGAGCCACAAAAGATGATGAAGGATTAGCCCGGAAAGTCAACGTCCAAGTCAGCGCTAGAGAAAGAAGAGTAACGAATAATCGCTTTACCTTGACATTGGTACAAACAGATGCAGTCGAAGGAAGATGGCGATCACGTCAAATAACAGTGGCTTTGTATAATACCGAAACCAATACACCAATCACCGATGTCAAGAAAATCGAGTTAAGCAGCAGCAGTCCCCACCCCAGCGAAAGAGAAAATACTGTCCGTCTCACGATAACCACTTCCAACCCTCCCACCCGTGCCTTATTAATTATCCGTGATGCCGATGATGACAGCGAATTAGTACGGGAAGACTGGACTATTAGCTTAAGTATAGCTAACGATTTTGGCGATTTTTGAAAAATACGATAAGGAAAAGTGGAAAAATGACCCGTACTTTTAATCCCGAATCCTACGGTCAATTATTAGCTAGGTATCAGCCAAAAGCGATTACTACAGAATCAGAAAACGAACAAGCTATTGCGCTGGCTCAAGATTTAGAGCATCGCGTCAATCGAACTTTGGAAGAAGACACTCTCTTAGAATTATTAGTGACACTGATTGAGAAGTTTGAAGAAACTCATTACCCAATACCCCAAGGTACTCCTCACTCAATGCTACTACACTTGATGGAAGCACATGATAAGTCGCCAGAAGCATTAGTTGGAGTCATTGGTTCTAAGGAGGTTGTCTTGAAAATAATGAACGGTGAAAGTCAGATTAGTAAATCTCAAGCTAAAGCGATCGCTGAATTATTTAAAGTGGATGAAAGTTTATTTACCTAGTACAGGTTGGCGAAAATAAAGCTACCATCTAAGATGGCTGAAAAGCGCATAAAATAAACTTTCTTTGTTTTACTTTTTTACTTTTGCCTTGTTGCAGCTAGATAAAACAACCAAAGTACCTATTTGCTTGTATCACCTTCTATGGATGACCTCAACCAAAAACTCAACAGCATTTATCCTAGAAAGGTGGTACGTAAAGACCTGACCAAGCGGATTAAAGAAGGCGCAAACGTACCCGTATACGTTCTGGAATACCTACTGGGAATGTACTGTGCCACAGACGATGAAGTTACTATCGAGGAAGGTGTCACCCGTGTCAAAAATATCCTCGCCCAAAACTACGTTCGTCCTGATGAAGCGGAACAAGTAAAATCAAAAATTCGTGAATTAGGACGCTTCACCATCATCGACAGGGTAACGGTAACATCGTCCACAGTTAAACCTAACGCTTGTGCGATCTGTTCCACTGTCAATCCAGCAGCTAACATTGGTGGTACAGCAAGTAACTTCCCTCTACGTTCTCCTGATATATAGGAATTTGAGAGACATGGAGAATAGGAGACTCGAACCCCTGACCTCTGCGGTGCGATCGCAGCACTCTACCAACTGAGCTAATTCCCCGTGTAACGTACACAAACACTTATTCTAGCATTCACTAGTGGGACTTTGCAATTCTTTTTGTGAAAAAACTTCCTGTACCCGTTCGAGTTCCAAGTCGTTAAGATAATCCACACTCCAGTTGCAGCAGCGCTGAAGCATATGGAATGGGTAAGTATTTGCCACACCCACGACCTGCATCAGCGCACGTTTCGCTGCTTGTATACCTGCTAGAGTATCTTCAATCACCAGACACTCTTGTGGTTGAAGATTTAAATCCGGGTATTCCTGATTCAGGCGTTCTACTGCCAGCAAATAACCATCGGGTCTTGGTTTACTGGTCGTAATCTCATCGCCTGCAACTATAACTTTAAAATATTCAGCCAGTTCACTACGATTGAGTACCAATTCTATTTCCTTGCGAATTGCACCACTCACTACCGCTAATTTGAGGTTGCGCGATCGCACCTGAAATATCAAATCATCTAAACCAGGATACAAAGGCAGTTTTTCGATTTTTTCCAGTTGCAAAGCGTACATGAGTGCTTTTCGGTTGAGGAGATCAGTTAAATATGTTTCACTGACGACACGACCGCGACCTGCAAGCAAATCCCGTAGACAAGTGCGATCGCTGCGTCCTAGGCAAACTTTCCGATACTCTCCTGGTTTGAGGGTAAGATTCTCCTCAATCAGAATCTGAAGAGTGAGTTGCTCGTGGATTGGCTCATCATTGATGATAACGCCATTAAAATCAAATAGAACTGCCTTTAAACTCATGGCATTGTGTCAAAAGCTGGAGATGGAAGACCCTGTAAATTATTATCTATCGGTATTGGGGTGTAATGCCGTACAGTTCTTTGGGTATGCAGATCTTCAGTTAAGATAGGTTTTATACCGCTAGTTACCTGATTTATCCACCACACATCTTGGGTTTGGACTGCTGCAAATCCTGCTGTACCCATACTCGCATCTACACTACCAGTGGCATATTCACGGATGTACGGTTCCTCGAAAATATCATTGAGCCATTCTAATTGACGCAAAGTTTTTTGATTGCCATCTAGAATTAGAACTTGTCCACCCGCTACCAGCAACCGGAAGCTTTCCCGCAAAATTGCTTGGGATACGTCTGTAGGTGTTTCGTGAAATAATAAAGAAGCTGTCACTAAGTCAAAAGAATCACTCTTAAACTTCGTTTGTTCGGCATCTCCATGTCGCCAGTTTACTTCTAAACCAGCACTTTGCGCCTTGTGTTGTGCCCTGACCAACATATAGGGCGATAAGTCTAACCCAATCACTTCTGCTTCTGGGAAAGCCTGCTTTAACATTAGGGTTGTAGAACCTGTTCCACAACCTAAGTCTAGTATACGTCGTGGCTGTACCTTAATAGCATCAACTAAAGCCTGACGGACTACAGTTTCATTAGGTGGCAAAACATATTGAGTAATCGGATCGTAGGTAACCGCAGCACCCGAGTTGAGATATCCACCCTGAATTCCGTGGAAGTTTTGATTACTGTAGTATGCGGGTATGACAACATCAGCACGTCGGAAGCGATCGCTCTCTTTCTCCCAGTCAACACTTTCAGAGTAACGCCGCAAAGAGTCTTCATCAATCAAAAGACGCGCTACAGGGGATAAAAAACGTTCCCAGATTGTATCTTGACGAACCGCCATAGAATTTTGTCAGTTTGTATCGGTTTATGTAGACTAATGTCATTTTATTTACAAATTTTAATATATTTCTCAAAAATATGTGGGTTCGCGCCTACCTATAAGCACAATTAATCATTTCCCTCGACCCCTACAACCGAATGCGGGTTCTAGCTTTCTTGACGTATAAGTTTTGATTAACGGAGCGAACAATAAACACAATCATGGCTGCGTTATACAGTTTCTATGAGTTTCACTCTTCAAATAGGTGCTATTGAAACAGTTGATACTTACCACTACCAATATCAGACAAAACGGAAATACAAATCACTTCTTCACCACATTAATAAAAGTCAGCCTCATTACCCACCTACCTCTGTTTCGTTTGTTCTAGGTGATTCGAGAGTGAGATCATTCGGTTGGTTCAATTATTGTGGTCTATTTACCTGAAAATAGCTGTAATAAGTACTTAAACGGAATTAATTACACAATGTCATTGCGAATGAAGCGGAGCGGAATGAAGCAATGACAAGGGTTGGGGTTGCTTCACTTTGATCGCAATGAGTGTAAATATTTTTGTTTACCTACTTACTGAGAGAATAGTTGGAGTTAGATGTCATCGTAGAATCTTCCGATAACCACTTATATAAAGCTTTATGTGCAGAATCGATATCCTCTATAGAAGTGTAATAATAATCCTCCCAACCAACTTCCGGTAGCCCAGCAAACAGCATAAGATTCAGTGGATAATTCTCACTATCAGTACATCGACGAAAGTCATCCCGAAACAAAAAAATCGCTTTATTCAATGCTATTGCGACACCTAATTCTACCATTACACCTTCATCAGGAGGTGTACCGTTGACAATAGCAAATATACCATCGCAATGTTTGATATCACTCAAATCGGCTTGAGCAATCCTATAAGCCCAACTACGCTTTGAGAAGTCTAGGTTATTATTCCGTTCAAATGGCTCCCAAACTTCTACTCCTAAAGATTCCAACTTCTTAATAATGGGAGGTAGCAGTAGCGCTTTCTGTTGCTTGGAAAATCCATAGGGGTTGGCTAGATAAATCTTTTTACTCACAAAGCCTCCATGTTGTACTGCTTTTCTGGAATATTACTTGAGGAAGAGGCTGGTAAAACGTGAGAATGTTTAGACACTCAACCTGGAATTTCCTCTTCCTATACTTATAGCCAAAGTCAAAAATTATTCCTCAAACGTTTTTGGATAATTTATTATTTGGAAGTCCCTTGCCCATAAGCCGAAAATTTAGCGAGAATTTGAGGGGGGTTTGATACTTCTAGACTCTACAGACTTTGAAAAGCTTTCGACCGCCTCTGCAAGTCTCGTCAGCTGAATCGTAACTGGATCGGACTTATCTTTTACATTTTGTTGTTCTGTATTTTTCGGCATACTACCTTTGTCTCTTTGTAAATACTTAGAAGTAAGTTGCACTTGCAATGGTATGCTTGACAAATAAACAACTTACCTCTTATAGTATCATATTAGTTCATCTTTGGTAAATCACTAAGAGTTGATTCCTTACAGAGAGTAAAGATTAGCAAAGATTTTCTATTAATAGTGAGAAAATTTGTTTTCAAACTCTTTTATATTATGCTATGTAATCTAAAAAATTCAAATAATTTCTTAGAGACAGTACTAACTTTATGGATTCTTAATTGCCTTTGAGGAAGTTAGTATAGTTAGTATACTAATCAAAGGAGCAACATACCTTTTGACTTCTTCTACTTGCCTCTGATTTTTCCCAAGAATATGGGGGTAATTTGATTGAATATTAACAACACCAATAGTTTCGTTAGAAAGAGTTAGAGGCCAACTAACAAAACTTCTATACTTCATTTTTTTAAGAACTCGCGTATTTGTGATGCAACAATTTGAGGCTGTCCTGCCACTATTCTGTTGAGTTCAGTATCATTATTAATGTCTTCTACAACCGTAATGTCATTTGATATGTAAGCTTTGGGAGCACCGAACAGTAGCCTTGCATAATCTCTATCCACAGGTATAGTAAAATTCAAAGGCACTCCCTCTCCCTCCTTAGGGTTTGACCACAAAATCAGGCTAAGTACACACTGATAGGTATTTGGTTCTCTCAGAGGGTCGGTAAATTTAACTTGTTCTCTAAACTGCTCTGCTGAATTATAATCTTTGATTTCACGAGGTATCATCAAATTAGCACTAATTTTTAATTCTATTTTTTCTTCATAGTAAAGTTGAACGAGCAGGCTAATAGATTTTAATAATGATTTTTGAGCTTCTTCAATTTGGGCTTTCTCTAATGGTAGAAGCGTAATTGTATTGACTGCTTCTATTAAGATATTGGTATATTTTTGAACAAATTCTTGACCACTGAGTTTTCCTCGATTTTTTCTAAGTGATATACTTTTTTCAATTACTTGTCCGGATGAAGATAATATAATTAATCCTGCAAATATATAAAAAGTTGTCTGTTCTGCTTTTTTAGAGGTTGAAGACGGTAGATTTGGATAAATTCCAAGGGCAATCCCGATCAGGAAATTCAAAACGAGTATTATCCAGGAAAGCTTATACATACTTACTTGAAGAGGTATCTGAAAAGTAAATAAATTATACCAAGTGTCATAGTATCAGTTGAATATTAGGAATGCAAGCAAATGCCCCTCACATTAACTTCATTACCAATGCCTTAAATTCCAGAGTTGCTTCGGCTACTTGACACAAAGCTAAAGTAGGGGTGGTGTTACGTACGATAGCTGTCACTCTTAGGCAAAGTAGGCTAAAAAGTATTACGACATAAGAGTTTCAGCCCGTCATTCACCGCTTACCACATTGGAATGGCGATTGCTAACCGAAGAAGTCAAAAGTTCCGCCTTTGATTGCAGTCGGAACAAAAGTGCGTTCTTAAGCACTGTTCAACCATTTTTTCTCAAAAAGTCGAAGTCAAAACGGAGGAAGTTCCGACTCCCAAACAAAATTCGGCACATTTGTCGCCAGATTGACGTTAAGAAAAAATAATGCTACAAATGTAATACATAAATTGCTACTCCCTGTGTAACACCATGCCGCAGATAAATTTTAGATAACCATCTGTGTACATGAGCGTCCTTGGGTGCGGCTTAAAATGCAAAATAGAAAAAAGAACTATGCCCTACGAAGAGTTAAAACTTTCAACACCATCGCCCGTCTTATCTTGGGCAAATCACACCTTGGGTTCAGAAGAAACCAGGATGGCAAAGAATGTAGCTTCTCTGCCATTTGTGTTTAAACACCTAGCATTAATGCCAGATGTCCATCTAGGGAAAGGTGCTTTAGTGGGTTCTGTCATTGCCACAAAAGAAGCAATTATCCCTGCGGCTGTTGGCGTTGATGTGGGTTGTGGTATGTGCGCCATTAAAACACCATTTACTGGAGACAAACTAGAAGGTAAGCTGAAGAAAATCCGATTGGATCTTGAAGCAGCAATTCCTACAGGTTTCAACGAAAATAAAGACGTTGAAAAAAGTGTCACTAACTGGCAAAACTGGCAAGATTTTAAAGACTTACATCGAGGTGTACAAGACTTGCAAGGGAAAGCAATGAAACAAATGGGTTCTCTGGGAGGGGGTGAAGAATTGCCCCTTACTGTAGTAATACAGTAATCAAAACTCGTCCAAATCGGTGAAGGCTGAGAAATAGTAAATCTCTTATGTACTTCGGTCTGAACTTCCGGTAATGTAATAACACAAAAACCGTAAAATAAGAAGTATATAAAATGGGTACAAAGATTTACTTGCTAATACCGAGGGAAGCGGTAAAACGCCCTGTAGAGAGCAGAGGGACTTGGGCATCCTAATTAATTTAGGATGAAGGTGTGCTCCGAACTATACCGAATAAGAAGGTATAGAATCAAGCAGAAATGTCTTGGTCGATTGCAACTTTTATCGATGATATATAGAGTAAGTTTATTATTCGATGAAAGTGTTGGCTAAAAGTCAAAACAGTATCGAACTTAGATTGTGGAGACTGAGTAGGCTTAACAAGCAATTAGTAACAAATTGAATCACTTCATCGAGGTTTGCCTTGATACAGAAAACCAAGTTTGGCTGATGTTGCATTCTGGTTCACGCAATATCGGCAATAATCTTGCTCAATGCCACATTAGCACTGCCAAAGAATTGGCAAAGATGGCAGGTAATAAATTGCCTGACCCTGATTTAGCCTACTTTGTGGCTGGTACTCCAGAATTCCGGGCATACTGGCACGATTTGCAGTGGGCGCAGGAATATGCACGTTCCAACCGTGAGGTGATGATGGCACGTTTTAAGCGCATTGTCGAGAAGCATCTGGCAGGTGGCAAAGCAAGTAAGCCTTTATTAGAGGTGAATTGCCATCACAACTACGCTGAGAAGGAAGTGCATTTTGGCGAGGATGTGTATGTAACTCGTAAAGGTGCTGTACGCGCACAAGAAGAAGACTATGGGATCATTCCTGGTTCGATGGGGGCAAAGTCTTTCATTGTTAAAGGTAAGGGAAATCACGCAAGTTTTTGCAGCTGTTCCCATGGTGCCGGACGTTTAATGTCTCGTGCTAAGGCAAAAAACGTCTACACGCTTGATGATTTGATTGAGCAAACAAAAGGCGTAGAGTGCCGTAAGGATTCGGGTGTTTTGGATGAAATTCCAGGTGCTTATAAACCTATAGATGAGGTGATGAACAATCAAGCAGATTTAGTTGAAGTTGTGGCAACGCTTAAGCAAGTTGTTTGTGTGAAGGGGTAAATATAAGGTGGGCATTGCTCATCTTTTTTGTTTTGAACCGCAGAGGACACAGAGGATGCAGAGGAAGATTATGAGAAGTTACAAGTAGCATCAGCCAAAAGAAGGAGACTTCAGCAAATACTCAAAAAAAAGAAACACCCACTAAGGTAGAAAAATTGTTCAGTCAATATATAATATTGTGAGCTACGACAGTGCATACCTGGAGCAGTTAGCAATGAGCAGTGGCAACTACTGTATTATTGTTTCTTTGCTGTCTTAGGACATGCCTAACGCATTGACACAACTCGACGATCTCGGGAAAGAAACTCAATCCCTTTTCTCACGCAGGGCAGGTTATCCTAAGGAGGAACTCAATATGCTCAAGCCACTTCTGACAGGTAGTTATGTTTTAGTTTTGTTGCTTTTCGGTAGCCTGTCGGCTCAAGCACAAGTATCACAATCAACATCTCCACCCTCTCAACCTCAAGTTCCAGTAGTACCCCAAGCCAAAATTAGTCCAGATGAACTCCAAAAATTTGCCCGCAGCTTGAAACAGTTGCTAGTGATTCAACAGGGGGTAAAGCAAGAGATGGCGCAAGTTGTCGGTCAGTCAGGTCTGAGCCAACAACGATTTATGGAAATTTATCAAGCACGAAAAAATCCTTCAACTCAGCCTACAACAGCGATTACCTCGCAAGAAAAGCAGAACTTCGACAAAACTTTCACGAGGCTTGGAGAAATTCAGCAAAAGGCTCAGTCAAAGGAGCAGCAGACAATTCAAAAGGAAGGGCTACAGCCAGAGCGCTTCTACCAAATTCTCATGGCAGTAAGACAAGATCCGACTCTCCAGCAAAAAGTCAGGCAGATGATTCAGAGCTAGCCTTGTGTTGATAGGTGTGTCATCTGGAACAGTGGCGGCTAGTATAGTCACTAGCCGCCACTGTTCCGTTTATGCCGTGGGATGCTCATCCTGCGAGGTGTAAAGTGTGAATCAACCTCTAGTCAAACGGACATGTTCTAAAATTCGTTGCTTGCGCTCAACAGAATCGAGTTTAGGACTGCTAAAGTAACCTCCACATCGAGCTAGATGCTCGATGATTCGTTTCTGACGATCAGACTGTGTAGCCATAATTTATACAAGTTAACTGAAAGTACTGAAAGCAATTAGCTGGTAAATTTTGCCCAATTTATGAGGGCTTAAGCTTTGATTAGGTCTTTATCTTAACTGCAATTGTACCTAAAATATTATCGCTTGAGTATACTTCGTTAGTCTTGGTTCAATATCCAGGATTACCATCAATGCTGCTCGGATAAGCACTTTTCATGTGTGTTGTGGTCAAAGAATTTTGAACAACCCTGCTTTGGCTCCGCCTGAAAGAGGGGATTCTGTATTAATGAGCGTGTTCAAAGCGCTCAAGAGTGCCTCGGCAGCAAGCTGCTGTACTTTTCCCCAATAGGATTTACCATCACTGGCAGCCCTATTCTTCCAGTATTTGACTAGCTTGGGGTCATCAGGGGATGAAGTATCTTGTGCCCCCTATGGTTATCAATATGTTAATAAAGCGGATGGCGGAGGTCAGTCTCACTTTGAAGTGGTTGTAGAACAAGCTCAAATAGTTCGACAAAT
>Ga0116229_10013020_pt1 | contig 11856 bp, 5 predicted proteins | sample S1TSphgellanicum_3_FD_87313 | JGI IMG/M metagenome (GOLD analysis project Ga0116229, IMG submission 87313) | Host-associated microbial communities from peat moss isolated from Minnesota, USA - S1T2_Fc - Sphagnum magellanicum MG | ecosystem: Host-associated > Plants > Peat moss > Unclassified... | reverse complement strand
ATTAAATTAATTATATTCCAACTAAAGGAAAAATTATATTCATTTTAATTTGTGACAAGCAAGGAATCCAATTATATGAAACATGGTCTCACTTTTCTACCACCATTGAAAAAAACATTTGATGTTTTTTGACATCAACTTGATATTGCTTAAAAAATCACACGCTTTCTATTCACAAGCTCCCTTGTTGGTTCATTGGTGTTGACTACCATTTCAAAAATATCCAAAATTAAAATCTTCATCAACTCCTTGATTAACAAAATCATTTTCAAATTCAACCAAAAAATGTAAATGTTCACAACATTTCAAAAGCATGGGATATAAAGACTTTGTATCATAATTTTCAACAATGACCTTCCTTTGCTCGTATTAAATAAGTGATGACACAAGACAAAGATCTTTAAATCTAGGGTCCAAAATCAAGGAAAACATATTAAATTTATTTTTTTCCATATTTCTTTAAAAAGGAAAGGAAAAAATTCAAAACCCCAACAGACTTCCTTTTTGATGTTTGAAACTAATCTTGTTAATTCTAAAACAACATTTGCATCTTCCATTAAATTATCACAAGAAGTTGTAATTTCAATTTCATCCTTAAATTTTAAACTCATGGATATGGCGAAATTTAAAGTATCACTTCATCACTAATGGTCTCTAAACTAGTTCAAATTAGAAGTAAACACAATAGGGCAAAATAATCAACAATAATCAAAAAAATGTGCCATGTCAAGGACAATGGCACTCTTGTAAACATCCTCACAATATTTTGCCTACAATAACAAAATATAATAGTTTCTTGAATTGTAAAGTTGGGTGAAAGCATGAATAGGTGGACTGTTTAAATTATCACACTTGTAATTATTTTAGATTACATACAAATGTAAAATTTAAAGTCATATTCAAAAATAACATTGGTAATTTTTTAATTATTCATATTGTCATAGACTTTAATCAGAATCATCATAAAATTTTTGGATGAATTCTAAGAAGATTAAATGGACTTTTGAAATAACAACATTATGTTTATCACATTAGAAAAATGAAAAATATGGACTCAAAAAATATGTTAAAATAATGTCAAAATAAAAACTAAACAATAAAACATCATCAAATGAAGAATTTATAAGTGAAATGCATTGAAACTAACCTAATATATATATTTAATTCTTAAAAGTTTTAAATGATTTGATTATTATAAATTTTTATTTCTGAAAGTCCATTTCACATTTTAAAATTTAATCTTTTGCATGGATTTTTTTATCAATCACATGTTTAGGGATATTCATAAATTAGTTTGTTAATATTTTTGATTAAAAGCATAAGGGATAATTATAGGATTTATGGTTTGATGATTGTTAAAACTACAAAAACAAATCACTAGTGTTAGATTATGGACTTTCAAACATCACTTTTGAGTCACCTAACCATGTTTTCACCCAGCTTCCTAAAACAAAAATATTAGCAAATCTACAAAGGCAAAATAATATGTTAAATTATATTTTGTGAAAAAAATCAAAAGGAAATTAAATTTTTTTTTTCAATACAAATTATAAAGTGACTTATCTTCATTAACATATTGAATTTCCTTGCAAGGAAATTAAAATTCACACATGTTTTGTTTCACTCGTCTATATTTTTTTGCACCAAGTGGAGAACCAGGCCACATGGTTTGTGCTTGTCCAAAATAATGTGTTCAACATGCAACGCACACCACAACTTCTACCACTACCCAAGGGCCAAAAGAGAAGGGAAATGAGGACATCTAGTCTAGGGATTGTGAGAATAGACCTTGATGCATCATGCGTTTAAAATGGTCTTACTTTGTCTTTAGAACCAACATTTTGTTTTTTGTTGCCCATCACGATCAAAGGTGGTAAATCCAAGACTCTACAAACCCAAGCACTTTTTCACGTAGGGGCATCTGCACGTTTCATCAATAAGGAGTTAGTACGACAACACAATTTGGTGTTGGTGGAGAAAGTGACACCAATGGCGGTTGAAGTGATCAATGGTCAAAACCTTTCTTTAGGACTTGTAACACATGAGACCAAGGCATTGATGGTAACAATTGGGTCACATAGTAGCAAAATTATTTTCAATGTCATCTCATATTCGACAAACTTTATCATCATTGGGTTATCATGATTCATTTTACATAATCCTCAAGTGGATTGTAAGATGAAGAGTTTTCATTTTGAATCAGTAAATGGAATTACACCAAAATATGAAGCTTTTCAACAAGCATGTTAGATTCTAAATATGATTATACACATGAAGACATAATAAGAACTAGTCAATGCATGCAGAAATTCAAGTGTGAAGGGATATTAGGGGTAACCAAAGATCTAAACATTTCAAACCTTTGTTTATGGGAGCAAGAACATTCATGTAAGCAACAAAGAAGGGAGATGCATTTTTTGTATATGCCATTCTAGTCCTTGATCTTGAAACGCAACAACATGAGACCTTTATTTAGTACCAAGACTACATAAATGTTTTTGAAAAGAAAAATGTAAACACATTACCTAACACTTCGGTCATATGATTGTGTGATTGATTTAAAGGAAGGAATGTAACCTATGTTTGGACCCATCTATAACTTATCACAAGACGAACTTTCAACGCTTCAAAAATACATGGACAAAAATCTTGAAAAGGGGTTCATTTGACATTCTAAGTTTCCAGTTAGTGTTCCAATCCTATTTGTCAAAAAAAAAAAAAAAGGTTTTTACACATGTGTGTTGATTACAGTGGACAAGATTGATTCACCATCAAGAATTGGTATTCAAGATTGTTGGACCAAATTAATCATCCAAAATGTACATGAAAATTGACCTACATGGAGTGTACAATTTGGTCCACAATCGAGAAAGTGATGAATGGAAAATGGCATTCAGAATTTGTTACGACCATTTTGAATATGTTGTGATGCCTTTTGGTTTTACTAATGCACATGTTATTTTTCAACATATGATGAATGATGTTTTCTGTGAATATTTGGATGATTTTGTGGTTTGTTACATTGATGACATTCTCATTTTCTCGAAGAATGTGACAAACCATGAGCGCCATGTACGTCTTGTTTTGGAAAAATTCTAGTGTAGACATGGAAGCTTTTATGGAGACTTCCTTGAACTAGGTCCCCAATGGGGTATAATCTGAATTAACCCTTAGTAAAAAATTTGTTGACTTTTAATTCATTATTAATTAAGAAGCTTCTCAAAAAACTTCCTTGGTCCGTGCACACATGGAAATCTCAATGAAAACTTCCTTAAACTATGTTCCCAATGGGTATAAATAAGGTAGGATTTCCCATTACTTTGAGTTTATTCAACATTAGTTTTGGATACATTTTCTTGTCATAACCTTTGTTTTCATACATTATCAGGATAAAGTTTTGTTTGAATCATCTTTTAGCATATATCGTGTTCTTACCTCGCATTTTTATATTTTTAATTTTGGATTAGGTTTAGGTTGGAATTTCTTGTAATTTGTTTTGCTTGTTGTGTCCTTGGCTTAATTCTTATTCTTACAATTTTTCGTGCCTGTGACATTAATACTTAATGAAACAAGGTTAATTTTAGGTGAAATACAAATTTACCAAACCACTTCACTTGCTAGTTAATTATCTAAGTGCATGGAAATCAATTAAATTTAAGTTATTTAATATTTCATGTTATATTTAATATTATTGATAATTTCATGATTTACATCTTATGAATTATTAAGAACTGTCACTACCTATGTTAGGTTAAAAACCTAACCTAAGTACATAGGCCATGTAATCAACATAAATAGGCACCTATTCTAGGGAATTACATAGGAAAATATTCAATTAAACTACCATTGTTGACCACAAACACACCATTTGTGAAGTTTCATTCTTCGACCTCTAAGATGAAGGCAAACACCCCTACTATCAAGCCACCACATTTGTTGGGATAATGTGTTACATTACATTTTATTTATCAAATACTTCATTTTAAACATAACAACAACATAATTTGAAAATTCATGTCTTATTGAAATTTTGTCTAAATAAAATGATTAAAGTTGAATTTAAATTTGTTTTCAATAATGTACATAATTACATTTATTTCCTTTCGAAAATGTAAAATCATTAGAACAATTTCTTTTTGAATTTCACTATTCAATAACATTTCAATGACCATTTTTTTGAAAAAAACATGTTTAATAAATGGATAAGATTTTTGCTAATATAATAATCTATTTATGTTAAGTTATTTTCAATTATTCTAAGGTTACTTTTCATTATTCTAAGTTATTTCACTTTATAATAGTCAATTTACAACTATTTATGATTATTTTATTAGTGGATATTAATGCTTATTCTATTAATGGCTATTAATGGCTATTTTATTATAAGCTATTGTTGAATATTCTAGGTTATATTATCATAGGTTATTATTAGTTATTCTAGGTTATTTTACCTTAAGTCATTATATTTTATTTTAGATTATTTTAAATTGTTATACTTAGGATAAAATAAATTATAATAACATAAAATAGAATGACCTTGAATTATTTAAAATATAATTTAAGGTTAGTTGAACAATTTAATTTAAACTAACTTAAAATAAAAAACCAATAACAAATTAGCTAGGATACTTTAAAAGTAGAATAATGTATAATAATTTAGAGTATAGTAATTTATAATAACTTATAATAACTTAGGGTATAAATTAGAATAATTAAGGTAATCTAAAATAATATAAGGTATATCATAAAGCCATATAGGGTATTTAAATCAACAACATAAAAATAAACCTATTTACGACAGTAAATTATAATGGTGAATTATGTCAAATAATAGTGAAACATGATGTTTACATAGTGATATTATAATGAAATAACTTTAATTAAGGTGAAATCATTAAAGTGAAATGAACTTATTTCACTTTTAAAGTCCCATAGTGATTTAGGCTAATGAATTACACCTCATTTTTATACTAGCGCTAAGTTAGTTTGCTCAAAAACATCATTTTAAAATTTTAAATTTTAAATATATATATTTAATTTTTATTTTAAAAACAACAGTGACCATGGGGTGGATGTTAGTATAATAATGGTAATATAGTTAAGACATTTTTAAAATAATGGTATTTAAAACCATAGCCATGAAATACATCTATAATGAATTTATATTATATTATTCAACAAATGTTATATCATATATAATTAATTTGTCTTTCATGAAACTCTAATTAATTAAAATTATGAAAAAAAAACCATAAAACTTAAGTGGTAAAATAAAACATTCATTCATAATTATGATGGAAGTTCTATTTATTAAAAACATGTATTAAATGCAATCAATGTTTTTCATCCATACATTAGATGAATGAAAAAAATCACTCATTTATAATGAAGATGTATGTTTACATTCATCCCCATGTTTGCTTTTAGGTTTACTAATACAACATTCATTTTGTGGTTAAATTTTTGGGTTTCACTTACATGTGTATAAGGGAAAAAACATTTCACCATCCCAAGTTCCAACTCTAGGCTCTAAGCTCAAGTTCTAGGCTTAAAATCCTTTTCAATTTTCAAAAGAAATGGTGCACATTTGGTAGTAAAAAAACATGTTTGAAAAAAACAGGGATTGTCCATTCTCAAGGTTTGAGTGTTTTAAACATGTAGAAACATTTTTATTTTTGTCAATTTTTTAGCATGTAAACTTTGCAATTAATGGAAGTTATTCCAATTTTTTTAATGACAATCCAAACTATTATGCTTCCCTAGTGATTTTTCAAACATTCATTTGGGTGGCTCTTTTGATTATGCTTTTACCGAATGTTGTATTAAACATTTTGCATCTATGTATGAAAATGTTGATTATTAACTTTATCAACATATTAGGTTACATTTATGTATTAGTGTATTAGGTTATAATGTGCATAATTTATTGTGACTTTAATCATTTTCATTTTATTTGTGTATAACCTTGTAAGGTGGATGTTGTGTTTATATAGTTTCAAACTTCTTATGAATATGTGTGTGGCCTTATTAACAATGTTTTACACAACTTAATTCAAAATTAACAAGATTTGTACCCCAATGTGACGAAATAAACATGTTGATATTTTGTGTTTCATATTGACATGCATTGAAAACTTTTGAAATTGAATTGTCCAAGTGGGAGATGGAGATGGCTTTAATATGCACTAAATTTTTTCATAATGCAATATTTTAGTGGGAAAAACAAAATGTTTGGCAAATTGAAGAAGCATATTAAGATTTGGATCCAATTTGGCTCATGCATTCATTGATCCAATCAACACAACTTGAAGAAGATGCCATAATTATCTTAGTACCATGATTGCAAATTTAATGTTATGTATTTTAGTTAAATATTTCATGTCACTAATCATGTTTACTTGCATGTAGTTGCAAAGGCCTAAATTGTATACAAATTGTTGGTTGGGCTTTGGACTCCAAAAATTCTTCCACCAATGCTTGTGTAATTATCAAAGTTCTATATTTTCTTCATTATGGGTTGAAGGAATGAAATCTCCTTATATGGCCTTTTAGTCTAGGTTTGAAAAAGGAGAATCTACGAAAATGAATGTAACGTTTGCCCCATGTAGGTAACTAGATCTCTCACCTTTCATTACTAGTACAATTTGTCAATGTATCAATGTTTTAATGTCCATATAAGTCAATGCTTTAGTGTGTCAATATGCCAATGCTTTAATTTGTTAATGTTTTAATACTATAGTGTGTCAATGTTTTAATATCATAATGTGTCAATGATTGAATGTGTCAAATGTTTTAATGTTGTAATGTGTCATTGTTTAATGTGTTAATGTGGCAATGTATTGATGTGTTAGAATTGTGTGCCCCCCATGTAAGAATATTGAAAATTACTTTGGATGCCTTCCAAAAGGAATTCTTGGGTAGTCCATTATTGATCAAGATATCCATCATCTACATTTATAATTGTCTAATGTTGTAAATGGGAAGGAAAAGGATATTGATAATGAGATTTATAATTGGCTAATAGTTTATCAAGTGTGTGCGTTCAATGGAGGAAGATGTGGCCTTATTTGATCTAAGTCTTTTTTATGTTTTATAACAAACTTGAAGTAAAGATAGAAGAAGAATACAAAGACAACGTTTTTTTAATTAATTTTTACATCATTATGATGGCTTGAACATCTAGTGGATCCCCTTAGCTATTGGTGAATCTTATTCAATGTGCATATGTATATAAATAGAATTGTTTAATATATTACATCTATGGTCTTCAAAAATATTAACAATTGTTTGTGATTTATAGACCGCCTTGCAACCATCTCTCCAAAGGTTCAAATGTTGCATAGTAACATCTTTGGAACTATTGAAAAAATGTGATCTAGGGTGGATATTGAAGATGAGAAAAAACAAAATAATACATTTGAAAAGGTAGTTGGGCTTGAGACTCCAATGCTTTTGGATGAGGGTACTGTGGTTGTTCACATAGGTTAAAACCCACTAGGTTCTAAACATGAACATTTTGGTACTAGGTTGGGGCAAAAGTGTGATCAAACACCCTTTAGTGACTTATAATCATGGAACTTGACAAAGGAATTTGATATCAATGATTTATCAACATTTGTAATTTCTTACAAGTATAGTTTATTTAGATTTCATTTTGTCCTCTTAATGATTCAATTGTTATAGTGAATCTGCTTATTAATGTATCAAAATATGTATCAATGTATTAAAAATAATCATGAGTTAGTGTATTAAATAATATGTATTATACTAATCATATCAATATATCAAACATGTTAATGTGTCATTATTGGGGTTGAAAACACACTATGGGGGTGCCAATGTGGGGATTTTCACAACATATGACTAAAATATAGACTTCCAAAATGTGTTGTGCATTTAATTTTGGGTTTCACTTTTGGTGTTTAGGCTTTAGATTTTGATTTTCATAAAGTTAATGTTATTTAATATTATTTGAAAAAAAATTAAAAGGAAAATTTAATAAATAATGGGTAAATTTATGGTATATATGTAGTACAATAGATTTTGTTTCTTGTTTTAGGTCATCACATTAGTTTATGGTTTGAATTACAACCAAATTTTTTTGAAATGTAAGTTCAAAAAAATAGACACCTAACATTTCTTATTATCTTCCATTTGAAAATGATTATTTGTCAAATTTTTAATTTATCACATACTTATGGTTATCACTTTGAAAAAAACCCATCTGTGATATGATAATTTCACATGGCTCACAAACTTGTTCCAATCATATGGAATCACAATGTTTAATAGATATTATAGATTTCATGAATATTATAAATTATTTCAATCATTTTCTAATATATTTTCATTTTCATGATGTACATTTTTTTGTGTAAATAAATTTTCACATCACATTATATGTAACATTTGATTTTTTTGGGTTTTGACTTATGATAATATGAAAAACCATTGTGAAAATCTTTTGTAATAATGACATGGTTGAAGTTCAAACATGGTACTTTTGAAAAATAGTATAATGTGACAATAATTTTGACCCCCCTATAATGTGCTTTCACCCTTGAATTCTTTTGTTATTAACTTAATTTTCTTAGAATATGCAAAGTACTAAAGATGATTTAGTCCATCAAGTAAATTCTTTTTTTTGAAACACATTTAATATTTTTATTTCATGTCCATCGTCATTTTAGCCATGTGTATTAATTTGTATTAATTTAGATCAACAATGGTTTTATGTTGATATTTTATGTTTTCAATTGTTTTTCACACACTTGGTTCAAGCTTATAGGAGAAGGGTGCAACAAGTTACCATTGAATTATATAGGGGTTTCTTTACAGTAAATTAGTATGCATCCTAATTCAATAAATTGCATTTTATTCAATTCTAAATGCACTTGGACAAATTTACCATAGTGACAGTTGCTAGCCCTTTAATGAGCATGGACTATTTGCTAGCTACAAATATTAATTGAATTCATTAATAGTTAAACAAATTCATTATTTTGGTTTTTTAGTTCATAGTTAAATTAAGAACCTAAACAAAAAACCTAATCATTTAGGTTAAGAATATAGGTAAAGTTAGACATTTAGGTTAACCTAGGCCACATAGCCCACCAACTTAAGGTGTAAGTGTAAAGGTTTGAACTTTTTGCCTCTTTCACCTCCATGTTTAAAGAACAAAACTTTAACAACTGAACCATTATTTAAATAAGTGATTTTTCATCACATATTATTATTCACATTCTTTTCTTAACCTATATATAAGCTACCATAGTTTAAATTCTTATGTTAATCATAAGTTATGTTTAGGCTATGCTTAGGTTAGTGTAAAGTATTATATGTTACCATGGGCTAGAATTTTAGGCTAGTCTTAAGTTACTTGAAACTATTTTACCTTAGGGTATTATATTTTAGGCTATTTTAAGCTATTCCATCTTAGATAATTCAGGTTTAATCCATTATATGTTATTTTATTTCACATTATTTTGGGTTTTTTTACATTAGGTTTTTTTTTGGCAATTCTTAGTTATTCCACCCTAAGTTATTATTGGCCAATCCATTTTAAGTTAATTTAGGTTATTTTAACCTAAGCTTATTCTGACTATTTTTTATTATTCTTCTTTAGGCTATTTTATGTTATTTTATCGTAATTTATTATGGGTTATTTTAAGTTATTTCACCTTATGTTATTGTAAGATATTTTAAATCAGTTTTTTAGTATTTTATTTTAAATATTTATGGCTATTTTCAATTATTCTAATTTATTTTACTTTAAATTATTTTAAACTATTCTATTCAAGGTTAATTTTTATTTTTCTAACTTATTCCATCCTAGGTATTTCATGTTATTTTTGGTTAAATTCTAAACTATTCCACTTTAAGATATTTTAGGTTATTTCACCTTTGGTTACTCTACATTATTTAACCTTGAGTTATTTTAAGTTGCAACCTTTGACTATTTTATTGTATAACATATAATAATTTATAGCATAGTTTTGGGTAGAATAATTTAGAATAGCTTAAAATAACTTAAGAAGAAATAATTTAAAACGGTTTAAAATAGCTTAAAATAACCAAAAATATTTTTGAATAAAATATCCAAAAATAACTTATGTTGGAATAATGTTAAATAATTTAAGGTACAATAGCTTAAGGTGGAACAACTAAAAATAATGTAAAATAAAAAAATAAAGATAAAATAATTTAAAAAACTTAAGGGGTAAAATCACAATCAAAGGAGTTAGGAGCGCCAAAGTAAAAGTCACTTTCCAGGGATTGTACATGGCACGTGTCATTTTAGCATTGGTTTATAATTTATTATTTAATATTTTGGATACTTATTTAATGTCACATTGTAAATATAAATACATTTTGACTACAAAATGATTTCATATCATATATATTATGCACTCATGATTTTATCACATATATATGAAGAACTTTGTTAAAACCACATTTTCAAAGTCCATAATTTTTATGGTCAAAAACATTTTTTAGCCAAATGTGCTAAAATTGGTTATAAAAACAAATTTCATCAATTCAAGTCTTTTTTTCCTTCTAATCATCAATGTTAAAATCCTTTTCAATTTCCAAAAGGAATGGTGCACATTTGGTAAAAAAAAAGAATGTTTGGAAAAAATTAAAATTGTCAACTCTTGAAGTTTGAATGCTTTGAACATGCAAAAACATTTCTTATTTGTGTCAAGCTTCAAGCATGTAAACTTTGCAATTAATGAAAAATATTCTAAAAATAACTATAACAATCCAAACTATTATGCTTTCCTTATGATTTTTTTTAAATACAAAAATGCAATTTAAAAAAATGTTCACTCATTTGGGTGACTCCTTTTACTATGATTTTACCCTAAAATAAAATAAAATTGCATATTTAAAACAATAACATTACAAAATTATATATTATACAAAATTATTTCAATTAATAATGAATTATGTCAATTTATAATGAAATATAATAATTACATAGTGACTTTTCGATGACGTAACTTTTAAACAAGATAAAATGACAAGGGTTCAAAATGAACTTATTTGATTTTAAAAGCTCCATAGTGATTTTAAAAGTTAATGAATTGCACTCAACTTTTGGACTAATGTTACTTGTTAGCTACCACTGAAATTTTACTTTAAAATTTACATTTTTTTAGATTAGGTGGTAGTCACCTTGGCTCCTACCTTCAAATTAACTTTGCTTGCCACATGGTCTTCCATGTTAGCTTTTACATTACCTAAGGTTGCAAGTGTGACCACAAAATTAAAATTTCCTAATTTCTACCTTTGATTTACCTACAATTTACATCTAAGTGTGACCCCACCTTAATAAACCAAAATCAGTTTTATTGATGGCACTTGAAACTAGGGTATAAAAAGGGTAAGTAAATTAAATGCAAAATGAATTTGATAAAAAAATTCAAAAGGGTAAAAAAAAAAAAGCAGCTTCAAAATTAGCTCACAATTAAGTTTTCAACTGTGACCCATAATTTAAATTGGTTCACAATAGTTCATTAGTTCTAAGTTCATTAGAAGCCAAACTTATATTGCATATCATCCTACATGTATGTGAAGTCTCTTCCCTCAAGGCAAAAGAGCCAATTAAGAACCAAAATTGCAGTTAAGGACAAGGGAGGGCCACATACTTAGGATAGAGAAATGTAGCCACCACCACCTTCCATGTCCCCTTTCCCCTTCCCCCAACCCACATGAGAGTGCTCTAAGGAGCCCTAACTCTTTTATATAACCCTAACTTGTAAACGGTTAAGCAAATGCAGTTTATATAACAGTCCCACCCAACTGACGGTTTTACTATCAACTTTTAACTGTCTTCAACAAAGTGTGCTAGTT
>Ga0116229_10013019_pt1 | contig 11856 bp, 10 predicted proteins | sample S1TSphgellanicum_3_FD_87313 | JGI IMG/M metagenome (GOLD analysis project Ga0116229, IMG submission 87313) | Host-associated microbial communities from peat moss isolated from Minnesota, USA - S1T2_Fc - Sphagnum magellanicum MG | ecosystem: Host-associated > Plants > Peat moss > Unclassified... | reverse complement strand
TTGGATCATGGGGAAAGCCTGTCATCTCAACGACACTCCCGGAGGCGGATACACAAAGTAGCCAGGGTCTCAGAGATCAAAGGAAGAGAGGAATTGCATGAGACTCTCTGTGTGTTCGGATTCGCCAGCAGCATTCATATCTTCTTCAGGTGAGACCTAAACAAAGATGGATATGGCTGAAGTCGATCCGTCTGTTGAAGCATCTTCTTTTTCTTCTTCTTCATCATCATCATCTTGCAGGATTGTGTCCTCGCAAGAAGATACAAAGACTCAAAAGACTGTGCAGAAGTTCTGCAATTAGGGTTGTGATGATGGAGAAGTTGTGATACCTGAGATTCTGTGTGTCTCCTGCTCTCCTGGTTTTGAGCTCTGTGGTCTGTAACCAGATTGTAGATTACTTTATTGTCTTGGTTATGCATAACCAAGACTGATTGACTTCTCAGGCTCCTTGTAACAATTCAGTGATCCAGATGGAAAACCTTAGCAGGAGTTCTGAGAATGATGGTATGGTCACAAGACTTAGCTACAGTGTGAGCTTGCTCTCTCCAAGGAATTTGCAAAGGAGGTGCACAGAAGAAGTTGGAGATTCTTTGTCAGGGGCAAGGTTATACAACAAAAACTATCATCAAACAAAGGAAGTATTTGTAAGTTTTCAGATGAGAGCATGGATTACCAGCAGCATGTGAAGAAAAAAGAAGCTAGCTATCCTTCATCTTCAAATGCTGCAACTGTTTTGTAGTGTCATGCAACAGCAGTTTCTTTCTGCAAAAGTCAGAAAATGATGTGGAAATGGAATATATTGTTGTTTGAGCTAGCAAGCAGATCCATGAAGATGAACCTTTGTTTCAGCAATCTTCTTCTTCCTAGGCTCTTTCTTCACTCCATGAGAGTGCGAAAAGGAGTTTTTGTTGACTTTTGTAGATTGCACATCAAATCATGGCACAAAGAACTGAAGCAGGATGTTTGCCATGAATGTTCACCACTTTGTAGCATCAGCAGCATTGAGGATCTGCAAACTCTGGTGCTAATGAGCATCTGCTGTTTGTGGAGTGCTTGATTCTCAAAGGAATAGTTGTGTGTTCCATTTCTTTGAATGTCACTCGTGATCATATACTGTTGTGCATGTGGAGCCCATGGGTTTTTGGTTCTGCAGCAAGCCTTGCTGCATGTGCAAGCAGAGTTCATCATGGCTTTTTCGCTTTTGGGTTTTCAAGCTCTTCTTCCAGTTTTTTTCAAGCAAGATATATGTTTTCTTGAGTCTCATTGAAGGGCAACATCATTCTGTTCTGTGTGAAGCATTGGTGAAGAGTTTTGACAATTGTGTGAGATGACAAACTTTGATTGTTTTTACTAACTCAAAAAGTAGCAATGTTCATTTGACTAAGGTCAATTTTTGTTTAGGCAAAACAGGCATTGCAGGTCACACATGAGAGCTCTTTTAAGGGGGCAAGAAACATAGGTGCAACTCCTGAAATCAAAAATTGAGTATGAGGATTGTTAGAGAAGTATTGACTACAACACTCCAACATTGTATGTATGTTTATTCCACTGATTGAGGTGAGAAGAGTTGATACCTATGTGGCCCACACATTTGAACTCCCATGTTTTTTCTTGATGGCCAACTTGATGCTCACTTCAAGAAGTGTCTTAGTTGGCATGTTGTGTTTCTTTCAACTCTTCCTACTTTCTTGATATTACACTCTTGCCTCTTGTCTGTCTTCATGTGTGTCTCTAGTTCACTTCTCTCTTACAATCTGCAAGATCCTTCAAGCAAGCTTGCAGTTCATGCATCTTTGCCATGCACATAGCATCAGGTTGCATTTCAAAAGTTCTCTAACTCTGTGGGATGAAGAAGTTCAGCAGCTGAAGTTCTTAACAAAATGCCATGCTATGAATATAACTTTTCTGCAGACTGAGAAAGACAACTTTTATTCATAAGATTGTAATTGATACAAGTTTGTGTCCTTTTTAGATCCAGGTGCTGCTACTTTCTTTTCTGAATTGAAGGAATGGTTAGAAAGCAAGTGGCAAGGAGCTGAACATAAGTCCCATTGATACCCAAAACCCGTGAAAGCTTCTGAAGAGAGATGTTTGGGATCATGGCAAAGACACAAGGAACAAGAGCTTTCATGTTCTGGATTGTGACTTTTGGTATGATTTACATCACTGGAATGACCTTGTCATGTGTGTCAGGGTATTACCTTCCACTGGACTTGTGTGATTTCTATTTTGAAGGACACAGAGAGTGTGCTCCAATGTTTGATGCAATTTCCACCAAGTCAAACATCACCTTTCCTGCATCAATCCTCACAAAGTAAGAAGATTCTACCTTCTTCATTGATGTCCCATTGTGCAAAACCATTTTTCAACATTTGCACAGTTCGAAATACTAATGCTTTCTTTGATTTAATAATAATTTTTTTGGCACTAAGTTGTTTATTGCATCACCACTCAGATTTTATCTGAACAATAATAACTCTGTGTGTGATGCTCACAGAGATCATATGACAGTGAGCACAGCTCATGTGAATCCTAAGTGTGCATTTCTGTCAGACCCTTCAAGGGTGTTTGGTTTGGATGAAGAGTGCTCAGGACACTTCCATTTGAGAGATAAGAAGCTTTTTGGTCAATTCTCAGTTTTCAAGAGCCATCAAAGTCATCAAATTCTATTGAAATTTGAGGTAATCTGGTATTGTATATTGCCTATTCTGAAAGTCTAATCTACAGATTTGCTCCCACCATCTTACTCCATTCTGAGTTGAGCAGTTTTTTGGCAAATTGGCACCACCAATATTAGCTGCTGTTGGAGATTTGGTGCAGAGGGTAGTGCTGCAAGATGGAACTGTACTCACTCCAAGTGATGGTAGCATCCATTTCTTGGAAAGCAAGCGTTGTGTCACTATCTTCACAGCACCAGGTGCACACCTTTCAATACAACACATTACAACCCCAGCTTCCAACATAAGTTTGAAACCTTGATCCACTTGCAACCTACCTTAACATGATACAAAACTGTTAATGGGTCCTTCATTATTGACTGCTTACACACCTAACTTATACCAGCTAAGCACATGGTATTGCAGCATGTGAAAATTGGCAAGACTGGAAAGAAGATAATTTATCATATGAAAATTTAGTAGATTGCAAAATAGCAGTTGGAAGTGTTGAACAATTCAGTCAAACATGTGTTACAAAGATCATTCATGATCTTTGTGCAATTAAATGACTCACAAATGCATGATGGTGGGTTTGTGCGGAACTTGCTATGTGACTGGAAACGGAAATCCATCCCTTGAAACCAGTTGATCAATCAGAAGACTTGATCTCGACGCTGTCACAGATGGTCCCCTATATGCTCAACAAAGAGCACCGCAAGAAGCTCAAGAAGCTAAACAAAAAAGTGAAACATCTGCACAATGACTTCACCTCCATATTCCATGACATTGCAAATTTTCCTTAGTGCAGAAATCTCACAACATGCCCACCAAGCATGAAAACTAGTTACAAATGTTGGCAATTCTTAGTTGGAATTCCCACTCTAAGTTGCCTGCTTCTGAAACAATTATTCTGCTGCTGAGAATGTTTTTTGTTACAAACTTCAGTAGTTTTTGTGACACATGCCCCAGGAGGAATAATCCAGACTTTAGGCCTCTGTAGGACAATTTTGATAATTGTTGTAGTTTTGAAATTCTATTATAGCAGATGGGTAATAAGGATAGTGTGGAACTATTGACTGTAACATAGATTCAAAGCCAAAACACAGAAGTATCTTGAAGCTAAGAAACTCTCAGTGTACAGCAAGAACTGACCTGCACAAGCTAATTTTCTTCATCTGCTCACCACTCACCTAGCCTCCAGGATGCTCAACATATAACTGCATATCCAGCAGTTCACTTTGCATTGATTTGATTGGGGTTATTGTGAAAGGCTGCTGCCATCCTTTGTGCTCACTTGGTATCCAGAACTGCTCTTTCTTGATAGCGTCCCGAGAAAGATTTGTCACATAAGCTATTAACTCCCAAGAACAATCTGCTCGGCACAGAGAGAGCTTTCATCACAAGGGGGGAATTCACCCAATTCCATTGGAACAAAAATGGAAACACACAGCAGCAACATTGTACACCCATCTCTGAAACATAATGGAATACAACATGTGGTTTGAGGGTTTAGGGTTCAACCTGCTCAATAACTCTTACTGCTGCTACAGAGAAAGGTCATGAACCATCAATAGAGAGGATGATTGCAAGCACTTCACAATCATCAAGTACGAAGTGGACAAGTATTCTACATCAGGTTCATTCAAGCAAACCGAATGCTCTTCACTTCATCTTCACTCACATCACAATCTCAACAAAGTACTTCAAAACCTGAAGCATGCTCCAGTCCACTTGTCACAATCTCCACAAAGTACTTCAAAAACAGGCTTAAAGCAGGCAACAGTATCCTTACAGTGAGTTAGGGGGAGTTTTACAGACCTGGAGGAAGAGGTCGCAGAAGTGGCTCACAGACAGAAAGCTTGAGCAAGAAACCCCGCAGTGCAAACTCCATTTCATTTGGTTGCAAACTTGACCTGATGAGCTGCTTAAGGGAGAAATCAAATATAAATTTCTCCAAGGCTGTTGTTTGATTGCTATTGTCAACAAAGATGACCGCAACCTTCTCTACGACACCCTGTACATTTTCAAATATGATTTTGTTAGGGCAAGATCTGTCAAAAAAAATCCACGGCCTCTAAAAGAATGTAAAGAAACTTCTTGAAGGTGAAATCAACTGGCAATGATTGTAAAACAAAATCGATCTTACTTGCTGGATCCAAATCTTCAGGTTTGTAACAGCTGAATGTATGTAATCTCTCAACTCTGGATGCCGCGCCCACTGCACTGGTAGATTGAGATACCGCCGTCTTTCAAACAACTCTGCATTTCATATACTCTTGATCAAGACCAGCTAAAGAAGAACCTTACAATTTTATTCTACCATCTTGATCTTGACCAGTGTTTTTTTTCCAAATTTGTGAGGTAGGTGGGTTGGCAGTCATCCACAAGAGAACTTGGCCAAATTTGGCTACAGGTCAGAGAGGAAAGTGGAAAAATAAATCCTAATAGCAGGGCAACTCGGGCCTAGTTTTTCCAAAAAAATTCCTTTGTATCATTCACACCTCCACTTTTTTTGTTGCCAGGATGCAAAAATTCGCTGGAAAGAAAACACTGGTGTTGACTGATTGATAATCACTCTGTCTCTGAATGACAGAAAGCTCAAGTCCAAAACAATACAAGCAAAACCAGCTCCAAGTGGGGAGAGGTTTATGATAGCAGACAAGGGAATTGACAACATTAGCCCAAAGTGCACAATTTGCGTCACTACTACTGTCCACCTCAATCACAACAAATAATCAAGCCTAATGAAAAGTTTTGTCTATCAAGGCATGAGTAACATATGAGGACTAAACCCTAAACCCTAAGGGCTGCACAAAAGAGAGAGAGAGAGAGAGAAGGGGAACAAAATGCAAGAGAACACAACACAATACAATACCTGGTGGATATATCTCCCGCACACAAAGCAGTAAATGAACAGCAACCTCCAAGAACTCGCACACAAGATCTGCAACATGACCTGCCAGAATCACAAACACAAACACACACACACACAATTGGCCATGGAGGACACAAAACTCGGACATCTAACTCTTCATCAATACCGAACAAAACACTTATTCTTACACATAATCAAAATCCAAGCTTAGTACCTGAACCAAACAAAAAAACACATTACCATAGTTCCATTTCCAAGGAAGAAACTCTTACCATGCTCCACTCCCGGTCGATTATTGTTGTCACGATCCATGAACCCAAAAAAAACAAATCCTCACCGAGTCGTCTTCTTCTTCTTCTTCTTCTTCTTCTTCTTCGACCCTGACTAAATAATTCAGAAAAGCTGCTTGGGCACGAAGAAGGAAGAAGAAGAATCTATCCGTCCGTCTGCTCTTTTTGAGCTTTCTTTCTTTCCCTCTTAGGGTTTAGGGTTTTCGAATGGAAAAATTTCAAAATTAATTAATTATTCAACATGCATGTGTGGAAGCTGCCATCCTAGTAAGAAAGGAAGTTCTGCCATATGCGAGCATTTGTCCAATCTGCATGTTTGTTAGAGTGTGACTATTAAGCATGAAAACCTATAGATAATAGAGTTCAAATCCTCATCCATATGAGGTTCAAGTCCATTCAATAGATAACCTCTACAAGTGCATCTTTCTTAGACTTGTATTGAAGACTGCACAACTGTTGTTTTGCTTCTTCCAAAAGTTCCGAAAACTGAAAGGCAAACTTTAAATGTGTGGGTAGTTTTTTCATTTGTAACAGTCATATGTACTCAGGCATAATAGTTTTGTGTGCTTGCTTGCCAAACCTAAAAACCCCTAAGAATGGAAGTTGACCTGGACTTTGCTAATGGAGATCTGATTGTAGGTTTAGATAGTTTTAGGGTTTTAACAGCTTCTTCATTTCCTTGATGTGATAATTGCACGTGCTTCAACTTCATATACAATGTTGTTCATTTCTGTATTTGGAAAGATACCCAATTTGTGTCACAAAGAAACAAAAGCTCATAACATCCAATTGTCTCCTCGTAATCTCTGATATACTTCACATTCTCTGCATACTACCCAAAGCATTGACAATTAGGTGTGAGATATAAAGCTGGGACAGGAACTATTCATGATGAGCACCCAAGGGCCCACAGACTCTACAGTTAAAAATGCCAACTCTGAAACCAAATCAAGTGGTCAACAGGTTTTGTCTACATTGAGGAATCCCAAGTCAGAGACAAATCAAGTCTTCACCAAAAAGGAATTTGTGTCTGGGCATAAGTACAACAACCAGAACCTAACAGTCTCCTCTGTTCCTAGTTTTCACTCGACAATCTTTTTTTACTCTGCCCATTTTTACTCTGCCCACTTCCACTAGACAGTGGTGTCCAGTATGTGCATCCGTCCTCTTCAGTCAGCCAAGAGGACCAAGAACTTGTCAATTATGAAATTTTGCACAAGTACTTTTGTTTGATTGTTCATTCTGGACCACAGATCCAATAAGGAAACAGCCACAAGGAAACATTCATGTGATACAAGGGTCTGTCACAGAAGAATCTGATAGGAGTTCTTTTAAACATATCTGACACTACCTTACGATTCCAGCGTTGACCTCAGGTCTCCACTATCCTTCATCTCCAACACAATGTCACAACCTCCAAGGAGCTCTCCCTTATGATAGAGCTGTGGGTATGTGGGCCAGTTTGAATATGTCTTCAGCCCTTGGCGGACCTCTTCGTCTGTGAGTATATCAAAACTACCAAACTCCACACCTTCCTCCCTCAATGCACTGACTACCTTGTTGCTAAACCCACAGCGAGGTTCATCAGGTGTCCCTTTCATGAACAGCATTGTTTGTGATGAGTGAATCAGTTTTTTCAGCCGTTGGTCTATATTTTCTGCTGGTAGCAACCCTTTCTCCAACAAAACCTGTTCCAGACAACACTTGCCTCCCTTAGAATAGAGTATAAACTGTTCAACATTTTCCTCAATGGAAGTGATACAGTTTCTCACCAGCTCCCACTGATATGAGATTCAGACCAGAGCCTTGCCCACATCCTAAGATAATTGGCACAGGGGGGAGAACGATATCACCTGCTTGAGCTCCCCACTTTGGTGCATTTCCAACACGATATCACAACCACCAATAAACTCGCCCTTGATGTACAGTTGTGGATATGTGGTCCAATTGGAGTAGTCCTTCAGGCCTTGCCTCACAGTATCATCGTTCAGAATGTCAAAAGTGCCATAGTCCACACCCAATTCCCCCAAGGTGTCTACCACCTTGCGGCTGAACCCACAACGTGGATCTGTGGGACTTCCCTTCATGAACAACATTATGGGATGCTCATTCACAAGCTGCTCAAATCTGGCCTTGGAATCAGATGTGTCATTGCCATGACCTCCTCCTGCACCACCATTGGTCGTTGCTATACCAGGTGTGCCAGCAGGCACAAATGCAGAAGATGCCTTCAAGTCCTCAGAGATTGCAGGTTCGACAATAGTGGAATGCTTCGAATCATCTTCTCCATGTAACAATCCCTTCTCTTTAAACACCTGATCACAAGCCAACAATTTCATACATAAGCTCCAGAATGCGAACTGAGTTTCTGTAAATGAAGCAATCATAGAAATAGTTGGAAAATAGAGTCAAAAGAGGCCAACTGACTGACCTCCTTCAGCTCTCCACTTTCATGCATCTCCGTGACAATGTCACAGCCACCAAGGAGCTCTCCCCTCACATAGAGCTGAGGAAATGTGGGCCAGTTTGAAAACTCCTTCAAGCCCTGCCTCACAGCCTCATCACTCAGGATATCAAAGCTGCCAAACGTCACCCCTTCTGCATTCAGAGCATCAACCACCTTGCGACTGAACCCACAGGAAGGATTCTCTGGGGTCCCCTTCATGAACAGCATGATTGGACTCTGATTTATCAACTTTGGAAAGTCAGGTTTTTGAGCTGTTTGACTCTGTGTTTCAGTTTGTCGAATGCTACTAGACTGGTGCTGTGTCTTCCCATTTGAAACTGGGGGAGCCCACAACTGCTTTGTGACAGCTTCAGGAACAGTAGTCAGTCCTGCAGCAAACCCCACACTTGCTGGGGCAGCAGCAGCATTAATAGTTGCCCACTTGGCTACTTTGTTGGCCAGTTCTGGAGCATTAGCTCCTTGAAGCTTGTCAACGACCACACCATCCTGAAGACAAACCCAGATTGTAAAAACACATAAAAAGGAGCATTGCTGGTATGTCACTCCTACCCAGAGAATGGGGAACTGCAGAAGAAAGCTTGCATATCAGTCATCTTTATCTCTCCTGCACATGACATACTGCATAGAAGGCTGGGAGCATGGGGAGATAATGTGCAACAAGAGAGGGCAAGAAAGAAAGAAAGAAGGAAAGGCCTGAAATCAAATGGTACCCAAATACCAATCATCAAAACATACCTTCAAAAACACAAAGAAGGGCACAGCAGCAACCTCATAATCCTCTGAAATCTCAGGCTGTTCCTCAGCTTCCACCTGGTCAAAAGGAAAACACAGAGAAACAAAGAAAGAAGAGGATTTCTCTAAGCATTAGCTCTCAAGGACACACACACGACAGTTGGACAATGCTACAACAATGGCATTGTCCAACAAAAACCCTAGCAGCAAACAGATCAATTGAATGTATGGCTCCCACAATAAGAAAACCTCAAAAGAGCTTGCACTCTAGCAAAAGCACTTGGTTGCTGCTGCTGCATCATCCAAAACAGCCTGATAAAATTGGCAACAAATAGGGGCATTTTCGAGGAGAAGAATGGTACCATTGACTGTGCAAGGAACAACTCTAGTACTACACACCAGTCCTCAGAACGCCCAAAACCCTAACACAAGCCCTGGAGGGTTCTGGTTGGATTTCAGTGTCAGAAACACACGGAACCCAGAAATTGTGGATTTGTCAGAGAGTGTGAGACAAACAAGAAAAGAAGAAGAAGAAGAAGAGGGAGGGAGGGAAGGAGGAGATTACTCGGAAAAATTGGGCGTGCGGTGTGTCCTCAGCAAGTTGTGCCAACACGATATCCATGGCCTTGGACGGCTCACACCATGATGCCCAGAAATGTAGCACCACTAGATTCCCTGGCACCAGCTTGGATGCCAACTCTTCTTTCGATTGCAAATTCTTCAGAGACATCTCTTCTTCAGCACTTCTTCACACCCTCGCTTCTTCTTTTTGTTTTCCCCCCTTTTCTGTTTGCAGCTGCGGCTGGTTGGTTCTCTCTTTCTCCCCTTTCTTTCTCTTTTCCCTTTCTTCTTCTCCTCCTCCTCCTCCTGCAACGGACTAGCTAATAAGCCTCCTTTTCCTCCTCTACACCAAACATCAAACAAATCAATTGCAGCACCACCAAACACACCAAAAACATAAAACTAAACTCCACAAAGAAGAAAGAGCTTCTTGACACTCCAACTCATTACTTGCCAAGCCAAACACCAAAACAAACTCACTCAAAGGAAGGACCACAGAGAGAGAGAGAAGATTGAGAGAGGATACCACAGACAGACACAACAACAAAAGAACAACACCCAACTCTCCAAAAGCAAACAAGATAACAAACAAACAACAAAGTCCTTCAACCAAAAGTTGCAGACCAGAACAACACCAACACCATACAAAAATTCCTTCAAGCAAAAGAGTGAACACAAAGAAATACAACCCACAACGCACAACAGCAACAAAAAAAAAATCAACTGCAAACCACAATCCACAACAGCAACAACAAAAGTTTGAGTACAGATCTTGCAAGGAGACAAAAGGGAAAATTTGTGCAAGAAACAAAGGGTGGAAAAAGAAACACACCAGAAAGAGCTTGCTTGCTTGCTTGCTGCTTACACACAAGTTGCTACAAATTTTATGATCTGTGTGCAATGCCAGTAATATCAACCTGGCCTGACGTGTCCAACAATCTATATCTAGCCTAGCCTTCTGTGTGTGTAGAGAAAAGCCAATTTTGCAAATGCAAAAGACCAAGAGCTTGTTGTGAGATGATTCTTCTCACAAGAGCAACAAAAAGCCAATGCAAAAATGGCAAGAGCTTTGAGAGATTGCTTTTTTTCACTAGTGTGTGTAACAACAAGAGCAAACAAGAATGCAATTTTGCAAATGGGTTTTTATGGCAACTCCGTTCCTTTGCATATATACACTTATACACAATAATCCCTATTTATATTAGATCATTTTCTTTTCCTCACTAGGTACCTACTACTATCATATGGTTTTGGAAATTGACATGGAAATAATGAGAGAATAGGTACACACATAAAGAAAAACACAAATATACAAATTGATACCAAACAATGAGAAAATACAGATTAAAAACACACCTGTGCATTATGCACGGGGTTCACACTAGTAAAGAAAAACACAAATATACAAATTGATACCGAACAATGAGAAAATACAGATTAAAAACAAGAGATTTAATCAAGCTCTCCACCCAATCTTAGGATCACACAAGTTATACAAACTTTATGATTCACACCCCAATTCTAGCATACTAAAAACAACAGTTTTTTTTTGGGTGATCTTTTTTTTTTAAATGGTCATTTGGCGATTTTTTTTAAATAATATTTTGTTAAATATTCCTTTTTTTTAAATTGTCAAAAACAATAAGAAGTTCTAAAAAATCATCATGTTTCTACACATTGTTCAAGCAAGGAGCCAAAGTATAAAAATATTTTCATAATTAATCTATAACAAAACATGGCTAAATCTTCTTGTAGATGATTGCCAATGTGACAACATCACAATTTTTTTTTAAAAAAACAAAAATGCCGACCTAAAAGACTAGCATCCCAGGAAATATTTTCTTAATATTGCATGCACAAAGTCATCATCTCATGCAAATGTTACTTTCACAATAACCATCAAAGTGAACATCACTTATAATGAGATACCTTTATTAAGTAAGGATCTCATAGTTCCAAAACTTAAGTGCACAAAGCACAAATATGTAAATTACATATAATATAATAAAAATAATTTGATAGGATGTTAATATCTAACACTTAGAATCTCCACCACCTTTTTTTCTCTTTTAATTTTTCCTTTTCAATTCTATTTTTTCCTTGTACACTTGTTTTTTTTTTTTTTTTTTTTTTAATTTTATTTTTTTTTTTTTTTCTTTTTTTTTTTTTTTTTTTTTAAAAATTTTTTAATTAAAAAAAAATATTTTTTATGACAAAACTTTCTTGGTTTCTTATAATATAACAACACTTTTATAAAAAAAAAAAAAAAAATTA
>Ga0116229_10013017_pt1 | contig 11857 bp, 13 predicted proteins | sample S1TSphgellanicum_3_FD_87313 | JGI IMG/M metagenome (GOLD analysis project Ga0116229, IMG submission 87313) | Host-associated microbial communities from peat moss isolated from Minnesota, USA - S1T2_Fc - Sphagnum magellanicum MG | ecosystem: Host-associated > Plants > Peat moss > Unclassified... | reverse complement strand
GTTGGAGTGCTGATTTGCACAATGTTTTGGGCTTGGGAGGATTTTTGGTTCTCCTTTTCAAATTTTGTAAAATTGGAAAGGCCAAACTCATCTTGCCCATGCTTTACTTATATTTCAAACTAAGAAATTATGCCTTGGTATCGAAAGGGCTTTTCTTCTTTCCCCTAAAACAAGAAAACACTTTTGATGAAACATTAACCCAACATGTTGTTCTCTTACGACGACCGTTGTGCTTGTCTTCTGGCATGGCCAATGTTGGTGGAAGTAGAAAATCCCAAACTAGAAAGAAAGATAGTATTTATCTATGAATATATTTGCATATCGATATCTTAATTAAAACCTAAAAATTTCCAAAAGCTTCTTATTGAGTAGGTTTACAAGTTGAGCTCTTTAGAGCATTGTATGAACAATTTGGGAAGGCTTGTCTAGGAACAAACACAACAAACTAGTCACACCTAGGGTGTTTATGGTAGTTTACCCTTTGTTTGAATGGTATGACTTAAACACAATGGGTAGCTTATTTCCTTTTTTTTTCTTTTTTAAAAATTTTTTTTTTCCTTGCTTTTGAAGGACTTGGAAACGCAAGCCATCTTCCAAGTTGCTTTGGCTAGGAAAGGTTGAAGTAGCTTTTGCATTTTCTATAATTTTGAAAACCTTTGAATAGTCATATGGTTTTTGTTTTGAGATTTTGTTACTTCTTGTGTTGCCTTTGGACTAGCCACTATCACTTTGTACAACTTTGCATAAACATAATACCATTTTCCAAAACAAAAAAAATTCATTCAATGACTCTCTATCTACTTTGTGACAAAGGTCTTTGAAGAATTCTTATGGAAAATTCTAGAATATCAAAACAAAAAAGTAGTCAACTTATTATGAGTAGTACACCCTCGTGCATATCAATTCCATAGTCCAATTGAAGTTTTTGTCCTTCATGTCCTTTCATTTCCCAAAGAGAAAAAAGGAAGGAAGTCTATAGATTTGTTCACCTAAGAAAAGGTGCATAGTGTTGTGAGGGTTTAGATCAACTACCATGAGATACAAACTCCAAGTTGAGATCGGTTTCTCAAACTTGGCACCCATTGTCATCTGATCCCCATTTTTTCTCAAAACACATAAAAGTGTCCACATTAAGAAACTATGTTATCTTACCCTATTGACACTTTGAAAGAAACTTTGCAGAGTGGAAGGCTTTGGGGGTTTTGGGTTTTAAACCATGGTACTAGTCTAGGTGCCGTTTCACCTAAGGTCCCACCATATGTATATATATACACAAGAGAAAAATTCTACCAAATCTTTACACTTCCTTGCCATTCTATTCTATCTATGAGACAAACAAAGATCAAGGACAAATGAGGAAGGAAAAGGATAACTGACAAATATAAATAACCAAATATGGAGGATTTTATTTATTTTTTAATAATAAAAATTTTCATCGATATTATAAAGATGACAACAACAACAAAGATGGAGGTGGAAAGAAAAATAAAAACTTGGGAGCACGATTATTACTATTTATACCTAGTAGAAAAAAAATAAAAAGAAATGTTATGGTTTTGCACTCTACCATTTTGGCATGAGTGTTTGGTTTTTTTTTTTTTGGTTTTGTTTTGGGGGTTTTGTTAAGGGTAAAGAAAGTAAGAAAGAAAGAAAGAATTGGGTAGGCCATATCCAGGTACCAAGTGCAAACTTAGGGAAAGTGTTTTTTGGTACAAGAATGTGTGCACACACCCCTTCTCTCTCTCTCTCTCTAATACACTCTCACACACACACACACACAAAAGTGGGTCTTTTTTTTTTTTAATTAATTAATTAATTAATTAATATTTTTCTTTCTTCTTCTGGATCAGCCAGCGAGATTTCAAGTGTTTATTTTTTTCCTTTTATTTTTTTTTGGGGTATTCAGTAGGTTAAATCTTGTAGACTGAATTTTCATATTTTGAGACCCTTGTAGACACAGCAACAACAAGCAAGTCTGTGTTTTATGTAATGGTTTTGGGGTGTTGGGTGTTGTTGGGTGTTGGGGTTTTTGGGTTTGTTGAGTATGATCATGGTTCTGCACCTGGATCAGCTGCCAAAGCAAATTTACTTACTGGGTGGGTTCTTCAGATTCTTCTTCCTTCTTCTTCTTCTTCTTCTTCTTCTGGATCAGCACTCAGATTTCATTAAGGAACTGCTGATCCACCACAAGTCCACTTCTGGAAGAATGTTTTTAGTACTAGTACAGAGCAGTTAAGATTGAGAACACAAACTGTTTGCAATCTCAATCTCTCTACACAGTTTGCAATCTCAATCTCAATCTCTCTCTCTCTGTGTCTCTCTCTCTGTGTATCTGTGTGTGTGTGTGTGTGTATGGAGGTGTGATCAGAAAGAAGTTGTTGGGAGATTTGGATGACCAGCTGCAGAGCTTGGGGGATTGATTAATAGTAGCAGCAGTTAACGTTTAGAGTAGAAAGAAAGAAGAAATGCATTAGTAGCAACTACTGCAGCAGCTGGAGGTTTTATTGGAGCTCGAGGAATTACTGCATTGAAGAAATTTAGCAGATGTGCCTGCATGCGCAGTTGTAGAGACTAGACGAGTACTTCTCCTTCCAAAGTCTGCATCAGCTCTGCAATGAGTAGTAGCGATCCTTTGGCAGACGACATGAATAATAATATGTCACCCGCTGCGGCCTCCGTGTTTTCCTCACCTCCCTTGTCGACCTCCTCCAACTTGATCCCTGCCACTAGTACTGGTCAAGGATCCAGCTACCTTTCACGGGCCTTCAACTCCAACGTCACGGTGGTGATGGCCATCGTCCTGTTCGCTCTCGTGGTGAGTGAGAGTGCTTGAGTGAGTGAGTGAGTGAGTGAGTGAGTGAGTTTCAAGTTTTTCTCCATAGCAAAACAATTAGATCCCAACAGCCCGGCAACAAGCTGCTGCACACATGCAACATGTCCAGCTTCCTCATCAATTCGCACATGATCAGTAGCACTGTTGCAGCAGTAGCAGCAACAGCAAGCAGCAGCTATGTCCCTGATTTCATATGTATTCCAACTTCTGTTTTTGTAGGTTGTGGCCTTCATCAACACTGTGGCACGGTGTCGGAACATGACGCATCGCTGGACGCGGCAACAAGAATCGCCGGGTGTAGCTGGGACGACCGTGTCGGAATCTGCACAACAACAGCAGCAGCAACAGCCGTGGCAACTGCAACACAAAGGATTGCAAAAGGTGCAGATCGAGTCGTTCCCTGTGTTCACCTACGGCGCCGCCACAGCTAGTACTAGTAAGCTTCAGAATGATATAGAATGCCGCGGAGGAGGAGGAGGACTCGTGATCGGCACTAGTAGAGACGACTGCGCGGTGTGCTTGAGCGAGTACCAGAACGGCGAGCAGGTGCGGTTGCTACCACTCTGTAGACATTCCTTTCATCTCCACTGCATCGACACTTGGTTGAGCACACACGAGACTTGTCCTGTGTGTCGCCATAGTGTACTAGATCATCCTCATCATCATTATCCGCAGTCTAGTATGATCACGGATCCTGCAGCAGAAGAAGCTCCGGATTCATCAGCTGCTGCAGCTGGAAGCTCGCTGCAGGACGATGGTACTGCAGTTGCTGCATCTGCATCTACTGCAGAACTTACTGCAACACGCGGTGGTGCAATCAGTGGAGGATTCGGGAGTAACATATTATTCAACTTCGGTAGTGCAAGATTTGGCGGGAGCGCGAGAATCTCTAGTACTAGCGACCAAATTGAACCTGTCGTCGACCTTGAAGGTCTGCACTTAGCTACTCCAGGGTCGTGGACAAATGATGATCAGGATGTTGCTGCTGCTGCTGCTGCTGCTGCAGCAGCAGCAGCTGGAAGTGGATCAGCCAGCAACTCTTACCAATCTTCTAGTGCAGCTGCATCAAGGTGGTCTTTCTCTGCAATTCTGTTACGAAATCCATATGCAACCAGATCAGGTTGACAATACTTTAGGTTCAAAACTTGTAACAAGCTTGTAACAATATACCCAATGTCTAAGTCTTCAGCTCCAAGACAACCAATCTCTGCAGCAGCTTGCCAAGGGACTGGAGGATAGCTAGCTAGCAACCAGCAGTTTCATGAGTCTAAAGTCCAGCAGCTGCTGCAGGAGCTGATGCAGCTCTGCTGCTGGTGATGACCAAATTCCACTAGTACTACATTTTCCAAACTCATGCAGAAGCATAACAAAAATATTGTGTGAAAACAAAAAAATTCACATCAAGAATTTATAGCAGGTTTCTGGCAGCAGGAGATCAATCATCAGAGTTGGAGCTGCTGTGCACAATGATCTTGTTGTGGTATCCAGCTTCTTCTTAAGAGCACATCATCATCATGTGTCAGATCTTTGCGGTATTCTTGTTGGTGCATCATCTGCAATTATTGTTTGTGCCTTCCCAAAACATGGGAATTTCATCATAAATGAATCCACAAATACAAAAAAGAAACACCAAGATTCAGCAGCTGCAACAGCTTTGTGTCATGATCATGGGGTTTAACTGGTTTCCAGTTTAATTCCAAATCTCTTCACTTGTGCACCGACAGGTACATTGCAGTGTTGATGCATATCAACTCTGCTGCAAAACCATGTCCCAAATGTTCTTCAACTTTGAAGCTTTTTAGACTTAGGGTTTTGGTTGGTCTCTCTGTCTCTCTCTTGTTGCCAGCAAGTGGATTTGATCTTGGCCATCCCCAGGTGACTGGATTTGGTGTAGGCCATCCCCAGGCAACGGGATTTGATCTTGGCCATGTGAAAGTAGATGGATCTAGTCTGGGTCATCCATGGGCAACTGGATCTAGTCTGCGTTGTCCATGAGAGACTGGATCCAATTCGGGCTGTCTGTTGTTGATCAAATCTGATCTGTTTTGTCAACAGGCAACCAAATTTCTTTTTTGCAGACATAGGATTTGAAAATTTTCTAACCTCTATGCATACAGGGTTGAAGATATGTTCTCAGCATCTCTTTCTTGTCCACATACAGATGAAACTGCAAATCAAATATAGGGTTATGTGTAATACTTGTATCCCACACACACCCCTTTCTTGGATACTGTGCCATTGTTCAATCAGAAAAATGCGCGTGAGAAAAATTTGCAAAAGTTCAATAACCCATCTTGCAATTGATTCTCTTGCTCAACTATAGATATACAAAAGGTTGTTGTCTGGAACAGTATACAGATCTGGTCTCCTGGAAAGAGAGAGTGCCAGAATGAGAGGCAATTTTGTAATGATTTCTGTTTCAGATAATTTCCATATTGCGTGATGCAAAGATGAAGTACTATGATTTTCTTTTCTTTCAACATTTCAAGCAAGAGAGTTGTGAATCCGCTCAAGTAAACGGAGGACTCGGTCCACCGAGAGGCTTCTTCCAGAGGCTGATAAGGATGACGATGATGATGATGACAATGATGACAATGAAGTTGCTGCTGAAAATCCAACTGAAGCTATTCCCTGTGGTTCTGACAGCACACTCTCCTGTTGCATGCTTGTTAGCTCCAGAAACTGACAAAGCATGTCACCATCCAACACCCTTGACACTCCTGACTGCAAAACCCAATCAGATGCCCCAAATAAGAACTGTAACCAAAAAACAGAGTTCAGTCTCATATCAAATCTTGTATGGTAGTGTAGGGATATGCACTTAGTGCATTCCAGCTAAGTTGCAGGAAATGAATGGATGCCAGGTCCTGACTGGTAAAGGGTAGCATATCCTGAGAGAGGAACAACAGAGTTGTAGCGAGCCCAACAATCAAATTCAGAGATCCACATCAACCAGTCAAAGTCTTTGTGTTCTTGGTAGGAGGACATACAGGGCACCCGCGGCCACGGAAGTCAGCATGATTGTTTCCCAGAAGGGGAGCTGTCAACGGATACACCGCAAGCTGTCCTTGCACAGCTTCCAAAAGCTCATACTCCTCCCTTCACATTTGATGTGCACCCACCCACTACTCAGAAACTTAGAGAAAGTAACGAAAACAGAGTGCTAAGCAACACTGAAATGCCTAGGCACATCATAATGCCTTAACATGATATAATTTTTGCACAACAAAACCACTAGCATTGCAATGATTTTTCCCAAAAAATGCATGGTTGTTAAACCCTAAACTCTGACTATGCAGTTTGGGGTTTGGGGTTTAGGGTTCAGGGTTACACGTCGTTGGAGACCAACAAGGAGGTGAAAGACAAGAACCAAATACCGTGACAGTTGGATGAAGATGAAGACGCTGCCCAGAAGTGATGTGGCTACCACAGATGAGTTAGGACAGTGCTGCCCTGACTTTCTGCCACTGTATGCCTTCTGATTATCATCCATTGTGCTATCATATGCAAGTGAAGCCTGCCCCACCCGCCCAAAACATTCCCACAGTTCAATCATCATCCTTAAAACCAGCGTCGGGCAGTTCTTGACTTTTATGAAGAACCTCTGGTTCCAGTTCTATAAAATAAATTAGAGTGGTTCCAGTTCTGGGTTTGTTTCTTCAAAAAAAGGGGAAAAAAAACAACCCCAGTTCCAGTTCTAAAAATCAGACCCAGGTCCAGGTAACAAAAGAGGACATTGCATAAATCTCAACGTGTGAAGAAATGGAGGTAGCCACCAACCTTGCAGATTCTCATGATTGCCTCACCAACATGGTACGAGCAACTTAAGGTCAAATTGCGTTCTGGACTCACACTTTCTGAATACACATCATCCAGTTTCATATGTCAATGGAATAAAAAGGGTCATGTGCTGATAGCAGAAAAAGACTATAATTGTAAACCTGGAGAAACTACAGAAAGCTAAACACTAAACCCTAAACTTTTCGGTGTTGACTAGCTTTCAGTCTAAAGTTTAGAAAGCTAGTGTTTTCTTTGTCTTCAAAGTGTTTATTGGCACTACAAAAACACTGCCATCTTTTCTCTGGATGTAAGTAAGGGACCTCATACCTTCTGGGATGTTTGTACAGGATAGGACACAAAAATTTCCATGGCGATCACTAGCTACAGCTGTATCAGTGTCCATGAGGACACAGTCTGCGACTAGGCGATGTACAGGATCACAATAGAGCTGCTCCAGCTGATGGGTATCCTGTACCACAATCCCCAGACAAAGAGGTTGACATCACTCTTTATAACAACAGGAAAGAAATCTCTGACAAAAAGCAGTTCACTCACAGCTCCAACCAAATTTCTTTTGGCCAGTGAGTGTGAGGGACAGGATTTGTAGAACCTGACCTCCTGATAGTAATAGAAGAGGACGCCATCATGACAGTCACCAACAGCAATGCGAGTCAAATGGACAGCAAGACTGGTGATCATGAACCTTGTCCGCACCATCGCAAACTTCCTAAGCCGCTGTGGAGAGTCGTGCAGAAATCCAAAGCAAAACAGCTGAATTCCATACCACTCATTAGTGCAAAATCCACAACCAACAATAATCACGCCTCTGCATTGAAAATGCCCTGATGTTATCAAATCTCTTGTCTTCAATAAGACATGACCACCTGAGATGTATTTTTGAGCAATTTTGCCAATATTGGTCTAAGAGACACTAGACCACTCACTGGAGAAAAGAGCTAATTGTGTTCAGAACTAGGTGATTGAAGACTTTGGGAATCTGATATTTGCTTAAAGGTAGCAGGGTTGGAACTCACATAATTGCCTGCGGAAGTAAGTATATATTGACCCAAGTACGTGGCCACTGTGAGAACTGCACCAGGCAGCACAACAGCACGTGTTTTGAGGCGTAACTCTTGGCCTTCCCCTTCTGTCAAGTCACTCTCATCTGCAGAGGTGGTGGCAACCTTTGATGCCTGCATTGCATCCTCTGATGATGACCCAGGCGGTGGAGGCCTGTTTGAACTCCTGGTTTCTGTGGAGCTTCGAGAACTCTGCCGGCTTTTTGGTTCCAGGTAGAACACCAGTAACCGGCCCTTGGAACTGCAAAAACCAACAGAGACAGAGAGAGTAAAGGAAAGACCACGTGGTTTGTAGACTAAAGGGTTTAGGGTTTACACACTATACAGGAAGATTCCAAAAGGGGGTTCTTCAGCATTGCATGCCATGTTAAGCTGCAAATCACAGAATCCGTAAAGAGACCTTCTTTGACTCCAGTGTTTGTGATGGGTGCTGCAGATAATACATCATGACCAAATGACATGTACCTTTCAGCTTCACCAGCAGTTGTGATCGAGTTGCTGCCGGTGAGACTTGTGCCGACCAGTAAGAGCTGCTCATTCCCAACTTTCCACAGCTGCATACATCGAGCAGTCTCTCCAGCCTCCAGCTGGAAGCATGAGTGAATGACACCGCTAAGAGGGTCCATGCAGCAGATGTCTGATGCTGCACTTCTGTTGGGCCCAGATGAGTCTGACCTCATTACAAGCAGAGTTTTGGACTCTGAATGATAAAGCACCCGTCGTGGCGTCCTTCCAACAGGCAGACGTTGTACATTGAGCCGCTTCAGATGCTCCATCTCCACCTACTTAACAGGACAGGCACCACCCAGTACCCAGTTAGACAGCAGCACATAACCCTTTTCTCAAAAAACCGAGACAACCCAAGGGGTGGAAACTCCTGTCTGTTGTAGTAGTTGACAGAAACCCACAGTTTAGGGTTTTAGGGTTTGCAAGAGATTCACACGTTTGAATAGAGTTATGATGATGTTCATTGCTTGCAATCAATGCTTCAGAGAAATTTTGCACAAGAGACTCAAAAGAGATGTCCACAGGATCAACAACAGGGAAGAGAAGACTAAAAGAACGAACCAAGTGCAAGCTGCAGTCAGCCACAAAGAGAATGCCATTGGGGCAGTCGAACGAACTGACAGGTGTTGCGTGTGTAGATGGTGGGAAGGAGATGGATGTGTAAGCAATTCGTTGACTATGTCTGGCTGTCTGTAACAACCAAGGCCGGTCACTGAGAGCAACTATGTCTGCTCTTAAGGAATCTTGAAGGGAAACTAAGGAAACAGGTGAGACACCTATTCTTCGAACTGCAACCAGATGTAAGGCAACTGGCAGTGAATCTTCCTTGCCTGCTGCCTCATCTCTACTTGAAGAAGAATCCTTGGCTATAAACTGTTCCCCACATTCCTGTTTTCCTGATGTCAGTTGCAAGAATGAGAGGGGCATGCCTGTTAATGGCGAGCTTGATGGCCACTCGTAACGCAGAAGCACACCATTTCTTAGGCCTGCAAGAATGTATAAGCGATCGAATTGAGCAAGTCTGACACTCTCTGGCACACACCCACTAAGTGTTGTGCCCATGTAACTCATGAGAGGAATAAGGCCCACTGCAAGAGGAGCAAAGTTCTTTCCATGAATGATTGACAGTAGCATGACGGAGGGCTTGTGTGTTCCAACCACACATACCTTCCCAGCTTCAATGCCAGGAGGATTCTGACCTCGTGGGCTGCCTTCAACTAATCCAACGATTGAAGGTGGCAGAGGGGATGAAGACAGATTTTCTTCTTCCGGGATGGAAATGCATGACAGCTCTGCCTCTAACAAGCACCGCTGAATCTCAAACAATTCAAGCTGCCCAGCAGCTCGACCACCGTGCTGAGTCCCCAGCATGACAATGAGCCCTGGTTGTGATAAGGCCACAATAATCATCTTATGTGCAACTGCTCCCAGGCATATAAACAAAGTTCCTGGAGGTTTCCAGGAAGAACAGAGAGGTAGTGGCATGTTGATACCCGCTGGGTGAGCTGCTACAGTGGGAGCACAAACACAGACCTCTTTGCTGCAGACTTGAGCTACAAAGCCATCCTCAATATTCCCACAAGCCAGGGTTGAAGACCAGGACCGGAATCCAACAGCATCCGTGATGTCAACAAAGTTGAGCCCCACAGAGAGAACTCGTGTCTCTTGTACAAATGACATGACAAAGAAAGCATGATACAGGTCTTTTCGGCACATGCGCATCACGTACATGCCTGTCACACCCTGGGAGCCAAATCCATTGTCACAACTTGCAACTGAAATCTTGTAAAAGGAACAAAGGGCAGAAAGAGCAAAGTAGGGGTTATATAATATATATATGACACTCATCCGTACCTGGTAGACAGGAGGTGTAGTGTGCAACTTTTCCACACTTATCCCATTGCGTATAACACGCAATGTGCCCTCCTTGCCTGCCCCACAGCATGCAAACATCTGGTCTTGCTTCTCCCCATGGTAATCAACCAAGGCAAAGTCAAGGATTGGTGTAAGGTTTTGAACCTGACTGCAACATGTCAGAGTGCCATCGGCCATAGATTGAAGCACGTGCCCATCACCCATGTCAACAAAAACAGTGAGAAATCCTCCCTTTAACCAGAGAACAACATTACATGGTGAGCACTTATATTGGCGCTGTCGCACTTCAACACGTGGGAGGCCATCAGAGCTTTCAAGGCTGAACTGTGCAATGTGAATCTCTCCTGTATCCATAGCCAGAGCGAGTTGTGACCTTCTCAGGCCAGCAGGAGCATCCGGCTCCCAGCTCCATGCAGTGATGGTTGGTGACGACAATGACAAATTCCTGTCGACATCCATGGCATCAACAAAACTTTCTCGCTCTGAGATTGAGTTCTCCTTGCATGCACTATCCCTGCCCTGAGAGTTCAGCTGAAGCAAAGCAGATGCTGCCACACTGTTCAAACTCCCTTCTTCATCATCCAGGTTTCGTTGAAATCTGTACACAGCAGCTTTTTGTGGAGAATTTGGGGTTCTCAAATCAAGAAGCAAAAATCCACCAGTCCATGAAAGAAGGATGAAACCTGGTGCTGCTGGCACATCCAGGATTGCTAGACCTAGTGGTGGGGCAACAACCCAGGTGCATGTTGCAGCTGGGTCATACCGTGATGTGAGTTGAATGATTCGCTCCTTTGGGTCACATGTCAGTATTTGCAGTTCATTGCTCGCAGCACCTTTCCTGAAACAGTTGCATCCAACAAACATTAACATTCAATGTTGATGGGTAAGGAGAGATGATGAAGGAATATCATGGATTCTTGCAGAGGTATCATGATGGGGATGACAAAGGGCATTGGGACATTCTCCGAAGAAAAGCCATGAAAAAAATGTTCAAGAAGACAAAACCAAGATGGGGTGAGAGAGAAAAACACGCATTGCCTATGTACAAGAACTGCGAGGAGAAGCAGTGAAGAAGCTCCCTTGCTTGTCATCAATGCACAAGCATCATCTGCTGTGCCAACAAAGACCATGCTCCAGATTGTGCCCCAGCCAGTGGATTTTTCTCCAAGGCCACTTGTGCTTGCTTCAGATGACCCAACAGATGCCATCAGCTCCCTTGGATATACCATTCTCTGAACACCCCATACATTCCTTATCACCACCACAGGGCTGCAATAGTCTTTCTTATACATGGGTCTGAGAGATGTGCCACAAAATGGTTTGTGTTTCCATACTCCTTATTCAAAGTTGAAGTTATAGGGCAACATTAACTCCTGACCCCTTACACAAAAAGTGGTATGGAAAATGTAGTAGTGAAGAGAGACCTTGTCAACCACCGAGTTTCCTGCTGCAGCAGACGTGGGAAAAATCGCAAGCCTATCCTCAAATGCAGCCACCGCCACTGCACACCCCCTGAACACCCAAAAAGTCATTTACATCTGAGAATTCAGCTTGATTTCAATCCTGCTTGCAGTCATATGAATCCAAAGATTCAAATGAGATTCTGAAAGATCGATGAAGTTGCAGAGAAATCTCCACAACAACAATTAAAGGTAACATAACAACGAGTGCAGTCATAACCTCATGAGAGTCGCTCACAAAGTGACAGACCATCACCTTCATCACGAACGGCAGTGACGAGCTGCCATGACTACCCACTGAGTTCATCAGCTCCCAACAGTGG
>Ga0116229_10013016_pt1 | contig 11858 bp, 9 predicted proteins | sample S1TSphgellanicum_3_FD_87313 | JGI IMG/M metagenome (GOLD analysis project Ga0116229, IMG submission 87313) | Host-associated microbial communities from peat moss isolated from Minnesota, USA - S1T2_Fc - Sphagnum magellanicum MG | ecosystem: Host-associated > Plants > Peat moss > Unclassified... | reverse complement strand
AGAGAGAGAGAGAGAGAGAGAGAGAGAGAGAACCTTGATCCCCCCCGTAGGTCTCAACCCCACGAGGAATAAGAAGACCCAGCGTTAGATTTCCACATCCTTGTTTGCTTTCTGCATGAAGCTCTTATGTCCGTCCTTCTGTGATACTTCTTGTTCTTGTTCTTCTCGCTCCTTCGCAAAGGCTATCGGCTCTTAGGGCTTCTTCTCATGGGCGTTCTTTTGAAATGTTTCCTGCTCTGGATGCCACTGCATCGATGCTATATTCATGAGAGCACAACCCAGCTAGCTCAAATGGGTGTTGCGCAGATAGGCTTGCAGACAGACAGACACTCTGCGATTTTCTTCTTCTTCTTCGAGCAGTACCCAGTTGTCTTTTGCCTTCCTTGCTTGAGCAAATACAGTTAGGTTTTACTCTCTGGGTTGCCCTGGTGCTCGTGCTGCAACAGCTTTACAAACTGAAACTGAGGTTTGGTTTCTTTCTGTGTATGCAGAACATGGTAGACAGTGAGTTTTTCACCGAGTATGGGGAAGGGAATCGGTACCAAATCCAGGAGGTGATTGGGAAAGGGAGCTATGGTGTGGTTGGCAGCGCCATTGATACGCACACTGGCGAGAAAGTGGCCATCAAGAAGATCAATGACATCTTCGAGCATGTCTCGGATGCAACGCGCATTCTGCGAGAAATCAAGCTGTTGAGGCTGCTTCGTCATCCCGACATTGTTGAAGTCAAGCACATCATGCTCCCACCTTCACGACGTGAATTCAAGGACATCTATGTGGTGTTTGAATTGATGGAGTCTGATCTCCATCAAGTCATCAAGGCGAACGACGATTTGACTCCTGAGCACTACCAATTCTTTCTGTACCAGCTCCTTCGTGCACTCAAGTACATACATACAGGTTTTCTTCCATCTGGAAACCCTAGTGGAACAGAAGTCTTTAAAAAAGCATGTGTGGGTGGGTGGTGGGTTCTTGTGACCAAGGTTTTTGAATGTAGCATATTCTGCACATGTTGAAATTCTTCACAAGTGGATAATCTTTGGTTCCTACCACACCAACGACCCTTTCTAATATTCTGTCCCTCCACATTACACTCCTCATCAATGACACCCTCTGTTTGTCCTTATACACACAAATTGGAGCTCTGATGGCTCAGGGTGCAAACATGAGCTACCATTTGTTGGGCTTCTTGACTCATAGCCTTTTTGAGATCTGTCAGGTTATAGTGACATGGTTTGTACCTGTTTGTTTGCCACATTGTGTATTATGTCAGTGAGTCATCACCTTTTGCTCACATGAAAGTTGTCATGTGTGGCAGCAAATGTGTTCCACCGGGACTTGAAGCCGAAGAATGTGCTTGCCAATGCTGATTGTAAGCTCAAAATTTGTGATTTTGGTCTCGCTCGTGTTGCCTTCAATGATGCACCAACAGCTATTTTCTGGACGGTAAGTCTTTTGTAAGTTCCATTTCAAAGACACCTAATCTATATTGTGTCTATGTACTTGTTTGTTTGAAATAGTTTCCAAGTGTTTGCACTCCACTTTTTGCTGCTGCAAAGAGTTTTTTTAATTTTTTTTGAAAAACAGACCACTGATGTGTGTGTATATGCATGTCACATATGTATGCATGCAACTGTTTGATAAAGCTCTTATGGGTGGGTGTCGCCAGGATTATGTGGCCACCAGATGGTACCGTGCCCCAGAGCTTTGTGGATCCTTCTTCTCAAAGGTACACCTCACTAGCAACTTTTCCTCTCCTGTGCTTGTTCACTTTGTTGCAGACATTGACAAGGGTGTTGGTACTGTGAAAGTTGGTGGTGGAGGCTTTAGATGGTGGAGGCTTTAGAGTTCACTGAAGTTTATAAACTTCTCAAAATTAGGCAGCTCTCTTTCGCAGTCAGTCATTGTGTTAGTCAATGTCGTGTGTAGGAACTGCGAAGCATATAGGATGTTGAAGGTATTCATTCCTGTTGAGAGAGTGAGCTCTTTGTGGTTTTGCAGTATACTCCAGCAATCGATATCTGGAGCATAGGTTGCATATTTGCAGAGGTATTGACTGGCAGGCCTCTATTTCCTGGAAAGAATGTGGTCCATCAGCTTGATCTAATGACAGACATGCTCGGCAGCCCATCACCAGAGACAGTTGCTAGGGTTAGCCTTCTGAACTTGCCAATTCCTTGTGATACTTTGTTAGTAAACTGGATGTTGCTCTTGTTGAAGCTTGTGGATCAGCTTTGTGTTTAATGGAGTTGTGTGTAGTAAGTAGTGAAGGATTTTGTACAAGAAACCTGCAAAAGCTTTCTTGTTTGCTCTTTCCCATTGATTCCTTTTTTGGGTGTCTGCAGGTACGCAACGAGAAGGCTAGACGGTATCTCAGCAGTATGCGCAAGAAGCTACCTGTCCCTCTTCAGCACAAATTTGCCAATGCAGACCCTCTGGCAGTTCGACTTTTGGAAAGACTGCTTGCATTTGACCCAAAAGACCGGCCTACAGCAGAAGAGGTAGCTAGATAGATGATCACTGTATTTCAGATGTGAGAACTTTGCACTCTGCACTATGGACTGTAAGATCTGAATTTGGTATGGAACAAGAATTTGGCATTTTGTCAGGGGCTCTAATGTAAGTACACTCTGTAGTAAGTTTGCTACATGTCCTGTGCAGGCTTTGGCAGATCCTTATTTCAAGGGACTTGCAAAAGTTGACCGGGAGCCTTCAGCTCAACCAATCACAAAAATGGAGTTTGAATTTGAAAGACGAAGGATCAACAAGGAGGATGTCAGGGAGCTCATCTACCGTGAGGCATGTCCAGAATTTATTTGTCTCCCTGTTGCTTGGAGAATTGAAAGAGAGGAAGAGTATAGAGAGATCTCATGAACTAAGGCTGGCTTGTATGATTGATACCACTTTCTCAATGACATGATTTTGACAGATTCTGGAATACCATCCCCAGATGCTGAAGGAGTACTTAAGTGGAACAGACCAAGCGAATTTCATGTATCCAAGGTATGGCATTACCCAATTTCATATGGCCAGTGTTTGTGTCAAGAAGCTGGAAGTTGCAGAACTTTGTTTGACAAAATGTTCTTTTCCTTTCACAACAAACAGTGCGGTTGACCAATTCAAGAGGCAATTTGCCCATCTTGAGGAGCATTATGGCAAGGGTGGGGAAAACAATCGTGCTCTTGAGCGGCAACATGCTTCTCTACCAAGGTGAGGCATTTCTGATACTCATCAATCAGTTTACTTGTGCAATGCCATTCTAGAAAAACAAAAACTGAAATAAGAGGTTGCAGAGCCTATGTATGTACTCACTCAATTGAAGGTCTAGCATTTGACATTGTCAGCTCTCATGATCTGATCACATAATATAGATGTTGTGACCTGTTGTTGGGTGGGGCTTGACAGGGAACGAGTCCTGGAGTTCCATGAGGAATCCACAAAGAATACAAAGGAACAGGAGAAACAACAAGAGAAAGGGGCTCCTAGTGTTGTCAACAGGGCCTCTTATAATATGAACCCAAAACCCTCAGAAGGTATGCTCCTCATGGTGTCTATCTAAATCTTGCACAGAGAATGCTCAGAGAATTCAGATTGATTGGGTATTGGTTAGGCTACTGTTTTAGAATAGCAGACATTTGTGAACATGTCTAAAGGTTGACAATGAGAGAAAATTTAGTTAGAAGCTTGTTTTCTTTTTCAAGTTTAGCTCTTTATTTACATTATGCTATGCTTGCACTTAGGATTGTGGATCATTGGGGCTTGTGGATTTGATGGTTTGTGTCTTGAGCTGTTGATGCTGCTGCTGCAGGAGTGGCTGCAAGGCAAGGTAAGGGGGCTGGTTCTGGGTTTCAAGGAAGCGGGGTTAGAGACTTTGGCGACCCAAGGCGTCTAGTGAAGAGTTCGAGCATTAGCACCTCTCAGCAATACACCATGGCTCAAAATTTCCATGGACGACGCAATGCGGGCACAAAAGCAGACAGGGATAATGGCAAAGACGAAGCGGCAGCTCGTGAGCTCATTGCATTGCAATCCAAGACAGAAGCAATGGGTATTGGTGCCACTCGCAAGGTGGCAGCTGCACATGCTGGAGGAGCACGCTCTTAAGGAGCGATTGCTGTTCTGCCAGCTGCTTGACTGTTACATCAAGCAGTGAGAACTTGTGTGCTCAAGCTTGTGGTCAGCAGCTTGTGGCATTGGCACATGGCTAGTGTGTAATTCAGAGACAAATAGCACAAAAACAGGTGGTTTTTTTCCTTTACAAGTACTTGGGGGTTTGTAGATCTGACTTTTGCCACAGGTTTCTCTGCTTTGTAATCTGGCTTTTTACTCCCATACAATTTTTTTTCATCCCATTTATTCATCATAGGTCTAGTTTAGGGCCCTCTCTCTCCTGCCTGCTCTTTTATTAGCAGTGGGTGGATACCAAAGAAGGGAGTTTTAGTGGACATGATTATAGGCCAGAGGTAGTTTAACAGGGAAGGACAATGATAGGAGGAGGAGTGGGTCAGAGAAGGTGAATTAGGGACTTAGGGGAAGAAGTAGGAGCCTACAGAGCTCAGTGATTTGTTGGCAGGGAGAGAGGGAATACTAATCAAAAACAACACTGGTGCGCAAGCCTCAGCACTACTAGCTTTCAGGGTCAAATGACAATGCCAGAATGATGATGATAATGCAGGTGTGTGAAGCTTTTTCCACACCCTTTTGACATGCAGCTGCCTTAGTGATTTCTGAGAAAATCATACATGGCCATTTAAAAGTACATAAAATGTTCAAAGTCAAAACAAGTTCACTGCATTATTATAAATGCAGAGATCAAAATCCCATCAACCTGTATGTCTCAAGAGTAAGTTCTCATGTTACATCTTTTGGGACCCTTCTTATATGAAGGGTTCTAACCACCTCCTGCTGCTCCAAAACTCCCAATTTTGGTATGTCCCAAGTTCCCTAGACTTGTGTGTTTTTGATTGAGAATTCATGGATTTGCTTACATTGCAGGATGTGCAAGGTTAATGTTGGTTGCTTTTCTGGAACCTCAGGAAAAGATCTGTTTGGCAAGGGAATGAGAAGAAGAGTAAGTTCAGGTGTATTTATGCCAGTGGTGAGGTAGATAATAGGGTTTAGGGTTTAGGGCCATCATTGATGCCATGCTGATGGAAGTCAGAAGTGGGATGAATGGGTACTTTTCTCCAAGATCAGCTGTACCTAGGAGGCTATTCTCTAAGCCCCCCAGAGGGGTACTGAGTCTCAAATTTGAGTTACTTTCAGTAAACTCAGATGATTGCTGTGTAGTCTCAGGGAGTCTCATGGCACAGACACCAACCAACTGCTAGTTGGGATGTGCTTTATCTTCCAGTGGAGAGTGTTGAAATTACAATGAGATCAGAGTACTTGCATTCTTTGCAGTGCAAACAATATCTAGTGGGACCTCACTCGTGGCGATTCTCTGCTTGCTTGCAGGGTTTCAAGAAAGGAGATGTCAGTACTTATAAAGAGAGCACTTTTGTAAGGAGTTCTTGGCATTTTATGTCACAGTGACCAAGCTAGCCTTTAAACAGATTTGTCCTCATCCTTGTGCAAAAAGATTTTAGAGGCTTGCAGTTCTTTAAGAACCTATACAGTGGTTCTAGGGTTGTTTGGGCATGATGGTTTTTGGTCCTTCCACATCCTACTATAGTTCAAGTAGGGCGAAGCTGATAAACCCAACTGGGCGATTTGGGCTTGGTCCGGAAGAATCTGTGTCTTTTGCAGCAACAACTATCCCAGAAACTGGGATATGGCACTTATGTCCAGCAACCAAGTGACTGTCACTGGCATATCGCTACCACTGAACAAGGTTGTGTTACACTTCCTGTGGTTATGTGCAGTCTTAAGGTTGGCCATTCCAAGTGATACTGTGGTGGTTCTGACTCACAGAGGAGATGCGGTTTAGGGTTTGGGGTCCTACCACAATACCTTTGATTTAACTGTCTTTAATATTCTAACCGGGAGGATACTTGTTCAAAAAGGCCCACTTTGTCCTTAAATTGATGATACTCTTGTTGGGTCTCTCTCATCTTTCTCCTTTTCGGTTTGGTTCTTTGTTTGGATTTTGAGTCCATTGTTCCTCTTTCATCCTTGTTTTACTGTAACATGCTTCTCCTTAATGTTTGGTTAACTCAGTTGTGGATGACCCCCAACTCTTTTCACTGTGGTTAGCCATCTTGTGAAATATGTCATGTAGGAAGCTAGGTACGATAATAGGTGGGTTATTAGTTAAGTAGATGAATGTAGATGGTTAGTACATCGCTAGTCAGTTTTCACAATATGGGCTTAACCACTCTGAATAGTTAGAGAAATGGGAACCCAATTGTAAATTGTTTCCTGTGCACCCATCATCCATCCCTCCTGGTGCACATGTAGCTGTTGGTCCACTGTTGGCCCAAACTCAGTATTTTGATTAATGTATGACATTAGGGTAAAACCTCCCATCATTGCCATAGTATCTATAAAGTCACCGTCCCTGTCTTTTGGCCTGCTTTCACCCCCTATCTCCTCTTTCAGTGGTATCAACAAAGTAAGGAAACTTTGTTAAATCTCAGAATGGAATGCTGAAACTCAGCATTTAATGCACAAGGTTTGAGAGTAATTAAGCACGGTGACAATCTATATGTAGCAGCAGTGGAGGCGCTCATGAAAAATGAAAGACAGGATGAAACTCAGTTAATCACCAAAATTGGTGGAAAAACTAATTTGGGTCAATAGTTATTTGGCTTTGTGAAGTTTTCATTCCCAGTTACAGTACACATTTGATGGCCTATTATGTAAAAACTGGCTGTTCTTGCCCCCTGATCGCAGGACTTTATGATAACTCTATTGATCTTACCAAACTGTAGGGACTTGACAAAGTCATTGGGGATGTTAATGGTAGCTACTACCAATCAGAAATGTTGGTCCCAAGTCCCAACCAGACATGTCTGTAAATGTTTTGAAGATCACTGACTATGGGTTCAGTTGTCTACCATGTCTATAAATGTTTTGAAGGTCACCGACCAAGTGTTCAGTTTTCCACTTAGATTTTTTTGGGTTCGTTTTTTTTGGGGTTGAGGTGTGCATTTCTTTGTTTACTCATTTGTTGTTGGATCTGAAATCCTCTGTGGCCTTATTTAAGTGGACTCTCAATTTTTATTCAGGTTGTTGACCTCTTGTCATAAAAGAGGATCTCTACCCACACCCCCCAAACTTATTTGGGACTCTGTGAGTGTTTGCTGGGAAAATATTAAACAGGCCAATGACATATTTTCCGTGTTTGCTGCATCCAGCATAAAGTGTTAATTATTCACTCATCCCTGACCTGGTACCCATAAACCCAAAAAAAGTAGACAGCATAAAAGAGAGAAAGCTTTTAAATGTCATCACTTGGGCGAATCATTATGATTGACCAATGAGAAATAATCATTTCCTTTTACTGGTCCTCTTGGACGTCACTATGTCATGGACACATTTATGTTCCGAAACTGATGTTCGCACTATGTGACTGCTATACTTCATCCAAAATAATGTGTTTAGGGCTGTTTTGTGCCCATTGTGGAGATGCTTAACCGTGCAAATTTTCTCCACTTGGTGACAAAAGTAAATCCAGTGCTTTTTATGAATTTTTTTAATTTAGGCAATAGGTTCAATCGGGTTACAAAAATATAGCAAGTTTCTTAATTGTTTAAACTTTCCTCTCTAATCTATATCCAAGTTTGGCTAATTCCTCTTGTCGCCAATCACCATTTGTGGCTATGTCACAAAATTGAAAAAAAGACGAAAAACAAACACCTTAATTTATTACTATGTGATCTCTTGATTTGATTTGGGTTGAGTTAAATCAGGGAGCATGCAAACATTAGTCTTTCTTTAAGAAGACACCACCTAGTGTATCTCTTGATTTGATTCGGGTTGACTTAAATCATGGAGCATGCAAACATTAGTCTTTCTTTAAGAAGACACCACCTAGTGTAGCCTGTGTTGTTAGCTCAAGTGTGAATTGGTTACTCATCTAATTTTTCTTTTCAAAATAACTTTTTGTAGTTTAATTGAATTTTCAATGAGAAAAAAATTACTCAAACATTCAATATCTTTTGCATCTTAGGTCTAAAAATGTTGAATTCACCTTCATTAAATCCTACTTGATACTTGATGAGGGTTTTCCAACAATACCAAGAATTCCCATGTAAAATTTTAGTTTTGATTTAAATGAATTGTCAATGAAAGACAAATTCAATATTCAATAACTTCTCCACCATGTGTCAAGACATTATGAAACCAACTCAGTGCAACTCTGTTCATCAAGGACTTTCCAATTATTTCAAGAGTGTGGCAATAAGAGTCGTGGTTTGAGAAAGACAAACAAAACAAACAAACAAACAAGCTTCCTTCATAGATAAATGTCTTTGTTCATGTGAATTTCTTTTACATTAACATGGATCTTCCATCAAGTAAGCATATGAAAACCCTTGTTTGTGGGCTGGTTACCGTAGTACGTTGGCCACTTTCACACATGTTTGTTGAATAATTAATTGATTTTGAGGATTCCATTTCAACAAACAATGTATATTCAAATCTTCCATCAGATTGTTCATTTTCCTTCAGAAAATTTATATTTCTGAATAAATAAAATAGAATAAAAATTTCAACATTTCAACATTTCTGAAAATAATATAATAATTAGCATCAAATTACTGGCCTGGGAACTACAGTATTTTTAAGATATGGGTGTACTTTGGAAGGTCATCTGCACCCTAAACCAATAACAAGCATTTCAACACCATCCCATGTGTGTTTTTTCTCTCCCATTAGCACTCTTCTACACTAGTTGTTTGCTGAATTTATTAATAAATAAATAAATAGGAGTGAGATTTTCTTGTGTGTTTTTGCCTTTCACAGAGAAGCCAGAGAAAAAAGGTTTTGGAAAAAAAAAAAAAACAAAGCTTGTTGGAGGAAGTAAGTAGCTAAGTAAGTTTTAAGATGCATTCACACCTAATGTTAAGTCAGTATTAATCAAAAATCTAGGTGGCATCTTAGGTGGCAGCCCATGTTAAATGGGGGATTGTTTAATATTAATGAATGTTAACCTTTTTTTAATAAAATAAAATAAATCTTAATGGTAAATAAGGTTTAGGTCCTAAATGACTAGCTTGGTGTTACGGGAACTTAATAATACTAAAAATGCTTAACACTAAGTGTGAATGCACCTTAAGAAGTACTCCTTCCTTGTACAGGATTTCAGAACCAAAAAGGCAGAGCAGATGGACGTGGAGAAAAGCTGCTGCAAAAAAGCTTGAATGCAACAACAACACAGCTAGCTTCTCTGTCTGTCCTTGAGGAGCTTTTTTTGGGTCTCTCCATTGCATTGCATGTGGTAGATTCTAGCATCTCTCCCACCTCCCCTTTTTTTGGCAAAAATTTCACCAGAAAAGTCAAATTAAAAATTCGGAAATGAATTGATTTTGGAGGTAATTTTCAATGGCCAGAAGTGAGGAGGGAAAAAAAAATTTTAATTTAAAAAAAATTTAATTAAAATTTTTTTTTTAAATTAAAAAAACTTTTTCCAGGTTCAGTGTGTCATCAAAATATAGAAGGATGATTAAACTTTTGTACTTCGTATATATGGTTTATAGTCAGATTTGGCTAAATTTTGTGCTTCATAATATATGGTTTATAGTCAGATTTGGCTAAATTTTGTGCTTCATATGTATGGTTTATAGCCAGATTTGGCTAAATTTTCCTACGGACAATTGATCGATTGTCACTTTTGACTAAAAAGAAAACACCGATCTTCACCCACACCTCCCTTATTCTGACCTTAAAGAAGCACCTAGTATAGTGGACCCTAAACCAAGTCTTGCTATGGCCATCTCTCTAATTGTTCAATTTGTTTTGGAATGCGCAAGTCTAGTAAAAGAAAGTTTAGGGTTATTTAAAAATCGGCACAATATGGGAAGTGGCTTCCATATTAGGGTATTATTATAATATGTAATGAACTATAATGAGAATTGTGATGTTGTGATGGGTTTATCATGTCGGTGTGAGTTACAAGCCATACATAACCTTCAACCTTCATTTTACTACCTAGTACTAGTTAGCACAAGGTACCAACGTCAGCTTGCCATTGGCCCAACGATTTCATCGCCCTTCGCCCCTTCATATAAAGTGTCAGCATTACTCTCTACAATGGATGAAAAGAGGACATCTCATCAATTTTTCATTATGGTCACCAGCTTGAGGCCACCGGTTAACCGAGTCTGTACAAGTTACAACATGAAGTTGAAAGAATTGCTTTTTAAAAAGAAAAATGAATTTTAGAGATAAAAAATGTATTAGAGGAAGGCATTGTTGTTTTGTGCTTTCCCTTGCATAATGGTCGAGGGCCTAGATGCATTTACACAAACTAAAGTTTCCTCACACAACAACAACAATATTTCAAATTAGTTTATGAAATTTTTTCATGTTTTCATGTTTTTTCATTGTTTTTCTTTTCCAAGCTAGTGAAAGAATTGTGCCTTGTAAAATATTTTGAAAATACATATGCACATCCAATGAGGTCATTATGTCTAAGGTAAATGCTCTATGGTAGAGGCATTCTCAAAATAAAGGGCTAGAATGATTTTTAAATTTTTAAAAACTATACCTAGAGACCTTGTGCTTATCTAAATAAAAGGTCTACCTACCTCACTTAGGAACTTACTTGGGTTACCTACTTGCCTATTTAATGCACCTACCTACTTATCCATGTACCTACCTAGTTACCAACTTATCTACCCACCTTAGCTACATACTTATTTACATACTCACCTAGGTTAGTTATTTACCTATCCTCGCACTTGTGTTGGTTACTTACCATTTTAAGTCACTTACTTACTTAGGATACCTACGCACCCAACTAGTGTCCTTTACACCTAACTAGTGGCCTTTATACTCATTTAGGCTACTTATCCAACTACTAGGTTACCAACCTACCTACCCACCTAAGTTACCTACCTACTCACTTGCCTATGATCCACATTGACTACATACTTACTTAGGTTACATACATGCAGTCCACCTACGTACACCCCAAATACCCCATTTCTGGTATATAACCATGGTTCTTGGTTTTTTGAAAACGTGAGATGACCTCCAGTTCTTCCCAAAAGCCCGGCAGTTCATTGAGGGGTTGAAGTAACTGGAACCGGCGGTTCCTTGAGGGTTTTAAAGTAACTGGAACTGACAGTTCTCCGATTCTGAAATATTCAAATGAAACAAGAATTGCGGGTTATTAGAAGAAAGAAAAAAAATCAAATACCTGCCAAAACACTGGTAACGACAAGTGTTACATGGGTATTAGAAACTGCACTACACCCTCGCCGGGTACCAGGGGGGGTAACTTTGGCCTATATCGGCTTATGGATGAGCACCATATTGGGTACATCTGAAAATACAACATCTCAAATACCCGTGTAACACTGGTAGGTAAATGATCAACTAGGTAGGTATCAATAATTTCAATGACGATGATTTCATCGGAGCTGGTTTAGGTGGGATGGGCTATAGGACTCGTAGGTCATACAAAAAGATAATTTTAAATTGCAAATTTATCAGAGGTCGATTTTAAATCAAATTTTTAAAAAATTAGAAATTATAATGTTTCAAAATGTCCTTATGAATCCTAAGATATCAATATATATATATATATATATTTTCAATGTCTTCTGGAATCTTTGTGTTTTTTTTTTTTAAATTTGATTTTTTGGTTTTTTCCATTTTCTTACCCTTTTTTACTTTTATTTTTTTAATTATTTGATTATTTTTTTTTTCTTTTGATTTTGTTGAATTATTTTAAAAAATTTAACATTTTT
>Ga0116229_10013015_pt1 | contig 11858 bp, 11 predicted proteins | sample S1TSphgellanicum_3_FD_87313 | JGI IMG/M metagenome (GOLD analysis project Ga0116229, IMG submission 87313) | Host-associated microbial communities from peat moss isolated from Minnesota, USA - S1T2_Fc - Sphagnum magellanicum MG | ecosystem: Host-associated > Plants > Peat moss > Unclassified... | reverse complement strand
TGACCAAGACTACCTTTTTTTTCTTTTAGCTACTATCCATCCCAATTAAGGGGATGGATGAAATGTCTGTCCGGCTTGATGACAGGACGGATTTTGGGGAAGGTTTTTTTTTTTAGCTACTGTCCTTCCCGATTAAGGGGATGGATGAAATGTCCCCCAGTTTCTTTAAACTTGGTTCGCGTTTTAGAAACTTTTAACTTTTTTATTTTGGTGTGCAATGGGTTATAATGGATCCCCATAGAATGTGGAACATAGTCATCCCAAATTTGTTTTGTAACACCCAACTTGGTGCTTTGACGTACATTCACACCATCAACCCCAAAGTTGATGAATTTGTTAGTATTTTTTTTTTTTGGGCAAGCCTTCTCTTATCATTAATGCCTCCATAATCACTTTGGTTAAAGTGTCATCTTAGATCCTTCCAACACATGATCTAAAGAGATCAAAATAGGGATCCTTACCTATTTCTTCACAACATAGTAATGGATAAATAATCAAGATTATTTATCAAATGCAATTTGATTTCATCACAACTAAAAACAATGTATTGTGCAACCCCAACTACCACCATTGTTGCCATCATTGCCTCATGGTGCATGAATTTTACAATTGTCCACTTGAACTATTGGTCCAATTTTTCTTCTGGTTTCTTGGAATTACCAAAAATTCATGTAACAGCCTCAAGGATGGGATCACCCTGTTGCAACAAATGTAAAACAACAAACTACATTACCTTCCTAACCTTTTTTCTTGTTATCTCATTTGTTAAAAGCACAACAACAATTTGATGATTATGATTAGCAAGTTCAACATGGTTCTTACATGTTTACTAGTTTTTGTCCTTTTTAGCTTTCTTGTGCCTTATTGCTTACAAAGTGAATCCCATTTAAAAACAAATATTTTGTCATTTCCTTCCACCTACATACAAATTTTGCACCTAATATGTGCAAGCAATTAATTCCCCTACAACCAACTCCACCTGTGGTAATTTAACATCCTCAATTTGTTGGAACTTCTTATTCCTATCATATTTCCTTTTTTTAGACATTGGGTTGTGTGGGGTGGGCAAATTCACTTCAAGGGGTGGAAGTTCATTCAAGCACACAATATCTAAATCAAGTTCAGGATTTGGAAGATCATAACTACAAGATGATTAAAAAGGTTGAAAATGAGATGAAGAGGCAACATTTGGATCAAGCAAAACAAGAGGCTTAGTGACAATAAGGTTTTTACTAGAATCCAAAAAATTGAAATTGTAAGATTATGAAAGTTAGGGTGCCATAATGAGGTGTGAAAAAAAATAAAATGAGACAATTAACTAAACCTAAACTTTTACCTTTTTCACAAAACTTAAATGATAAACACACAACATGAAGAAGTTGGATACAAATGATAGGATGAACATTGGACAAGCTTATATAATGTGCATTGCAAATTAAAACAAAACACACAACTTCAAAATCAAGGGACAAAAAAATAGTACTCACCTTAACATTGAAACTTGAAACAAGTTATTTCACATCAAAAGTTTCATATTTTAAATTCTTTCAAATTGCTCCCAAATCTTTCTAGAATTTGACCAAATGATTCCAAAATTTAGAATCCTTACACATCACACAACTAATTGCATATAATCAATCAACATTAAGCACAACAAAATAACATAATTAAAATAGATCAAACTTTAAAAGGTCATTCAAGGGCTTAAACTTCAACCTCCCATTTTTTAATCACTAACTCAATTTGCTATGGCAAACACGATATCAATGATTGCAAGACAAACATTAACAATATAAGTGACAATAATTTGAAAAACACAAAGGCAAAAGCTTTAAGGTTTACTTGATCTAAACGATGGCAAGAACAACACATAAATGAAAGCAAAATGAAAGCTTGTATTTCTACATTTTCATTTTGAACTTCAGCAATAGGAACTTGTGTTTTGAATTGTTACAACACCATTGAGCAAGGAAATCCAACATTCAACTTAACCCACCAAAAGCACAATGGAAAAAACATCTAACTAAACATTCACATGCATTCTAATAGTAAACTAACAAGTATTTGAATGAATTAAACACATTGGAGACTTCTAGGAATGTAGAATAAAAATTTGGCAAGTGAAATAAAAAAGGGACAACCTTCAAGTGATAGTTTCTTTGAAGGAAAAATATGAGATAAACAACTTGAAGAGCAAAAAGGGGAATGATGATGACGACAAAAGTAACCCGATTTGGGTCAATTTGGCTCTTAAGGGTTTAAACCATGGCTACTTAGAAAATGAGGTCTTGAACCATGTTCAAAACCAACAAAAGTTACATAGGGGACGTTCAGACCAGGTTCCCAAAAGCCGCCCCTTTTGGCTCTTTATCATATAAGTGCGGGAAAAGCCCACAAATTTCAAATTCGAACAATTTGAGATGTCAAACCGTCCGTAGTCATCACCTCGACCAAATGCTACCGTGAGCGGGGATCTCGCGACCCCGCGCCTGCCGTGACTGTGACCGACACCGGGGCGTCTGGAAACACGAGGGTGGGGCCGGTGGGTCCCACTGCGTCCATTTAACGCAACTATGCCCACCGGCAACATCCGGTCATCGGGCCCCTCTGCGTCCATTTAACGCTACTAGGCCCAGTGGCAACATCCAGTCATCCTGTCAGCCTTTACCGTTAGCAAGGTAACATTTTCCCAGGAGGTAAATAGTAAATAGCTTGCCAGTTTTGTCTTTCTTTCTTCTGTTTCTTTTGTGTGAGGAGAAAGAAACAGGACAAGAACTCGAGAACGTGTAACTTATGTAACTTAAAATTCCCAAAGCCATCGCTTCTATTACCTTTAATCCTTTAATTATTGAAATGAATTTTTGTGAAAACAAGAAGTTAAGGCAGTGATTTATTTTTAAATGAAAATTTTCACCTTTTTCTTTTTGAAAAGGAATATTCTTTTAAAGATTCCCTTCTATAAAAAATATTATGCCGAAAATTGGCACAACTGCCTAAAAACATGAAAAGGTGCTTAAGATATTTCTTCTTTCATATTTTGAATATCACCAAATATAGCTAAATATTCTTATGAAATTATTGCCACTTGAGCAACATCACAAAATTGAAAAAAAGACGCTGAGTTGAGAGGTCTTGATCATATTTATGGCAGGCAGCCTATCAACTAAATAATTTCAGTAATCATATGACAATAACTATCATAGTACCTAGACTACCAGAATAAGTTCATGAAAAATTAACAGTATCAAACTCCAAACCTGAATTGATTTTTTGAAAGAAAATATTCATTTTGTCAATGTGAAAGCTGACCTAGGCGACCATATTTCACACGGGGATTCTTTTTTGGGGGTTTAGGGTTTAACCCTTAAACCCTAAATCCTAAACCCTAACCCTTCCAGCTTTGTTGCCTCTGCCCCTCAAGGAGAGACTGCTGATGAGTTGCTTCTTGTTCTTGCAACATTCCCATTGATGATCCCTTGCACAATGAACCCTCGAAGAGCCAAAGCCTCATGTAACTCAAAATTGTTTTCTACACAAATGCTTGATATAAACGTTCGTAGAGCACTTATAATAACAAAAGAAAATATTTGGTGGCTTAACCAAAACATTGGATTTTACTTGGACTGGGTGAACCAAATTCGCAAAAAACATAACAAGTCTTATTATATGCCTATTTTCATGATAAATGTTGAGTATACCATTTACCAGGCTGATGCCCAAAAATAAGTAGATAAATAAAGAAATACATCTTGCTATTTGAATACCTATAAAAACATCCTCATAATTGTTTGTTTGGGACAAAAGAGGGCATCAAAAACAAAAAACAAAAAGAACCCCACCCTCCCCTCCCCCGTCCCCCTTGTAATATAATTAACTAATTTTCAAGATTTCATGTTCAAAATAGAATATTCGAAAATAACTCAAAAGATTCTTTATTTTCCTTCCATTAAAATAATAATAAAACGAGAAAATTTTAGCATTTCAATTTTCTACTATAATATAATTATTAGTGTCAAAGCTGCCAAGCAGCATTTGTTCGGTGTGAAATTTCATCTAAATGCGAAAAATTTTAAAAAGAGGAATATCCTGTTGCAATATTCTTTTCTTCTGAACAAAATCGTCAAATTTTCCCCCAAAAAATGTTTTTTTGAAAAACTTTCGCCACATTTGGACTCTGACTTTAGTTTGTTAGCAAATTTTTAACTAGTTTTAAAAATATTTAGACAGGTTTTGAGAATCTATCGCCATTTAATGCTAAATCCCTCTTGGGATGCTAGCCAGTGACACAATATCAGAAAATTGAAAAACAAATAAAAATGTACCACATATATGTAGATATACATGTAGGGTTTACTGGTACCTACCTACGAATTAGTTCCCGAAGTTCCTATACTTGTTCCCTATTCTTGGCTGTCCTGTTCTCCAGAAACCCTAAGGGAAAGAAGAGAAAGGCTTTGTAAGGGCCTCAGGCAGGCGTGGGACGAAAAGGCGGTGTGAGGAGGATTCAGAGCTTCATCCTCTGTTGTTGCGGAGAGGGAAGAGATCAACACGGTGAGCATATCATCATCATCAGCAGCTTCGTTCATCGTTTTGCACTGCTGGATTTCCAGGCAGAAGCCCAAAGAGCTAAACCTTGTTTCTACGCTAAAAAAGATTGTACAAAAATTGTGGAGGTTTTATCAGTCCTCTGTGTGTCTGTGTCTGTCTCTCGGTTCTGAAACTCTTCTCTGTTTCTGACATTCTCTGTATATCGTAGAGCTATACAGATAGAGAGAGAGGGCTTTTGTGTGTTTCTGTGCTCGTGCCCCATCGGTTTGGAAAGTATGTGTGTATTTTTATGTTTTGATTCTGGATTCACCGTGGAGCGAGAAGGGAAGAATTGCATTATCTGTTTGTAAGGCAGATTGTTTGCTCTTAGATAGGAAGCTTGCACCGGTTTCGTTTTTTTTTTTTTTTAAAAATTTATTGGCGAGCAGAGTTGTGTTTACCATTTTATTTTTCTTGTGGGATTTGTAGGATGTGTGTGCTGTCAGTATAGTGTGTCTGGAAGTGTTTGCCCTCTTCCTCCGAGAGAGAGAGAGAGAGAGAGAGAGAAGAGGAAGAAGAAATACAAATCGACGACGTAACAAGGTCCTCCCTCGTTCCAGAAGAGTTTCCCGTGTGGTTTTTGGGATCTCAGCAAGCACACAGCAATTCGAGGGAACAAAAGGGCACGGATTCAGAGTCCGGGAAGGACTAAACAGGGAGCCTGGATGCCACAACCAGGGCACAGCATGGCGTCCACGTCCAAGAGGCGAGTGTCCTCGCGCGCCAAGCCCACTGTGGTCGACACCGAAGTGGAAGAGCCTGGAAGCATGGTAAGGTTTTTGCCCCTCTTAAACCTATCCTGCGAGAGAGCTAGTTCACTGCTCAGAATGTCTCTCAAGAGTAAGAGGCTCGACCATAGGTTAAGAAGAAAGGAAAGGCAATGCTTGTGGTCGTATCTACCTCATGGTGTAGTGTTGTTCTTCCATGTTCATACTGGATTTGTTGGAATGTTGGCAGTCAATGCTGTGGAAGGAAGCATTCCCTGTGGGCACTGAGGTATGTGAACTTCCCAGCTGTGGTGATTGTGTGTAGGAATCGTTTTGTTTTCCCAGTGATAATATTTGCCTTTCAGCTTTGTATGACAGGTTGCATTTTTGCATACTTTTGTTTCCCAAGCTTTTGTTGTTGTTGTGGAGATTTTCTCCACAATCTTGTAGAGAAAACTTGTTTCCCAAACTTTTGCTATGATGAAGAGAAGAGAACATCTGTTTGTCATGGTGCTGCAGTGGGACCAATATGACAAGGTTTATGAAATCGACTGGGACTTTTCTAACCTTGAGGTGTGCATATACGGTACTCCTCTGTAGTCAGATTGATATCTAGTTCTCTGCTGCTCTAGAATCTTGTTGAATGCATTGTTTATGGTGACCTCTACCCCACTCCTGTGTTTTTTTTCTTGATCACACATTTGAAACTCAGTTTCCTCTTGGTAGTGCAACTTCATAATGCAGACTTGTTGTTGGATTTAACTGTGTATGTTTTGTGGTATAGGAAGCATTTGAGGAGGGAGGCAAACTCCATGGCAAGCGTGTTTACCTTTTTGGATGCACTGAGCGTAAGTTCCTTTGTCTCAACTATGAGATAGATGTGTTTTTCAACCAAATAACCTCAGAGCTTCTTCACTATTGAGTTCCCTGTCTGATGGTCGGGTGTGAATTGTGACTGTGATTACAGCCCAGCTCATACACTTTAAAGATGCTTCAAGAGTTATTCACATCCCTGCAGTTGTGGCGGTAAGTATTACTACCTGGTTGTAATTGAACCCTTTGGTTGGCATATTCAATGCTGTCTCCCCAAGTCTGTCCACTCTCTTGCACTGCAATGTTATGTTTTTGAACAGCCAAGGCTTCAAGCATATGTTATTGACTTTGCTGTTCACTTTGTGAGGTTTGAGCTCTGAACCCATATTTGTTTTGCAGGTGACATCACCATTTCCACCATCTGACAAAATAGGGATCAAGTCTGTACAAAGGGAGGATGAATTGATTGTGCCTATGAAGGAGATGAAGATGGGTTGGGTGCCCTATCTACCACCACAAGTCCGAGAGTATGTGCAAATATCTACACCTATCTATTTCTTTCTGTGGTACCATGGAGGTGGCCCTATTTGTTTTGTGGTTCTGAGGGTTACTTGTTCCTATGCCTGCTACTGCAGCAACAGTGCAGTGGAGCGCTTCAAGGCCCAAGTTTTCACCCTGAAGTGCACACAGCGAAGGTGAGTTTGCTTTTTGTCTCTTCCACAAAACTACTCTTCTACCTGGTTTTTGCCAAGTAGCCTGTACTTTTTCTTTAAAAAGGTATATATTTTACAAGGTTGAACAGTTGCCATCTGCATTCCAGGTAAGTTTATGTTTGCCACTGAGTCTTGTCATGAGATGTTAATAGGAATCTATGGCTTTATAAAATGTGGTTGTCCTGTGCGAATATATGAAACTGTGAGCCAAGACAGCTGAATTTTCAACCCTAAACTGCAATACAGGGCTGCTCTCAAGCAATTGAAACAGGAAAGGATCAAGAAGTACGAGTACTGTCTACCTTGTGAGTCATGCTACATTTCTCAGTTTCATCATCAATGCAATAGATTAGTGATGAGCAATTGTTCCTCCCCATTGGATCTGTACATAATATAATTTTTTGATGTTATTTCCCTTATGTGTAGAAGCAATTCGTGACTCTAACTTATGCAGACACGTTTGCAGTGAATCTTGTAGCAGAGACTCATTTGGAGTTCTTAATCGACTATGTTTTTTCTGTAGTGTACTGGCTGGCAGTGCTAGCTGTGCAGAGAAGGAATTATAGAACCCTGAACCTTGACTTCTGCTGTGGTGTGTTTCAGATATTTACTCACCTTTGAAGGAGGATGAGACAATTGATGAGACTGTGGTGAACATCATGTATCCTATGGAGGATGATGCCAAGCCTCCAGTAACCACTCTATCTTAGCCATTCAATATCCCTCAACCCTCATTCAAGGAGCAGTGGCTCTCTTCTTGTTGGATTTTTTTTAAAACCACAATATGATTATCTTCCATTTCTGTCCAGACATTTTGGTCCTTGGTGGTGATTGTTAAGGTGCATTGCTATAGCTAAAGTTATATGTGGGTGTACAGCTCCTGGACAGTTATGAAGTTTGGTTTGAGTCTTGATGGTGTATGGGAGTCAGTTAGGTGACATGGCTTATGTGACAGGGAACACACTGTTGCAATGGTTGGCATTGATGCATAGTTGAGACTGAGACTAATATTGTCACATCGTTGCTTTTGGGCAGGTTGTCACAGAGTTTGATTGGCAGTTTGATGAAGTTGAGGTACAGACTGAAAGTATCCATTTCTTGTGGAAGGACTGCAAATACATTCACATCTGTGTCCCATGGTTTTGAAAGCTTGACACACTCTGTATTCTCATTTTTGTTTCTTACACTGCTGGCTCAAATCACTCAAGCTTGAAGCATGTGATACTTGATTTAGTCTTAGTGTTTGATTTCTGTTCATTTTGCAGGAGTTCACAGACAATTTGATCAAGGATGAGGAGCTGCCTGCAGGGGAGAAGGAAAAATTCCAGGTTCAAAAGTTCACACGACCCAGACTTTCTCTTTAGGGAATTCAATGTAGTATAAAGTGTTTGTACATGGGCAAGTTAAAATGAAGCTTACCTTAACAGTCTTGTTGCAGCTTGAACAAGGATACTATGGACCTGTTTCATATGTCTCTTAGAGTGCTAGCTGACATCATGACTGGGTCTCCCAGTTGGTCTGGCAATGAAACAGATACTCAGGATAAGGATTATTCTCTACTTGTCTATACCCACCATTACAGCTGATGAAGTCCTGCTGCAAGTCGGTGGGGAGTAATGGTAGCTAAGTCACTGCTATTCATAGTGCAGATTGTGGTCTGATACTTTTGTGAGTGGCACTCACAAGGTGCATCATTCTTGTCATCTCCAAGTGTTACTGTGGATTTTTCTCTGCAATGTCATAGATATATGGTGCAGAGCTCTAAAGCTTAGATGGCAGCTGTGTCTTCAAATCCTGCTCTAACTGCTGCTGTTTCTCAGCAGTGTGTGGAATCTGTTACCAGATGTGTTCTCTCTTGTATGGCGTGTGTTTGTAGCCTTTTGATATGCACTAATCATTATATCTTGTAGTAGTTAGTTGTCTCTTAACGGTGGTTCATTGTTTCAATATGATGCAGAAATATCTCAAAGATGCTGTGGCAGTAGAAAAGAAGAAAGTCCGAGAGGTAAACTGTCCATCTTCTGTGTTCCATACTTGGTGATGCTCATTCTTGACTGGTTCTGGGAAGTTTTTTTGTTATATGCCTTTTTGGAGCTTGTTTGGAGAATGTCATTTAGTACATTCCTGATATGTTTTCATTCTTGCAATTCTTTGTGTCAGGCAAAATTGGCACGGAAGAAAGCTCTTGATGATATGAGCAAGGAAGTAAAAGAAGGGTTTGAAAGTATGAGGTTTTATAAATTTTACCCTGTCAAAAGTGAACATGCACCTGATATCACAGAAGTGAAGGTGAGCATTGTTATCATTAGTTCTGTTTATGATTTTTCCCCCCCTCAGTGCATCACTCTCTTTCAAGATGTTCTGTGCTGTTTGGTTCATTTGTGTCTTTGTTTTTATTCTGAAGCACTTGACAATTTGACAGTCATTTGTGAATGAATGTTTGGTGTGCTGAGTAGGAATCTGGTTTTTCTGTACTTGATCGGTTGCACTCCAAGTTATTTCCCTGCATTGAATCCACATCAATTGACCTTGTCCTGTCACAGGCTGCCTTCATTAACAGGTATTATGGGAGGGCAACAGAAGTCTTGTAGCTTCAACTTTCACATCAACACATTAGCTTGCTAGTGTTGGATGGGTTGCAAACCTCAAAAAGGTCCCATCTTTCTACAACTAAAAACTTTTCAGTTGTTTCATTGTTACCAAATGCTCCAGTTTTTGTAGCCTTTCACAGCATTTTCTATTTGTAGCTATTCTTCGTGTTGTGGCACTTTTGCCTCTTGTACGCATGGAGTGTGCAATAGGATTCTCAGAATTCTAAAACTTGAGTTTGATTGTTCCAGTGCCAAAGGTGTCTACAATTTCTGTGGTGAGATGTATGTGAATGCCTAAATTGTGCACAAAATGATAAAAAATGCAGCCTATTTTTCTTCAATAAAGAAAAGTGGGTGGGGATCCCCGTTACATTTCCTCCTGGCCATGTGTTTTGCCAATATTTCAGAGTAACAAAACTGATTAGCAGGTTGGGTTGGTGGCATGTTACACCCAAAAAAATGGCTTCTGAAAAGGAGAGTTTCATCGCAATGTAATGCAACAAGCATAGAATGGAAGTTTAGTGTCTTGTTTGCAGGCTATAATTATCACTCTAAGACATGTTTTGAAAGTGTTTGATTGAAGCAGAAATTTTGACGGAATTTGCTGTCAAATTGCTGAGTCTGTCATTGATCAATTATTTCAAGTCAGCAGTTGGATGGCCTCCAAACATTCTACTTTTTCAAGCTTAAGTTGGAAAGACATTTTGGAGAAAAATGACAGAAGAATGTTAGAAAAAAACAAACCCATATCGTCAAACCCCTAATTCAAACCCTAAATTCAAATCTTAGAATGCAAACCATAAAATCAAAACTTTAATTTAAAACTTGAATGTGGTGTTCACTGATAGATTGTGCATGGTGTGCAATGGTGGGACCCACTGGTAATGCCAACTTGTCAAATTCAACCAAAGTGAAATTGGTCAAAGTCTTGACATTGCTCACATAGTAATTAACACAACTTGAATTACCATGCCTAAATACATTGATTGACCACCTTCCAATTCATTGGCATTGAACATGTGAGATGAATTGGCAGCAACAATTGTAATTGCAAAAGTAAATTGTTTCTATTTATCCATGTTTATAAACATTTTTTGCATCATCTCATCATCATTTGAGGACAAGGAGCTATAATTATTTCATATAAAGCTAAACCCATGGCTTAAAGATGAAGCCATGATTTCCAAGTGAAAAAATCTTTCCACAGGTGAGACATAAAAAAGAAAAAATAAATGGGAAACATTTGCACTTATATAGGTCCCCATTGATAAAACAAAGCTTATGGGTTTAAAGCAAAGGTTATGAATTACCCTTTTGCAAAAGATTAAAATGTTGGATTATGCTTTTGATTTTGGTTTAGGAGTGGGGATTAGGGGTTTGGATTATGATTTTGGTAGCCCTTATATACATTTAGGTAGGCCTTATATAACCTAGGTAGACCCAAATAGCCCCAAACATAACCCCTTAAGCATCTCTTAACTTAAGGAGTTCCTAAATAGTATCCTAAGTAAGCCTTATGTAACCCCTTAAATGGTCCCTACAAATTCCCTAACCAAAGCAGCCCTTAGGTAATCCTAAGTAATATCCCCCTAAATAACCTACTAGGTAGCCTCTGAATAGCCCCCCTATGTAACCTTGTAAGAAGTCATTACGTAGTCTTCTAAATAACTCCCAAGGTAGCCCTTAAATAGCCCCTTGGGTAATCTTTAAATAGCTTCTTATGTAACCCCATAAGTATCCCCTAACATAAAAAGTTTGTAGGTAATCTTGTAAATAGCCCCTAGGTAGCCCCTAACTAGAAATCCCTAGGTATCACCTGAATAATCCCCTCAGAAATCTTTAAATAGCTCTCTAGGTAGCCCCTAAATAGCCCATGGGTAGATAGGTAACCCCTAGGTAAATAGGTAGCTAACTAATGCATAGATAAGAAGGTAAGGAAGTCTAACATAGTCAGCCCCATACTAGATAGCTCCCTGTTAGGTACCCTCTTAGTCCAAGGCCATGAAGGTAGATCTAGTGTGGTTAGAAAGTGACTATGGTAATCAAAATTGAGGATTTTATCTTGTGTTTTGAAGACTGGTCCTGTAGCACTTTATGGATAGCTCAAAAAGAGAGGATGAATAGAACAATTAGGATCAAAGTGAGGCTGAAAGTGAACAGATAACTTTAATGTTGAAATTGAAAATTACTTTACGGATAAATTTAATGTTCTGTTAACAACTTAACACTACTACTCAATGATTCACAAATGTCAAACATAATAACTAATAAACTTATCAAAAACTTTAAATTTTATTTCATTTTATACAAAAGGTTACAATTTTAAAAAATTTATTCATCATTTCACCTATGTTATGAAAATATCATACATTTGTTGCAATGACAAGAGAAACAAGGAACTAATATATATGGGCAAGTTTTCCAAATTTCTTGTATGGTTATCCATA